>Ga0075689_132_pt2 | contig 3020 bp, 1 predicted proteins | sample RifGroA2_FD_68418 | JGI IMG/M metagenome (GOLD analysis project Ga0075689, IMG submission 68418) | Microgenomates (Amesbacteria) bacterium GW2011_GWA2_42_12 | reverse complement strand
ACAGTTTGACAACCAAGGCAACGCCACTTTTTCCGGTGAGATTGCTGCAACCTCGGTGCGCACCGAAAAGTTGAAGGCTATTCAAGCGGAGCTGGGCGATGCCACCATCTCCGGCACGCTGTTTGCAGACAACATTAACGCTCAGCACATTCTTGGGCTTGAGGACAAAATTACCTCATTGATTCAGTCCTCTGGCAGTTCTAGTAGCAACGCCATCGCCTACACTCCGCCGCAGTCCATGTTAGACCTTATCAACTCGCTCATTCCGCAAGACGACGCATCTATCTCTGCAACACTTGCGCTCCTCAATCAGAAAACTGGCGCCAACCTTACACACAGTGATGTTATTGCCCCTGCCGGCGCGCTTGTGAATAACTACCTCTCTGTTCAAGGTCTTACTTCACTCAATTATGTGGATGTTGCCTCCACACTTGCGATTGGGAACAGTCTCACCTTCACCAATAATGGCATCAGCCTTGTAAGTGCGGGTAATCCAACAACTGATACTTTATATATCCAACCATTAGGTAATGGATCAATAAATCTGCTTGCGGGCAGAATGATCTTGACTGAGGATGGAAATATATCAATCAACGGTAATCTATCAATTAATGGAACAATCTATTCAGATAGTATTCAAACAGACTCAATTCGACTTGGCTTTAATCCCATTGCAACCACGAGTGCGGAAGGTGTTGTCATCCTGAACGCGCTTCCCGATATTGCCACCGACTCCGCCACCCTCGCCATTGCTCCTGGAAAATCTCGCCGCGAACAGCTTCTCGCTCTTTATAACGAGAATGGCGAGCTTGTAGGCTCCATTAACAACAAAGGTCAAGCCAAGTTCAACGAGGTAACGGCGCAAGGATTCGTGGTTGCCGCACCAACGCAAACCGCCTCTGATAGCGGCCAACTGAACGGTTCAACCAACTCGAATGCAACGGCGGGCACCGCAACACTTGCAACAGGTTCTACAGAGGTAACGGTTGTGAACACAACGATTACAGCCAACACGCTTATTTACCTCACTCCCCTCTCAAACACAGAAAATCAGGTATTGTACGTCAAAACCAAACTCGACGGCCAAGGATTTACGATTGCACTAAACCAAGCACTGAATCACGATGTCTCGTTTAACTACTGGCTGGTGAAGGTACAGTAGAAAAAGAAAAAAGAACGGGAAGGCCGGTTCAGCAAAAAGCTCTTGCTCGATGCGCAGACATTTCGACAAATCTTGGCTATATCACACTTTCATCATTTGCATTTCCAATTATCTTGAATAAAGGAGGATATAGAGGTCCACTAGCAGGGTTCTTTTTCACTTTTTTCTTCTGGATTTTTGCTTTTTACTGCGATAGAATACTTATTAAACAAAACGTGATAAAGAAAGGAATATATGCAACCATGGTCAATTGAAATGGGTCTTTTTTATCTTGTTTTTGGAATTATTGGACTATGCCTCATCCTCCTTGTATTTCTTATCCTGTACTCAAATCGGATAATGAAATAGGATACGAATAAGGCATCATCAAAAAAAAGACAGGAGTTTATGCAGTCATTATCCATTGAAATGTCATTTTTCTATCTTGTACTTGGAGTGTTCTGACTCTGCTTTATTCTTCTTGCGCTGCTTATCCTATACACGAATCGGGTTTTGAAATAAGTTCTAGGATATCTTATGATGTCACAAAATTTTGCCAGTTATCACGATTAACCGTCAAAAAACTGCTTCCGGGATAGTGTTCTATCCAACTTTTTGGAGTTCGGGCAATCTTTTTTGAAAATTTAAACTCAAATCCCTTTAACTTTCCACTCTCCTCTTCTACTAAGTCCAATTCCGCTCCGCTGGATAATCTCCAAAAATAATGTGAGCATATATGGCCTTCGTATTCCATTTTTTTCTTTCGTTCCATTATCAAGAAATTTTCCCACAATCCCCCAACATCATCACGATTGTTCAAAAGGTTAGTATTTCCGATTAGCATATTGCGAATTCCATTGTCATAAAAATAAATCTTATCCATCTTGATAACCTCTTTGCGTAAATTCCTGCTAAATCCGCTCAACCTCCATATCACGAAAGATTTTTCCAAAAGATCAATGTATGAATCCACGGTGGCTCTGCTCATCTCCAACTTGACCGCCAGTTCTGATAAAGATACTTGGGATCCTATCTGAAAAGCCAATAATTTGAGCAAATCCCTTATTTTATGAGAATTCCTTATTCCACTAAACTCTAATAAATCTCTATACAAATAATTGTCGGTGATATTTGCCAAATATTCTCCTTTTGCCTGTGACCCTGAAAGTGAAAATATCCTGGGATATGAACCAAAGATTATTCGTTCTTCCAGCTGTTCATTCAGTTCAAACGGAGTCTGGCTAGACTGCAATTCCACATATGAAATAGGATACAGTTTGTATGTATACGCTCTCCCCGTAAGTGGTTCACTTACTTTACTAGCCAAGTCCAGAGATGATGATCCTGTAACAATCACTTTCAATTCCGGAAACTCGTCGAGAATAATTTTTAAGCTTAGACCAATCTCGGGAATTCTTTGTGCTTCATCAACAAATAAAGCCTCATACCCTTGCAGGAGGAGCTTCATTGTTGGCAGATGACGACTGGTTATTTGTTCCCACCAACTCCCTCGCTGATCACCATTGAGTGTCAAAGTCTTCCAACCTTTTTCTGATAGAATATCGTTTACCAAAGTAGTCTTACCGGATTGACGCGGTCCATAAATAATTACACCACTTGGTCTTGTATCCAATTGATCCAAAATCCTACTCTTGAGAACTCTGTTTAATTTCATAATAAGCGTAATGTACTCCATTTCCGCTAGTTTGTCAACTGAAATGCACTATTTTCGGTAACAAACTGAAATTGAACGGGAAGGCCGGGACTTCCCGTACTTTTCAAAGAGTGAAACAATTGCATTTCAGCAAAAAGCTCTTGCTCGATGCGCAGACATTTCGACAAATCTTGGCTATATCACACTTTCATCATTTGCATTTCC
>Ga0075689_132_pt1 | contig 3794 bp, 4 predicted proteins | sample RifGroA2_FD_68418 | JGI IMG/M metagenome (GOLD analysis project Ga0075689, IMG submission 68418) | Microgenomates (Amesbacteria) bacterium GW2011_GWA2_42_12 | reverse complement strand
AAAGAAAGGAACATATCCAACCATGGTCATGTATGCGTCTCCTTATATAATCCAAGTTGAAACACTAATTCATCCCGCAATTTTTCTTTTACCCATCTTTTTTGCTGTTCGGTCAACAGTTCACCTAAGCCTTGGAGCAGTTGGTTTTGGGAAATACCGCAAATTTTTTCAATTGCTTTGGCAACTGCTTCCTGAAGAGAAAGTCCTGTTTGATCTCGTAATGTTTTCTCATTGATTTGCCACATATTCTTCAAATAAAACCACAGATCAAACATGTCGCGAGAAGCAAAATGAACCCGTGTTAATAGTGCTGCAAGTTTGGTGGCAGCTAAATCTTCCTTTTTCATGATTAGGATAGGGATACCGAGATATTGTTTCACCTCATAAGAGGCGCTTGTTGGTCGTTTGGAAATCTCAACTTTTACATTCCGCTCCTTTTTTTGGTAATTCAGCAAAAAAAACAGTGTAAAACGTTTTTCCAGTGATTCGACGACTTCACCCGATTTCTTTAAGATTCCTGGCATTCTCCTCAGCACAATATCTTTTTTGCTTTCATCGAGTAAATCAAAGTCCAAATCCACAGAATAACGCGGCAAATCGTAAAATAATAATGCCGCAGTCCCCCCCTTAAACCCAAGAGCAGTGCGTAGTTCCGGATCCCTATACACTTCCTTCAGGAGGGTAATAAGAACTGTTTTATGAAGTGATACGTTAAACATAGGTGTGTTTATCATTGAGATAATATTGTTCCACTCTTTTTTCCAATGCTTTGCTTTTATACACCGCTTTGATCTCATTCACGAGATCCCAGTTTAGAGGGTCTACATGATCAAAGTGATAGTCTTTATACAAGTACACCGCATCTAAAAAAGCTCGTTCCTTTGATGCAATTGCGTAGTACGCATGCTGGATTACTCCTCGAGTATCAGCCAAAATATGAGGCGCCACTTTCCGATAATAAAAGGTATGTCCATCAGTACTTACCTTGCGTGATAGTGAACCAATAACAAATATCGTGTCGTAGACTTGAAAGATTATTCCTTCCTTTTGCAACACTGTTTCTAAACTTATGTATGAAGGACTATAAAGCTTGTTTGCAACTTCATATGGATCATAGCAATCTTTGGCATAGATTCCTCTTCGTAAAAGCTTTAATTTGCCAACACGCACTGCGTGATGCACTCGATTCTTAATACCCATGAATGACAGTTCCGGAAAAAGTAATGTCAACTCGGCAAGAGTAAAAACTGTCTGTGATGATCTGTAGAGAGAAAGAAGAAAGTTTTGCTTCATTGTCACCTGTAAGTATGAATAATTAACACTTATAGTTCTTATATTATAACTTTAGAATATTTCATGCAAGAGGGCAAATTCGTGTATAGAATTCGTGGAACGGGAAGGCCGGGACTTCCCGTTCCCGTGCCACAATGTTTCACCATTGACAGTACCCATTATTTTCCTCTAGTATGATGGTATGCAGGTTTCCCGTTTTTCTTCCTCGCCACTTTTTGAAGATCCAACCATTGTTGCCCCTCGTGTTGAACCCGTCCCCGCTCAACCGTCATCGCAATTTCGCTTCCCTCTTAAACACACACTCATCTATATAGCACTTTTTATTCTTCCTATTGCTGGTGCATTAGGAGTCAATAACATCAGTGAAATGTCGACGTTGGCCTCCTCTACATCAACACTCAACTCTCCAATTGCAGACATCTCCACACAACAAGCAAACGCCATCGTCCCAGTCTCTGCTAATACCCAACAAGGAGCGCAACAAATCGAGTACGAGCTTTCCCTTGCAAATGGCTTCCTCCAAAAAGCCATCGACCTCTCCAATCAACCAGGTGATCAAACCGTTGCACAAAAAGATAATATTCTTTCACTTCTCAACCAATCACTCGAGGCTGCACAACGCGCGGTGACACTTGCGCCTAATGATGCTCGCGGATACAGCAGTAGGGGTCGCGTCTATCTTGCTTCCGCTGCAGTCAAACCAGAAATGAAAACACTTGCGGAGCAAGACTTTGCAAAGGCCCAGTCACTAGGAGCGCAACAACCAGCACAGGCGCCAAACACTCAGAATCCTATCGACCTCCTGCCAACTCAACAAGCGCAAACGCAAACCGGCGCAATGGTGGCCGGTCCAAATGATGAGCAAAAAGAGAACATAGATGGAACGGTTTCACAAAATGCCACACGTGGGACTGTAACGCTCGAGGCAGGAAAGTCCGAGATTTTTGTGCCATACACCTTGGTCAAAGATAGTACTCAACTTTATGTCACTGCCGAAAATAATCCAGACAATGCGACTATTTTTGTGAAGAATAAAGAGGCGGGTGTTGGCTTTACTATCGCGGTAACCTCTGCCTCAAGCGCGCCGCTCACGATTACATGGTGGGAAATTCAATAAGCGTACGAGCGATATTAGACTTGTTGCAACAGTGACCGCTTGATATTTTACATAACGCAAGATATAGTGAATCACACGAAAGGAAATCTATGACAAATGCCATGCAAGAAAAATTGTATCAACGTGTTGGAGTGATATCGGAATTTCTTGTGTATGTGTTGGTTGGCATAACTCCTGTTTTCTTTCTTCCCTTCACTGCAGATTTCTTTGACTACAACAAGCAATTCTTGATCTTTGCTGGCGCAATTTTCGCAGTTATCGCTTGGACAGCACAGACACTCATCAAACGCATGTTGCGCCTCACTGTGTCTCCGGCAACACTCGCTGTTGTTGCAGTTGCGGTTGCCTATCTTCTGTCGTCATTTTTTGCCACCCCATATCTTGATGAAGCCTTGCTAGGCAGATCTCTGTTGATTTTTTCTTTAACGGTGCTGTTTATTTTTGCCACTTCGGTTGGACGTGAGATGAAGGCTCGATGGTTCCTTGTTGCTGCTACCATTGGCGGTCTTCTAGCCTCAACCCTTACTGCCTTGGAGTTTGCAGGATTTGGACTTTCAAAACTCATGTCATTTCTCCTTAAACTTGATATTGGTGGATCGAATTTCTTTCATCCAACTGGATCAATTCTTGCCGGCGCTTTGTTCCTTGCTCCGCTCATCGTTGCAAATGGCGTTGAAGCCTTTGCGAAAAAAAGCGTATGGAGAGTTGTTCATGGTGTGTTTGCCGGAGTATTAACTGCAGCCTTTATCTTTCATATCTGGCTTATGCTTCCAGGAAAACCGACCAGCCTTACCACTCCTTCTTTTGGTGCAAGTTGGTCGATCGCTATTGATACTTTAAAAGATCCACGAACTGCATTCTTAGGTGTTGGACCTGAGTCATACCTCGTTGCCTTCACACAGTTTCGACCAGCAAACATGAACCTTACACCAACGTGGAATTTGCGATTCCTCCAGGCTTCAAATGAGCCTCTTAATCTTCTCACAACTCTTGGAGTTGTTGGTTTTTGCGCGTGGATTTTTCTCATCATAGCTGGAATAAAAACCGCTCTCCCTCTAAAAACCGAGTCAAGATCACTCGTTGTGCTTCTTGGTGTGGCATTTCTTGAACAACTCTTTTTCCCCGCCAATCCAACGCTCCTGGTCTTGGTCTACCTTACACTTGTGGCTCTTGTGTTGCTTGAAAAACAAAAGAGGGATTCGAGTGTTTCGGATCTTATTTTCCATGTGTTTGCCATCAAAATTGTTTCCCCAGACGCTTCTGTGCGTACCGAGCAACACGTTGCAACCACCGCGGTCACTGTTATCTTGAGTATCGCACTTCTCGCCGGTGCAGCAACCTCAGCATATGTTGTTGGAAAAACATATGCGCAAGAACATCTCCT
>Ga0075689_128_pt1 | contig 5070 bp, 3 predicted proteins | sample RifGroA2_FD_68418 | JGI IMG/M metagenome (GOLD analysis project Ga0075689, IMG submission 68418) | Microgenomates (Amesbacteria) bacterium GW2011_GWA2_42_12 | reverse complement strand
AAAAAACTGAAAATAAAACCCAGAAAAAAAGACAATAAGGATTGGAATCGTTTTGTAGATAAAACAAAAAAAACAAACGGGGAGGTTAAAATCGGTATCGTTGGAAAATATTTTGCCACCGGAAATTTCGTTTTGGCGGATGCTTATGTTTCCATCATAGAAGCGATAAAACACGCTTCTTACGCCACCGGCAAAAAGCCGATTATAGAGTGGCTGGATGCTGGAGAGATGGAGAATGAAAATAATTTGCAAAAATTATCCGGTTATAACGGCATAATTATTCCGGGCGGTTTCGGCGACAGGGGAGTGGAAGGAAAAATATCGGTTATAAAATATTGCAGGGAAAATAAAATTCCGATTCTTGGCATCTGCTATGGGATGCAATTGATGGTGGTGGAATTCGCTCGCCATGTTGTGGGACTGAAGGGTGCGCACACGACTGAAGTTAATCCAAAAACTTTTTATAATGTCATAGATATTTTGCCGGAGCAAAAAGAAAAATTAAAGCAAAAAGACTATGGCGGATCCATGCGACTCGGGGCGCGTAAAGCTAAAGTGGAAAAAGGCACTATTGCTTTCAAATCTTACGGCAAGGAAATGATTTCCGAGCGACATCGCCATAGATACGAAGTTAATCCGGATTTTGTAAAACAATTGGAGGAAAATGGAATTGTTTTTTCTTGCAAATCGCCGGACGGCAAATTGATGGAAATAGCTGAAATTCCGGAAAATGTTCACCCGTTTTTTCTTGGCGCGCAATTTCATCCTGAATTCAAGTCTCGTCCTATTGATCCGCATCCATTGTTTTTAAAATTCATTGAATCGGCGGAAAAGAAACATGAAAAACTCTTATAAAATTAAAGCGAGTTAGATAGATTTTACATCTTCATTTCCCTTCGCATTTCTCGATCCGTGTCTCTCTTTTTTATTTTCTCTCTTTTTTCAAATTTTTTCTTGCCACGGGCGAGACCGATTTCTGTTTTTATTTTTTTGCCCAAAGTGTGAATATTCAACGGGATTATGGTTAAACCTCTCTCTTCGGCTTTGCCGGCAAGGTAGCTTATTTCTTTTTTGGTTAACAATAATTTAATTGTTCTTTGTTCCGCAGTCTCGCCGGGCATATTTTTCGTCTGATACGGCGTTATAGCCATTCCCAGCAAAAATGCTTCACCTCCTCTTATAAGCACTCTTGCGCCGATTAGAGAGCCATGTTTATTTCGTAACGATTTTACCTCTCCGCCTAGCAACTCCAAACCAGCCTCCAGTTTTTCCAGAATTTCGTAGTCAAAATAAGCTTTTTTGTTTTCTAATAAAATTGCCATACCTTTTATAGTATAATTTGATTTTGAATATTTACATAGTATAATCCATTTATCTTATGAAATCGTTTTCTAAAAATATAATGTTTGTTCTGCTCATGTTAATGATTATGGCGGGAGCTTATTCTTTTTTGGCGGGGCAATTAGAAACAAAAAACGAGATTCCTGTTTCCAAACTTGTTTCAGAGATAAACACCGGGAGCGTTAAGTCAATTGATGTTAGAGGTGAAGTTTTGGATGTAGTCTTTTCCGATGGCAAGAAAGCCAAATCCAAGAAAGAAGTGGAAGCGTCCCTAACGGACACTTTGACTAATTACGGAGTATTGAAAGAACAGCTCGCCAAAATAAATGTGGACATTAAAAGCCCATCCGGCGCGTCGGCTTGGCTTGGCGTTATATTGCCTTTGGCTTTGCCTATACTTTTAATCATTTTCTTTTTTTGGATGATGGCAAGGCAGGTGGGAAAATCAAGCTTGCAATCATTTAGTTTTGGTAAGACGCAAGCGCGAGTAATAGAGCCTGACGACAAGAAAGAAAAAATAACATTCAAAGATGTCGCCGGCGCGCACGAAGCGAAAGAAGAATTGCAAGAAATCGTTGAGTTTTTGAGAAACCCCAAAAAATTTTTAGATATCGGGGCGAGAATTCCAAAAGGCGTATTGTTGATGGGTCCTCCTGGAAGTGGCAAGACTTTGCTGGCAAGGGCGGTGGCGGGAGAAAGCAATGTTCCATTTTATTATGTTTCCGGTTCGGAGTTCGTGGAGCTTTTTGTAGGCATTGGCGCCAGCAGGGTAAGGGATTTGTTTAAAGTTGCCAAAGCCGCCGCGCCAGCAATTATCTTTGTTGACGAAATAGACGCTGTTGGAAGACATAGGGGTACTGGCATGGGCGGAGGACACGACGAGAGGGAACAGACACTTAATCAAATTTTGGTTGAGATGGACGGATTTGAACCGCATGAAAAAGTCATTGTTATTGCCGCCACCAACAGACCGGATGTGCTTGATCCGGCGTTGCTAAGACCGGGAAGATTTGACAGAAGAGTTTTTTTGGATTTGCCTGATGTTAAAGGCAGAAAAGACATTTTAAACATTCATGCCAAAAATAAGCCATTGGCGGAAGATGTTGTTTTGGATTTAATCGCCGAAAGAACACCCGGATTTTCCGGCGCAGACTTGCAAAATTTGATGAACGAAGCGGCTATATTGACGGCAAGGGAAGATAGAAAAAAAGTAAGCCAGTTTGACCTCATAAGATCCATTGAGAAGGTGATGTTGGGACCGGAAAGAAAAAGTCATTTGCTTTCATTGGAAGAAAAGAAAATCGCTTCTTATCACGAAGCTGGTCACGCTTTGGTTTCTTCCGTTTTAAAACACGCTGATCCTGTACATAAAGTTTCCGTTGTTTCCAGAGGCAGAGCGGCCGGCTATACGCTCAAGCTTCCGCTGGAAGAAAAACATCTTTATTCGCGCGCGCATTTTTTGGATGAAATTTCCGTTTCTCTCGGCGGTTATTTGGCTGAGAAAATGATTTTTGGAGACATTACCACAGGAGCGTCTGAGGACTTAAGACATGCTATGGAAATAGCAAGGTCTTTGGTGGTGAAGTATGGAATGTCGGACAAAATCGGTCCAGTGGCGTGGGGTAGCAGGAGTGAGCCGGTATTTTTTGGCAAAGAATATGCCGTAGAAAAAAACTACTCGGAAGAAATGGCAAAAGAAATTGACGCGGAGATAATAAAAATAATAAACAATTCCAAGAAGACGGCGGAAGATACTTTGCTTCAACACAAAGAGGTTTTAAGTGAAATAGCCAACACTTTAATTGAAAAAGAAACTATTGAAAAAGACGAATTTAATGCTATAATTTCCAAGCGTGGAATTAAGGTGAAGAAATTGGATGTGATTTGAGGGCGCGCATAGCTCAGTTGGTTAGAGCACAAAGCTTATACCTTTGGGGTCCTAGGTTCGAATCCTAGTGCGCGCACAAAATAGGACTTCGGTCAGTTTCAGAAAAAGAAAATGGAGAAATGACGGCGGATTTGTTTTGCCGAACGGCAAAACGGGCAAGAGTGGCCTCTGCGAATTCGTATTCGGGTTTCCAAATCCAAGAGGGGGATTTTTCGGAAATGAGGCGGTTCGTTCCAATTTTTTGAACAAACTCTGATATCTCTCCAAGAGATTCCACAGAAGCAATTTTTTCCGCTTGGCATAAGGTTTTTATGTATTCTCTGGCTGGTTCGATCCAGCCAACAATCTGCTTCCGCAGAAGCGACTCTTTTTCATTTTTGAGAGATATTTTTTGCTCGACAAGCTCCTCCTTTTTCTTGCGATATGTGTCTTCGTCAATCAGATTGTCTAAATAACCGGAGACAAGTTTGTCGAGCTTTTCATCTATCAAAAATATTTTCTTTGAGATCGCTTCTGCGGAAACCGTCACCGATTTCGTTTCTTTCTTTTCTTCAATATCGAGCATAGCATTTAATTCACGCGTCCAATCGGCTGGTAAAGCGATTGCTTGCGATTTTTCTATGATTTTCCATTTCAAATCATTTTCCTGCACATACTTCTCGCTACATGCTCCGTGCTTCCTTGTGCAACGATAATATCTGTAAGTGCCACCATTGCCATGTGTCCATTGGGCCGTAATCATGGAGCCACAAGAACAATGGAATAATCCAACGAAAGGAAAATCATGTTTTGATTTGGTTTTGCGAGGTCGGCTTCTCTCTCGCAAAACTTCTCTAACTTTCTCAAACAATCGCTTTATAATAATGGGTTGGAATTTCCCCTCATACGCTTCGCCATTCCATTTCATCACACCCATATACAATTCGTTTTGCAAAAATGACACGGTGGCAAAATTGGATTTTACTTTTCCTTTGGTCAATTTAGCGAAGTATTCGGCGATACTCTGAAAGGTATGTTTGCCGGTGGCGTATTCGGCAAAAACCTTTTTAACAATTTTGGCTTCTCTCGGCTCTGGCACAATGTTGCGAAGTCTGTGGTCATAAATGTAACCAAAAGGTTTTTGCCCAGGCCAGCCACCTTGTCGCAATTTTGCACGATTACCTCGCCGAACATTTTCGGACAAATTGTCGATGTAATATTTGGCATTGGAAAGGGCAATGGAGAGAAAAAACTTGCCCGATGGTGAATTCTCAAAAACAGATGTTGGAAACTTCAAGTCGGCAAGTTTTCCAGTGTCTAACAAATATATCAATCGTCCGCCATCGACAGAGTTTCTAGACAACCTGTCCGTATGCCAGGCTAAAATACCAAATTGATGAGGAAGACCTGCTTCAATTTTGTCTAGCATATTGTTGAAAACTTCTCGTCCAGGAACCTTAGCCGTTTTCTTTTCAATAAAAGTTTCAACAATCTCGATATGTTCACGCTTGGCAAATTCCTTGAGCTCGGTATGTTGCGATTCCAAACTCAACACTTGGCGATCTTCCTCGTCAGTGGATTTACGGATGTATAGAAAGTATTTTAGTGGGAGTTGATTATTCATGACTTAAATTAGTATAGCAAAAATTGCTTCTTCAAAAAATTGGAAACAAAAATCCTTTTTGTAATTTGCTTTGCAAATGACGAACCGCCTCATTTCCGAAAAATCCCCCTCTTGGATTTGGAAACCCGAATACGAATTCGCAGAGGCCACTCTTGCCCGTTTTGCTGTTCGGCAAAACAAATCCGCCGTCATTTCTCCATTTTCTTTTTCTGAAACTGACCGAAGTCCTATTTTGTGC
>Ga0075689_131_pt1 | contig 5363 bp, 4 predicted proteins | sample RifGroA2_FD_68418 | JGI IMG/M metagenome (GOLD analysis project Ga0075689, IMG submission 68418) | Microgenomates (Amesbacteria) bacterium GW2011_GWA2_42_12 | reverse complement strand
TTTGGATTCTCTTTACTTTGAAAGGAGTAAGAAAGCCGTCATTAACTCCTTCTTTAAGAGAATAAATATAAATGGGATTGCCAAAGTATTCATAAGTATCAATGTTGTCTTTTCGTTTGGGAGTAGCAGTTAAGCCAAGCTGTACTGCCGGAGAGAAATATTCCAAAATCCCTCGCCAGTTACCCTCGTCGTTCGCGCCTCCACGATGGCACTCGTCAATAATGATGAAGTCGAAGAAGTCCGGCGGATACTCTCCAAAATACGGGGCATTATTCGCACCGCTCATAAATGTCTGGAATATCGTAAAGAAAATACTCCCGCCCATTGGCACGCCCCCTTTCTTTCGTATATCGAGCGGGTTTATGCGTACTCTGGCGTCACTTGGGAAGATTGAGAAGTCGTTGCCAAATGCTTGGTCAGCAAGAATATTCCTGTCAGCCAAAAACAATATCCTTGGCCTACGAGTCCCGTCTCTCTTGAGATTCCATCGAGATTGGAACAGTTTCCATGCAATTTGCGCCGCGACCGCAGTTTTGCCCGTCCCTGTTGCCATCGTAAGCAATATTCGTGACCTTTCTTCCGCCACGGCGTCCAGCGCGTTGTTGATTGCAAGCTCTTGGTAATATCGCTTCCCGTGGTCGCCCTCTATTGGTACAGCCGCAAACTTTTCTTTCCATTCGTTTTGGTCGGAGTACGTTTTGCTCCACAACTCGTCAGGCGTAGGGAATTTCTCTACAGGTCCCTCCTGCCCGGACTTCATAGAGATTTGATAGACCTCTTTGCCGTTCGTTGCGAAAGTATATTCAATGTGCAATTTCCCGGCATACGCCTTAGCCTGAGCCGCTCCCTCTGTTGCGGGCAATTCTAACGCCTTAGCTTCGATAACTGCCAGCTTCTGGTTTTTATAGACAAGAATATAATCAGCAATTTCCGGCTTCGCTCTAGTGCCGCCAGTCTGAATCTTGCCTTCGGTAATACGAAACTCGCGCAGGACTTTTGATCCTTCTACCTCACCCCATCCGCTCGCCTTGAGCATCGGGTCGATGTATTCAGCCCTTGTCTCTGACTCATTCATTAACTCAACTATGCAATATTATAGCTTTCCTGTAAATGCTCGCCTTAAGACCGACTTCTTAAGCTCCTCCAAATCCGTCAGTTTTTGCGTGTACATTTTCTCTAGTTTTTTTGTTTCTACGGAAAGAGCGTCAAGCTTTTTAACAATGGCTTTTTGTTCGGAAAGAGATTTTGGAAAACTAATAGACAGGTTCTCCCACTTACCCTTATTTATAATTGGCAGAGTAGCTTGAGACGACTCTTTTATAACTTTATTAAAGAAAGATTTTGTACTCAAAATATAGTAAAAGAGTTTTGCGTCGTATTCATCAGATGGAGTTAGTGTATTTATTTGCTGATTGCAAGGAACCATCACCTGAAATATCTATATCTGCTGGCGTAATAAAGGGAACAAAATTACCATAATATTTCTTGATTGCAGTTTTTGGCGTTAATCCTGTTTGAGTTATTCCAATTTCTTTTATTTTCTTCTCCTCCCAATCTTTCCCCGGATTCGCAAACACGCTCTGCAAATACGACTCAAAAAGCTCCTTTGAGTTTCGCAAATTCTTCTCCGCATTCTCCTTCGCCGTTGCCACCTTCTCAAAAACCTCATCCAGCTTTTTCACAATCCGCTTTTGTTCAGTGAGTGTAGGCAGAGGAATCTCAATTTGACCAAGATTTGCTCTACTAATTCTTTGTCGCGTAGAGCCTCCGACTTCTTTATTGATTTGATTTTGATATTCATGCGAAAGGGAGTAATTCACAAACCATCGTGGCAGTGTCTCATTCTTAAAACGAATGATGGTGCAATCAACGGCAGTAATCATTTTTTCTCCAGTTTCCGGAATAATACACGCCCTGCCAACGGGGTCAGGCAAGCGTGATACAAGACAATCGTCAGGTAAAATTTCTGTACAATTCAATCGGTGGAATGTTTTTTCAGAAATGTATCGAGCCTTTTCGCCTCTGTCCTTAAAATAACCACTGCCTATATTGCCAGTTTGAATGAGACGTATGCCTTCCTGTGATTGATCTTTTTTCTCAATCCAGTCGCCATCAGCGAATACGTCGCAAAGCACCTCAAGTTTTTTTGTTTGCCAAGTCATATTATTGAGAGAAACTCAACCGCGCGTTCAGCGACATCGGCAATTCTATACTTGTATTCATACTCCTTACCTAGAACAGATTTGCATTTGATTGTGAAAATTTCACCATTCAACTCCTTCAGATCTCTAATTTTAGCGTCAGGCTTTTTGACTACTTTTATCGCATGCTCATCCTTCTTCGGAGCAAAGAATTGTGTTTGATATTTTTCAACTTTGAAATTAGCGCTCTCTGCAGTAACGTTAAATGCCGGTCCGTTTCCCATACTGTGCAGGGCAATATAAACGGGCGACGGGCAGATTGCATTGTCTACCTGGTGCGTGACGGCATATTGCTTTATCTTTTCTCTTTTTGGTCCGAGTTCAATACCGTCTACATATCTTACATAGAGACACATAATTGGCATCGTCTGTAACTCCGTCTGCTGAACGGCTTCATTTCCAATCCGATGCGTATCGTAAGCGTACCAAATCAAAACTACCAAAGTAGCTATCAACGCAAGTAAGTTTAACTGTGTAGAAAATTGAGGAAAGCAAAAAATACCTGCCACAACAGCTACCCCAAAGATAATTATTAAAGCGTATTTTCCTAGTTTTTTTATTTGCCAGCTAGTTTTCATGTAAGTTCAAAAAATACTTAACGAGGGCTTTGGAATTTCGATTCTCGTCTTTCAGCGATAAAAATTGGGTCAGTTTTTCGTTATTTAAAGTAAACTCAACTTCATTGGGAGCTACATGATCGGCACCAAACGAAAAATAGATATATGCACCATCTGTTATTTTTTCTTTTGATACGGTAATCTCTATTAAAAATGGGCTTAGCGTTTGTTGAGGCCCCATTTTATAGCTATCAAGCGTTATCAAATTTATACTATGACCAAAAATATTCCATCCGGTAAAAACAATAATTTGTGCGGTCCTCTCTATTGATGTTTTTATACCACTTGCGGTGTAATTTACCCAAACATCCCTCAATACTGCATTGCCCTTATTCCTTAAAATAAGGGTCAGACGACATTTAATTTCGGTTTCCGTCTCTGAATACGAATCAGTATCGCTGGCACCCCATTGACAAACCATTTCAGACTGTTCATGTCTACTATAAAGACTAGAGATAATATCGTGATTTGCTGTGACAAAATCAGATCCTGATCGAATATAATATCTACCGGGTATCTCTTTTATCTTTAATGACGGATTCACTTGCACTGGAGAAAAATAATACTTTGGTATCTCTGTAATAATGTATCCCTTACCGCTGTTGTCTTTAATGATAAAAGAGCTAATTTCTGACATGATAGGCAGTGACAATTTGGAAACTGAGTCATTCAACAAACTGACAAAGGTATCAGAATAGTCTATAGGATTTTTTGAAAAGGAATTATCCCGATTATCTGTAATGCCCCAAATTATTAGCCCACCGGAAGTATTAGAAAACCCAGAAATTGCTTTTGCAAAATTTTTTCTATCTTCTTCGCTTAAGGAAGTACTACCTTCCTGTGTTGAAATATTTTTGAAATCAAGATAAAAGTTTTCCTGGTATCTAGAATCGACAAGTAGATCAATGGCTTGTTCGCCGTTTGATTTTAGGTTCTCTAATTCCGATTTATAGGGGCTCACTTTCATAGTAGATCTTTGATTCCTAGAATACTGCTCTTGATTTCTGCATCCAACTTTTGCATCTCGGAGATTATTTCCTTTGGTTCACGCAAAGCCACTTCATCTTTTTTGTTTTGATTTTTCACTGAGAGGTCGAAGGCTGTCTGGTCAACCTTAGATACATCAACGCTCCACGAGTTGTCACTATCGGCCTGTGTTTTCTGCAGCTTCACGAACTCAGCCAAGTCTGCTTCACTCAAAGGATTGCCCTTACCGAGATTTCGTCCAAGATTGAGTGAGTAGAACCATACTTTCTTTGTGGGTTTTCCTTTTTCAAAAAACAATACGACTGTCTTCACTCCAGCCCCCGCAAATACGCCTCCGGGCAAGTCGAGTACCGTATGCAGATTACAGCTCTCAAGGAGTAGCTTCCGCAAGCTGACAGACGCATTGTCTGTGTTTGAAAGGAATGTGTTTTTGATAACGATACCCGCACGTCCGCCCGCTTTAAGTATTTTTATGAAGTGTTGGAGAAAAAGAAACGCAGTCTCACCAGTCTTGATAGGAAAGTTCTGCTGAATCTCGCGCCCTATGCCCGCTCCAAAAGGCGGATTGGCTAAGATTATGTCGTACCGGTCTTTTTCTTGGATATCGTTGATGTTCAGCGCAAGCGTGTCCACGTGCCTGATATTCGGAGCCTCGATGCCGTGCAAAATCATGTTCATGGTGCCGATGATATAGGCGAGAGACTTTATTTCTTTTCCGTAGAATGTCCTATTTTGAAGCGTGGCCATCTGCGCGGACGAAAGCTTGGCTTGATTTTGCGTAAGAAAATTATATGATTCAGCCAAGAACCCTGCGGAGCCGCATGCGCCGTCATAAATCGTCTCCCCGATTGTTGGCGCTACTACTGTGACGATGGTTTTGATAAGCGGTCGTGGAGTGTAGTACTCCCCGCCATTTCTACCTGCGTTGCCCATGTTCTTGATTTTGCCCTCATAGAGGTGGGAAAGTTCGTGCTTTTCTTCATAGAGGCGAAAGCGCATGCCATCTACGATGTTCAAAATCTCACGCAGCTTGTAGCCGCTGGAAATTTTGTTTTTTAGTTCGCTAAAGATTTCACCGATTTTATATTCAATGGTATTGGCGTCGGCGTCGGGATTCTTAAAGCTTTTGAGATACGGGAAAAGCTTTAGATTCACGAAGTCGTTTAAATCATCGCCAGTCGCGGCCTTGTGGTGGTCTATTTTCCCATCGGCAGTTTTTGGTGCAGCCCACGTATCCCACTGATACTGCGGGTCAAGAATGTCATTGTATTTCTTGCCCGCTAAAGCCGCCTCTGTTTTCTTGCTATCGCCCAAGTCATCAAGGTATTTCAAGAAAAGAATCCACGATGTCTGCTCCACATAGTCGAGCTCGGTAGCCGAGCCCGAGTCGGTGTGGAGTATTTGGTCTATATTTTTGAACGATTGCTCGAACATAGCTTGATAATCACACAAATCTTCATGTTTGGGAAACTACATAGCCCCCGCCCCGCCGCCCATTCAATTTTCAAAAACCCCCGCGAAATGGATAGCATGCCTGTCCGCCTTTGGCGGAGAGGAT
>Ga0075689_136_pt1 | contig 5493 bp, 5 predicted proteins | sample RifGroA2_FD_68418 | JGI IMG/M metagenome (GOLD analysis project Ga0075689, IMG submission 68418) | Microgenomates (Amesbacteria) bacterium GW2011_GWA2_42_12 | reverse complement strand
AAATCCACGCTTGCGAATACCTTGGCAGGTCATCCAAAGTATCTCGTAACAAAAGGGTCGGTTAAGCTTGATAGAAAAAATATACTTAACTTTTCTCCAGACCAACGCGCGCGCTTAGGTTTTTTTCTGGCATTCCAGTATCCTGTAGAAATCGCAGGTGTGTCTGTACAAAACTTTTTGCGCGCGGCACACGAAGCGCGGTTTGGGAAATTAAAAAGCATTTTGGAGTTTCGAAAAGGTTTGCAGAAATTGGCGGATGAACTACATGTCAAAAAAGAGTTGCTAGAGCGCAGTATAAACGAGGGATTTTCTGGCGGAGAAAAAAAACGTGTGGAGATTTTGCAGATGGCCGCACTTGCGCCAAAGTTTGCGGTGTTGGATGAGACGGATTCCGGATTGGACATTGACGCAATCAAAGCCGTTGCGGCTGGCATTAAAACAGTTGTGAAAAAATACAACACCGGTGTCATTGTGATTACTCACTATCAACGTATTTTGAAATATCTTGAGCCAAACAAAGTGCATGTGATGGTTCAAGGAAAAATTATTAAGAGCGGTGGAAAAGAGTTTGCTGAAGAGTTAGAGCAGAACGGATACGCAAAGTATGTCTAGATTTGCGCCAATTCAAACCACACAACCCTCACCAACGCTCATCAGTGACAACTATCAACACGGTGGAGCAGATCCAACGAGCGGATATTCTTTTATTAGCAAACCCGGCCTTACCAAACGTACTGTAGAAGAAATAGCTGCACACAAAAGTGAACCGTCCTGGATGTTGAAGATGCGACTGAGGGCGTTGGAGATTTTTGAGTCTAAAAAAATCCCCCAGTGGGGCGGTGATCTCAATACCATTGAGTTCGATAAGATTCACTATTATTTAAAGCCCACCGATACAGAAAAAAAATCTTGGGATGACGTACCGGAATATATCAAACGAACGTTTGAAAAAATCGGCACACCGCAAGCCGAACGTGAGATGCTCGCTGGCGTAAAAAATCAGTTCGATTCCGAGGTTGTACAGGGGAGTTTGAAAGATTTGTGGGCTAAGCAAGGGGTAGTGTTTTTGTCGATGGATGAAGGGTTAAAACAATATCCCGATTTAGTACGCGAATATTTTACCAAAGTGATTAGTATTGGCGACAATAAGTTTGCTGCGCTAAACACCGCGGTTTGGAGCGGCGGCTCGTTTGTGTATGTGCCGAAAGGAGTGAAAGTTACCATGCCTTTGCAGGCGTACTTCCGGATTAACGCAGACTTAGCCGGTAAGTTTGAGAGAACGTTGATTATTGCCGATGAAGGGTCGAGTGTCCAATATGTGGAAGGTTGCTCATCACCATCATATTCCGCTTCATCCCTCCATTCCGCTGTTGTTGAGATTTTTGTCAAAAAGGGCGCGCGCGTTCAATACACCACGGTGCAAAACTGGTACAGACATGTGTATAACTTGGTGACCAAACGCGCGCGGGTGGAGGAAGATGGCGAAATGATTTGGACCGATTTCAACATGGGCTCAAAACTTACCATGAAATACCCCTCTTTTATTTTGGCCGGCAAAGGCGCAAAGGGTGAGACTTTATCTATGGCTTTGGCGGGTGAAGGACAACATCAGGACACTGGAAGCAAAGCAGTTCATTTGGCGCCGTATACTTCATCAACAATTACAAGCAAATCGATCAGTAAAAATGGCGGACGCACTACTTATCGTGGCCTTGTTTCAATTGGGCCAAATGCGCATGGAAGCAAAAATAAAGTTGTGTGCGATGCGCTTATTTTAGATCCGCAGTCTCGTTCCGACACCTATCCAACCGAGCGTGTGTTTAATAATGACGTTTCACTTTCGCACGAAGCAACAGTTTCAAAAATTGGCGAGGAACAACTGTTTTATTTAATGAGCCGCGGATTAAACGAGGAGGAAGCAAGTAAAATGATCGTTCGTGGATTTGCAGAACCAGTGATTAAAAAGTTGCCGCTGGAGTTTGCGGTTGAGATGAATAGGCTCATTGATTTGGAAATGGAAGGATCGGTGGGATGAAAAAAATCGTTGATGTTTCCAACAAAACCGGCGAACTCGAAATTATTCTTAATAAAAAAGGAATGGAATTGGAGATTGTTGGTCGTTTCCAAACCTATGGTAGCGAGGTGAAAGAACTTAACATTCGCATTGTTCACCGTGCGCCACACACTACAGCAAATACGACACTAAAAGGAGTTGCCTGGGATACATCTCAGTTGAAACTTTCCGGAACTATTATTATCGAGAAATCAGCTCAGCAAACACAATCTTTCTTGCGCGAGAATATTTTGCTACTTTCTCCCGAAGCAAAAGCCGAGGCAATTCCAAATCTCGAAATTCTTGCGAATGACGTGAAGTGCTCGCACGCCGCAACAATCTCAAACATTTCAGAAGAACAGGTATTTACCTTCCTTAAAAGTGGTAAATCCATTCCATCGTTTATACATGTTTGGATATCGTGGGTCGTAAATACCGCCCAAATCAAAAAATTCACATCCAAGTTTTTTACCAGTGATGATTGCTTCCCAAACTAATGCAGTTGGCATGCGGTATGAATATCCTTTTTCTGATGAAACGGCGCAGTAATAAAACGATACTTTTCCAAATTTGAGAATTAGTGCAATAGACTCCAGCCTTCCATCGATCTCACCAAAATGGCACCAACTTTCTGCATTGAAAGCGCTCAAAACAGCGCTCATAAGTTTTGATTCAAATCCATATATGCCCTTGCGCTTACTCCATTCAGTCAATACTTGAAAAAAGTCTTCACGATTTTTTTGCGTAAACTTGCGAAGTGAAATTGTGTAAATTGTTAGATTTTTGTTTCGTTTTGCTAGACCAATGTTGTATCGTGTAGATCGTTTCATCTTCGCAAGAAGTTCTTTTTCGGAAAGTGATAAATCAATGATTGAAGTTGCGCTGTGCGCCAATGGAGAGACATGTTTTGTAAGACCGACAACCTTCATTTGATTAATCCACTGAGAAATATCAGCTTGTTTATCATATGTTTGTGGAAACTTGATGAGTTTTTGTCCAACTTTCATCGATAAAGACGGTTCAATCTGCATCAAAATTGTACGATATTTTCGTCTTATTTCGTCTAGTTCCTCGAGGTTAAAAGTTGATGGTCTTTGTATTTTTGCCACAGCAACCGGCCCAATCTTCCGCACAAATGTTTGTGCTCCCGGCTTGCCGATAACAAGCCACCCGAGATCTCTCATAACCTGCGCATACATCGGAGTTTGGTGCATGTCGACCTGCTCAGAAAATCGTTCAAAAAGTGACCGCTTTGTACTGATTGACATACAACGAATTATATGACGAGAAGTGGAATTGTGTTACCAGGTATAATAGACGGTATGTTTGATGTCCAGAAAATTAGAAAAGACTTTCCAATTCTTTCGCGAAAAGTGCAGGGATCTAAACAGTTGGTGTACTTAGATTCAGCTGCCACTTCGCAAAAACCGCAAGGTGTGTTGGATGCAATGAATGAATATTACACGCACTTTAACGCAAATGTTCATCGTGGCATTCATACACTTGGAAATGAAAGCACGAGTGTATTTCAAAATTCACGTCAAAAGATCGCTCAATTTTTTGGTGCAGATGACAATGAACTTATTCTTGTTCGCAATACTACAGAGGGGCTTAATGCTCTTTGTTATATGTGGGGAGAAAAACATATTTCTGAAGGGGACATGATTGTGTCAACAGAAATGGAACATCACAGCAACTTTGTTCCTTGGCAGCAGTTGGCGAAGCGCAAACATGCAACATTTACCGCTGTTCATGTACATGAACATGGCGAACTTGATTTACACCATTTAGAAGAACTTTTAAAAACAAAAAAAGTAAAACTGATTGCAGTTGTTCATGTGTCAAATGCCATCGGGACCATCAATCCTATTGAGCGTATTGTTGAACTCTCTCACCAATATGGAGCAAAGGTTATTGTTGATGGTGCTCAGTCCGCCTCACATATGCCGGTGAATTTCCACAAGTTGGAATATGACGCATACGCATTTTCGGGACATAAAATGCTTGGGCCAATGGGTATTGGTGGATTGTTGGTGCGAGCAAAGATTATTGATGAGCTTCAGCCGTATGTATTTGGCGGAGGAATGATCGATACCGTTTCTGTTGAAGAGACAACATTTGCCGAGTTACCGGATAAATATATTGCCGGAACACCGGATGTTGCTAGTACGGTGGGATTGGCTGTGGCGTGCGGATACCTCAATACAATTGATATGAAAAAGGCTTTTCAGCACGACCAAGAGTTGGTCGCATATGCACTCGAAAAACTTTCGGCAATGAAGAATGTGAAGATTGTTGGTCCGCTTGACGTTAAGAAGCGTTGTGGAAGCGTGGCATTCTTGTATCACGGTGTTCATGCGCATGACGTTGCACAGATATTGGACAGCGAAGGAGTCGCTGTTCGATCCGGCCACCATTGCACTATGCCGCTACATACAAAGTTTGGTTGGATAGCAACAACACGAGCAAGTTTTAACGTCTATTCAACAACGCATGAAATTGATGTTTTAGTACAAGCGCTTCAAAAGGTAAAAGTGGTGTTTGGAAAATAGAAAAGAGTTTATGTCCGATCTATATCAAGAAATTATTCTCGAACATGCAAAGTATCCGCATCATTTTGGCGAACTTCAGCATCCAACGCATACCCTTAAGGGTGTAAACGCGAGGTGTGGGGATATGTTGGAACTTCAGCTTATTGTGGTGAACGGCAAAATTCAAGAAGTTGCATGGAAGGGAAACGGCTGTGCAATAAGTACAGCAAGCTCAAGCATTCTTTCTGATTTGATTAAAGGAAAAACAATAGCTTATGCAAAAAAAGTCAGCATTAAAGATCTATTAAAAGAAATGCCAATCGCAACCACTCGAAAAAGTTATTGCTGAGGCAGTGAGCTGTTTAGCGCGTGGCGGTTTGTTGATCTATCCAACCGAAACAACATATGGCATTGGAGTTGACGCTACAAATCAAAGGGCGGTGAACGCGTTGCTCACATATAAGAAGCGTCGGGAAGGAAAACCACTGTCTATTGCTGTTTTTGATATGAATATGGCCGAAAAATTTGTGGATCTTAATCAAGCCGCACGCAATATTTATGCTAGTTTTTTGCCAGGACCAGTTACAGTAGTTTCAAAAGGAAAACATGTTGTAGTTACCGGTGTTGAGTCAGAAAATGGGTCGTTGGGTATTCGCATTCCTGCGTATGACCTCGTACTTCAAATCGTGAAAGCGTTTGGGAAACCAATTACCGCAACTAGTGCGAACGCTTCATACAAAAAGCGTCCGTATTGTCTTGAGGATATTATGCAGTTTCTTTCTCCTCGTCAGAAATCACTCATAGATCTCGTTATTGATGCTGGTGAGTTACCACACAACGAACCATCAACCGTCATCGATACAACTTTAGATGATGTTGAGGTATTACGTCAGGGAAAACTAACTGTTA
>Ga0075689_137_pt1 | contig 5672 bp, 7 predicted proteins | sample RifGroA2_FD_68418 | JGI IMG/M metagenome (GOLD analysis project Ga0075689, IMG submission 68418) | Microgenomates (Amesbacteria) bacterium GW2011_GWA2_42_12 | reverse complement strand
ATGGGGTTGGCCTAGGGTCTGTTGAGATGGGTTCTAGATATTCTTTGGCAAAAACTCAAACTCTTTTGCGAAGGTTTTTCGTATCGCCTTGTCAAAAGTGACGATCCTTCTTATTTTATGAGTACGAGCAAGTGCGATAATACTGCAATCCTCGAAAGAAAGTTGAGGAGATTGTTGGTGAGAAAAAATTTCAAGCGTTTGAGAAAGAAAGACTTTGGTGCAGAGAATAATTTGGGTGTTCTGCGCCTTGTCGTCGAATAATTTTCCTAAAATACTGCTTACAAATGATAGATCCTTCGTTTTCATCAACAAAACAGTTCCAACTTCTGCAAAAATGAGATCATTTAAAATCCTAGTTTGAGATTCAAGATCTTTCAGGAGTGCAAGAGCGTTTCTATGTAAACTATCGCTTGGGTTAAAGAATGCGATAAGCACGTTGGAGTCGAGAATAACTTTTTCATTTTTCATCTTCATGAAGTTTTCCTCCATATAAGATTTCATCGACACTTTTATCTTCGAAGTATGTTTTTCCTTTGAATTGATGCGCCATGACAAATTCAGAGAATGTCATCTTTTTTTTGGACCCCTTTTCGTTTAGCCTTTTTGTTTTTTGTGCGACTACAGGTTCTAAATGTTTTCTCACGAATGCAGAAACAGGCAATCCTTCGCTTTTGGCAACATACTTTAAGTCGCTATAGAACGCGTCGGAAACCTTGAGAGGGAAAATAGTTTTCTTTGTTTTCTTGTAGTCCATCGTATATACACTTTATCAAAAAGGTATATACACTTCAATAGGGAAAACACAGAAAAATTGTCGCAGTTGTATATATTTCAATCTTGTTCTCCTCAATAATCCCTGGTACAATCTCAGCCATGTCTGAAGCAATAAAAACAGTAAAAGCCACAATAACATATCCAGACTTTGAAAAGCTCGATCTTCGCGTTGGAACCGTAATCGAAGCTTCGTTGCCGGACTGGTCAACGAAACTTATTCGCTATTCCGTTGATTTTGGTAACGACATTGGCAAGCGAACGCTCTTTTCCGGTATTCGAAAGTGGTATACTCCTGATGATCTCATTGGGAAGCAGTATATTTTTGTCATCAACCTAGAACCAAAGAAGATGGGCGACGAGGAGAGTCAGGGAATGATGATCATGACAGCCACCGAAGAACGGCCAGTTTTACAGCCATTACAGATTGCTGTCCCAAACGGTTCGGTTCTTCGATAACTTTTCGAAAAGAATACATAATTAAGGAGTATCACATGGACGAGAAAGAGAAGAAACCATCGAGCCCGAGTACAAACGATTCAAAAAACACTGGCAAGCATACTAAAAAAATTGAGTTTCATATGCAGCTTAACTCACGTAACGGTATTTTTTGGTTTCTCATGCTGTTGCTTTTTGTTCCATACATTTATTCGTTAGCAACAGGAAGTGGTTCAAACATTATTCCGCTTTCCCAACTGGTGAACGACGTCCGTGAAGAAAAAGTTCAACATATTAAGGTGACTGGTCAAGATATAACTGTTGATTATAAAAACGGTGAGAAAAAAGTTTCTCGTAAGGAAGATGCTCAGAATTTAGTCGAGGTTTTTAAAGCTTCAGATATCGATCCGTCTTCTGTGGACACAGAAATTGTTACCCCTTCACTTCTCACAACATTTTTTGGATTTTTTGCCAATTATATTTTGCCGGCGCTCATCATCGGCTTTTTGATTCTGATTTTAATGCGAAAACAGATGGGCGGATCAGATGGTATTTTTGCGATGGGAAAGTCTCGAGCAAAACTTTTTAACAAAGGGAAACAAAACATAAAGTTTGCAGATGTTGGTGGTTTGAAAGAAGCGAAACGTGAGTTGGAAGAAATTGTTGATTTCTTAAAGAATCCAAAAAAATATCATGATGTTGGCGCGCGTGTTCCAAAAGGAGTTCTTTTGGTTGGCTTAAGTGGAACTGGAAAAACGATGTTGGCAAGGGCTGTGGCTGGCGAGGCCAGCGTTCCCTTTCTATCTATGGCAGGTTCCGAGTTCATGGAAATGTTGGTTGGTGTTGGCGCCTCACGCGCACGCGATCTTTTTGAAACAGCAAAGAAATCTGCTCCATCCATTATTTTTATTGATGAAATAGATGTGATTGTGTTGGCGGCCACTAATCGTGGCGACTTGCTTGATCCGGCGCTTGTTCGTCCAGGTCGTTTTGACCGCCGTGTCACACTCGACTTGCCCGATCTTGAAGAGCGTAAGTTTATTTTAAACATTCATGCGAAAAACAAACCATTCGTAAAAGATCTGGACTGGAGCAAGATCGCAAAACGCACGGTTGGATTTTCTGGAGCCGATTTGGAGAACATGCTCAACGAAGCAGCGATTTTAATTGCTCGCGAAGGACGCAAAGAAATTACTACAAAAGACATTGAGGAAGCCGCGTTGAAAGTTAAGCTTGGTCCAGAAAAGAAACGATTGCAGTCCGATTTGGAACGCAAAATGACGGCGTACCACGAAGGCGGTCATGCCGTGCTTGCACACTTCTTACCGGATACAGATCCTGTACATCGTATCTCGATTGTTTCACGCGGTCATGCACTTGGTTTTACCATGAACCCGCCAGAGCATGACAAGTATCAGCAAACGCAGTCAGAACTGGAAGATCAGATTGTTGTGTTGTTGGGTGGGAGAACAGCAGAAAAACTTATCTTTAGAGAACTCACTGGTGGGGCGAGCAGTGATATTGAACGAGCAACGCGCATTGCCCGCGCAATGGTCGTTGATTATGGTATGTCTCCGCTTGGGCCTATTAACTTTGGACCGCTGTATGAAAACACCGACTATGGACGAGCAGGTTTTGAACCGCCGAAAATCAGTGAGGCAATGCAGTCGAAAATTGACCGTGAAATGGCAATCATTATTGATGATGCAATGAAAAAAGCCGAAATGATGCTCAAGAAATATATTAAAAAGCTTGATGCGGTTGCAGAAAAACTATTGGATGTGGAGACATTGGAGGGTGACGAGTTTGAAGCAATTATGGGTGCAAACAAAACAAAGTCGAGATTGGGTGTCATCACAAAGTTACCCATCGGCTTTTTCATCATCGGCCATTTCGCAATGCCCTTATTTTTCTTGCAGCTCTTTCAATTTTTTTGGGGATTCTTATTGTTCCGGTTGAATCCAGAGACCCAAAGGTAGTTATTCATTCTGTAGAGGAGGGAATTTGGTGGGCTTTTACTACAGTAACGGGCGTTGGATATGGCGATTTTGTTCCGGTGACTATCACCGGTCGCCTCATTGGTATTGCATTAGAGATTACTGGCGTGATATTTTTTGGATTGATTGTGGGGATCATCGGTATCACCATGACAAAACGACAAGAGGAGTTTGTGTGGTTTCGCTTGTTTGATCGACTGGATAGCCTTGAGGCAAAATTGCAAAGAATAGAACGCCAAAATGCGGCAAATGTTAAACAAACGCTAGCGGAACACGACGAGAAACGTACCAAGGATAAGTAATCCAACACCAAACACTCCTGCCACGCTCAGCTTTTCTTTGAACAATAACACTCCCAGAATAATAGAGAGTACAAAACTTAGTTTGTCTATCGGTACTACTTTATGCACGTCGCCAACTTGCAGTGCTCGAAAGTAAAACAGCCAAGACAATCCGGTTGCAATCGCAGATAACACCAAAAATATCCATGTGGTTGTGGTGAATTTTGCCAAGTCCTTTTGTGCGCCTTGGATGAGAACGAGTGTGAGAGTGAAGGGAACAATGACTAACACTCGAATAAACGTTGCGAGGTCGCTGTTAACCCCTTTCATGCCGATCTTTGCAAAGATCGAGGTTAGGGCTGCAAATGCTGCGGATAATAGTGCAAAAACGAGCCAGTTCATTATGATTTCCAGAGTACTCCGGAAGTGATGAGTTCGTCAAGAATGGGGTTGTGGATGTTATCTCTCATTCTGATTGATACAATAGGCCGATGGCAACAAAATCTTCCGTTAAATCTACCCCAACCTCGCACACAAAAAAAGAACTACTCGTGTTAATCGACGGCCATGCACTTGTCTATCGTGCATATCACGCATTTCCACCACTCACTACGTCTGACGGGGAACTTGTAAATGCGGTATATGGCTTTTCCCGCATCTTGCTGAAAGTCATTAAAGACATTCAGCCAAAATATATTGCAGTTACATTCGATATGGGGAAGCCGACTTTTCGCCATACCGCGTTTGCGGGATACAAAGCACAGCGCAAAGAAACGCCCACAGATCTCATTAGTCAGCTTGGACGGGTGCGTGAGGTTGTGGAGACGTTAAACATTCCAGTTTTTGGCATTGAAGGATTTGAGGCGGACGACGTTATCGGCACCATCGCAAAACAAATTTGTGAGAAAGTAAAAGTGATTATTGTTACTGGTGATAAAGACGCGTTTCAGCTTGTGAATGATAATAAAGTGACGGTCTATACGCCACCACGTCAAAACGAGGACGCAAAGGAATATTCAGAACACGATGTTGAAGAAAAAATGGGAATTCCTCCGTCGCTTATTGTGGATTACAAGGCACTTTCCGGTGATCCATCAGATAATATTCCTGGCGTTCAAGGTGTTGGACCAAAAACGTCGGTGAGTTTGTTACAGGCATTTGGTTCACTGCGGGGCATATACGAAGCATTAAAACACCCGGATACATTAACGCCAGAACAAAAAACATTACTGAAAGAAAAACTTGTGCAGCGGTTGGCCGATGGACATGAAAGCGCAATCATGAGTCAGAAACTCGCAACAATCGATACAGATGTTCCGTTAAACTTCAAATTAGACGACTGTTGCGTGTCCGGATACGATAAAGCAAAAATCACAGCACTGTTCACAAAACTGGGGTTTAAAAGTTTGATTAATAGTTTGCCTTCGGATGAGTTTGAACAAGAAGTGCAGGAGATGCTGTTTTGAAAAAACAAATGCCGTCAATGCCGCAGTCAGTTTCTCCACCATCACTTTCCCCATTGAAAGTGGCGTTAGTTCACGATTTTCTTCGTGAGTACGGCGGTGCCGAACGTGTGATTGAGACGTTGCATGAAATTTTTCCAACTGCTCCTTTATATACAGCGTTTGTTGACAAAAAAGCAATGGGATCGCAATGGCAGAGATTTGTAAACTGGGACATTCGACAATCTTGGGCGGCAAAAATTCCTGGCGTCAACATAATGTATTCGCCTCTGCGCATATTTTCTAATAAGTTTTTTGAATCATTCAACTTTGCCGAATATGACGTTGTGATTTCATCCACAAATATGTACATGGCAAAGGCTATTCGTACACAGGCACTCACAAAGCACTATTGTTATTGCCACACTCCGCCACGCTCATTGTATGGATACTCTACGATGACTGATTGGAAAAAAAATCCAATCGTGCGAATGGCGGGGGAGGTTATCAATCACTATATGAGAATTATTGATTATCAAACCGCACAAAATCCAGATGTGTTTATTGCAAACTCCAAAGAAGTGCAAAGGCGCATCACAAAATTTTACAGACGAGAATCGCAAGTTATTTATCCGCCGATTATGATACCTACAACGCCGCCATCTTCAGTGCAAAAAGAAAACTTTTATCTGTTTGTTGGGAGGTTGGCTGCAAGCAAACACATAGACCTCGTCATCAAAACA
>Ga0075689_125_pt1 | contig 5714 bp, 3 predicted proteins | sample RifGroA2_FD_68418 | JGI IMG/M metagenome (GOLD analysis project Ga0075689, IMG submission 68418) | Microgenomates (Amesbacteria) bacterium GW2011_GWA2_42_12 | reverse complement strand
CGTCATTTCCACCTTCACTTTATCGCCAATGCCTAATCTGATCTTGTTGAGGCGCATCTTGCCAGCCAAATGGGCGACGATAGTCTGCCCGCTTTCGAGCGTCACTCGAAAAGTGCCGGCCGGAAGTAACTCCGCAACCTTACCAGTTAGTTCAATATTGTCGTTATTTTTTGCCATTGGTAAATAACTTAATCCGCGGATATTATAGCGGAAATTGAAAAATTAGTCAAGAGGGATGCGATGGAACATATTAACACCACAAAAACCCAGTAAAATCAACTTTATCTAGTACTTTTTTGTTTTTCGATAAAATCCTTCAAAGCGCCGGTCGGTTGCCAATCTTCACCAACCAATTGATCAAGTAAATTACCTAATTTTATTTTTAGTGGAGTAATCCGCTTGCCTTTTTCAGTGAGCGGCTTGATAAGCATTGTTCTACGCACCCAATGCACTCCATCTCCATGTCCCAGTCCTGGCACTTTGTCGATTTCGTCAGGAAGTTTGAAAGCGCCGGAGATAAAGAAACTTTGTCGGCCCACATTCCAATCCACAAAAATATCCGCACTGTGCGCGACGGCTCCCTTAAAACCAGTTGACAAAACGTGCTCAGTCCCCCTCAGACTGATGGCAACCTTAATCGGTTTGCCGTCCGGTTGTTGCACTGAAAACACCAAGCCGTCTTGCTCTAATTTTTTCATTTCCAACGGAGTTTCCACGACTTTCAACTTCTCTTTGAAATAATTATTACCGGCAATTTCTTTTGACAGATCGTCTGGAAATTTACCGTGTTCACTAACAATTTTATCCACCGTCGCATCAATAGGATCAAAATCCGTGTCAGGCGGTATTATCCCCAAATCTACCATCTGCTCCTTGGTCAATTGTTTGGTCGCGTCAAAATTTTTATCAGAAACGAATTCAAACAATTTATCGAAGTTGCTATATGGCACAAATTGAACCATGCCAATGAGGGTACGCGGAGATTCGTCGAATATTTTTTTATTTTCGAGTTGGATTTTTTTATCGCCTCTCTTGTTGAACGAATAACCGAAATACGACGCCGAATCGATCGCTGTCACAAAATCCAGCACCCGATCTAATTCGTTGGTACGCTTGAGATAACCGTAGTCGGTCAGCCATTTATACAATTTCCCGGCAGCCGACGAATCCGGATCGGAAAACCAAGCGTGATGATCGAGTACAGTAGTGACACCACGAACGGTGTTGAATGCCATATTGGCCCATTTATTCAACTCGCCTTTTGGCATTGAAACTTTGAAACCAAAACCTTCCCGACCACCAGTGTCGGTATTAAAAGCGTCAGGCAAGGATTTACCGGGTATTGCAAATCCAACGTTGCCTTGATTTTTCCTACCTTCTTTCAATTCAGCTTTAAAGCCGGCCAAGGTGAACAATTTGATACAAGTTCGTCCGTCCAAATCAGCATAATCCAACTTTAACACATCGCCGGTTTTTGGATTTTCATATATCTTACCATGCACTGCAAAACTCTCAACTAAACCGCGCACCATATCATTGAATACTTTTTGGTCTTCAATGTTGGCATCAGCCAACTGCGCCAAACCACCTTCGGAGGCCGCCGCGAGACACATCACCCAATCGTTATATTGACGCCACTGCGCCAGCTCCCTTTCGGTCATCTTTGAGAGCGGACCAGTATCTGGCACCTTTTCATTTTGAGCTTTATGATACGACGAAGACCATTCAGAATCCACCAACGTTTCTACTACAGTCGCTGCTTTGCCAACCACCGGCGCCACCCCTACCACATCTACTGACTGCGGAGCAGATATCCCTTTGACATCAGCGAGAGAATAGGCCTTGTCCGGCTTGGTATCTTTTTTCGCCGCCACAAATTTACTCAAATCCAATTCACGACGCTTATTCATCACGTCCATCGCTTTTTTGTAATCCTCATCCGTATTGCCGGTGGCGCGAACATCTTTCGAAATATAATACGCCTCAAGTTGAGTGCGCCAATGTTGTTGATCCCAATTTTCACCCAGCTTACCTTTCATCGCCGGATGGGCATCGAAATATGATTCACTATTATCCGACAATAATTTGATAACATCTTCAATTTTTGTTTTATCTTTTGTGTTTGTCTTTGCAATCTCGTCAAGCACCTCAATCAAATCATCAACTGGCACACCCTCATATTGCACATGCCCATCGGTTCCTACTTTGATCTTACCATTCGGATCACGACCGGCTTCCACTAGCGCCGGATTCACTGCATCTAGCACCCATTGCATCCGATCATGCATCTCTCCCTTGGCATGACGCAGTTCCTTTTTCACGATATCCAAACCATACTCGACCGCACCAACTATTTTTTCACGCGTGAGCTCTTCGACAGGTTCGACATCTTTTGCCGGCACAACATCCGGAGTTGAAACAGGATTCACATCGGGAGTAGACGCAGGAGTCACATCTATGGTCGCGGCCACGGGCTTCGGCTCAGGTGCGGGTGCAGGTGCGGACACGGGCGTGGGCTCCACTATTATTTTTGGATTTACTGCCGACAGTGGTTGCTTGATCTTATCTACATAATCCAAACACCCTTTCAACTGTTTCGCCACATCCAATAATTCACTGGCCTCAACTTCAGATAGACCACTATCAATTTTACCAAAAAGTTCATCGCAACGTTTTATCATATCACCAAATTGGGTGGTTGGCTCACTTTTATCAAACCATCCCCAATCGATACCGGTACTCACCACCAAATCAACACCGGCCGGATCCAAATCATCTAGGTGCTCACTAACTGGCCCCCAAACCGCTCGTATTTCATTTTTCAATTCTTCGCTGGCCTCAACCGAAGAATTTTCTACTACATCAACTTCGACGGGTTCGTCTTCAACAGGTTTTGTTTTTTTGCCTTTTTTTTCAACGCGTTTCAAACTTCTGTCTGAATTTTTTTTAATTTCAAAATCCGGCATCCCTGATTCGCCGCCTGTAGGTTCCACTGATTTTTTTGGCATATAATTCGATAATTATTCAATCGAGCCAGAGGAATCTGACCGCAAAGGCTCGGATCGATATACAAAATATTTATAAATAAGAAAATTCCAACAAATCGACAAGGCAATATTCGCCATGCGTACCAGGATATTATAGTACACTTCCAGTAAAAGATAAATATGCCCCAGATTCGCGCCAAAATTAAAACGCTCAGTGAATAGCCACATCCACGCCACCGCTATACAATAATTACCAGCGTATACGACGAGGAAACGCATCACTTGTTTATGAGTTGTGCCGGTAGCACGGAAAGTCCAATATTTATTAAGTAGAAATATATAGCCAAAAACGACCAATTGATTAATCATCACGGCAAACACCGGCCGCATATGTCCAACGTTCGTAAACAAAAAAAGCAGGCCGATATCCAAGATCGTCCCACTGATGCCGGTAATAAAATAATTGAGAAATTGTTTGCGGACCGAGTAGAGATAACTAAAAATTTTGCGCACACCAATTTTATTTATAACCCATCGTTTAATTATTTCCGCTTAAATACTTTTGAGATAATGTATGGTTTTTTCAATAAAGTCTTCGTAGTTGTTTAAAATTATTGCACTGCCGAAAGATCCGGATATACCTACAGACAACCGCACCGTGGCGTTCTGAGTTTGGTCTAAATAAAAACTTTTATATTTTGCTCTTGTAATTACAACATCGTGGTCACATCCCGGCAATTTTATGATCAATAGCAATGTTTTAATTGGGGTGTGCAAATACCTGTCCGTATTATCCTTGGACAATGCAATATACTTATCAATATTATGGTTAGTAATTTTTTCCCACTTGGTAATTTTTCCCGCCTTATCATAATACGGCATTTCTTCTGGCAGTATCAAAATCTGAAAATATGCTTTATTATTCGTTCTTATGTTGGCTGTTTCGCCCAACATGTTTTCAAAGTAGTTATTAGAATTTTGAGAATAATTGTTCATTACGAATTTAATACCAATACCTGCAATATCAATTTCATTATTTGCGATCAAAATATCGACCGTCTTTTCCATATACCTGCCTGCAAGTTGGCCTTCTTTACCATCGCCCAAACCCAACGAACTAATGCCGTACTTGTTCCCCAATCTTTTTTGGATGTCATCAGCTATCGCGCCGTGGAGCACAATTAATTTTTTGTTACTCCGTGGATGGGTTTTTAAAAAGGTGATAAAGGAGTTTTTTACTATCTTCAAAAATTGAGAATTATTCATAATATTTTTGGTTAAAATAAAGCCGGCTGCACTTTGAAAAAATATGGGTGCACAAAATCTTTCAAAAAACTTTTGGCGTATGATTTGTACCCGCCACGATAACTCTTTGAAACGGAACTAATATGCTCTTTCATTAGATCAGAGTTTAGAGCGTTACATAGTTCACAAAGATCCGTACCATTTTTGGGTGTGATACAGTAGCCGGCATAAAAACTCGCTTTTTCGTCATTTACCACATAAAAACGAGGGGCGATATTCATCGTGCTGGTGATAATTTTCTTCCCAAAACTAGTTTTAAGGCCTTGATTTCGGCCAAAAGCGTAAAATTCATCATAGTTTTTACCGCCGCCTTTATCTCGCATAGACAAAGCGTCTTTATGATGTAAAAAATATTTATATGCTTCCGGATAGATCTTTTTGAATATATTGCGTGGTATTATCTTTTCGTTTTTATAAGGAAAAATTAAAAACAAATTTTGGTCCGCGCCTTTATAAGTAGACGCCTTAATTATGGGAACACACAAATTCTTTTCTATTTTGTATTCACCGAGATAGTGATGGTCCTTGTCGCTTTTATCGGGAGAAAAAATATACAGATCATCTTTGAGAGTCGCAATTCCATAGTGAATGTTCGCCACATCTTGCAGAGTAGAGTATTTTTTGTTCAATTTTACAATTTTATCCAAATATTTTTTATCAAAAAATTCCCAGCGTTCCGGCCGCATGTGCTGCGCTGATATTTTTTTGTATTCAATACCTTGGCAATCATTTTTGAAGTTTTCCGCATACAAAAAACCGTCAGTTTTTTCTTTTTGCAAAAATGTGATTGCAGTGTATGCTGTAGCGTTTTTGAAAATTTGAAAATGATCAAAATTTACAATTTTTGTCAGGTGTTTCAGTATTAAATTACGCAAGTTTTTTCCGGCCGCCGAGTAAAAATGTGAATTAGGCGTAATGAAAGCAATTTTTCCGCTATCTTTTAGCAATTTTAGGGCCTGTTCAAAAAAACAAAAATATAAATCAATAGAACCGCTGGAAGCGGTGATAAATTGTTTTTGCAACAAGTCCTTTCTTCCGTTCAAATTTTGAATGCGGACATAGGGTGGGTTGCCAATTACAAGATCAAATTTTTCATTAAAATTATGAAAGCAAAAATCGTCGGTTATGGCATTAAATTTGGTGATTTTGATTTTGGATAACTTTTGTAAATTGGCTTTGGTTATTTCTACATAATCTGGCGACAAATCGATAAAGTAAATGTTTTCTTCAACGATGTTGTTGATTGGTTTGCCGGATAATTTGGCCAATTTTTCGGCCGCAGTGACCGCAAAAATTCCTTCACCACAGCCAGCGTCCAATATTTTCTCTTTCCCTGTGATTTTTTGGTTATTCAGCGCTTCCTCAACCATAAAGTCGACCACCCAGTCGGGGGTAAAAACAACGCCGTTTTGTTTTTTTGTG
>Ga0075689_124_pt1 | contig 5930 bp, 3 predicted proteins | sample RifGroA2_FD_68418 | JGI IMG/M metagenome (GOLD analysis project Ga0075689, IMG submission 68418) | Microgenomates (Amesbacteria) bacterium GW2011_GWA2_42_12 | reverse complement strand
ATGGAAACATCTTTAAGAAAGAATCTCACGCCGTACTTCAGAAATAAATTGGTCAAACAAAAATTTATTCCTGGTAAAACTCTCGTTCCTGTTTCGGGTAAGGTATTCGATGAAGAAGAATTGATTAATGGCGTTGAGGCTGTGCTTGATGGCTGGTGGACCGAGGGGCGGTTTGCCCAGGAGTTTGAAAAACAGTTTCGGGAGTATCTGGGGGTCCGGTACGTGAGCCTCGTTAACTCCGGTTCGTCGGCAAACCTCGTCGCGCTTTCTGCGCTCACAAGCAGCGTCTTTGGGGAACGCGCGCTTAAACCTGGGGATGAGGTGATTACCGCGGCGACTGCGTTTCCCACGACCGTCAATCCCATCATCCAAAACAGACTCACCCCTGTGTTTATTGATAACGACTTGGGAACGAAAAATGCCACAGTTGACGGGATCAAAAAAGCAATAAGCAATAAAACCCGGGCGATCATGATGGCCCATACTCTCGGCAACCCCATGCCGCTTGACGGAATCATGGAACTCGTGAAGAAGCACAACCTCTGGTTTATCGAAGACTGCTGCGATGCACTCGGATCAACGTATTCGGGGAAAATGGCGGGTACATTCGGTCATGTCGCCACGTTTTCTTTCTACCCGGCTCACATGATAACCATGGGAGAGGGGGGAGCGGTGATCACGCAACATCCGCTTATCCATCGGGCGATCCGGCAGCTTCGCGATTGGGGGCGCGATTGCTGGTGCGACACGGGGAAAGACAACACGTGCGGCAAACGCTTCGGCTGGAAGCTCGGAGATTTGCCCTTCGGTTACGACCATAAGTACATCTACTCGCAGATCGGCTACAACGTGAAGCTTACCGATATGCAGGCAGCCATTGGGCTCGCACAACTCAAGAAGTTGCCGCAATTCATAACCAAGAGGAAAGAAAATTATCAGAGGTTACTCAAAGGTCTCAAGAGATACGAGAAGTATTTTCTTTTTACCGAGATAGAAAAAGAAGCAGACCCCTGCTGGTTCGGATTTACGATCGTCGTGCGAGACGGTGCACCTTTTAGTAAATTAGAGTTGGTGAAATACCTGGAAGATAAGAAAATCGCCACGCGCAGTTTATTTGCCGGCAATCTCCTGAAGCACCCGGCATATATAAGCCGCAAAGATATTCGCGTGATTGGTAAGCTTTCTAACTCTGATAAAATTATGAATGATGGATTTTGGATCGGGGTGTATCCTGGGATAACCAAGGAGATGATTGCTTATGTTTGCAAAACATTTGATGACTATTTTAAAAACTATTAGGAAGCCGGTAGTGATTATAAGTATTTTACTGGCCGTTTTACCCTTTTTTTGGATACCACCGGGAACAATGGATTTAGGTGGGGATTCTAGCCGCCTCTATTTCTATGATCCTCTAAATTATCTTAAAAATGTTGCGTTATATCCCATCATGCCGACAGGTACAGGCGGCGTTGATCCAAGTTATTATCTCATTCCGTTTGTTGGTCTGTTGTGGATAGCTAAGTTCATTCTCGGTTCTCCTTATCTTGTGGTTACCCTATTTAACAGTTTCAAGCTCATTATAGGATTTCTTGCGGTATTTGGAATTATCAAAAGATTATTAGAGGAACAATTTTCTGGGAATTTAAACAATCCACGTGTGACTATTTCTGCATTGATAGGAGCTTTGTTTTATATTTTTTCTCCGGCGATGATCGCCAATTATGACAAGGCTTTACTTGGCCATAATCAAGTTTTTCTTAATCCATTGATGTTTTATCTATTGTTGAAGTTTTTCCTTGATCGATCAGCGGTTTTTTTATGGCTATCACTTCTTGTAAGCGTTGCATTCGCGCCAAATTTTTCTTATAGCGGGGCACCTACATTTTTTTCGTTTTATCCTTTGAGCTTATTGTATCTTTTGATATATGTAAGAGTTATACGCCGAAAATATTTATCATGGAAAATGGCGCTAATCGGTCTAGTGTTCTTTATTGGTCTTCACGCATTTCATCTCATTCCGGAGATAGTACAGGGACTAACGAGAGGCAATTATTTAAACACGAGACTATTTGATAAGAATGATATAGCACAGCAATTAAATTATTTTTTTGCCGTACTCCCAATTCCGAAGTTGTCGTCACATTTTTTAGCACATGAAGACGTTCAATGGCTTGGTTGGGCATCTATTCTTGTACCTTTCATTGTAACTATCGGATTTTTGTTAAAGAAAAATACAAAAGGTGTTGCTCTCACAGGTATTTTCTTCCTCGTTACGTTTTTTTTGGCTAACGCTAAAGTGACCGGACTAGGTGTGACATTGTATAGCAAACTCTTTTATATTCCCGGATTTAGCATGTTCCGAAATTTTTACGGTCAGTTTCAGTTCGTCTATTACTTTTTTTATGCACTGTTATTTGGTCAAACACTAGGCACACTCTTTTTGTATCTTAAGAGGACATATCGGTATGTCGCGATAATCGTAACTCTCTTTCTCGTCATAAGTTCTTGGCAATTTATAAATGGAGTATTGATAAATAAAGTGCATCATTTATCCAATAACGTCAGGATTGCAATGCGCATGGATCCCCAGTATGAGGAAATGCTCGCATTTCTGCGATCCATAGATGAAGAAGTCCGAATCTTAACGATCCCATTTACCGATTTTGGATATCAAGTCCTTCATGGTTTGAATAATGGAGCGTATGTTGGTCCTTCGACCATCGGTAATCTTACCGGAAAAAGCGATTTCTCAGGGTACGCAACAATGGTACCCTATAGTGATTTATTTTGGAAATTAAGCAAAGAGAAAGATTATGAATCAATCAAGAAAATGCTCGGCATGTTAAGCGTAAAATATGTTTTTTATAATTCTGATCCTCTTATATATGATGAGGCGTTTCCTGACTACCCGTATTCAAAAGATTACGTACGGCGTTACATGCCAAATAGTCAAGAAGGTTATCTTGAGTACGTGAAGAACATTACGAAGGATAAGATATTTGAGCGGGGAAGATACGCATTGTATTCTATGGATCAACGCTATGTTCTCCCACGGTTTTATATACCACGTCAGGCAGTTCTATATGACAGAAATTCGAAAGATACTATCTTTGACAACGCAGAAACTTTTTTTTTACTTGATCGTACACGTGAAACCCGGAGTATTTTTCTTGATCGTCAAACATGTGACGGCATATTTGAACGAAGTATCTGTGGCCAAACGCTTCAACAGTTCTCCGGATTGGAGCCCCAAATACGCTTTCAAAAAATAAACCCTACCAATTATAAGGTGACGGTCGTCAATGCGCGGGATCCATACATGCTGGTTTTTTCCCAGGAGTATCAAAAAAGTTGGAGGCTTTCCCTAGCTTCGGTAGATGTTGGAGTCAATTCTCATATCCTTGTTAACGGCTATGCCAATGCTTGGTATATAACGCCCGCAGACGTGGGTGGGAAGCAAGACTATGAACTTATCGTAGAAATGACAGGACAACGGATTTTTTATTATAGCGCAGTACTATCCATCGTCACTCTAGTTATTATGATTCTATGGGGAGTTTGGCGTATAATAAGAAAAAGAATTATGATCGAAAAGCTATGAAACACCAGGAAAAAAAAACATATCTTACAAAAACCAAAGATATTGTGCTCGCACATCTTCATGCATATAAGCAGGTCGTATTAACGCTCATAGTTTTACTAGTTGTAGCTGATGTGTTATTTTTAAAAGAAAGTTCAGATATAAGAATTTTTGGAATACTGGGAATCTATATTTGGGGTATTCTGATGTATAAATTACATAGCAACTATACGTTCTTCATGGGATTGTTATCGTTGTTCCTCATGTATATTCTCTTTTTGATCACTGGTACATCGCCAAGTACGGAAAAGGCTGCCGTGTGGCTGTTTTTTTTCCTCGGTATAGGAATGATTCAGCGACTAAAAGAATGAAGCCAATACTTTTTCGTTTTCTATCCATAGCTATAGCGACTGCGTTATTTATTATTCCTTTTTTTTGGCTAAAACCTGGCGAGATGGATTTAGGAGGCGATTCCGGCCGCTTGTATTTCTATGATCCGGTAGCCTATCTTCGCTCTACCATGCTGTATGGAATAATTCCTTCGGGCGTGGGGGGCGCGGCTTTGAGTTATTTTGCCATTCCTTTCGTATCGCTTCTGGCAGTGCTACATTTTTTTATCAATTCTCCAACCGTATTAATTTCATTTGTAAACGGCGTTAAATTAAGCCTCGCTTTTTTTTCGTTCTATCTCATTGTCAAAGAATTGCTTATTCTGTCCTTGCCATCGGCAAGAAATAAAGGTGCAGCCGATGCCGCTGCAATGCTTGCCGGACTTGTGTATATATTTATTCCAAGCAGTGTCGGAGGTGGGTGGGACAGAGCACTTCTAACGCACAATCAGATATTCATTAATCCTCTTATGTTTTATCTATTCCTTCGCTATTTTGTGACAGACGCAATGGTTTATTTTTATCTGGCACTGCTCGTTACATTCATATTTTCTCTCAATTTTTCCATAGCCTCGTCGCCGGGATTTTTTGCATTCTTCCCTTTATCTGTTGCATTTTTGTTGATCCTCCGGAAATCTATTATGAAAAAATCTATACCGTATAAAGAACTATTCTTTGGTTTAATCGTGTTTGTGTTGCTTCAATCATTTCAAATCCTTCCTCATGTTTTGTCGCTATTTTCATACGGATCAGGTTTAAACTCCCTCGTCTTTTTGGACAATAGCTCTTCAACTCTGCGTGCCGGTTTGAATTATTTTGAGTCAGTTGCGTCAAACATTAAATTAAGCCTCAGCTTGATGAATCTTCCACAGGGAAGATATGACGATTTATTATCGCTTTTGTATTTCGTTTTTCCCATTACCGTACTGCTTGGATATATGAGGAATAAATCAAAAACATATATCTACGTTGGCTTTTTTTTTCTTATCTCCATGTTTTTTTATACGGCAAAAATTACAGATATTGGATTTGCTTTTTACAAAGCGCTTTTTAGAATTCCCGGATTTTCCATGTTCCGTAATTTTTATGGTCAATGGAACTATTCATTTATTTTTTACTATTCACTTATTGTAGGTTTTTCCTTCTATGCCCTTGCCTTAACAGTGTCCCGGCGGAAGATATACGTTCTTATCGTTGCTATCGCCACTCCGATGTTCTTTAGCGCTTGGCCGTTAGTGAACGGGTCGATTATTCGTCCCATACACCACCAATCGGATAACGTTCCCGTTGCATTTCAGATGGATCCGTCTTTTCAACAGGTTTTGCGAACTTCCATACCAAATCAAACATCGGCTCTATTGTATTTGCTGCTACATGACTCCATCTGAAGTTCTCTCTTGGAAATTCAGCTTGAAATTGATCAACGTCAAAAGTTGAAGTTTGTGCGAAGACTTGTCCTTCTTTCATTGAAGAATTATAGCCTAGACGCGCTTATAATTCAACTATTATAGGATATTATTTGGAGAGAGCGATCAACCACATGGTAGCTCGTGATTTTAGATTATGACTTATAGCATAAATATTAAGAAAATTTGATTCTATTTTGATTATTTAGTCAATCCAAATCACTAATAAGGTGGCATTTTTTGTATTTTTTGCCGCTGCCGCACCAGCAGGGGTCGTTGCGGCCGGGCTTTTTATTAGAGGCTAGGGGTGAGGGGCTAGCAGTTAGGGAATTTCTGACGGTGCTGCTTTGTATTGGTGTTGTACTGATATTTTTAGTTTGTTGTTGTTTCATCTCTTCTTTCACTCCGGTTTCAATGGTTTCGATTTGGGCGGCGTTGGTGGTGGCCTGCTCAACGGGAATTACAGATTGCGCAGGAACAACGGCGATCTTATAGATCCGGTGAACAATTTCATAGTCAATGCCGGCAATCAATTTTTCAAACATGGTGAAAGCT
>Ga0075689_115_pt1 | contig 5995 bp, 6 predicted proteins | sample RifGroA2_FD_68418 | JGI IMG/M metagenome (GOLD analysis project Ga0075689, IMG submission 68418) | Microgenomates (Amesbacteria) bacterium GW2011_GWA2_42_12 | reverse complement strand
GAAGAATATTTGGGAATAATCACTCGCGCGTCGTGCCCTATTTCACGGAGAGCTTTGGGCAGAGAATGCATCACCTCCCCCAACCCTCCGACTTTTATGAATGGCGACGCTTCAGGAGCCACGAAAAGTATCTTCAGCGCCTTATTTTTTTTAGAAAGTCTCACGTCAATACTATACCAGATACGCGCGCCTCTGGCAAAGCGAAAATAGGTTGTAGGTTTTAGGTTTTAGGTTGTAGGTTTTAGGTTTTGAATATGAGCCTCTGGAATTTCTTTATATTTCAGATTTTTTTCAAGCTTCGGCTTGCCGTTTTCCTCCACGGCATAATAGGCGAAGCCGCGCATTTTTCTGACCGGTTCGTAGTCAGCGTGTCCAGGCAAGCTTACGGGATCAACTTCGTCAAAATTCACGGGACTGTCGTCAATCGTCACGAACCATGTCTTGCCGGTATTTACTAAAAGATGTCCTGTGCCGGAAGGTATGAAAACGCTGTCGCCTTTCTTGACGGCAATCGCCTTAAAAGATTCTATTTCGTCATCTATCGGTTTTCCGCTTTCATCCAATTTTCTTTTCTGCAAAACCACAATTCCCTCTCCTTCTGCGGAATCATATAATAATGCACCGCCGGTCCCGAAGTGTCGGGATTCATTAAAACCTCTTTCATTTCCTCATGTTTTCTTGATGCGTATGGGTTTAACATATAATAATAAGTTATAAAGTCAAAAGTCTTAAAGTCTGTAAAGTGTCAAACGGAGCATATAACAATCTTCCTTATTTTCTTTCTCCACTTTATGGACTTTATGGACTTTATGGACTTTACAACTTTTAACTAATTGGCGTCATACTGGCGACCCCAATCCAAATTTATTTGTGGGAAATTCGCCAGTTCTGTTTTTATGAAATTTTTTAATTTTTCCAAACCATCCAAACTTTTGCTTTCCGCCCTTAACTCGATAATGGGTCCGGTGTTTGACGCTCTTATTATAAACCAACCGTCTTCAGTGTATCCTCTTATCCCGTCTATTTCAATCGTCCTTTCGCAAAACGGACGGAAGCGCGCGGCTATATTTTTAACAAGATTGAATTTTTCATCCTCTTTCACGCCTATTCTATACATAAGAGTAGAATAATATTTTGGAAAATTGTCAATTATTTCCGAAAATGTCTTCGCGTTTTCACTCAAAATTCTCAACACTTGGCACATAGCATAAATAGCGTCGTCAAAATCATACCAATCTTTAGTTATTGTGTAATGACAACTAGTCTCCCCGCTTAAGAGCGCCCCCTCCTCCTGAATTTTTTTATTGATAAATGTCCGTCCTTTCTTGCTCCAAACAGGAATCCCTCCGAGTTTTAAAACTTCTTCCGCGACCATTTCCGAGTTTGACACTTCCACTATGACTTTAGCGCCCGGATTTTTCGGCAGATAATCTCTCGCCAAAAAAGTAAGTATCGTATCTCCGATATGCGCCTCGCCCTTTTCGTCCACGAAGCCAACCCTGTCTGCGTCGCCGTCAAACATCACCCCGACATCGGTTTTATTTTCTAAAACTGTTTTCACAAGTTCGCCGTAAGCACTCATAACAGTCGGGTCAATGGGATGTGGCGGATTATTCGGATTCACCTCGGAATAAAGCTCTATCACTTCACAGCCCAATTCTCTCAAAAGTTTCGGGACAAAAATTCCGGCAATCGCCGCACCCGAATCAACAACCACTTTCAACTTTTTTTTGAGTGAGATTCGTTTTTTTATTTCATCGTAATAAATTTTATTCGCCTCTGGAAAAAGAATAATTTTCCCAACTGCGATATCTGAAGGTTGATTTTGCCCCGCGATTTTTTCGGCGATTTTTTCGGTGATTCTTCTGACTTCTTGCATTTCATCTCCGCTGACTGAATTCGCGCCACGGCAGAGTTTGAAACCGTTATATTTAGGCGGATTGTGGCTCGCCGTCACCACGACTCCGGCATCAATATTCCAATGCTCTCTGGCAAAATAAATTGCGGAGACAATTGCGATTCCCATATCGCGGACTTCGCATCCACCTTCCGCTAGCCCTCGCATAAGCGCGTTCTGATACGATTCGGATGTTGCCCTCGTATCCCTGCCGGCTACGACTGACTTCGCTCCGCGAACTTGAAGGTATTCAGCATACGCTCTGCCTAAAATATAAGCAAAATCATCACTCAAATCTTCGCCGACAATTCCTCTGATGTCATATTCCCTGAATATTTTTGAATTTATTTTTGTCATTTTCCAGCAAGCGCAAGAGTTATCAAATGATCCAGAAAGTCCGGCAGAGAACAGCCGACTGCTTGGAGAGATTTTGGCAAAAGCGATTCGGCGGTGAGACCGGGCAGAGTGTTGACTTCAAGTATGTAAATCCCTCGCCTCGGCGAGATTATAAAATCTGAACGGGAATAATGCCTAAGACCTAAAACTTTGTGAGCCTCAATAGCGAGATTTTGAATAGCTTCCTTCTCGCTCTGGCTAAAATTGCCCGGGCAAATCTCCTGCGAACCGCCGCAATATTTCGCTTCATAATCAAAAAATTCCGACTTCTCCGGCTTGATAATTTCAATCGGCAAGAGAGAATAAAAATCGTTCCCTCTAAACTTGTCAACCACGCCACAGGTGGCTTCCCTACCCTTGATGTATTCTTCAATCAGAGCCTTGTCCGAATATTTAAAAGATTTTGAGAGAGCATCCTTGAGCCCTTGAAAAGTGCAAGCGATAGAAACCCCGACCGAAGACCCACTCGCTATCGGCTTCACGACCACTGGCATTGGAAAGGTATTGAAAAGCTCAATCGCAATTTCGTCAATATCATCATCTTTAGATTCAACTTTATAAAATGGCGTCTTGATTCCGTGAGATTTGAAAATATTTTTTGCCAGTGCCTTGTTCATACCTATCGCCGATGGGAGTGTCTTTGATCCGGTATAAGGAATAGCGAAAGTGTCCAGAATTTTCTGCACCTTGCCGTCTTCGCCGTATTCTCCGTGAAGCGCGTTAAAAATCACATCCACTTTTTTGAAAGCTTCGTGAGGTTTATGTGGAATTCCGTGAATGTGCCAGACGCCCTCTTTGTCTATAAATATGTCAATCGGCGAATATTTTTCCGGCAGACTTTTCAAAACATTTCCGCCGGTCTTCAAAGAAACTTCATACTCGCTTGAAGGTCCGCCTCGGAGTACGCCGATTCGTATTTTGTTCATGAAAAAAATTATACCATATAATCAGTCTACAAAATTTGAATCCGCCAGTTGGCGGACGAAACCCTCGTTTTCCGTCTTCGCTTTCCGTCTTTGCGAGGTACTCCGAAGCAATCCAGATGACTCGTTCCGTCTTTGCGAGGTATTCCGAAGCAATCCAGATGACTTCCTTTCGTCTTTGCGAGGTATTCCGAAGCAATCCAGATGACTTCCTTTCGTCTTTGCGAGGTATTCCGAAGCAATCCATAATTATGCACGATAAATTCTGGATTGCCGCGCCGGAATACCGACTCGCAAAGACGGAAAAAATGATGGTTTCGCATTTCAAAGTTATAAAGTTCGTCAAGTTCGCTAAGTGAAAAAAGAGATGAGTCGGAATTATTTAGCCACTTTTTTCTTTTTCACCTCCTTCTGGCGGCGATTAAACAAGCCGAGAAAAAAATCGGCGACCGTCCTGACTTTCGCTCCTTCCGATCTGACCGCCTCTCTGACAAATTCAATATCATTGGCAAGATTATCGCTTTCCCGAAGCATTGTCTTTGAGATGATCTTCATATCTCTCAAAATACGAATCACATAAAACATCACGACTATCGCGCAAATGGTAAAAATGATAACCGCTATGCCGGTGATAAAAAAGAAAATATCCGCCTGAATTATGTTTTCCATTTCAATATTTTAGCACGAATTTTAAAAAGTAAAAAAACACGGAACGAACTAAGATTTTCTAAAATCAGCCCGAAGAGACATTGCTCCCAAAGCCAAAAATAGAACTGCCTCCAACCAATTTTGCTTCTTAAAAGCCTAAGCAAGAGCGATTCCGAAAAATAAAACAAACACCGCAAAATTCGGTCCGAATTTGAAATTTTTCATAAGTGCTGCCGGACTAGGAATCGAACCCAGATTAGGGGATTCAAAGTCCCCTGTCCTACCTTTAGACGATCCGGCAATTAATAAAAATAGTCTACCACACCTTTTATCCATCCAGCAATTTTCCTTTGTAAAATGGAACTTGCTTTAACTTTAACCCTTAAAACGCCAAAATAAGAATTGTCAATGTTTTTTCTTAATGTTTTTATATTGCCTTTTTTAAAATATATTTGTAAAAAATCATCTTTTTTAAAACCGGTAATATCTGCCCAATACTCCTTTACTAACTCTAACCTGTTCTTGTTATTTTCGTGAATATAAATAGAAAAAGTTATTTCAGAGGCTTTGATGTCACAAATCTTATCTAACCAATTTAAAAACAATCTTATCATTTTAGGATCAGAATTAGTAAATTGAGCGCCTGATCCCGGTCTATATTCTTTCTCTTTGTGTCCTTCAGCCCAATACAACATCACACCCATCAACCATAATTCCCTTCTTGATATATCGCCTATATCTTTTTTTGATTCTTCGTAAATTTTTTTGGTTATGAATATGCGATTATCTTTTCTTGCTTTACCCCCTCTAAGCGCCGCCTCTAATTTCTTTTTTGTTAATTTTTGTTTTTGTCTTTTTGAAAGACCTACATCTCTTAGCCAACCAGAAAGCGTTGATTTTGCAACCGATATTTGTTTAATAATTTCAGAATAGGAAAAACCCTGCTTCCTTAATTCAATGGCTTTATTTTTCAATTCATTCTTTGGAAGCATATGGACAACGATATTGTATAGTCATTATATAACACCGTTGTTCGAAATCAACAGGAGATGAATATTAAATTATACGCATTAAAAATGCTGGAGTATAATTAGAGTCTTATCCAACGGCAAATTACCACATAAGATTGAAGATAATAGATTTTTAGATTGTGGATTAAAAAAATCATTTTCTTCCCTACAACCTACCACCTACAACCTGATTACGAAGCCAGCTTAATCAGCGCGAGTTCAAGCGGAAGTTCGGGAATGTTGGCGCGGGCGACGGCGTCATAAGTGGAGAGCAGTTCAAGTAGGGTTTTTGAGTTGATATTTGATTCTTTTTTGCCACTTAATTCTTTGAGAAAATTAAAATCTTCTTCCGAGTATTCTTCTTTGGTTTCTCTTTCCATATTTGGAGCGTATTTGAGAAGAATAATCGCTCTCATCTTGCGGAGAATAAGCTTCAGATAAACAAGTATATCAATATTGTTTGAAATAGCGGATTTTATCGCTTCAAGCCCTTTAGACAAATTTTTATCATCTAATGATTTAATAAAGTCATTAACCAGACTGGCTCTAGGCGCGCCAGCGACTTGCTCAACTTCTTCAGCCGAAATTTTCTTGTCTTTGGAAAAGCTCAAGATTTTCTGAAGTATTCCCTGCGTATCTCTAAATGACCCTTCGCCGAGAAGAGCGATGAGGTCGGCGGAAGAAGACTCAATCTTAAAGCCTTCTTTTTTCGCCAAATTTAAAACAAGTTCCTTTAAAATTTTTTGAGATGGCTTTTTGAAAGTAAAAACCTGACAGCGAGAAACGACAGTTTCCGGCAATTTTTCTATTTCAGTGGTGGCTAATATAAAAACGATATGTTTGGGCGGCTCTTCCAGAGTTTTGAGAAGCGCGTTAAAGGCTTCTTTGGTTAGCATATGAACCTCGTCAATTATGTAAACTTTGTAAGGAGATTCAAACGGCAAAGTGTTCACCGCTTCGCGAAGCTCGCGGATGTCGTCTATCCCCCTGTTGGAAGCGGCGTCAATTTCGCATAGGTCGTTATCACTGCACCCGATCGCCTTGGCGAAAATTCTAGCAATGCTTGTCTTCCCCGTCCCGCGCGAACCGGCGAAAAGATAGCTATGCGAAATATTGCCAAG
>Ga0075689_113_pt2 | contig 6738 bp, 5 predicted proteins | sample RifGroA2_FD_68418 | JGI IMG/M metagenome (GOLD analysis project Ga0075689, IMG submission 68418) | Microgenomates (Amesbacteria) bacterium GW2011_GWA2_42_12 | reverse complement strand
CCAATACCAATATCCTGGAAATCTTTATCGAGCAAATTTGCTCGGTGAGTGGGACTTGCCTGCCAAGCGCGCATTATCTCTTCGGCGCCAGCAAATCCCACCGCCAAATTTTCACCAGCCGCGCTGTAATCATATCCCGCCAGAGACAACCAGTCGCGCAGATTATTTTGGATACCTTCATGACTAAAATACCCGGTACGCGCCATATCCCCAGCCTTATCCGCCGACGACACTATGAGCCTGTCGGAAGTATGTAAAGTCGATACCCCATTGGCCTGTCGAAATTCATTGGTCAAAATCATCAATTTATTTTCTTCGGATGCGAGCACGTCTGGTAAAACAAAAACTTTGTTCGGCAATAGCAAAGCGCATCCGACCACAATTATTTTAGCAACTGAAAACACCCCACCATAAAACCACGCGCGTTTGGTGTGTAAAATATGCGGATGATAATCATTCTCACAATGAGGAATGAAATATTTCTTGAGAGTACGACGCATGGTTATTATGTGATAATTTGCTAGCAAGCGCCTGGCAACTCTACACCATTTACATTGCAAGTCTGTCCACCACCGTTGCCGGTACTGCCGGAAACAGCTGGCTGCGCTTGTTTGGGAATCCACTTGTCCAAATTCGGCGATACCTGAATTTGTTGGAATTGTTGCGGGCCTTTTTCCCACGGCATATCCACTTCAATACCGGTCAATTCAGACACTTTTTGATCGAATTCCTGACTCAAATTTTCCACCTCATTTAGAGCCTCAATGACAATATCAACATCCAACGGTTTAGCTTTAAACAACACTTTCACTTCCGCGCCTTTAGCTTTGGCCTGCGCCAGCAAATCTTCCAAATCAGCAACATCAATCTTTTTCTTTTTTAACGCCTTTATCTGTTGCGCCGCCTGATTGGTTTGACGCGTAAAATCTGTTTGAAACTGACCAAAATTGCCCATAGTCATAATTATTCGCTGACTCTCCATCACATCGTCCATTTGTCCAAAAAAATCATTCTGCGCCAAATCAAACGCGTCTTCGGCATTCTCTTGTATTTTACTTTTCGCCGCGTCGCGGGTTTCCTTGAGTTTGGCTATCGCAGACTCAAATTGAGTATAAATTGAAGAGACATCAATATCCTTCTTGGCCAAACGAGCGGTGGTGGTTTTGGCGCGCTTTAATTCAGTATTCAAGCTTCTCATCTGACGATCCATTTCTTTCAAGGTTTGCGGCCACCGAGCAAGCATTTCCATCTGGCCGCGATTCTCATCCAAATTTTGCACTAATTCAAAAATATCTTCGGCATTGGCCATATTTCCGGCTTTGATCTCCATAATCACCGCTTTCACCTTTGCTAAATTGTCGGTTATTTCCATTGGTACCGCCATTTTTTGTTTGGCTAATTTTGCCACCTGTTTTTCGAACGTCTTTATACTGCTTTCGATTCGTTTCATTTCTCGCAAAATATTGTCCATTTGTTCCAAATTGCGACGTTCTTCTTCTAAATCACGCATCTTGCTATACAAATCATCCATACTTAAATCTTGCGCCTCTTCGACTGAGGTGATGGATTGAAATTTGGTAATCAACGCGCGTAATTCCTCGATTTTAGTTTTGATATCGGCCGATACCACCACTCCTTTTTTCTCAAACTTGGCGATCAAAGTCTCAAATTGCTTGAGCTGGCGTGTGACGTCGCTCGCGCCGCGCTTCAAATCTTTTAGCATTTGCTGATTGTTTGGGCCAGGCTGATTTGGTTGGCCGGATTGCATTGGCTGTGGTTGAAAATTCATTGGCGGATTATTTGCTGGCGGCTGAACCGCATCAGAAGAAACCGGCTGTTCCGGTGCCGGTTTGTCGATCGGCTGTTCGATTTGGATTGGCTGTAGTACCGGCTCATCTGGAACAACCGAAGGTGGCGCTGGCTGTAATTCCCCCGCTTCTTGCGCCCGCACCGACGATTTGAGCGACTGAATCGCATCTTTCAAAATCTGCGGTATTTCTATATAAAACGCTTGGGCTGGCGCCATTATTACAAAAGCGCATACGGTCGCGATTAAACCACCAAAATAATATTTCTTGGACATAAATTAAAATTTAAATACATCAGAAAATCTGCCAATCACCGGCAGTGGTTCTTGTTTGCCGTTCACCGCGTTCACAATACCAACGATCAACAACGCCAACATACCTAAACTCAAAATCCAGCTGATGGAAAACCAGAAATAAAATGGGATAATCCAACCAACGACATTTATCAACACTCCCAGTAAAAACAAAACCAATCCTTGCTTGGTGTGAAATTTTACGAACGCGTCTTTTTTGGTGTCGCCGGTGAGCAACGGCACAAAAAATAAAATGTACGCTATTACCGCCATCGCGGTATTCTTCCCTCCACCTACTATTGGGGCATCTGATGCCATATAGATTAGATTAATTAATAAAAAAATTAAAATCGCACTTCCAATTTCCCCATCATAGAATTTTGAATGGCAAACTCCAGATGTAAAGTCAAACCGATTTTTGAAACCCACAGATCGCCGCCTTCGGAACCAGTAATTTTATACCCTAATCCTTCCAAATTTTTTTGGATCACTTCCACATCCGCGCGCGTGACCGGACGCGGAAAAACATAGGCGAGCCACATGCTGGCCATACTATCTTTCATCTTTACCTGACTATTATACACCTGATTGAGTATTGGCAATAGTTCTGCGTGAATAACCTGGTTCTTTTCACCCACCACCGCCACTTCTTTGGCATTTTCATAATTTATCACCGCCCATGTTTTCGCCGTCGACGGGACTACTGTTTGCCCGGACGCTGTCGGACTAGAACCATCAGAAGAAGTCAACAACGAATAAATCGGCGTCACGTTAGATTTTTTATATTTACAAATATCCCGCGCCGCACTTTTAGCATTATTCACTTTTTCTTTAACTTTTTTATTGATTTTTAATGTTAAATTTTCCGACCCCATCACTTTCATATCTTGCATCACCAGATAACTGCTTTGGTCTTCCAAAGTCGCGCCCGTATGAGTGGTGACCGCCGCGCAACCACCAACATCGCCGTTCACATCCACCTTGATTAAAGCCGCCTCCGTATAAGGCTCCGACGTCCCCATTACATAATGCATCTTGGTTGTCTGCATACTGCCCGCGACCACCACACCCTTGTCGACTGTCGGCCATAGTCCATATCCTTCCACACTGCGCTCCACGCTGTATTGCTTTACCCACAACGGATTCAGGTCAGCGTCGGTTTTGATAAGTCCAATGTTCACCGCCGAGGCAGCCGCCAAAACTCCCAGGGCATCATGCGCCACATCTTTCATTATGACAAAATTGCCATCAGCAGTGCGCACTACATGAAAATCATTAGCACTACCCCCAGATACCAAATTGACAGTCAGCTTTTTTGCCCACTGATAATTGCCATTCGCACCAACTTTCACCGCCACCAATGGACGCAAAGAAACATCCTTATCGGAAATATTAATCGCTCCGCCCGAGGACATACCTTGAGTAAGTATTAAATTATCATAACCAAAGGCAACAAAACCACCGTCAGGCGCCGCCTGAATCACCCGAAAATCACCGCCGGCTTCGCGGATAATGGTTTTCCCAACAGTCATCACACCGCCGGCATAACTGGTTGGGGAATTCATCTCGGTTGGTATCATTTCCATACTCTTTGCCCACACTATATTCAAATCACTGTCCAATTTTATCATGGTCGGCAAAGGATGTGGGACCACTTCCGGACCCACAATATTTTCCGCTGGTTTTGGCAGGATCACGGCGATATTCGCTAAAACAATAAAACCACCATCTACCAATCGTTCCGCGCCAGTGGCGTTCCATTCCATTTTTTTGGAAAATTGCACCTTGCCATTTTTATCTATTTTAATAAAAACGCTGTATTCCGGTATACCATCAGTTATTTCACTGCTATAACCAGTCTTCAAAAAACGAGCCAAAAGCATCACCTCACCATTGGGCAAGGCCCAAATTTGCCGTGGACGATCAATATTGTGATCGCCAAGCATTAACGACCAGAGTTGCGCGCCATTTTTATTTAATTTTGTGAGCAAAACATCGCCATAAATTTCTTTTAAATTTTCATCAACGAAATCTATCACATCGCTGGCGGTAACAAAACTGCCGTCGCTGGTCTCTACCGCCAGCCGCCCCAAATGCCTATTGCTAAGATAGCCAAGCGCGCCACTTTGGCTGCTAAAATCCCTACTCCACACCTTACCGCCCTTGGCATCGGTTTTCACAATATAAGGATAGGGCGCCGCCATGCCCCCGCCCGCAATAGTATCGCCGGTCACCAAATAACCGCCATCTTTGGTAGGAAAAAGACCATAACCATGGGTCGTGTCGCGCAGATGGTAAGTTTTGATAAAAGAAGTATTAGACAACGCGCCCGCGCTAACACCGGCCACCATATCCCCCGACTCTTCGCCTCTGGCCGGACTTTGACGATAAAAAAAATAGATTAACCCAAAACAACCGGTCAATAAAATTATTACTCCAAGGATGATCAATTTGTATTTATTGTGGAAACGTGTTTTTTTCATTAAAATTTTGGATGCACGGTAAAAGTTTTGGTCGTTCTTTGGAAACAACTATTTATAAACGAAACCGAAATATCGTATTCCGAATTTTTGACATTATATACATGGGTCGTAGTAAAATGATTATTACCATCTACGGCTGGATGGGTATCCACCTGTCCCCACGCCACAATAATTGGATCAAAATAGCGCGGACCGGTACAACCGGATTTGGTGCCATAATAATTAAACGTGCCTTCAATCGTATAGGTTCTTAATCCGTCATCGGATACACTGGCGGTAAAACTGGGATATTTGTCGCCGGTATCCACTACTGGAGCTGGAACAAAAACAGCTGGCGTCGAAGTTGTTGGCAGCAAAATCACCGCGGGCGTTTGAATTACCGGCACTACATAATCTGAAAGATTATTAGTCGGCGCGGTAATAATCGTATTTGTTGGAATATTAGGCGTCAATACATTTTCATCAAGCGTCACTTGGGGCAAAGCAGCCAAAGGCAAATTGCGATTGAGATCGCTAAATTGCGCGTTGGTCGGCAAATACTGGGTCAAAGTTAAATAGAATATTTGAGTCACTTTGTCCAATCCAATCGCCGGAATGGTACAACCGTTAAAACCCCCACCCTTGGAAAGCAAATACGCCGCATAACTGATTACCGTGCTATTGCGATGCACCCCGCCGTCATCCCAAACCGGATCGCAAGAAAAATAACCGTTGTATAATTTGCTGGGATTATGAGTATTCCAAGGTTCCATGATATTGCGAAAAGGCGCCTGTCCGGCCACACCCATTGACCAAGACGGCTCCCAATTTAAAGCGTATTTCTGAACCGCCATGGCAAAAATATCCGAATAGGCCTCGTTGATCGTGCCGGGCTGTTGTTCATACGATAATTGTGGTTGTGGACCCTGATATTGCGTGACGGCGTGCATATATTCATGGGCGATAATGGGTGTGTTGGCGGTGGAGGAACAAAATACAAACTCAACGCCATCCCAATAGGCGTTGGGACAGGGGGCGAATTTATTGGTAGCCGGCAATACATAGCGCGCGAAGGCTTTCAAAGTATCAGTGGCCACATCCACGCCATTACCCGCGCCTCCCCGATTATTCGGACCAAAAATATTGAAATTATCTCTAAAATAATTATAAGCGTCTAACAAATTGTTAAAAATAATATTTACATCCGCGGCGCTGGCAACAGCGCCCGCTTCTATCCGACCATTGGACAATCCAGCCGGCGCACCAGTAATATAACAACCACCGCCCAACACGTCATTACAATCTTTAATTTCGCGATAAATTGCCCCTACTCTGCTCATACTATCCACCACCCTACCATTAATAGCATCAATAAATACGGTGCGTAAATTTCCATAATCGACATCGTCCACTTCCATCACCCAAACCAAAACATTTTTGTCTTTGGCGGTTGGTTTGTTAGTAATCGGATTATAGATAAATAAAATTGGCTTAGTGGTGGCCGGCGCGGTGATGGCCAACTTGTCTTTGGCATATTTCTTGACTAATTCAGTTGCCTTTTTGGCGGTGATCTTGGACTTGGTGGATAAAGTTAGATTTTGAGCGATTTTACCTTGCGCCGCGCTAACCGCCCCGTCACCTTTGATATGCAAAATCATTTCACCGCCATAGACCGGCACTTTATTATATTGTTGAACATATTTTAGATGAGTGACACCACTGGCACTTACCGTGCTTTTGATTAATTTGGTGGCTTGAGTATTTTTTAATCCAAAATACGAACTGTATTCTTTGAGAAACTGCGCGCCGATCTGCGCCTTGTTGGTATATTTCTTTTTCAAAACAATTGATTTGGCGCCCGGAATCAAAAACTGAATATTTTGATTTTTACTATCCAAAGAAAACTCCAGACCGACTTTGGTCAACGGCTTGAATTTCGCCGGAATTTTCTTGATTTCAATCGCGTCGGCGCTACTGGGAAATAACAAAAGCAGACTGGACACCACTAGTCCTAACATCATTTTTTTCATACAAAATAACTAATCAAACCGACCGGATGACCAGTCTTTATAATAGTATACCACCTTACTGGTGTAATGTAAAAATACGAACGAAATACACAAGATATTTTATTTATGATATAATACCTACATCATTTAATCATCTTCGTATGTT
>Ga0075689_134_pt1 | contig 6968 bp, 10 predicted proteins | sample RifGroA2_FD_68418 | JGI IMG/M metagenome (GOLD analysis project Ga0075689, IMG submission 68418) | Microgenomates (Amesbacteria) bacterium GW2011_GWA2_42_12 | reverse complement strand
AAAAGCGTTAGAAGGTGAAATGTTTGAAACAACTTCCGTGCCACTGCTCGACGAGTATCACCTTCCCCACACCGCTGTGTTTATAGACAATATGGTTCGAGCACTTACACCATGGCCAGGAGTGTGGACGATGAAAAATGAGAAACGAGTAAAAGTATTGGAAGGAAAAATGGATGAGAAAAAATTCATTCCGCTTCAAACACAAAAGGAGGGGAAAACTCCAAGTAAACACCTATAAATAATTGAGTTGTAACAAATTAAGAATTTCCTCTCTTAATAGTTTTCTCTTTTCCATATTCTTTCTCTGCATAAGCAATATAGGCAAGCATCTTCTTCGCTAAGTCTTCAGATTCTTCATACTGTCGAATATACCTATCCGATACCCTGTAACTTTCCCCTGGTTCAAAATACCCATTCTTTTTTGCTCTTCTTTTAATTACTCCTTTTTGTTCTAGGTAATTTATAATAAATGCTGCTTTTCTTTGTTCGTCTGTCCATCGCTCTCTCGACATATCAGGTTGTGATTCGACACTTCTCTGAACAACAGCATAATTATGAATCGTTGTTAACATTTCACCGAACACTTTTCCTTGTTCAATAAATCCTGCTCTTTGGAATAGTTTCTCTGCAGATCTATAGGCACTAATTTCTGCTATTTCTTCTGCATACACTCTTTGTGTTAATTGTTTTTTTTCTCTCTCAGCTTTATCAGAACCAAGCATGTCTTTTATTAAATGTTCGATTGTTGTTTCGTGATCTCTTCTAAAACGCACTACTTTGTATAGCCCAACAACGGTAAGTCCTGCAGCAACAGCAGAAATACTTCCAACGATTGGGACAACAATCCCTGCGGCAGCCAATGCTGTCAAATACGCAGCTAACCCAATCCCACCTCCGACTGCCATTTCCGCACCAATAATCCCGGTTGGACCCTTTAAGTTTGTCAAATCCAATGGAGGAAGTTTACCAGTAGTTGCAACGCTCTCAACAACCTCTGGAGTCACTAAAGGCGCTCCCAATACAAACTTGTTTACTCGTTTCCATAATTTTATTAAAAAATCATCCGATCCGTTAATTCTTTTGGCAACATTTGCGTAATACTCTTTCTCTTTTGTTACCGCTGTTTCAACTGCATATCTAGCTCGTGCATAGTCAGCTCCTGTGGTTTCTACCATGTATTCCTCCTTATTTTATTGACCTAACCCAGTATATCGTGATTGATTCTCGTTGCAATACTTTGGATATCTTCATCAAAAAAGGATGGAACTAAAAAGTTAGCGTGAAAAAACATTTTATCTATTAATATGGATTACTTTGAAGACTTCTTTGTGACTTTCTTAGTCTCTGCTGCAACCTTCTCAACCGCTCTCACCGTTCGCTTGCACTGCGTGCACAACATCACTTTTCGCTTCGCACCACTCACCAAGATGTGGGCGCTATGTAAATTCGGCTTTCGCAGATGACGTACCCGATTTTTTGCGTGAGACACGAGGTGTCCTATGTTGACTGATTTAAAACAAATTGCACAAACTGCCATAGGGGTGGATGATACCACAACCTCCAGGGATGTGACAAGTGGTTTGGTCTGGATCAAACTTCGCGGTTAAAACTCAGGTGCTACAATACCACCATGCTCTCCACGTTGTTCTCAAACCCATTCGTTGCCCTGTTGCAGATCATTTCACTTGTCATCGCACTTACAATCCACGAGTTTTCTCACGCGTGGATGGCAGATCATCTTGGCGACCCAACTCCGCGCCTTCAGGGACGTTTAACGCTCAACCCCATCCGCCACCTCGATCCCATAGGCACGCTTCTTTTACTGGTTGCCGGATTTGGCTGGGGTAAACCGGTTGAGTTTGACCCATACAATCTTAAACGTCCTCAGCGAGATACCACGCTTATTGCCCTGGCAGGACCAGTGAGTAATCTTCTTTTGGCCACCATTCTGGCAATCACATTAAGAACAATCGGCATGGCCATGCCCACCTTTCTCATCAGCACGTTTATCTTCACCATTTTTATGAACATTACACTTGCAATTTTTAACTTGATCCCTATTCATCCGCTGGATGGTGGAAAAGTCTTGATCGGCATACTACCACCAGAAACCGGAAAAGATCTTGATCTCTTTCTCCATCAATACGGTTTCATTATCCTGATTTTTCTCATCTTCCCTTTTGGGAACAGTCAGTCACCGGTGAGTTATCTTATTCGACCGATTATTAGCGGCATTGCAAACTTTTTACTGCCGATGTAATGCAAATCAACATGACAAATCCACCTTCAAAAAACGTTCGTCATCAAAACACCTCTTGGCAACCCGTCAGCGAATGGTACACAAAAACTGTGGGCGAAAGTGGCAACTACTATCATCAACACGTGGTGATTCCTGCGGTGCTGCAACTGCTAAACCTTTCCGAAAACTCTTCTTTACTCGATCTTGCATGTGGTCAAGGTGTTTTGGAACGCCAAATTTCGCCAAGTGTCTATTATCAAGGAATAGATATCTCCCCCTCTCTTATTAATTATGCAAAAACGCAGATTCATAACCCAAACCACCACGTTGCGGTTGGCAACGTGACACGACCACTCCCCATTGCGAAAACGAACTTTTCACACGCAGCTATTGTGCTTGCGTTGCAGAATATAGAAGAACCTGAGCTTGCATTACAGCAAGCTGCAGATCGTTTAGCGCCAAACGGAACGCTTGTCCTTATGTTGAATCACCCAGCTTTCCGCATTCCAAGGCAGTCAAGTTGGGGTATAGACGAAAAAACAAAAACGCAGTTTCGCAGAGTCGATCGATATCTTTCACCTCTCAAAATCCCGATTACCGCAGCGCCAGGTCAGGGTCAACGATCGGCGATTACTTGGTCATATCACCAACCTATTAGTGCGTATAGCGCATTTTTGAACAACGCAGGGTTTGTGATCGAAATTATTGAGGAGTTGGGCTCAGACAAAGTGAGTGTGGGCAAAGCAGCCAAGATGGAAAACAGAAGTCGTGTGGAGTTTCCATTGTTTATGGCGATCAAGGCGCAGAAGGTTTCAACAACTGTTGAATAGGCTCAGAAAACTTATCTGCATCGGCTATCATCCATTCCTTGATGTCACCAAGCAATTTTGATTCTGGATGTTCTACTAAAAGAATCGCCTCAAACGCATACACAAACGCTTTCTGAATTTTTGCAATCTGATCGGGTTCTTTGGACAATCGTAGAGCAACATACCTACCATATCCCTCCAAGAATATTCCCATTGCTGATTTAGCAGGTTTTTCGGGATCAAATTCGTCATCTGCCCACCCAAACTCTCTTTTTGCTTGAAAGAATGCTCGAAGTCCAGGTGAATTGTGTGTGGATTGATTCGTTGTTTCAAGTTCTGCCTCAGGTAACGAAGGAATGTGATCACGTGCAACTTTTGCAAGTTCGCTATTATTTTCTAACCACTGAAGAGATTCAGTGGTGTGAGGATATTGGGAAAAAATTCTCTGAGCAAGAGATCTCGCCTTTTCGGCAGATAAAAGTACGTTGGAAGTTTCAGAAGACATAGAGCGATTTTATCATGGAACTACTATAATTTTACTAAAAAAGATTTCTGTAATGAGTTTTTAATCAACGATTGGTAGGGCACATCCATAGCATTCGCTTCTTCTTTAATCCTGTTCAAAAGATATTCGGGTAAACGAATGGAAATAGATTTTGAAGTAGGCTTGAGGTTAGGAAAACGTGCCTTCTGAGCATCACTTGGATCAAAGTAATCAGCCAAGTTTACCTTAGCCCAAAACTCTCGCTCTCGATCTTCATTTTTGAATTTAGGGATCTTAAGTTGTTTTTTCATATAACCCCTCCTCTCTTTTGTTTAAGTCTCTAGCTGAAATAATCCTGACTTTTTGCTTTCTGATAGTAAATACAATAAATAAAACTCGATCCTTTTTAGTTTTGCCGAGAATAATTTTTCTCTCTTCTTTTCCAGAGTGAATGGGATCTGGATAAAGCTTTTTATGTTCATCGAAAAAAACTTCCTCTGCCTCACTGATACCTACTTGATGTTTCTGCCAACTTTTTCCTTGATTACCTTCATCCCATTCGAATACGAGTGGTTCTGGGATGATTTTCATAGGTTAATTGTATATGTGGGACATATACAATGTCAAGATGCTGTTTCTCAAAGATGCAGTATTGGAATAGAAATGAGATTTTGAAATAGACTCTAGTTTATAAATTTTAAAGAGTTTCCGGTAAACAGAAATCGTTTTTCTTCCAATGCAGCTCCATCATCACGAACCATTTTGAAAACCAAATATGCTTTCCCGTCTTTCATCTCTCCATTCATCTCATTGATGAGACCGTCAAATCTAAATTCTTTTTTGCTAAACCAATCAGGAAAAATTGTATACGACTTCTCTTTTACTGAAGACATTGAAGCAATCGTTGTGCTGTGTGTTTTTCCTGTTATGACATCGAGTAAGATAAGGCCCTGACATGAACTTCCACAATGTACAGTAAAGAACACATGATCGTTTCCCAACCATTGAAGATTGCCCCCCACATTCCAAGGATGAAAATTGGAGTGATAAATTTCCTTATAGACACCCTGATCAATATTGAAAATTTTCGCCTCGAGATTTTCTTGAGAGTCGTCGGGATAATAAAAAAGTCCTATCCTGTTCTTTAAGGGGGAGAGCTGAACAGAAAATATTTTGTGATTTTCGTAAAGGACCTCCTTCTTTACCTTATTTTTTGTATAAATGGTATCGTTAACATCACCCGATGATACAGAACTAAATTCCTCAAGAGGAATATCAAAAATATGTATTGGGTCACCAACGAAATACACTCCTTCACCAAGGGTTATTCCATAGGAAGATTTCTGAAGAGATGCATCTCTCAATACATTAAGTTGATGCCGATAAAGAGTAATTGAGATACATAAAAAAACAATGACCGTTATGACCAAGAAAACCAAAGTCTTTGAAGTTTTCATAATCTAATTTGCTTTTTCCTATAAACTCAGGTTTTGTTTACCCTCAGCATATTGATGAATAAGAGAACCAAGTAGTGTTTGATATGGAATTTGTTTACGCTTTGCCCTCGCTTAAACTTTAATGAGATCAAATTGATTTACTCGAATTGTAATTGGCTTTGTTGTGTGTAATTCCACATATTTTTCGCAGCCTCTTGAAGCATTGCTTTCGTATCAATAAAGTTGGAATCCTCTTCAAATCCAGCATTCCCCAACGCTGTTTCTAAAGATTTTTCTTCCTCATCTAATACCAGGTTTGCGAAAGGATTTTTTACCTTTTGTTTTTTCATACTTCCCTCCTTTCATAGTACATGAATTGTCAATGCAGAAAGAGTGGGAAAATTCTAGTTTTTTCTCTTTGCGGGGGTGAAAGGAATCGGACCTATGTTCGCGGTTTTGGAGACCGCTGTTCTACCACTAAACTACACCCCCAATGTTGAGTATTGTACAGGATTCCTGTTAGACTGAAACCATGTCAACCGGCCTGCTCGATCATCAAACCGTTTCCCTTCTCAAAAAAGATAAAAACATTCTTGAACACACGCGCTTCCCCATCGTCACGGTCTCGGCAACATTCCGTGAGGACCTTAAGCAGTTCTATGGTATGAACCACGATCCGCTTATGCGCGATGTGGTGTTTTCGCGTGCGCATTTCTCGATGGCTTTTGGTGTGGCTGTGAACGCGTGGATGTCATCCGGCGCCGATCGCGAGTGCCCTCTGTCAGAGAAAATTACCGCCCCGTGCGATACGAATATTGCTTGGCTCGTGGATCCAACAAACTATGTCCGGTCCGAAGACTGGTCAAAGATTCAGTCGACAGAGTACATTGGTCGCAAGTTGGCACGCAATGCGTTTTTGAAATGGGTGAAGGATCAAGTTGACACCTTTGTGCGCAACCGCCTTCCAATCACCAGCGCCATTACCCCACCGCTTTTGCACTTGTTTGAGCGTGTAGAACGACCAATCATCTCGTTTCATTACGAAGCCGGAAATATTTTGGGTGGAACTGGAAAGCGCATTGTGCAAGTTGTCACCGACCCGCATGTTCGTGACCAATATTTAACGCTCTCCCATCTGCCAAACATGAAATACTGCGTGATGGACGAAAAAACAAAAGAAGATTTTATTGAAAAAGTGGAGATGATGGATAAACGCGTCGATCCCGACCGCATCATTGTTACCGGCCCGCCTGTTGATCCCCGCATTGTGGCTGCGCGCAAAAAGAAAAACCCATTTTTGCTGAAGAAACGCCCTTTGCGGTTGTGTATTACCACCGGAGGTCTTGGAACAAACAAAGACGAGATTCGTGAAATTTTGCATCTGTTGTTTGATTTGTTGAAACAAGAGCATCCACCGATTCAACTATTGTGTTATGGCGGAACAAACCACGACTTCACGTTGATGGTGCAAAATATCGCAAAAGAAAAAGGCATTGAAATTGGCGCGCTCGAAAACGAAAACGCGGGATTTAGACTCATCCATGGCAAACATATTGTAGGCATTAACGAACAGCTTATTGCTTACGCGTTTTCGTGGGCCGATGGATTGATTACCAAGCCTTCCGGCGACATGGCCTATGACGCGGTAGCAGCCGGTTGCTTTTTATTGTTGTTGGCGCCATGGGGAGATTGGGAACGAAACATTCAAGAAGTATTGGAACAGCGCGGCGTTGCACGCCGCGCGAACGTGACCCACATCAAAGAACAACTGGAAATTTTAGCCTCGCCAATACTCCACCATCACGACAGTTGGTTTGCCAAAGCACAGCAAAATGCACTAGACCTACCTCCGCTCTTTTTGAATGGCGCAAAAAATATTTTGAATGTTGCGAAACAGTGGAAGTAAAAAACGTAAACAAATAGGAAACCTACTTCAGCTTGCTCGACTCTTTATGTTCTGTGACTTTTCTGCATGTTTTACAATATTTGTTGAGCTTTAA
>Ga0075689_135_pt1 | contig 7536 bp, 13 predicted proteins | sample RifGroA2_FD_68418 | JGI IMG/M metagenome (GOLD analysis project Ga0075689, IMG submission 68418) | Microgenomates (Amesbacteria) bacterium GW2011_GWA2_42_12 | reverse complement strand
GTTGATGTCGGTGACGGAGAAGGTATTGGAGTTGCACTCTTGGTTGCTTCAGGAGTTGTTGGTGACGCAGAGGGAACCGTTAATATCTTTGCGGAGCCAGGTTTGTTTCCGGTTTGGTCCGCGATCACTTCTCGAACCACCTCAAACGAGGCAAGTTCTTCCTGAGTATAAATTCTTCGACTATGTAGACTTTTTAGCGTTTCAACATCCAATACAGGACTTAATGGCTGCAATTGTTTCTGCACATTTAGGGGAAGACTTGTTTTCTTGAACGAAAAATAGAGGCTCAGTCCAATCCATACAATGATACACATGAGGGTAAACACAATAAGAACAAGCGCTGTTTTTCTCCGTAAAAGTGAACGAATTGCTGGTTGATCTGCGTATGTTGCAGTCATTATGTTCCACCCTTCTTTTGTGTGGGCGGAGGAGTGCCGTAATACACGACGTGCAAATTTGCAGTTGTGTACAAAACATTCGTATTATCCAGATCATTTCGCCTGGCATTAAGAGTGAGCGAGTCGAGTGTAACGTATCGATCCATCATAACGAGATCATTTAAGGTGTTTCGAACCTTTGCATATTCTCCCTTAAAGTTGATTGAGATCACGAAACTTGTCATTTGTGGTGCAGTGTTTTCGCCAGTATTTATCCCATCATTTATTGTGGTTTCTTTTGGCAATTGTGTTGCTTGGATAGACTCAATAATGAGAGTGTTATTTGCGGCAATCTTCTCAAGTCGTCGCATGAATCCATCAAAATCCGGCGTGTTGGGAATAATAGTTTCGAGCAGAGCAACTTCATTCTTCACCGCAGGGTATTCAGCACTTAATGTAGAGATAGTAGCGATTTTCTTGCTGAGATCTTCGCTTGTTTTTTTCCGATCATCAATGTCTTTGAGCAACTGCGACATAGTGAGTAATGTTGGGCGAATTGCAAAAAAAGCCAAGACAATAATCACAATGAGCGTACCAAACAACTCAGCCGAAACCTTTGCAATGGGTTTTTGATAGAACTGTTGAAGCTCACGCATGGTGCGTTCGCGCAGTACCTGTGACGATGCAAGTGATGCTTTACTCACGTTGTTCCACTTCCAGGAGAGTTTCCCACTGATCCTGATTTTTGTTTCAGCTGTAGATGTATGACAAACTCGAGTCCAGCCCCACCCTGACTATTGCTTTTGATTTGGTCGACAAAAAGTGCAGAGACAGCAGGCTGGGCTTGAAGATTGCGTACAATTTGTGCAAGAGCTTCTGGTGTAAGTGCGGTCCCTGTCACCTGGATTTGTTGAGAAGACACCCTCACAACTGTAAGCACAAGGTCTTGTGGAAGACTTTGCGTTATTGTGTCGAGTACGCTAATGGGGTTGTACTCATTTTTTTGTTGCACTAAATATCCTGTTTTTGTCTGAGTAATCCGAATACTATTTTCGAGTTCACCGTATGAATCCACAATCTGTGATCTTTGTTGAATTCCGGAATTAAGATCTGTTAAGTCGCGGTCAAGCTTAAAGCGCGAAGCGAAACTGACGATCACCACAAGTTCAGTAAAAATAACCAAATATCGACCAACAGTCGAGCCCCACGCCATAACGCGGCCAATTGGCGTTTCATAAAACGGATCTTGGGGTAATAAATTAATAGAGAGACGATTGGGCCGGGCAGAGCGCATAGGTTCATCATATCATGACTTTTGATTGCGGCTAATGAACTCATTTCTTATTTCGCAATAAGTCTTAAGAGGTATAATACGACAATGCAGAAGATAATCGATGACATTTCACTAAAAAAACTTCGTGCTGGAGATAATGGAGAAGTGTTGCGCTGGTTCAAGACATACGAAAAACCATTACTGCGATTTATTCGAACGAAAGTTGGTAATGAACACGACGCACAAGAGTTGTGTCAGAACACATTTTTGGCGTGTTTAGATTCTTTGCCGCTGTTTAAAGAAAATTCTTCAATGTGGACATGGATGTACTCAATAGCTCGGCACGAAATTGCTGATTATTTCCGTAAACGGTATGCAAAAAAAGTGTTGCAGATGATTCCGTTTGCCGATGCCTTGTTGCCCGAACAGTTTCACGACATGCACGATGTTTCCCTAGTTGTGCGACAAACTTTGCAGAAGCTTTCAGCGTATGATCGAGAGCTACTGTTGCAAAAGTATGTTGATGGCTGTTCTGTGGCAGTGATTGCAAAGAGGATGAAGAAAAGTTTTAAAAGTGTGGAGGCGGCGCTGTTTCGCGCAAGAAAGTTGTTTGCGGTGATCTATGAACAAGAAAATGAGTAACACCACATCGAGCTCCATGAGTCAGAGCATGAGCGAGAAAGACCGGTTTGTTGCTGTGTTGCAAAAAATGGCGAGCGAACAACAGCGACTAGAACAAACCTCGGTTATGCCGAGATGGATGGGATCAATCAACTCGATGATAGGGACAAATGCATTTGTATTGATATTGGCTGTTTCTTGGTTTGTGAGCGTTGGTATTCTTCTTATACAATTTCCGTTTTTCTTTGAGCTGGGAAGGCAACTGTTATGACAATAAAAGGAAGCGCTTGGGCTGTGGTGTATAGCATGTTTGAGATTACGCAGGGTTTGCTGATCCATCCGTATCAGACCATGCGCCAATTGGTTCGTGAACGCGTGTTTGCTTGGATGGTTTTTTCGCCAATCTTCAGGCGCTATTAGTATATTTTTTGGTGAGGTTTTGGAATACCATACACAATTAGTTGTTCATCACTAAACTAATAGACTTGGGCGTGAGTGCCGATGTCGATAAAAACAACATTTCCATCAGGATCATAGACATAGATTATTCGAATATCCCCGGTAATTGAAAAGGATTGAGCGTTTACTTTGTTTCCGCGAAGTTTATGATTTCGCAGTGAAGATGGATGAGTTTTTGACAGAAAGTCCTGAAGTCTTTCCTGAAACTTTTTTTCAAGCTGAGTATGTCTTGAAATGCGAACTCGGTAATGTTTGATGAAGTTTTTATGGTATTTAACCCTCATGCAATTTTTGCATGAGTTCGTTTACGCTATGCGCAACTCCGACATGACGTCCTTTTTTTATATCTTCTACTATACGTGCATATCTCTTTTCAGCTTTTTCAGAGAGTTTAATAATGGTTGGTTTCTGTTGAATTGAAATATGCATCTTGTTGGTTGCCAAATTTGTTAAGAAAACTCTCACCGCTTCTTGCAAAGAAGAAAACCCCATTTCTCGAGCAGAAATGAGTGATTTTGATCGAAGATCAGCGCTGAGTGGTATCTGTAAAACGGTATCCATACATTGAAATTATAATGTTTTGATAATGAGTTGTCAACGATGCGCAATGTGATGTGCTTTGCGTGATTTTTCTTCAAATGTGCGACTAATTTGGCATGTCGATCACAGAGTTTCAAAGTGTAGCAGATATTGGTGAACAATTTGGCAATCCAAGAAGCACAATTCCTGGCAACGGTGGTCATGTTTCTAGGTGGTGGAGGCTTCACGAAGCATATTTACATCCTTCATTGAAATTTTGTCCAGATTGTGTGGAGTCAGCATTATGGTCGAGGAATTGTTGCGCGTCTTGTGGTGGGGATCTCCATCCAATGACCATGGAAAATATGCGACAACTCGACGAGAAAAAAGCAAAGTTAACACAAGGTGGGGTGGTTGAAGGCCTACTTACCATCCTAGTAAGAGCAGTGCAGCAAGATGCGTGATTTTCATATAAATATGCGACTAATACTGCGCCATGCAAACGGTTCTCGATCAAGTCACACTCGTTGATGAACACGATCACCAAATCGGGGTGATGGATAAAGTTGAGGCGCATCGGGGTGAAGGAAAAAGGCATCGAGCCTCATCTGTGTTTTTATTCAATAAAAAAGGCGAACTCCTGATTCAACAGAGAAGCAAAAAAAAGATTGTAGGAGCACTGCAATGGGCAAACACTTCTTGTGGAAATGTGCGACCGAATGAGACTCCTGAGGAGTGTGCCTATCGAAGACTACGCGAGGAGCTGGGAATTACCACGGCAATCATTCAGCCGCTCTACACATTTGAATATCACGTCAAGTGCAATGCTAAGTTTAGCGAGTGGGAAATCGACCATGTGTTTGTTGGAAAGTATGATGGCGAAATTGCGTTGAATCTTGATGAGGTGGTGAATTACAGATGGATGAAGTTACTCAAACTACAGATAGAAATAATCAACAATATAAACGTGTATGCTCCATGGCTTCACATTGTGTTGAATGACAAACGTTTGCTTGATTACAATAAAAATTGTTACTGAAGGAGGAGATAATGATAAGAATAGATTTTTTTTCTGGAGACAAAATTTCAGAACAGCGACAACGAGCTATTAATTATCTTGATAATGAATATGATCCTAATATTATTCCATCAATATCTGGGGCACTAATTAGACTGATTGCCACAACATCCGACGAGAGTTCTCAGAGAATAGTGGAGGATCTTAGAAGGAGATTTGGGAGACAAGGATTAGGTCTTAAGGAAGGAACTGATTTTTCGATACAAGTTGTTGCGGATTCTCCAGTAAATTTACAAAGCCCTGTTTTGGAAATGGCATAACCAATGTCTCATAATGTCCTACTCATCAAACTCGGCGGCTCAATCATTACAAACAAAGATATTCCTATGTCTCTGCGTGTGGATGTACTCAAGCGCTTAGTCGGTGAAATCGCCCGTGCTCGCCAGGATCTTTCCCACCAAAAAACAGCGCCACTTCTTGTTGTAGGTCACGGACAAGGAAGTTTTGCCCACGTTCCGGCAACGCAGTATAAAACCATTGACGGCTTCATCAATAATGAAAGCCCTATGGGTATGGCAATTGTGCAGGATAGTGCAGCTCAACTTAATCGGCTAGTGATTAAAGAATTTTTAGAGGCGGGCATTCCAGCGGTGTCTCTCTATGCAAGCAACTGCCTTGTGACGGCCAAGAGAAAACCAGAAGCATATTTCACAGAAGTATTTGAACAGTACTTAAAACACGAGTTATTTCCTGTTACCTGCGGCGATGTCATTGTTGACACTAAGCAAGGTTGTACTATTTGGTCAACAGAAGAAATTTTGTCGTTTTTTGCACAAAAATTCCAGAAGAAAGGGTGGAAGGTGAATCAAATTATCCACGTTGTTGAGGTTGATGGGGTTTACGATCTTCATCATTCAATCGTTCCAAAAATCACGAAGAAAAATTGGAAAGAAGTAAAAAAGGCTATTACTGCCACAAAAGGTTTTGATGTGACTGGCGGTATGGGGCTTAAAGTGGAAGAGTCATTGGCACTGGCGGAGTTGGGTATTGTTTCAAAAATTATTTCCGGCTTGAAGGAAGATAATCTCTATAATGCGCTCATGGGCAAGCTATCGATTGGTACGGAGATTTCTTAAAGGAGTTTTGATACAATGCCTGGTATGTTAGGTCATCAATCAGCATCTACAGCATCTGCAACTAAGATGCCTAAACTCCAGCACGTCGCCGTCCTCATGGACGGCAACCGTCGTTGGGCGCGCGCCAAAGGGTTGGGGGCGGTGAATGGTCACGAGCATGTGGTGAACAACGTGATCGAGCCCTTGGTAGATCGATGCATTGAACTTAAAATTCCACATCTCACGTTTTGGGCCTTTAGCACCGAGAACTGGGAGAGGGATAGAGCAGAGGTTGAAGGAATGATGCATTTGTTCCGCATGGCTTTCGAAAAGAGAGTTGAAGATCTACATAAAAAAGGCGTATTACGGTGGGCGGTCAGAAATCGTACACGCAATGAAGAAGATGTTGATTGAAAATCCCCAGCTTGATCCCAAAAATATTACTGAAGACTTTTTTGCTGGATATCTTGATACGGTAGGCATTCCAGATCCCGAGCTCATCATCCGCACTGGAGGTCAACTTCGTCTATCAGGTTTTATGCCGTGGCAGTCGGTGTACAGCGAACTCTATTTTACGGATATTCTTATGCCGGACTTTACCGCGAAGGACTTGGATATAGCACTAGAAGATTTTGCGAGCAGACAGAGAAGATTTGGGAAGTAGATTTTGCAGAATAACGCGACACCTAACTCCGCTCAACGTGTTATTTCCCCAGAATATTGATTCCCAGCAGAATCTGCAACAGCTGTGCTAACCAGTAGGACACAAAGAGTAAGACAAACCCAATTGCCGCAGCAGAAATACGTTTTTTCCCAGCCTCTTGCGCTTTAGTATCTTGTGCGCCAGCGAGCATCTCGAAGCCGCCCCAGATCAACATGGAAAATAAAGCCATTCCGCCAAACACATACAAATATGGTAAAAGAGCCGAGAGTATAACACCAAAGGTGATGTCGTCGCCCGATTTATTTCCAACCTTCAAGTCGATTGCTGACCCAATATCCTGAAGTGTTTCACCTGTTGCTCCATCAGCCGCAAAAATATGTACTGGCAATCCACCCGCTATTAGGATAACGAAAATGATAAGTGCGATATATGAGGTCTTTGTGTGTATTTTCATATTAAAATCCTGGTATTCGTAAAAGATCTTTTCCGATTGTTCGGATCAACACAACCGAAAACAGAATAAACAATAATCCGCCAATGGCGTTGGTAATCATTTCTTTTGCTTCTTCCGTAGCCTTCGGGTCACCCTTGCTTGTGGTGAGTTTGAAGGAAGCCGCGAGGATCATCAGCAACACAACTCCTCCACCAATGCCGAGACCGAGTTTGATCGCCGAGGTGGTGATGCCTTCTTTGGTAGTAGTTATGCATCCAATAGCAGTCCAAACCCCTGGGGGTACTTGATCTCTACATATGATGCATTCAGAGTTATCTCCAGTTTGAGCGCAGAGGTCGAAAGACACATAATCTGTTGAGCTGCATGCGTTTTTCCCTACAACATCGTAAGAAACAAAGGGGATGTTTTTGCAGCATGATTTTGAAAGGTCTGTACCGAACGGACAAGCAAACACGCTTGAACTGTACCCATCTGGACATACCTTACAAGGTGTACCACTCCCATTACCCCCACCTTCATTGTCATTATATTGTGCGGGGATCATATCTCCGGCAATTTTTCCATCAGCTCCACAACAATTTGCAGCTCCTTCTTGCACATTTGAACATTTACTCCTGCTAGTGCCTGCTGGGCACTGAAGAGTATTGGGGTCTGTGGTTGCCGCAGGGGAATTACAGGAGATTTTTGTTGCCCAATCAGTCAATAGACCTGCTGGTTTGCAACATTCACCAACCCCGATACAATTTTCAGAGTATCCAAAAGGGCATATTTTTCCACCAACACATGTATTGTCTGCATAGGCCGTTGATGTATTGAACGATAGAAGTCCTACACCCAAGAAAAGAGTTATAGCAAATAGCAAGATCTGTTTCACATACATATCGACATTTTACTATGTCTTTTGCTGATAAACCAGATGGATGATGATACGATGGATAGGCATGATTGGTCGAATGTTTTTCTTTTTCAGTTTTCTTGTTGGTGTAATTGCAATTGCATGGGTGTTTTTGCCCGCACATCACCTTTTTGCGGTTGA
>Ga0075689_120_pt1 | contig 7801 bp, 9 predicted proteins | sample RifGroA2_FD_68418 | JGI IMG/M metagenome (GOLD analysis project Ga0075689, IMG submission 68418) | Microgenomates (Amesbacteria) bacterium GW2011_GWA2_42_12 | reverse complement strand
TCCAAAAACAGTTCTAGGATTTGAGTACTCGAGCGCACAAGGGTACCAGCAAACCAGGGCAAAGATCCAATCGTTACCCAAACCAGCAACCGGCGGAGGGGGATGTGGAACATAAAGCGTAGACTCTGATACGCACGATATATGAAATCAATTATTCTTATTGTGGGTGCTCTTCTTATAACAACACTCTTGATTATTGGTGTTGCATATGGATTCACAAAAGTCTCACAGAAACAAATTGTTGTTCCAAGCGCCGGCGCGCAGGCGGTTGTAGAAAACGCCTCGGTAGATTGGGGACAGATACAATACAATGGCGGGAAGGTAAAAGCGACATATCGCATCACAAACAACGGAACCGACACACTCAAACTATTTGGGGCTACAACTTCATGTGCGTGCACTTCGGCAACTATCACTGCTAACGGGAAAGTTTCACCATCATTTGGCATGCATGCGCCGCTGGCTACTACAATTGAAGTTGCTCCAGGGAAAGACGCAATTGTTGAAGCATTGTTCGATCCCGCTTTTCATGGACCCGGTGGCATAGGTCCAATTACTCGCACCATCACAATACAAACCAACGATCCATCACATCAAACACTAAGTTTGCAGGCATCTGGAGTTGTCGTAAAGTAATAAAGGAAGAACATGGATGCTCCAACTGCAATCTATCAAATTTCACTTGTCGCCTCTTTTATTGCCGGAATGGTCGCGCTCTTTGCACCATGCTGCATATCGTATTTATTACCTTCGTATTTAGCAAACGTCTTTAAAGAACGAAGCCGTGTGTTGTTCATGACACTAATCTATTCGCTTGGCATTTTCGCTGTGATGATGCCGATCGTTTTAGGAGCAAAATTTCTTTCCTCATTTTTCTTTGAAACACATAATCAAACGTACTATTTAGGTGGAATATTTCTGATTTTGGTAGGAGGCCTCTCGTTTCTGGGGATAAAACTTCCTATGCCATACTTTTCCTATACTGGAAAACAAGGAAAGACCGATGTTCTATCCACATTTATTCTAGGAATTTTTTCCGGCATCACATCTGCGTGTTGTGCTCCGGTGCTTATTGGAGTGGTAACGCTCAGTTCACTTACTCCTTCATTATTACAATCGTTAGGAGTTGGAGCGTTTTATGTTGCAGGCATGGTCGCACCTCTCTATATAGCATCGTTATTCATTCACAAACGGAATATTTTAGCTCAACCGATTTTTCGCAAACATATCACCACACTTACTATTTTTCGGAAAGAGTTTCCCATTCTTATTTCAAACTGTATCGCTGCCGTAGTTTTTATCATCACAGGAATCCTCATTGTTGTTTTAACCTTGAACGGAACGCTTTCAATGTCTGCAAATCAAGATCAGGTACGGAGCAATATTAATTTCGTGGCACTTGAAGCAACAGAAATCACAAACAAAATTCCCGGGGTGAATATTTTTTTCTTGGTAATTTTTATCACGTTCATTTTTTGGATGATAAGGTTGTTAAAGAAAGAGAAAAACACGTGTTGTGAGAAGGAAGATGACCACATTGAGGATTAAACGAGAAACCGAAAATTCACTATACTTTACAGATCTGTAATTCACTCTGCATCATTACACCACAGGGGATGCTATAGTATTACTATGCCTCAGTCGAGTCTTTGGTCTCATTCTTTTTCGTCGATCTCTTTTCGTGGAGAATTACCGCTCTATCTCAAATCCGGTATATTTGGGTTGTTTGTTTTCGCTTTATCGAATAGCTACATGCGTTGGCTGAATATTCCTGGTGAACTCAACAAATCAATGGCCGATACCGCCATTATCCTGATGGGTTTTTCAATGCTGCTGAGTAGCGTGTGCTACTTTTGGAACTTTTTGGACTGGGTAATTATCTATAGAAAATACCTGGGTTTAATCGGTTTTGCATTCGCTCTAGCCCATCTAGGTTTGTCGTGGACTCCTTTTATGAGACTATTTGCCGTAAGTACTTGGCAGCAAGGAAAAATGTGGCCAATGCTGATGGGAGCAGTGGCGCTGGGGATATTCAGTATTATGGCTCTGATTTCTAGTTCGTTTATTGCTCGCAAACTAGGATTCGAGACTTGGAAGCGTATCTTGCGAACAGGATATGGCGCGGTCATTTTGGTTTGGTTACATGTTGTGTTGTTAAAATCAGCACGTTGGATAACTTGGTATCAAGGTGGCATGAAAACACCCCCTTCACTGAGTTTGCTCGTAACAATTTTTATGACCGTAGTTGTAGTAATGAGAATTTGCCTGTGGTGGTCTCTCAGAAAAGCATTTGCCAAATCTCTCAAGAGAAGGTAGAAAAAAGTTCTACGGGTTTCGTTTATCTCACGGCGTATGGGTTTGCAAGATTTTTTAGTTTTTTTACATCAATAATCTCTATACGTTTATCTTTTTTGCTAATAAACCCATCGCGTTCAAGTTGCTTCATTTGAATACTCACATTTTCTCGCGTTAAACCAAGCCATGCAGCAATCTCTTGATGAGTAACTCTGAGCTTAATTGCTTTTTTCGTGTCGGGAGAAGAATGGTCGCTAAAATGACCTACAAAATAGAGTAAAAGACCAGCCACTTGGTTATAGGCGGGGACAAAAGCGGATTGTTCAATTCGGTGTACTAAACCTTGAATACCTTTGAGCATGCAGAGTTGAAACTCAAAAAGCACATCAACATTTTCTTGTAAGAAAGCAAGAACTTTTTCTTGAGGAACCTTGTGGATGATCGTTGGAGTCAGTGTAACAAAATCGTATGTATTTATGTTTTGATTCACTAACGTGAGAAGAGGGAAGCACGATCTTGGATTAAAAATATGAAGCACTAAATTTTGACCCTTGCCAGAGGTGGTTGTCATTTTAACTGCACCCGTCTCGATGAAGAAAAAGTGATCTTCCTGCAACCCTGCGGAAAGAATGAGTTTACCCTTATTATATTGTTGTCCGGGAAATTGCTGAAAAAATGTATGGATCTTTTCATCAACCTTATTGGTCATAAAGACCTCTTTTGTAATATACATTACTAAACCGTGTTTAGTCAAACTCTATCATTATAGGTCTGTTATTGCTCAACTCTTTGCGAAAACAGCGAAATTTGTATTATACTGCTACCTGAGACAGCACAAAGGTGTACGTATGAAAACATTTCTTTCTCTTTTATTAGTCATTTTTACATTTTTGGGTGTTCTTGACGCAAGTTACATCACATACGAAAAACTGAATGGCGTTATTCCTCCATGTACTCCATACTTCAAATGCGGCGACGTCTTAAACAGTTCATGGGCAAGTATTGGGCCAATACCTTTGTCGGCATTCGGTGTTCTTTTTTATAGTCTCTTTTTTGTGATGAGTTTGGTTTTTTATTTTGGGAAAAAAGAAGTCCGGTTGTTTACCTTTCGAATGCGCGTAGAAACATTTTTGGTTTTACAGGGCATATTCGGCGCAGCTTTTTCACTCTACTTATTGTTTATTATGGGCGTTATTTTAAAAGCATGGTGTCTCTATTGTTTGCTCTCTGCGATGATCTGCATGATACTATTCGTGGTAAGTTCGACAGTGTACCTTTTATCAAAGAAAGAAAGATGCAATGAAAAGCACCTTTAAGGTTTCGATTGTTGGAGTAGGAAAAGTGGGAGCAACTGCTGCCTATGCAATGTGTCTGAATGGCAGGGCGACTGATCTTGTTTTGGTTGCCCATCAACAAGAAACTGCTGAGGCAGAAAAACTCGATTTAGAACATGCTCTTCCCTTTTTACAACATATCAATATTGTGGCAACCGACAGTTACGAAGCGGTGTCCGGCTCGGATCTCATTGTCATTACTGCCGGTGTGGCTCAGAAACCCGGGCAAACACGGTTGGATTTACTGCAACAGAATTTGCAATTGTTTACCGAGATTATTCCAAAAATTTACGCCGCAAGTCCAGAAAGTATTGTCCTCATTATCACAAATCCTGTCGATATTTTAACCTATCATTCAAGTCAACTTGCTCCATTCAAACCTGGTCAGCTTTTTGGTTCAGGAACACTGTTGGATACCGCTCGATTCCGTTTTCATCTGTCAGAAATTTTCAACGTTAATCCAAGAAGCATTCATGCCTATGTGTTGGGTGAGCATGGCGACCATTCTTTTCCAGCGTTATCTGCGGCACACATTAGCGGACAGCCGCTTTCCCAATTTCCCAATTACTCACTCGAAAAAGTCCAAGATGCGTTTACGCAAACCCAACAAGCGGCCTATAAAATTATTACGGCAAAAGGCGCCACATATTACGCCATTGCCACCGCTATTTTGAAGCTTACGAATACAATCTATTCCGATGCAAAATCGATTTTACCGGTGAGCGTTCCAATCACAAATCTGTATGGTGTATCTGGAATGGCGCTGAGCATGCCGTGTGTCGTAGGTCAAGCGGGTGCAGAACAAGTTATTTCGATACCGCTTTCTAATGAGGAACAAGCGCAGTTTATCCAAGCTGCCGATGCGCTCAAAGAGGCATATCGAAACGTGAAGAAGTAGGAGGCTAAGAATGAACAGCCTACTTTCAGCTACTACGCATGTACTGTATACATATCTTCTCAAGCCGATCTTTTTTTTGTTTGATCCTGAATCTGTGCACAATCAGAATGTGCTGGCTGGCAAAACTTTGGGGAAAATCCCTTTTGCAAAAAAATGTATTGATTGGATGTGGGCGTATCATAATCCTAAGTTAACGAAAACACTTGATGGAATTACTTTCCCAAATCCAGTTGGCCTGTCAGCAGGTTTTGATTACAACGGCGACTTATCGGATATTTTACCCTCGGTTGGTTTTGGCTTTCACACAATTGGTACTATAACTTTACAGTCATATGCAGGGAATCATCCTCCGCGTTTGGGAAGATTTCCCCGTTCTCGTGCCTTGCTCGTAAATAAAGGGCTCAAAAATGCCGGTGCAACAGCTATTATTAAAAAGTTAAAGAAATGCCGTTTTGAGATACCGACGGGAATAAGTATTGCAAGTACGAACCAACATTTTGCCTCAGAAAAAAAACAGATTGAAGATATTTTTGAATGTTTCTACCTTTTTGAAACGTCACATCTTCGCCACGCGTATTATGAACTCAATATCAGTTGTCCAAATACGTTTGGCGGCGAACCGTTTACCTCATCTGCTCGATTAGAAAGATTGATGAAAAAAATGGATCAGCTGGATTTGTCACGCCCGCTATACATAAAGATGCCGATTGATCAAAGTGAAAAGGAAACACTTGCGCTTCTTAGTATGTTAGCGAAGCACAACGTCCGGGGAGTGATCTTTGGCAATCTGACAAAAGACAAAACAAATCCTGCCGTTCATCCGGAAGATCGAAAGGTTTGGCTCACGCGAAAAGGGAACTTGAGTGGAAAACCAACCTGGCAAAGATCGAATAATTTGGTTGCTCTCACGCGCAACCATTTTGGTACACGGTTCACGATTATTGGAACGGGCGGGATATTTAGCGGCGAAGATGCTTTGCAAAAATTAGAGGCCGGAGCGGATCTCATTCAGCTCATTACAGGAATGATTTATGAGGGACCACAAGTGATTGGAAAGATTAATAGGTATATTGCAGAGGCTTTCGTGAAAAAGGGTTGACTTACAAACTGCTATACTCAATTTATGACAAAACCTCGCGGCATGCACTATGTCAAAGATAAGGATTTAGTGTGGCGGCGTGTCAAAAGTGGCGATGGATTTCGATATATCAACAGATTAGGCAGACCGATCAAGAAAAATGCTATTGAGCGAGTGAAGGCTTTAGTCATTCCTCCAGCATGGGAAGACGTACACATTTCGCCGGATCCGAATGGTCACATTCAGGCAACTGGCCTAGACGACAAAGGAAGAAAACAATATATCTATCATTCGGCATGGATTGAGTTTAATCAGCAGCACAAATTTGATTCATTAAAAAAATTCGGCGAGATTTTGCCAACATTGCGAGACACAATTGCTAGTCACATGCGTCAGCATGACCTCACGCGTGAGCGCATTTTGGCAACGGTTGTGTGGCTTCTTGAGCACACCTTCATTCGCGTGGGCAATAAAGAATATGCGGATGAAAATCAGTCGTATGGTCTCACCACCATGCGCACCAAACATGTCGAGGTGGATGGCAGTACCATTACCTTCAGCTTTAAAGGAAAAAGTCATGTGTATCATGAACTCGATATTCGTCATCCGCGCGTTGCGCAGACCATCAAAGAATGCATTGAGTTGCCGGGATATCAGATCTTCAAATATTTGGATGGTGAGAAAAGACATACAATTGATTCGGGTGATGTAAACGAGTATTTAAAAGAAGTGACCGGCGAACCGTTATCTGCAAAAGACTTTCGCACTTGGGGTGGCACGACTTTGGCCGGAGATACACTCTATAAAATTGGAAGCCCAACAGAGGAGATGACAACAGAAAAGGCGCTGGTAAAAGCGGTAGCAGAAGTTGCCGAGCACCTTGGAAATACAGTTGCGGTGTGTCGGCAGTATTATATTCATCCGCGCGTTATTGAAAGTTATGAAAAAGACAAACTCATATCACTGTTTGACAAAGTACATCGGGCAAAAGGCTCAACCCCTACAGGACTGACCTGGGAAGAGTATGCGACCTTGAGTTTGTTGTAAACGCAACAACGCTCGCGCTTTCTACTTTTGAACTTTGCCAATCTGCATCATTGCCACACCTTGAACCAAATCTAAGACGGCGGCGAGGACAAGAACAACGAACCATGAACTCACGCCAAGACCAAACTGTTCTGAGAACCTCGTGATCACCCAAATTCCAACAAAGTTGACGACTAAATATTTCACCATCCATTCCATGGGGGTAAGCATCCGCCCTTTCCACTTTTCAATTTCTCGTATGAAAGGAATAACCAAAATGTTTATCAGTGCAAGTGTTCCCATACTGTGGAAGATTGACCAGCCCAAGTTTATGTTAAAGGTGCCGAGCACTACATATTGTGGGAAATATATATTTGCAAGATAGATCACCAATGCGTTTACGGCAAAAAGAACGAAATATGAGGTAACCAATACCATTCCTGGATTTGCAGAAGTCTTTGCTACGTTTAACGAAACAGATTGAGCGTGCTTTTTCGCCATAGTATGTTCTCCATAAATAATAACTGTTTTTAGTATAGCACCTATACAAAAGGGTTGAACTAGGTATTATATGAAGATATATAAACGAGGAATACTATGCTTAGTCTGCCTTTCAAGATAGATCTCTCACCAACGTTGAAGATCAGAAGCATTATCGCAACGCGTGATATTAAAAAGAACGAGATTATTGAACGCTGTCCCGTGATTCTTTTGGATATAAAGCAGGAAGAAGCGCTCAAACAGACGGTTCTGTGGAAATACTACTTCGAGTGGGACGAAACGCATCACGCAATTGTGCTGGGATATGGGGCAATAATCAATCATTCATTTACACCAAATGCGCGATATATCCATGACTACGAAAATATGTACTTGGTATTTAAGGCATTCAAGAATATCAAAAAAGATGAAGAAATCACGGTGAACTATAATTACTATCCAAACAACCAAGACGAGCTTGATTCATATTTGCTTGATTTCAATGACCATTTTCCGGGGAAATAAACAGAGTTTGCACAGTATAACCCCTCAACAAGACCCTTTTTCTTCTTATTCTGTGATATACTACCCTTCTTCGGTTTGAAAGGCGGCCTTCCGCTTCATGTGATTCTTTCCGCAGTAGTAGTTATAAAGGAACTATGTCCTATCAGCAATTTGGACGTGCTCGTT
>Ga0075689_119_pt1 | contig 8887 bp, 10 predicted proteins | sample RifGroA2_FD_68418 | JGI IMG/M metagenome (GOLD analysis project Ga0075689, IMG submission 68418) | Microgenomates (Amesbacteria) bacterium GW2011_GWA2_42_12 | reverse complement strand
CAGGCTTGCCGCTCTTGTCAAAGGCAACTGTTATGTTATTCAGCCGTTCTTTCAGATCAGCGAGGTCTTTGGCTACAAAAGTATAACTATTGCTTATTTGATTAATGATTCCAAACTGCGCCAACACTGATTCATTCGTGAGATATGTGTAATCGTGGATAATGGCTTTTCCGAGTTCCAGTGGGTTTAATTGTGGAAGGGGAATGGTAGAATACAACCCTTTATATACCTGGAATAATATTCCTTTTTTGACATACCTTTTAACCGTAGTATAAAGGGTATTTTTGTTTGAGATCTTCCATAAAATGGCTAGATCTTGTGTATGATATAGCTTACGGTCTAACTTGATCAGTTCGCTTATCCTGTACATATATGTACATAATAAAACATGAGTCCATTTTTGTCAACTCATTGAAAACTTTGGGTTATTCTTTTGCCGTTGCAGGTGAAACAGGACGGTTACTGTCAATGACGCTCACAGCGATATCTTTGACTTGAGAAGTGGCACGTTCGAGTTGGCTTCTTAATTGGCGAATCTCTTCGGCTTGTTCCTTAGTGGTTTTTTCCAGATTTTCGATTTTTAATTTGGCAAGTGCCCGTTCACCTTCAACCTGCTTTTCCATGAGGTCGCGAACAACCTTGGCTTTGTTTTGTTCTTCGACGCGGGTGGTATTGGTCATGTCCTGAACAGTTTTTTCAAGTTCCTTGGGGAAAAGGGTTGCTTTTCTACGCAACTGCTCAAGTTCATCCTCTTGTACTTCGAGCATTTCTTGGCGGTGCCTAAAAGTTTCATTTTCTTCTATCAAACGAGTCTCGTGTTGGCGTTGACGCGTGGCTAACTCTGTTTCCAACTCGTCTGTTTTTTCCTGCCGAAGACGTTTGAGTTCATAGTCAAGTTCTTCTCTAGTCCGCTTCATATCCTCGCGAAAGCGGGAAAGTTCTAGTTGAGCTTGTTCCTCGTCGCTAATCTGTGCGAGTTTTTGCTTTTCCAGGGAAGAAACTGCATCGTCGATGGCTGATTTAACAACAATGAGCGTTTCGACAGCTTTTTGGAAATTTCCTGCTGATGTTTTAATCGTAGTGGTTGGAAGTTTGGGGGAGGTAGAATCTTTTTCTTTTGCTTCACGAACAAGCGCTTCGTAGGCGTCAAGAAGTTCTTGTTTGGTATTCTTTACCGACACGGTTTGCATAACTATGGCTAGTATACCCAAAGAATTACCAAAGTCAACTTTTTTATAACAAAAAATAACGCTCACAAATCAAACAAGTAATACTTGCACTTCGTTTCAAAACCTAATTTCTGTAAAGCCATAAAAGAAGCACCATCCTGGTCGACGAGTGCGAATGAATTTTCTATATTATTTTCAACTGAAAAATTAGCAAGGAGTTGGATCATATTACTGAAATATCCTTTTCTCCGATACCGTGGTAGCACTCCTGTATTGTGGATGTATGCTACGTTTTGTTTCTGCGAACCGACATATCCACAAAAACCAACATCCTTATTTCCTATTCTGTACATGTAATTTTTAATAAGATGATCTGTATTTTTATTCTGGAGTTGGTAAAAATAACGGCTATACGTCTCATTGTTCTCCCATTCTGGAAAACAAACTTTAACCATTTCTAAGAAATTTTGTAAGGTTGTTACATCGATAAGGACGAGTTTGCCTTGAGTTTTCTTTCGATGTTCGTTTTTAACAAACACATAAAAATCAGATTCACTTTCATTTTCTTTTCCCAACTGTGTGAAGTAGCTTTTATTTGCTGAATACAATGGTTGAGGCACATAATACGAAAGTGAAAACCCATTTTTCTGTTCATTCTCAATCACTTTTGTTGACAAAGCCCAATCAAATTTGTCAGGAGTAACAGCGGGAACGATAAAGTTATACCACTTGTCAGTGAAAACCGACCGAACATGAGTGAATGTATCATGTTCGTTTATTGACTCGTAGAGAATTCCTAAAAGTACACGATTATTTTCTTTAAAACTCGGTATTTTTACCATAACTTCATTTTATCTCATTGGTGTAATACAACCATTGCTCACACAACACGAAAGATCTCTTATTTTACTCCACCATTTGTTTGATTAGTGCTGTGAGTATTTCTTTTTTTCTTTGAATAGTACGTTCACCTGCTTCAGTAACCTGCAATTGTCCTTTTTCATTTTCAGCGAGACTCGCAATTTCATGTATTCGTCCATCTCCACCATTCGGTCGAAAATCCTTGTTCCATCCAGTTTTAAATCCTAATTTTCCGTCAGGGCCATAGATCGCTTGCCACCTTTTTTGTTCCTCTATCATTTGATTCAGTTTTGGGAGTAAATCAGGATTCTCATCTTTTTTATACTCATCCTTTGCTTCAACTAACAGTTCATTGTGATGGTTGGAGATATGCCAAGTTATTCTGTCTATACCATTTGTTTTTCTATTTGCCTCCCGTTGTAATACATCGAGATGAACTTTTTCAAGAGGTAGCGCAAGTCCTTTTCCTCGTATTCCTGTTGCAATCATTCCTTCAGCTGTGGCGAATTTTTCACCTTCCCATTCCCGAAAGGTCAAAGTTGTATGTCGATCCGCAACAACGTGACCTTGATCATCAATAGCAACGAGATACCACTTTCTACATTTCAAACCTGTTGCAGTTTTTCCGTCATGACAAACGGTAATCACCTCAAGCTTTTGTCCTGCAGAAGTTGTTACTTCATAGACTGGACCGTACTCCAAATGCTTTTCGTCAAGCTCAATGATGTTTTCTAATTCATCACCAATCATGACTAATCGATTGTAATAATCTGGATCTAAATCTTCTGCGCGTTCTTTTGTGGGAAGTGTTGTTTCAAGCAGTAACATAGATATTCACTATAGCGTATATAGAAACATCTCCAAACCAAAACATGCAGGTCTTTCGACCTGCATGCAATTGTTTTTCAGTATTTAAGCTTTAGGCTCTGGCTGAAAGACGAAGAAACGTTAGTTTCTTGGTCCACGGTTGTATCCACCGCCACCGCCTGTACTGCGATGACCACCGCTGTATCCGCCGCCACCGAAACCACCACGGCTACCGCCGTCGTTGTATCCGCCGCCGAAACTTTTCTCGCGTGGTACGAATGGGCGGGCAACGTTGACGATCAAGTTGCGTCCATCCATAGAGATACTTTTCGCGCCTTCAACGGCACGAGCTGCATCTGCTTCATTGACAAACTCAACGAAAGCAATACCCTTGGAGCGGCCGCTCATCTTGTCGATGATCAGCTTCACATCGGCTAGCTCGCCGAATTGGGCAAAAATTTCGCGAATTTGCTCTTCTGTCGCACTGTATGGGAGATTTCCCACAAACAGCTTTTTTGGATTTGCATCTGGAGACATTGCGTCCATAGCACTCTCTTCTGACTCACTTGGAGTCCTTTTTTTATATTCGCTCAGGAACAGAACTCGATGTTTTGAGAGTGTAGGTCAAGCCTTATCCTCGAACACGATCACGTTCGCTAAAACTTGGGGAGAGTATAGCATGACTTGATGGGAAAAGCCAGGGGAGGTTTGGGGAAGGAGTTTATCATGTTCTCTAACGAGAGTATGACCGTATAATAGCGCGTATGGTTCAACGCATTGATTTCTCTTCATTCGATCCTCAAGCTTGGGATAAAGCTGCTTTTTTCAATCAGCACGGCTTCCCGTTTTCGACATACGCCTGGCACAAGCATTGGCAGAGCATTTTTGGCAACGAAGGCGAAAACTACACATTGTTGACAAACAACAAGCTAATCGCCCCCCTTCTTCGTGTCCAAAATACCTTGTATTTCTCCGGCGGCAAGGAAATTTCGGACTACATGGATATTCTTGGTCCAAACGAACTAAAAGCGCAAGCGTGGGAAGAAATTCTTGAGTTTGTTAAAGAGGATGGAGTAAAAAACATCGAGTTGAACAACATTCCCGAGTCCTCTGCTTCGGCACAGTTTTTTGGCGGAAACGAGAAAACACAAGAGGATACCACGCCACTTTTTGAGTTGCCCCAGACTTGGGATGACTATTTGATGATGCTGAATAAGCACAGTCGGCATGAACTTCGTCGTAAAGTACGCAACTTTGAAAACGAACACGAGGGGCTTACTATTGTTGAGTCAGCTCAGCCGCAGAAAGATATTGACGAGCTCCTTCGACTTATGAAGTTTGCCGAGGGTAAACAGCAATTCCTTACACCACAGATGGAAGCCTTTTTTCGCGGATTGCCAGAAGTCTTTCCAACGTCGGCATCATTGCTGTTCTTACAGTTTAACGGCAAGAAGATTGCCGCCACATTGTCGTTTGTCACCGATGCCGAGCTACTTTTATATAACGCCGGTGCAGATTTAGTGCAGTATCCTGTCAGCGGTTTTTATCTTAAAGCACACAGCATCAAATGGGCGATTGAGCGCAAACTCAAAGTCTATAACTTTTTGCAGGGCAATGAACGGTATAAATATGATCTTGGCGGAAAAGATTTCGCTGTGTATACGGTAAAGAAATTGTTGTAATAAACACTTATTCCAGAGCGCTTCTGCAAGTTCTGAGCGCTTCAAGCTCTTCATACAAACGGTCCATCTCGTTTCTCGCCAAATGAAGTTCAGCAATGGCAAATCTATCCTTTTCTAGTTGCGCAGCAAGAACGATATCTTTTTGAAGAAGCATTTGTTTTTGCGAATTGCTGAGGGTATACAGGCAGGTAATGGGATGCAGTCCGGCCTCCTCAATAAGATCTTGGAGATGTCCTGTTTCTGGATAGTTCCAGCCAACCATCTTCATACCAACACACTGGCCATATTGAATCGCATCGGAACTAAACTTTGTGTTGGTAATCAGCCAGGCCTGATGGAGTTTATCGCGCTCTTGCACGGGTTCTTTTGCGAGCCAAGAGTTGAGGACATCGAGGTATCGGGCATAGACATATAGCGCCACCTTTACATCCGATCGCAACCCACGTTCGTTATGAAACTTGCACTCAACAATATAGTGTTCGTGTGCTTTTTCAGCCAAGACATCGATCTCGTGTGACACGCACTTTCCACGAATAATGGTACTCACTTGCGTTGTATATCCCTGCCATTCCAAAAGTTTGCCGATATAACGCTCAAATGGATACCCGCTTGGCCCAAGATCCATAATCGCTTGTTTGAGGTTGTACATACAGGAGCCGTGTGGCGCGTTGGTAGAGAGATAGGTGTTCACGGTGGTATAAATCTCGTTGGTTGGGATGCCCTCGTAAAGTTTGCTTTGCACTTCTTCTAGTACGCGATGACGAAGGGGTTTTGCAATGTGCGCACGCCGAACCGAATTCAAAAATTTATGCTCGTCAAAAGGTTCGCGCTGACCGTTGGCTTTGGTGATGTACATAGGCAGATTTTCTTCTATTACTATAGCAAGTTTATCTAGAACTCATCACGCCGACTTGTGTGCAGTACTGTTGAATTGGGCAGATCGAACACTTTGGACTAATCGGCTTGCAAATAACTTGACCATGTCGCACAAACACACGATTCACATCATGAATAAATTTTTTTGGAATGAGTTTGGTAAGCGCAACCTCTGTTTCGTCCGTTGTTTTTGTGCGCACCCACCCCAAACGATGCGTAATGCGATGTACATGCACGTCTACCGCAATCTGCGGCGTGTTGAAAAATAACGTAAGCATGATGTTTGCGGTTTTGCGACCAACCTGCGGAAGCGAAAGAAGTTCTACTTCTGTTGTTGGTACCTTGCCGTCAAATTTTTCAACAATTATTTTGCTGAGTTTTTGAATTGCAGCAGCTTTTGCATGAAAGAATCCAATCGGTCGAAGAATTGCCTCGAGTTTTTCCGTTGATAGCTGTGCTATTTCAGCCGGAGTTCCTGCTTGGTTAAATAATCTTTTTGCCACAGGAATAGTCATGGCATCTGTTGCGCGCTGTGACAATACAACGGCCACCAACATCTGAAACGGATCATGTTTGAACGCCTCGTGCATGGGGTGAGTGAGATAGGTCTTTTGGAGAATCTTTAGGACAGTTGTTACTTCTTGAGCCTTAGGGTTTGGCATGCGATGATTGTACCAGGTATGACTCAACTCCTCGTTGCAACACACAATAAAGGAAAAATAAAAGAAATTCAGTCGATTCTGGCTGATGTTGGATGTACCGTTCTTTCTTTGGATGAAGTTCCTCAGAAGGTTCTCGAACCTGAGGAAACCGGCACAACGTATGAAGAAAATGCGCTGATTAAAGCAAAAGCTGCGGGTGATGCTACTACAATGCTGACGATGGCTGATGACTCCGGTTTAGAGGTTGATGCGTTGCCCGGACAACTTGGCGTGTACTCGGCACGATATGGGACGAGTGATGCTGATCGCATAACAAAATTATTGACAGCAATGCAAGGAAAAACGAATCGCACCGCAGCGTTTGTGAGTTGTGTCGTTTTGTACGATCCAAAAACACAAATACATCAAACATTTATGGGTAAAATTGAAGGAACGTTGACGACTGAAAAAAGAGGAGAAGGCGGTTTTGGGTACGATCCACTCTTTATTCCCAATGGATATACAAAAACATTCGCCCAACTTGGTTCGGAAGAAAAAAATATGTTGTCACACAGAGCGAGAGCTTTGCAAAAACTCAAAAAAGCATTAAAAGAATCAAATAAGTAATTGACTATTAGTAGTTTTTCATTACTCAAGTGAGTGTGGAAGATCTGGATCCCGAAGTTGGAGACTTCTCAGCATTGACTCAAACGCTTGAATTTCTCCTAAATTTTTCAGAGCAGAATCTCTCAGACCGAGTACATCACGATGCTCTTTAAGATCTTGAAGAGCTCCTATCATGTTTTGAAAATCACCATATAATGGTCGCTTCCAACCTTCTTTATCACCACCTGTGGTTTGAATAAGATTAGGATCTGTAAGCCTTTTCATAAGTGCTTCGACTATTTGTCTAAACTTCGCAAGACCTTCAGCATAATGTTTGGCACGTTTTTCACCAACAACGGCGGGATTTTGCATTTGATCAATAACTCCGCTTGCCTTTCCTAACATTTCTTCTGTTGTACCTAGTGTTCCTATCACAGTATTAAAATCACCCTGAGTAATATCTTTAAACTGTCGTTGAGCTTCTAGGATTATTTGTTGAATTCTGTCTACGACCGTAGAAAATTCCTGAGTTGTTCCTTCTAGTTTGTTGAGTGCAAGTTTTTCTTGTTCGGTATAGTTTTGTACTCCAAGAGCTAAACTATCACCCTCCATCGGTAATCTTGTTTGACGTTCTGCGTATAGTTGTGTATATGCAGCTTTTACACTAGGAAGAATTTTCTCAGAAGTATCTTGGGAAACAATCAAATTTAGAGTGCGCATGGATATATTCAATTTCGTTTGGTTGGCTCGACATTTCTCTTGCAGTTCGTAAATTCGCTGATCTTTGAATGGATAAGTTATTAATGCTGTTTCCAACCTATTCACTGTGGCAAGATACGCGCCTAGTCTTCCCAACAACTCTCGGACTTTTTGCTGAAGTTCCTGTCGGCGTTTCTGTTCAGCAGTAAGAGCAAGTTCTTCTAGAGCTAAAGCAAAAGAGAAGATTGATATTAGGGTAACTTCTATTTTAGGGTTACCTTTAGCGCGCGAGGTGTATAAAGAACTTATTCTCGTTGGCGCGTATCCGTTTTTGGCCATTGGCGATGAAGGGGTCGCAAAGTTTTTCTTCGATCATGCGAACACCGACCAACTCAACGTCAAACCGGAGATTGCAAAGTTTGTTGCCGAGTGGGCGGATAAATCGGTGACGATTATTGCGGATCAAAACACGCGCGAACTTGCGCAAGCAGACTCAGCCAAAATGTTGATTCGGTCCAAAGTGATGAAACCGATTCGCGACATTAGTATCAAAAAGCCGTGGGTTCTCACGTATTACCCAACCCTAGCAATGGCGCAAGACGCCAACATGGGATATGAGGATTTTTGTACGTTTTTCTATGAATCATGCTTGCGTGATTGGTCGAAAGAGAATGTGTATCTCACAAAATTTGCAAACATGGTAACCGATGCGAATGTGATCGAGGTGAAAGGATACATGACTGAGTTGAGAATGTCGGCGAAAGGTCGTGTGTTTATTCCATGCGCCGGAACGTACAACATGCCGGATGGCGAAATCTTTACTGCACCGGTTGATGATTCGGTTGAGGGTGAAGTGTACTTTAATTATCCTCTGTTACGGCAGGGCAAGATGATTCGCGACATTCATCTGTGGTTTATAAAAGGCAAAGTTGTGAAAGCGACGGCGTCCGAAAATCAGGATTTTTTAAACAAAATTTTGGATACCGATGCGGGTGCACGGCGATTAGGAGAGTTTGCGATTGGAACAAATAAACGAGTGCAGAACTATATGAACAATGTATTATTTGACGAAAAAATGTATGGCACAGTTCACATGGCGCTGGGTGAGGCGTATGAGGAGTGCAAAGGATTCAACAAGTCAGCGATTCACATGGACATTGTGAAGGACATGACCTCAAAGGGAAGCAGTGTTGTTATTGATGGAAAAGTAATTCTTAGAGATGGGAAAATAGTTGTATAAGGAGAAAGTATGAATTCTGCTTCTGCTGAGCGTTCAAAATCACTTTTAGAAATATATCCAGATATTAATGGTGAAATTATTAAGCAATTTGAAATGGCAGTAAGAAATGGCAAAGATGTTACAGTGCCAGCTGTGATTTTCCCAGGAGGACATCAAATTTGGTTAAGTTTTTTTGCTGCTATATCCCAGCTTCCAGATCATCAGTATGACAAAATATTTGTAACAAGTCCTCAACCTGAATCAGACAGTATTGCTAGATCAATTGCAGATTTTTATAGAACTAATACAAGAGTTGTTGAGATCAAA
>Ga0075689_118_pt1 | contig 9150 bp, 6 predicted proteins | sample RifGroA2_FD_68418 | JGI IMG/M metagenome (GOLD analysis project Ga0075689, IMG submission 68418) | Microgenomates (Amesbacteria) bacterium GW2011_GWA2_42_12 | reverse complement strand
TCTTTCACCTCCCGAATCACCGCCTCTTCAATGCTTTCGCCGGATTCTATTCCTCCGCCGGGCGGAGTCCAATAACCTTTATTGTCGGCATAGACAACAGCCATTTTATCGTTGCAAAAGCAAAAAGCGTGAACGCCTTGAAGTATTTTCCCTTCCAAATCATTCAAAGGGTTATCTTCTCTGTATATAACATTGAAAATGTTACCCTTGTGAGAAATAGTCGATTTAATTTCCATATTTTTTATCACTTTATTTTACCACGAAGAATAAATATATTGAGCAATTCCATTTCTCAGAAACACAATTTCAAAGAAAGTTTACAGCGCCAACAAAGGTAAAGCCCCGCGACAAATCTAAATCGCAGGGCTTTATAATTATATTCATCACTTAAAGAGGTTCATTCTACGGATAAGAAACCGTTCGCTTCTAAAATATAAGTAGAAATACAGGCTTTGAAAATTTTTGAAGAAGATGCTTTCCACCCAGCAAGCGTCCTTTCTGGCGAATATTTTAAATGGCTGTAAAAATTTGGCGCTTCTATCCGAACATCTGCCGTACAAAATAATCGGGCCTGCCAGCTTATTCAACTCCTGAAATAAATTAGACTCTTCCGTCATCAATTCATAAGTCGCGTCTTCAATGTTCGCCAGAACAATGTCAGTGACAAGCTTATTTTTTACATATTTTATTATTTTTTCTTTTGAAACTTTATCTCTATCGTAAATTATTATCATAACAGCCTCCTCTTTAGTGAATGTTTAAGATACAAACCTGCCTTAAATGTAAAATAAAGCGCCGCAAAATACAACTATGCGCGGCAACAAAACTTCCCAAGATAAATTGGTAAGAAAATTCTTGCAATTTGGTATATAATGTAGGCGATAAGTTGTCTAGGAACAGAAATATTAAATTTTATCAATAATATTATTAAACTAATTTTTTTATGAAAAAAATTTTTGTCATTTCTATAATCGGTTTTGCGAGTCTTATTGTTATTGCAGCATTCCGCTCACAAGCTACTTTTGCGTCAGCAGAAATCAGCAATGTAAGCGTGATAAACATAATGAGTTCAGGAGCCCAAGCGACATGGACGACAGATATTCCCTCTAACTCTAATGTTTATTACGGAACAAGTTCCGGAAGTTATTCAAACTCTTCAGGTATGCGATGCGACAGCGGCGGAATGGTCACTTCACATTGCGTAAATTTGATGTATCTCTCGCCCGGCACTACTTACTACTATAAAGTTTCCTCAACTGACGAATTTAGTACAAACTCGGTAAGCGATGGACATCAATTTACCTCATCTTTTGAATCTACATCATACACTTCAAGCTCTTCCAGCTCGGTCACGACCACGACAACAACCTACTCCAGTTCATCCAGCTATTATTCAACTGCTCAAATACCCGAGGCGCCGTCAAACATACACGCCTCGATTACTTATCCTAATAGCGTAAATATTTCTTGGGCAGACAATTCTTCTAACGAGACTCGGTTTGACATTTATCGCCGAACGACAAACGGAACATGGGGCTTCCTAACCTCAAGAGACTCGGGCTATCTTGCGTATTACGATATGGGTCTCTCGGCTGGCACATACGAATACTCAATCTCGGCCTGTAATTCGTACGGCTGTTCCACGGCAGTCTTCAGCGCGGCTGTTATTGTAAGCGGAACTACGGCCACATCAGGCTCAAGCTCGTCCGGCTCGGTCACTACCACTACCACAACTACAACAACATCAAATTCAAGCTCGTCTAGTTATGTCACAACCACTAACTATGTCACCACAACCACATTAGGTTCAAGCTCGTCCAACTCTATCACCACGACGAATGCCACTCAAATACCCGCGGCGCCGTCAAATGTCTACGCCGTGCTTATCTATTCAAACAGCGTAAACATCTCTTGGGCAGACAATTCTTCTAACGAAACTTATTTTGAAATTTATCGCCGACTGTCAACTGGAACATGGAACAGACTAGCCTCAATCGGCTATCTCCCATATTACGACACAAGTCCCTCGACCGGTACTTATGAATACTTTGTCAAAGCCTGCAACTCGTACGGATGCTCTGCTCCGTCATACAGCGGGGCTGTAACCATAAGCGGAGCTACGACTGCGTCAGGCTCAAGCTCGTCTGGCTATGTCACCACGACCACTACCGCAGCATCTTCTCAAATACCCGAGGCGCCGTCAAAAATATCCGTCTCGCTTGCTTATCCCAACAGCGTAAACATCTCTTGGGCAGACAACTCTTTGAACGAAACTCGGTTTGACCTTTATCGCCGAACGACAAACGGAACATGGACACTAGCGGCGTCAAAATCTTCCGGCTACGCGTCGCATTACGAAACAGGCCTTTCGACCGGCACATACGAATATTTTGTTACAGCCTGCAACTCGTATGGATGCTCTATGGCCATATACAGCACAGGTGTTCTCATAAGCGGAACTGCGGCCGCCGCGTCAAGCTCAAGCTCATTTAGTTATGTCACCGCCACGACTACTGCTCCAGTGTCTTTAGCTATTATCTCTGGCACAGTTTCAGATTCATTCGGACGCTCAGTTCTCGGAAGCTTTATTTATTTTACGCAGAAAACTTCACTTGACAGCACCGCCGCCTCGCAATCATACAACGCCACCACGGATAGCTTCGGGGCATTTCGCGTATATTTGCCAGCCGGAAAATATACAATTGAAACATTTCCGCCTTCTGGACAAAATTATTTAAAGCCATCATTGTTTGAAGTCGCCTTGTCATCTGGAGAGACGAGAAATATTTATATAAATTATCCAGCCGGCGGGAAGACACTCCGCGGAGCGGCAATGTTTCTAAACGGAAAAGCTATCACTGATGCTGAAATCGGAGCATATCGCCGAGAAAACGGCCAATGGGTAAGAGCTTTTACTGATACTTCTGGAAAATTTGAGATTAATTTATCAGGCGGTACATGGGAAATCAGTATTTACCCGCGAAACGGGCAAATTGAAAAATGGGAAGCGCAACTGCCGCGCCCTACCATAATATTTACAAATGATAGTCAAGCGGAAACAAAAACAGTCAATTTATACGCTAGCAATTTGGAATCGCAAATTAATGTCCGTGTCAATGATTCAACGGGCAATCCCGTCTCCGGAGCAGGCGTTGTTATTGACACAATAAGCGCTATGAATGCGATTTCATATTCAACGGATGCAGAACGACAAATGAAATTTGTGAAGACCGGCACGGATGGCGTTTCCAAATTATATACTCCTGCCGGCACTTACTATATCAGAGTTTATGTGCCAGAGGGTTCAAAAGCCATTGCCCCGTCTGAAGAGAAGATTACGCTGAATACTAATGATGTCAGAAATGTGACAATAAGTTTGCGGACGGAAAGCGTCTCTGGCGACATAAATATTCAGGGCGAAACAAAGCTTGATGACGGCACGCTGACAAATGCTTTTGTTTGGGCTTGGTCAGAAAATGGAGGACATGAAGAAACAAATTCATCAACGTACGGGAATTTTTCTCTCGCGCTTGCAAAAGGGCAAAAATGGCATATTGGAGCGGGAAAGGATTCAGCTCTAGGCTATTACAAATCATCAGAATTAATTATTGATACAGGAGGGTTGATTGCTCCAATCAGCCTTACTCTTTCAAAATACGGCGAGGAGACGGTTTCCGCTCCTGTTGTCGTTGGTGGAAAGGCCACGGAACAGATCATCGCAGAGGGGAAGGACGGAGTCCGTTTCTCGCTTCCCGCCAGTTCAGTGGCTGACATCGGTCCGATATCCGTAGAGGTAAAATCCACAGTTGAAGCGCCGTCGCAGGCCGCCTCCGCCGTCGTAAGCAAAGTCTATGACATTACAATCACAAGTTCGTCAGGAACAAATCTTTCAAATTTATCATCGGAAGCCGAAGTGACGATTCCATACGACGAAACCGAGCTTAAAAACAAGGGCGTATCGGTAGAAAATGTCATACCGAGTTATTTTGACGAAAGCACCGGAACATGGGTAGCGGTCTCAAATTATACGATAGACAAAGTTAAAAAAGTCGTAATCTTGCGGGTAAATCACCTTACCCGCTTTGCTCTTATTGCCGCCGCCGACACGATTCCGCCTGAAGCTCCATTGTCTGTTTTCGCGTCCGCTATTAAAAGCTCGCAGGGAAAAAATTCTGGAAGTGTTAAAATTTCTTGGAAAAATCCGATGAAAGATATTGATCACTCCAAAGTCTACAGATCGGATGAATCAGGGAAAATCGGAAAAGTGATTGCCACTGTCGTCATATCGGAGTCATTTATAGATGAGTCCGAGTTCATTAGCGGCAAACTCTATTACTACACGGTTCGCTCCGTTGATACGGCTGGAAATGAATCAAACAATGTAAATCAGGTTTCGGCTTCTGTGGCGGGAGGTTCATCGGGGTTAGCGCTTTCTGACAGCCGGACACTTCTCCTCCCTCCTGGACAGTCTCTTTCAGAAGCAATCTCGCGCAATCTGAACATAGGTTCTTCCGGCGATGATGTGAAGACTCTTCAAAGAATTCTTGCGAGTGAGAATGTCTATCCGCAGGCGATTATTTCCGGATATTTCGGACAGTTTACCAGAAGCGCCGTTATAAAATTCCAGGAGAAATATTTTGGCGAAATTCTCGCACCCGGAGGATTTGACCGCGGAACCGGCTATGTCGGTACCGCCTCCCGAAGAAAACTAAACGAGATATTAAGCAAACAAAAATCGGCTTCTTCGGCTTCAGAGGCTCTGACTTCGGGACTCATAGTAAATAGCCTAGCGGTCGGCAGCGCCGGCGAGGAAGTAAAGATCCTTCAGAATATTCTTATCAAGGAAGGGGTTTATGAGAATGGAAAGGTCACGGGAATTTTTGATTCATCCACAAAGAAGGCAGTGAAGCTTTTTCAGGAAAAATACGCTTCAGAAATATTAACTCCGATAGGGCTGTCGGAAGGAACAGGCTTTTTCGGGGCGGCGACGCGCAAGAAAGTAAACGAGCTTATTTCGCAGTAGGCCGTTATAAGTTATATACTGTGAATTACGAAATGCAAAAATTCAGGTCCTCGGGTCGCAAAAGCTGTTTGTTTTTAAATGTTTTTGCTCAACCAGACCGTAAATTTTTGCATTTCGTAATTCAAGGTTATATATGAAAAAAATCTTCATCACTTTTTTCTTCTTGATTGTTGCTCTCGCCGGGCTGACATTTTTTGTGGGCGTATCCAGAGTTGAGCCCATTGCCGAACTTAAACCGTCTAAAGCTCATCTATACGGCAAACCGGATGTGTCAATAGAGAATGTTTCGCTCTTGGTTTTGTATTTTGTGCCGAAAGACAGGACCGAACGAGCAATAAGCGGCTGGAAGGAAATTATTGAACCGCATCTCAAAGAATTGCAGGAATTTCACAATATTCAATTCTCGGGAAAATCTAAAATTTCTTACGAATTTTATCCCCAAATAATCGTCGGCGAAAAAAAAGGCAAAGAATACGAGATGAATATATTGGATCATTCCAATCCGGAAGCGATTATACCCGTGACTGAAGAAATTTCTCGGCGGGTCTTAAGCGTAAACGGCGATCTTTATATTAACAAAGAAAAAGAAGCGTCAGGCGGCGCGAGGCAAGTTTACCTTGTCGTATTTGAAGGCGAGGGAGGCTCGGGAAATGGGAACGCAAGCCTTATTTCCCGCGCCTATCTTACCGAAAATGGATACGAGCCGTTTGGGACGACATTTTTAGCCCATGAATTTTACCACGCGCTCGGACTGCCGGATAATTACCAGCAATCATTTTATGTCTACGGCGATTCTCAGAAAATACCAATCAGCGTTCTCACGGCGAAAGACATTATGGGACGGGTGGGAGTTTCGATTAAGAATTCTTACATAGACAGAGAGATTCTAAAAAAAATGGGAATTTAAAATGGCATATTTTATGACGAGCAATAAACACAAAGGCCGAATAAGAAACACCTTCATTCTTCTGTTCATTGTTCTGTCTTGCGTTCCAGTGATTATTCTCGGCGTGGTGTCTCTGTCGGCTATGGCGATTACGCATCGGCAGAATGTTTACAATCTTGAACGGCAAGTTCTTGAAGAGAAGTCAAAAGTCATAGAAAATTTTTTCAAAAATATACTTGATACCCTTTCAATAAGGATAGAAACATTAGACGAGCAGACATTGGATAAAAGTGGCAATTTGTGGCAAGAGTCATTTGTTCAATCGCTTATTGAGGCGAATCTAGCCATCCAAGAAGTAAGTTTCGCAGACCTTCAAGGGAAAGAGATTTCAAAACGCTCCAGACTGACAAAGACGCCCGATATGCTGTATGTTTCCGAATTACCCCAATTTAAAGAAGCCATTCTTGGCAAGCAGTATGTGGGAACCGTTCACACCACTCTCGCCGGACAGACAGTGTCCGTAGCCGTTCCGGTATTTATAAGAGAAAAAGTATTTAATGTCGTCTTGGCGGAAGTCAGTCTTTCGCCGATAATAAAATCTTTAAACGAAGCGGCTCTCGGCGATTCGGGATACGCTTTGCTCTTTGACAACGAGGGTGCGTTCATAGGCTCGGGTGGAAAAGCGCCTTTTATACCCGGCTTAAATCTTTCAAGATGGAATAAGCTTGAGGCCATTCTCAAGGGAGAGGCGGCCAGCATCGGAGAGTTCGGCGACAGATATCACAGCCTGATCGGAGATGTCCCAGTGGTCGGTTCCGCGATTCGCGTATCAAAAATAGGCTGGCCGCTTTTTGTTGAATGGCCGATATCGGAAGCTGACGCCGTAATAAATATCGTGAGAGATAAAGTTTTGATTGTAATATTTTTAAGCATTTTTCTTGTCTTATCGCTCGCGCCCATTATTGCCGGCAGATTGGTGTGCCCAATCAGGCTTCTTGAGCGGACATCGGAAGAAATTGAGAAAGGCAATTTTGACCAAAAAGTTCAGATTGGCACGAATGATGAATTGGAAGAACTGGGCGAATCGTTCAATCGTATGGCGGCAGGATTGAAGCGGCTCCAAGAACTTAAAAATGAATTCGTCTTCATTGCGGCTCATGAATTGCGCACCCCCGTCACCGCGATTAAATGGTATATTTCGTCAATATTTGAAGGCGATGCCGGCAATATGACGAACCAAATGAAAAAATTCCTTACCGTCATAAAAGTATCAAACGAACGGCTGGTTAATCTGGTAAATGATCTTCTCTACATCGCCCGTTCGGAAGCCGGCCGAATCGAAATCGCCGTTTCTCGCAATAACGCCAAGCCGTTCATTCAATCTATCATTGAGGAAGTTAAGCCTCTGGCGATTGAAAAAAATATTTCAGTTTCCTATGACCCGCCGGCAGATCTTCCCGACCTTATGATTGATGAGGGGCAATTCAAAGAGGTGATAATGAATTTAATATCCAACGCCGTCAAATACGGAAAAAATAGTGGATGGGTAAAAATTTCTCACGAAGTGACGGAGGGTAAAGTTTCCATACGAATTGAAGATAACGGATTAGGAATTTCAGAAGATGATCAAAAACGCTTGTTTGAGAAATTTTTCCGCTCCGATAAAGTAAAAGGAGCGGGAATTCAAGGCACGGGACTGGGTCTTTTCATCACTAAAGAATTAGTGGAAAAAATGGGCGGCGCAATTAATGTGGAATCCGCGATTGGCAAAGGAACAACATTCACTTTGAAATTCAGCAGAGCGACCTGATGTTTGTCTTATTTCCTAAATTTACCTTGAATTACGAAACGCAAAAAATTTATAGGTCTATTGAGCAAAAACATTTAAAAACAAACAGATTTCTATTCAACCACATTCAATTTTTATCAATAAAACCCAAAAGCGGTTCTTCCCACCCGAAACAAGTTTCGCGGTTTTTAAGCAATGAAAAAGATTTCGCGCATTTCGGCTCAAGCTCCGCGTATTCTTTCAAGACAATCACTGTTTCTTCCACAAACCCGCCGACTGTTCCGTCTGAATCATCGACTCCTCCGCGGCATATTTTGTCATCAATCTTCAAAAGAGTTTTTATCAAAATATCCGCCGTTTGTTTCCCGACGGGCAACTCGGAAACAATCACCGACAAACGATTGCATCCTTCGGAAAGAGAATCTTGATAGGCAAACCAAGTCTTGGATGGACCGATATATGACTTGATGTATTTCAAAGCCTTGCTGATTGATTTTTTGACATCCGAAATTTCTTCTTTTGAAAGTTCTCCGAGCCGACCGCTACATACAGGAGCGTCTATTGTCTTCTTGTCTTTATCCGCCAATTTTTCTCCTCTCATAACCGCCATAATCGCCGTCGCCGCCATATGCTTTTTAAATTCAGTCACTTTTCCAGATTCATACAAATCAACCGCCTTATCAAATGTCGGCTTGTCCGTCGCGAATCTTATTTTGTCCAAATCGTAAGATGGAATCATAATTTTTTATTTCCTCAACTTTTCAAGTGTTTTCACACTATGCCACCTCTCGCGTTGGAATACCGAATAGCGTCGCGTCAAAACGGGAAGTTTTTTATGGGAATGTTTTGCGAATAAATTCTTACAAAACTTTTTTGCTTTTAAGCTCTTGAAACATGGTTATGGAATGTTCCAAACCGGAAATTTTTAGAGCATCCACATCTTGAGTGGCGCTAAGTTTTTTAAATGCAATGTACGCAAAATTTTGCGGGACTCGCGCTTCAATCTTCTTGCCTGCCAATAAAGTTTTTACCTGGCTGTCGTCATTATAGAATCTGTTCCTCAAAAGATCCAGAATTGTTTTCGCCATATTATCAACATCGCGTCTTAAATATTCTTTCTCAGATCCAAAATACTGCATTATAAAAACAAAAACTTCTCCATCAGTGGGAAAAGCGTCATTTTGCGCAAGTTCTGAATCTAATTGTTCGCCAATTACCCGCTTAAAAGTTGTGAGGGATTCTTTTTCAACTTTCCTAATCTGACCGTCAAAACCGTCATTTGTGCGCGCCTCTTGAGTCGCCGGAATAATTTCACCGACACCGGTATCAAAATCTATCGGAGTAATTTTTGATTTATTTTTTGACATTACTGTCCTCCGCTTTTTGCTTTAGGCGGCTTAGCGTAGAAATGAACCCCTTCCTTTGTCTTTACTTTTTTGACGGCTTCAAAAG
>Ga0075689_129_pt1 | contig 9170 bp, 8 predicted proteins | sample RifGroA2_FD_68418 | JGI IMG/M metagenome (GOLD analysis project Ga0075689, IMG submission 68418) | Microgenomates (Amesbacteria) bacterium GW2011_GWA2_42_12 | reverse complement strand
AACCGTTTCACCTGGAAGGCCAACGACGCGCTTAATGAAATCACATCCCGTACCGGTAGGACATTGCGCAGCTTCTGGAGCTTTGAACACCACAACGTCGCCACGTTTTGGTTTTCCCGTACGATAACTAATCTTGTCGGTAAATAAATAATCACCGTTGTCAAACGTTGGATACATGGAGAGACCGTTTACTTGGTGAGGTTGGGCGAAAAAAAGATAGACGATAAGCAGAATAGAAATCACAATAACGATTGATTGCGTTAACTCGAGGAAAAACTCACCAATTGATCGAAAGAAATTTTCCATATGACATCCTATTATATGATAAGATATGGGGCATTGCGCAAGAGGCCGAATTGCCTCATGTGAGATGTCACGAAAAAAGGCTCCTTAGCTCAGCTGGTTAGAGCGTTCGATTCACATTCGAGAGGTCGCTGGTTCGAGCCCAGCAGGAGCCACAATGGAGAGTATATGACAAGTGTTATACCAGTAACATCTCAAAATAAAGATTTTGAAGCCCTAAAACACACCGATGATCATGGCGTTGAATTTTGGACTGCTAGAGAACTCATGGGGGTGTTGGGGTATATGTATTGGCAAAATTTTGAGGACGTTGTAAAAAAAGCGCAAATTACGTGTATGAAGAGTGGTCAGAATGTACAAAACCATTTTAGTGATGTCACTAAAATGGTTATTATTGGATCTAGCACAGCCAGGCGTGTGAAAGATTGGAAAATTGATCGATATGCATGCTATCTCATAGCACAAAACGGTGATCCAAAGAAACCGCAGATTGCGAGGGCGCAGACATATTTTGCCATACAAACGAGAAAGCAAGAAGTGTTCGAACAATTAGCAGAGGATAGCAAGAGAATATTTATTCGTCACGAAGTTACCCAACATAACAAGAAACTGTTTCAGACGGCAAAAAGTGCTGGGGTTACTCAATTTGGAAAGTTTAACGATGCTGGCTATAGAGGTTTATATGGAATCCCTCTATCAGAAATTGAGCGCAAGAAGGGAATTAAGAAAGGTGAACTACTTGATAGAGCTGGCGCAACAGAACTCGCAGCAAACTTGTTTCGTATTACGCAAACGGATGATAAATTACAGAAAGATAACGTTCATGGAAACCCACAGGCTTCGCAAGTTCATAACATGATTGGTAAAAAGGTGCGGCAAACTATCAAAGATATTGGTGGAACATTACCAGAACGTTTGCCTCCAGAAAAACACATTAAAGAACTTGAGAAAGAACAGAGAAAAATAGCGAAACCAATTGAAATAGAGTAACTTGGTTTCCCATGCAAACTCTATTTACATTCCCTGGATTACTAATACATCCTCCTCGAGCATCTTTTTTCCTTGTTCCGATATATATGGTGAAAATTTATTGAGATAGTACTCAAACAGGCGTATATATCTCATTTGATCAGAGCTTGTTGTCTCACCAATACGTTCGGCGGTTTGAAGGAGTGTGTAGTACGGATAGGCTCTGGTAATTTCCCCAGATTCACGTAAAGAATGGATATCTTGAACAAGCGTTGAAGGATTTATTAAACGATGAATGGTACTCTCTCCATCTTTTGTATAGTCTAGAACAAACACTTGTTCACTTGAACTTCTTTGCACATCAATACTTAAAGGGAAAAGGTCACCTTCACTACTATATGCGAAGATCGATTGGGAAGTTTGAGCAGGCGAATTGTTGTTAATTCGCAGAGTGTACTGCCCGTCCATGGGTTTCGGAATTTCGATAAGAGATAAAGGATTTGGAGCGATCTCATTTTCTCCATCAGGAGTAATTGGTCCTTCGAGAACTGGGAGTATCTGTTGCCCATCATGTTCAACGACAACATCTAAACCTTCATTCACTGGGATAATAAGATAACTGAGGTCGGTAAATGATGGCCTGAATAAACGTGTGCCGCGGATATCCTGTGCCAGTGCCGTGGTTTTCACTTGATCGAACGGATCGTTGATAATCAGACTAGCACTATTTGGACTTACTCCACGACCAACAACAAAATGCCCTCCAAGATCAAGAATAATGGGTCTTTTATGATCAATCTCATCCTTTAATTCATTCATGTCTGCGCCACCTCGAAGAAATTCAAGAGACGGAGTATTCGCATGTGTTTTATGAAACAGATGTGCCACCCGTGTTAAGGCAACCCAGTTCACATACCCTTGACCTAAATATCCATCCTGTTGAGAAAGAAGCCAAGTATTGAGTGTTTGCGGATCAATGGGTAGGCCGTTGGGCAAGGTTGTGATGTTATGGTACTGCAGGATCATGACCGCATCTGTTAGAACACACCCCCATCGGCCAATAGTTGGTACAGTACTCCACGTTTTCGCGGTGTCATATATCGTACTCGTCCATCGAGTATCTACTTGTGAAACATACGGAACATTAAGCGGATCAACCACATCGATTGTTTCCACCACAACATTGTCAAACCATGTGATTGAGTTTGGAATTGAGCCAACGCTAGCGCGAAGCCCAACAGTCCCTCCATCCAAATACGGAGGGATGTCCAAGAAGTTCAATACAAGTTCTCCGTCAACGTATACCTTGATTGAATGATCTATACGAACTTCGTTGCGAATATGATAGCTGTGGTCTGCTTGAAAAGGATAGCGCGCAAATGATCCGGGGACAGACCAGCCTTGACTTAACGCGGCTTTCTCAAGAAAGATTGCGTTTCCTAGTATTTTTATTGCAAGATTATTAGAAGTATCGACAAAACGCATGGTATAGTTTCTGTCCATGTTTGCCGATTCCGGCATGGTGATGTCAAATGAATACGCATACGAGATGTTACTTGGCAACGTAAAGGTGTTTGCCACAATTTCCGTAAAGCATCCTGGCCCATAAATAATAATTCCCAAACGTTGCAATAAGATTTGCCAACTTGCCAATTGACCGTTGTTCAAACAAGGTTCAGCAGGATTACCCCATTGAAAATTTCGAACTACAGTCCAATCTGTAAGATTGTCACGATTGAAGGTGTCTTGAAATACTATGTCTGCTCGCGCTTGAGTTGGAAATAAAAGTACAAGCGCAAATACAGTACAATAGACGAGGAAAATTGTTTGAAAGTAACGCATGATCGCTATAATGCCACACCAACCTTACAGATCGATTACAAAACACAAACTGCTTTTTTTGTGCAGGTTTTTTTGGCCGCATATCGGCGGAGTTGAGACACATGTTCTGCAGTTGTCGACGGAACTTATCAAGCGCGGATTTGATATCACAATTATCACTGAACAGCATAACTCTGGTATTCCACTCACTGATGAAAAATCCGGCATACATATCTTCCGCATCCCTCAAGAATCTGTGAAGAATAAGTGGGCAATGTGGATATGGATGTATCAGCATATTTCACTAATCAACTCAGCTGATATTGTTCACGCACACGATGTGATGTGGTGGTATTGGCCATTTCGTTTTCTGTTTCTACATAAACGTGCCTACACGACATTCCATGGATATGAAGGAGCGAATGAGCCACATTTAGGCGCAGTTTTTTCAAGAAAATTAAGCGAGTCTCTTTCTCGCAAAACAATCTGCGTTGGGGATTGGATGCGCAAGTGGTACCACACAAATCCTCATGCAGTTGCTTATGGCGCTGCAACATGTTCTCCAGCCTCATTTTCTCAAGTAAAACCGAACTCAGCTGTGTTTATAGGCAGGCTTTCTGAAGACACTGGCATTCTTGCGTATATTCGCGCAGTTCAGTTTTTAAAAGGGAAGTTCACCTTGGATATTTTTGGTGAAGGGCCATTGAAACAAGAAGTACTGAAGTTGATCTATGATTCACCTTTTATTTCCTATCAGGAAGAAACATCACATCCAGAAAAAGAACTTATGCATCATCGATATGCGTTTGTTTCGAGATATCTTAGTATGATTGAAGCACAACAAATTGGCAGGCTGGTGTTTGCACAGTGGGATACCGCGATTAAACATGACTATTTGCGGTCTTTCCCTACGGCTGATTGTATAAAAACTTTTCATAATCCAAAAGAATTGATGAAGATGTTGGAAGATATTCAAAAAAATGGTGAAAAAGAGAAACTATTCATTAAAAAGGCACAAACCTGGGCGTTGTTACAACGTTGGACAACAATCGCTGATCTGTATGAGGAACTATGGAAAAAGTAGCGGTCATTGTTACAGTGCTGAATGAGGAACGCACATTGCCTGCACTTTTTTCGGCCTTAGAAAAACAAACGCTTAAACCTGATGAAGTTATTATTGTTGATGGTGGCTCAACAGACCAAACAGCTCGATTACTCTCATTCTGGAAACCTAATTTTCCTTTTCGGTGGTTTGAGCGCAAAGGAAACAGATCAATAGGAAGAAATGCTGCAATTTCAGCAGTAAAAAGTTCAATTATTGCAATTACCGATGTTTTTCACCGACACCCTCTGGCCGGATTACACAAAAGAGGAATTTGAACAGCATCTGGCCGAATACAGCGCGCGGAAACGGAATTTTGGTGTATGAAGCAGGATACTTTAATGAACGGCTAAGTGACAACGAAGACTATGCGTTCGCGAAAAAACTTCAATCAATGCATGCAAAAACCTGTTTTGAAAAAAATGCGGTTGTTCGATGGTTGCCTCCAAAAACATGGGGTTCGTTTCTAAAACAAGTATGGCGGTTTGCATATGGAGATTGCTTTGCCGGAATTATCCGCCCAAAAGTTGTATTGATATTCATCCGTTGGTTTGTTTTTATTGCTTTGGCACTGCTCGTCTTCCCTCTCTTTCTCCTCATAATGTTTCTTTATGTATTTTGGGCTTGGGCAAAAAACAAAAAACATATTCCTTCGTTTTCCGCGATGTATCTTTTGCCCAGCATGCAACTCGCCACAGATCTTGTTGTTATGGTAGGATCGCTCCATGGATTAGTTGTAAACATATCTCAAAAAGTTTATGCAAAAATCAATCATTAAACTCTCGATCATTATCGTTGAGTACAAGAGCGGAAAGTACGGCAAAATGTTGGTACAGTCTTTGCCAAAACGAAAAGACTGGGAAGTGATTGTTGTCGACAACTCATTCTATAATCGTGGTTTTTCTAGTGGATGTAACGAAGGAGCAAAAAAAGCAAAAGGGAAGTATCTTTTGTTTCTAAACCCAGACGTAATGATTTCGGAACCTGCCATTGAAACTTTATTGAAGTATCTTGAAACACATCCCAAAGTTGGTGTTGTTGGGCCGCGATACAAAAATGCTGAAGGCAATACCGAACAATGTTCAACAGATCATCCCACTCCGCTTGTTGCTGCAGTAGCCTTGTCATTTTTAAATACTTTATTCCCAAATATCCCTATATCAAAAAAGTACTGGCTCAAAGGTTGGAATCGCGAGAGCACGAGAAAAGTTGGCGTGATTTCTGGAGCAGCGATGATGGTGCGAACCAAAGAATTTTTTAATCTCGGCATGTTTGACGAACAGTATTTCTTATACTGGGAAGAATTTGATTTTTGTAAAAGGTATCAGCAGATTGGATTACAGTCAGTGTACGTTGCCGAGGCAGTGGCAGATCATCCCAGGGAAATTTCAGTGAAACAGAGTACGCAAAATCTTTTGCCAATATTTTTGCAAAGTCGCCGAAGATATTTTCGAAAATTCTATGGTCTTTTCCCAATGATAATGCTTGAGTTTTGGCTTGGTCTGTGGGAACGCTGGCGGGTTGTTATTCTTGCACTATGGTCGCTTTTCCTTCGTGTGGTTGATCTCCAACACCTTAATCTCATTGGTGATCAGGGTAGGGACTACTTACAAGCACTCAATCTTCTCCACGGAAAAGCCTTTCCACTTCTTGGCATTCCATCAAGTATTCCTCGATTTTCACAAGGGCCATTGAACATTTGGTTTGCGGCTACAAGTTTTTTATTTGGCGGAGCAAATCCGTACAGTCCTGTGTTGTTTGCGGCTGTGTTAACAACACTTGGTGTTTTGCTTTTGTATTGGTTCGTTGAAAAACACTATGGGAAAACAGTCGCCTTTTCGGTTTCGATGATTGCTGCTGTAGCTCCCGGCGCCGTGTTGCAGTCTCGTATGCCGTTTTATCTGTTTGCCGTACCACTTTTCTTGATTATATTTTTTTACAAAATCATTTCTATACAGAAAACAAAACCCACAAGTATCTTTTGGGCAACGCTGAGTTATTGGTTGCTGTTTCAGTGGGAACTTGCAGTAATCCCGCTGTTTCTTGTTTTACCTCTGTCCTTTCTTTATAAAAAAATTAAGATAAAAACGTGGATTTTCCCTACCGTTTTTGGAACCATTATTGGGATATTGCCACAGCTGGTATACGATATTTCACATTCATGTTCACACCTTTGCGGATTAGGCTTTTGGGTTGGATATAGGATTGTTGCGATCACTGGATTTGACGGTCGTCATGGAATAGCACTACCTGATGTGCCCACAATCTTTTCTAAAATCGGACTCCAGTTTGAAAAACTTTTTGACCTATACTCAATTGGAACGATCGCTATCTTCATTCTTATTATTTTTTCATGCATATATCAAATTGCTCTTTGGAAACAGAAACAACATGACGAAGTATTTACGTATGTAGTTTTTGCCTCTATTTTTCTCTTGTTCGGGATCTTTATACACGGTTCGCCTTCCGAAGCATATATGCCTCCATTTCTCGTGCTCATACCCTTGTTGCTTGCAAAACTGTTGTCTGTGACACCAATCAAACTGCAAAAACTCTTTACAATACTTTGTCTTCTCTATGCAGCAGGTATTTCTTATTCTTTGATTTCAAACCATTTTTTCGCACGAGAAATACTTCCGCAAATGAACGCATCTCGATGGATTGCGCGTGACGCGCGCGACGGCGGCATTGATCTCAAATCATACGACACTCCCTCAAGGATGCCGACATATCTTGATACCTATCGTTTTCTTCTGTCGATATTTGGAGCAAAGCTCGATCCGAGAGGAACTCGATATGTCATATCACAAGAAGAAAGTATCGTTTTACCAAGTATTGATGTCATGCAACAAACCTTTGGATACGTACGCGTTGTAAAGGAAATATGAGCGCAGATATCACCGGGATCATTTTATATAAATCAGGAATAGACCACCTTACAAAAGCACTACAATCTCTACAGTGGTGTTCGGAACGAATAATTCTTGTTGACGGAGACATTGTTGATACAAAAGTGCAAATGGTGGCAAAAATGCATTTTTCAAATGTTTTTCTTCATTCTCTTGATACATTTGGCGAACAACGAAATATTGCGTTACGTTACGTAAAAACAGATTGGTCTCTATTTTTAGATGCCGATGAAACTGTGTCACCGCAGTTAGCAATTGAAATTCAAGACGCTATTTCCAAAACAGATCACGTGGGGTTTTATATTCATCGACAAGATACATTTATGAATCGAGTACAAAAACATGGGGAAACATCCAAAGTTGCACTGCTTCGTATTGCAAAAACCAAAGCAGGAAAATGGGAAAGACCTGTGCATGAAATCTGGATTGTTTCTGGGAAAACAAAAACGCTGCGGAATCCAGTTTTTCATACTCCTCACCACTCAATACAGTCTTTTATTGAGAAAATTAACCGTTACACCTCTTTAGAAGCTACTCTGAGAAAGAAACAGGGCAAGAGATTTTCATTCATTGAGCTTATTTTGCACCCTCTGGGAAAATTCATCTATAATTATGTTGTGCTGTTTGGTTTTCTTGATGGATTTCCTGGTCTTGCTCAAGCATGGATGATGAGTTTTCATTCACTTGTACTGAGGGTGAAAATGTATGAACATGTATAAAGAATGGAGAACATATCGGCGAGGTTTTATTCGAGTACTTCTCCTTGTGTTGGCTGGATTAATGGGTTTAGGTCAGCTGCAAAAAATACAGTTAAATGATGTCTCGGCGCTCTATTATCATGATTTTGTCATTGTAGCGGTGGTGATTGTATTGCTCCCATTTCTAAAAAAAACATCGAAATGGGCCATCAAAAAAAAATGGGTACAGTGGTTTATTCGTTTTGTGGCTATTGTCGCAATTTCTCTTTGTTCAACGGTCTGAGATACTCGGGATGACACTTGCATCTACAACGCTTATTGCGGCTGCGGGTCTTCTTCAATATGTTGTCATACCGGATGTTCGCGGGCTGCGATTTACTGGATGGGACGATCATTACTTTCGAGTAGTGTCCACACTTCTTGATCCATCGTTTACTGGAATTATTCTGCTGATAGGGTTTCTCATATCACTCCAATATCTCATGAAAAAAAAGTCAACTCATATTGTTTTGATTGCGATAGTGCATTTTGCGGCATTGTTACTCACATACTCGCGGGCGAGTTTTATTGCATTGGGAGCTGCGCTTATCTTTCTTGCGTTGCAGTATATTTCATTACGAAAAGGTGTGTTTTATATTTCCTGTCTTGGCGTGATTGGAATTTTCTTACTGCCAAGACCAGCAAGCGAAGGTGCTCGCCTTGAACGACTTTCGAGTGTTAGAGCGAGAGTTGTCAATACAGTGCATGGGATTCAAAAACTATCTCCAACAACACTTCTAATCGGAAACGGTTGGTATCTTACCAATGCCGATCGGCAGTCAAATAATACTATCTCGTTTATATCACATTCATCTTCACCGGATAACAGCTTTTTACACGTGCTTCAGTCAACAGGAATTGGCGGATTGACTGTATTGGGTATTTTTGGATTCGCGCTTTTTCGATCATCAAGATCATTATCTTTGCGGACAACTTTGGTTGCCATTTCAGTTGCTTCATGGATGAACCAAGTGCTTTTCTATCCGTGGATTTTGCTTATCCTCAGCCAACTCATTGCACAAGATGAAGGATTAATCACGTGATCTTTTCGTTTCATATATTCAAGATCATTCAGTTGGCGATGCTCCTAGCGTGGTGTTTTCGATTTCGACCTTCGCTTCGATGGTGTCTTGTTGCCGCTTCAATTCCGACGCTAAGCCTTTTTATTCCGGGAAGTTATGAAAGTGGAGACTTTACCGCACACATCGTTCGAACGATGGATCTGGTAAGTTCGTTAGAACGAGGAATCTTTCCCGTACGATGGGCGTGGTTACTCAACAGTGGATATGGATACCCATTATTTTCCTTTTTCCCCGCACTTCCGTACTA
>Ga0075689_130_pt1 | contig 9485 bp, 5 predicted proteins | sample RifGroA2_FD_68418 | JGI IMG/M metagenome (GOLD analysis project Ga0075689, IMG submission 68418) | Microgenomates (Amesbacteria) bacterium GW2011_GWA2_42_12 | reverse complement strand
ATCCCAGAGACCGGTAGCCTCATCTTTGGTAAGGAAGTCTGCCCGGGAAGATAAGCCATCGAGCGTAACGGCAGTCGGTTGGAACATGACCCGCTCTCCCCGATCGATTGCGATCTTGGTATTGGCCCAACCCTCGTTGAAATATCCCTCTATTTCAATCCCCTCGGGGTATAGTTTTCTGGCCAGTTGGTCGACTTGATTACCTGTATCAAAGACCCGCTCCAGTTCAGGCGAGACTTCCGGTAGCAAATCCGGCCGGGACTTATGAAGCCAGAGCCAGATGGGACACTCCTCATGTTTTACAAAATCAGATTTTGTGAGCATTGTCTAAGGTCAATTAGAAATATTACTTCTATAAAATAACTGCCTTTTTAGATACATAATCAAAGATTTTGTCGTTGACATATCTTTTCAGTTCTGGGTTAGCATCAAGTTTTTTGTAAAGATCAAAATGAGAATTCAACATACTGACAAGTTCAGCTTGAAAAAGTCCATCAAATTTTATTTTTGCCGCATCTCGATTGTTATTTTGAATAGATCCCTTGAGGGCGTTGTTCTCTAAAAGCTTTTTACTCAAGGTATTGAGTATTACCTTATCTGTCGAGTTAAAAGAAGTACCAAAGCGGTCATTAATATCCTTAATAATTTTGGAAAGTGGATCTATCTGCTCTTCCACCTTGAAATTGTCTGCACCTGAACCCATAGGTTGAATTGTTCCTTCCGTATCTTCTAATTTTATTTTTGTTTCTGCAGCAATCCTTCTAATCTTATAAGAATCCATGTCCACAGCTTCAAGTACCTCGTAAGGCAACGGGTCTACTTTGGTGGGTAATTTACGTATCAAAAATTTTAGAAAAACAAACAACTCTTCCAAGTTCGTATCCTGGAAAGTGACAATCTGGGAAATAAAACCGTATTTTTTCACATAATCTCTTGACTTCGTTCTAAAACTATCCTGTTCCTCCACAAGTAATTCTTTGAACCTATCAACAACTATATCGAGTAGCGAGTTCAATATATCTGGAGTTGCACCTGCGAAATATTGCTCGATAAAGTCTTTAACTTCGTTATCCGCAAATAGCTTGAACTGTAGTACGTCTCTTTGAAGATCGTGGATGATATTTGGATCGGTGGCTTCAGACAGGACTGTGGTTGTATAGTAGGGTTGGAAAGATTCTTTAATTCCATCAGTGGTGTTAACAAAATCAAGCACGAACGTGTCAGTTTTACCGTCAGCGGTTCGATTTAGTCTAGAAAGTGTTTGTACTGCGTTCACTCCAGCTAATTTTTTATCCACATACATCGCTTCCAGTAATGGTTGGTCAAATCCGGTTTGAAATTTTTCTGCAGCGATCAAGAACTTGCAATCCTCTTTTTTAAATTCTTCTGCTGTTTGTATTTCGGAGATGCCACCGTTCATTTGAGATTCGGTGTAACCAAGTTTCCCGTTTTTGACAGAACCGGAAAAAGCCACCAACGCTCTGTGAGCGTAACCTTTTTCAAATAGATATTTATCGAAGGCAAGTTTATATAGCACCGCATGAAGTCTCGACTTGGTCACTACCATAGCTTTCGCTCTTCCGAAAATATCCCCAGCGATCTTTTCCTCAAAATGTTCCACCATTATTTTTACTTTGGTGTTTATGGCGTGATCGTGTTTTTCCACATAGCCAATGAGAAGTTTTTGTGCCTTTTTTGTGTCGAACTCTGGGTCGTCTTCGATTTTCTTAAGTAATTCAAAAAATTGTTGATAAGTAATATAGTTTTTGAGAACATCTAGAATGAAGCCCTCCTCGATTGCTTGTTTCATCGAGTAGAGAGAAAAGGGGTAGAATTTATTACTTAGTGGATCCTCGGTACCAAAAAGCTCAATAGTTTTTTGTTTTGGGGTGGCAGTAAATGCCAGAAAACTAATATTAGGAGTTTTCACTGTTCGAGCTCTCATTCTTTCTATAAGGAGATCTTCAGTTGTTTTAAAAGCCGCCTCTTCTCTCTGCATTTCCATTTCTGCTTCGTCAAGGGTCAATACTTGTCTTAGGTCTGCCGCGGACTCGCCACTTTGGGATGAATGTGCCTCGTCAATAATCACCGCGAACCTTTGGCCTTGAATTGTGTCAATAGTGTCCACAATTACCGGAAATTTTTGAAGAGTTGTCGTAATAATCTTGATTCCTTGTTCAAGGAGATCTTTTAGTTCTTTACCACCGTTTTCTACGTGCTTAACCACACCTCTTACTTGAGAAAAACTTTCAACTGTCTCCGAGAGCTGTCGATCCAGAAGGCGTCGATCCGTGACCACAATGATAGTATCAAAAACCTTTTTGTCGTCCTTATCGTGTAGTTCGGATAGACGGTGGGCGGCCCAAGCAATCGTATTACTTTTCCCCGAGCCGGCACTATGCTGAATAAGGTAGTTATTACCAACTCCATTTTCTCTTGCGTGCAAAACGATTCTCCTGACAGTATCTAGCTGGTGGTACCGGGGGAAAAGAAGCTTTTCCTTTCTTGTCTGTCTACCACCCGCTCCCTTCTCTACCTCAATCTGCAGGTGAATGAAGTTTGCAAGGAGGTCTAGAACACTATCTTTCTCAAACGTTTCCTCCCAAAGATAATGGGTTTTGTATTTTCCTTCGACTGCCGGATTGCCGGAGGCCTCGTTATTCCCTTTGTTAAAGGGAAGGAATCTGGTTCCTAGACCAGTGAGTTTGGTGGACATAAAGACCTGTTCTGGATCTACGGCAAAGTGAGTTAGACAGCGTTTGAAAGAGAGAAGTTTCTCTTTGGGATCACGGTCTATCTTGTATTGCTGAATGGCGTTTTTGACAGTTTGTCCGGTTAATTGATTTTTTAGTTCAACGGTAAATATCGGCAGACCGTTTAGAAAGATAATGAGGTCGATGGAGTTTTCATTTTTGGTGCTGTACTTTACCTGTCGAGTGACACTAAAAATATTTTGCTGGTACAACTTCCAAGCGTCTTCGTTCAGGGTATTACCCGGTTTCCAATATGCTAGAGAAATATTTACCCCTCGATCAATAACACCATCTCTTAAGATTTCAATCAGTCCCTTCCTGTTTGGATTACTGATTTCTTCGTCAAGTCGCTTGAGGAACGATTTTTCAGTCTCCGGGCCGTATTGCTCCTCTAGCTTCTTCCATTTTTCTGGCTGGGCCGCTTTAACAAACTCAATCACCAGCTCGGAATCCATACAAATCTCCTTGTCGTACTGGCTAGCCTGTCGAACCTGATATTGATGCAGGCTTACAAGCCGTTCCTGTATAAACTCTTCAAATCCTATTTCCCTGGTATTTGTTTTAGTCATGATTATGATTATATTATTGAATATATATTTTACTAAAATAAGCTTCAGAAAGAATTCTGAACTCGTCGAGCTTATTTTTTAAAGTGTCTATTGTCTGAAGTCCTAACCAATCGCCCAGATTTGTGTCTCTCGCCTTTGCGAGGTGAATCCAATTCCTGACCTCTCTTATTTTATGCAAATACTCTTTCCAGTCAGATCCATACATACCGATAATTTCTCCATTATTTATCAGCTTTTCAAATTCATCTTTATCGATTTCCTGAATCCTATCTTTTGATACAAACTGTTTCAATATTTTTGATTCAACAAGCTCTTGTTTGGCAGTTCGTGACACTGCGTCTGAAAGAACACATTCATAGATGCCCGACACTAACATCAAAATCATCCGTTTGTGAACATCCGCAAAAGTAAAGGCTGGTTATGCCTTTATGTTGTCTGGGATATTAGTAATGCTTATCTGATCGACTGTTACACTCATATTTTTATTTTTCCGGTAACGGCGTGATAAATAAGTGAAGAGCGGTACTCTATTAGCAAGTTTATTTGCTTCTGAACTATTCCACCCAAACGATCTAATTTTTCTGTCATAAGGTCAAGAAACTTTGACAATTCTTTTTGTTGGGGCAGCGTTGGGAATGGAATGGTTTTATTGTAAACAACCTCTCTAGACAGTCCCGGGACGCCGGTGTCAAAAGAATAGTTTTTCAAGCCGGCTGAGTCCATCACGTAAGCCAACCATTTAAGATTTGCATTCGTTATTCGATCATCTATGTAGTATGTTGTATCTATTGCAAAAACTGGCTCGTCTGAGTAGTTGATCTTTCCGAATGATCCCTTACGCCCGATAACTATTACCGGTTTATTAGTGTTCGATTTTGAATGTTTACCTACTGCACCATTCGAACCAAAAACGCTAATATCACCATCCACCCTTGATTCGTCAGAGAGTGATTCTCCATATGACATGCGAGATATGTATTTAAATTTTGTGCCCTCCCATGACTCTGGTACCTCGCCAATCCAGTCGATACCGGAGGGTTTCATTTTGGCTGTGGGGTCGAGGCCTTTGGTGACGGCATGGGTGATAAGGGCGGAGCGTTTTTCCTGAAGAAGTTCAATCAGTCTTTGTTTTTTCTTGATAATTTTATTGATTAGTTCCGTTTTAACACTGATAAAATCACTTATGTTTTTTTGCTCACCAACGTCAGGAACGATAAGATTTAATGAAGATAACTCTTTGAATCTGAACTCTGTTGATCTTTCTCTTATTCCCTTTGCAATGGCGAAGATAAACCCGCTTTGTGACATTTGCCTCAGTAGATATGAAAAATATAAGGGGTGATTATCTCCAACAGGACTACATACCGAATAAACTGGCGATGCCTTCCCCGTAGAGTCTGAAACACCTATTGCTCCAGCAAATGCATCCATCCCGTGAATTACTAAATCTCCGGCAATTATTCTCTGATAGCCTATTTCCTTGTCCGCCATTGTAAAACCATCCTCTCTTCTGTTTTTTCTTAACGTAACTGTTCCATCTCTAAAAGCAGTAATTATTTCATCATTAATTAGGGGCTTCCTGTTCATTTTTATAAACAAATTCTTACCTCTAGATACTTTCCAATTTTTAGGAGCAATCCCAATCCATGGAACATTTGAATCTTTATATCCTGGATACTTTTCGTAGTCCAGACTCCTGGGGGCTTCGTACTTGTAGAAGAATCTGGTGAAGGGGATTTCGTAACCGACTTTGCCGATTTGATTGTCTTTATGATCTTTGACTGATTCATTTATCCACGCATCTGGAACATGTGGTTTAACTTCTTTATCAAAGTATTCATTGATATCTGTTCCAAGTGGAACATTCTCGGTATCTCGTAGGCTACTATCTGGCTCCACATTGCCATTGGCGTCCATGCAAATATTGGCGTTTTCATCACGCTCTGAAAGTGCTTCTAAGATCGCTTTCTTGATTTGTGGCGATAGCTTGAGTACTCTGACTTGGGGGTTAAACACTCCGAGAAATTCTTCTCTATCCATAAATATCTTCTTGTCTGGGAATTTTTCAAGTGTGTCGAGGATCTCTTTTTGAATTTCTGGAGATAGTTTAAGAAATGCCGGGGTTAACTTGAGTATTTCAATTCTTTCCGGCGATACTTGGAAGTTTGGTCTTAATGGTCTTTCGACGGTGACTTGGCGATAGCCAAAGTCGGTAGTGTTAAAAATTTTGGAGTACCCTCCGTCTTTGAACTCTTTGTAGAGCTCTAAGATTTTATTTTTGTCACTATCATTTATGGTATGACGCTTGCTTCCCAAACTTTTCCTCATTTTTTGGAAGAATTTCCGACCATCGATGAGCTGAACCTTACCTTTTCTCTCTGCTGATTTTCTATTAGTCACAAACCAGAGATAAGTGTTGATACCGGTGTTGTAAAAAAGTTGGTCTGGTAAGGCGATAATGGTTTCGAGATAGTCTTTTTCCAGTAGCCAGCGACGGATTTCACTTTCACCACTGCCAGCATCGCCGGTAAATAAGGGAGATCCATTGTGGACGATGGCAATTCTTGAACCACCGTCCTTTATGGGACGCATTTTGAAAACCAAATGTTCCAAAAATAAAAGCTGTCCATCGGAAATTCTAGGGGTACCTACACCGAATCTGCCTGCGAATCCTCGTTCAGCTTCTTTTTCGACAACCTGTTTATCACTTTTCCAATCAACGCCATAAGGAGGGTTTGAGAGACCATAGTCAAAAGTCTCGCCAAAGAATTGATCGTTGGAAAGTGTACTGGCCTTAGAATGGTCCTTCTCACCACCCCTAATTTTGTCCGGATCTTCGCCTTTGATTAACATATCTGACTTGGCCATGGCATATGTAACAGAGTTCAGTTCTTGCCCATAGAGAAAGACATCGGCCCCTGGGTTAATTTCCGTGGTGATGTAATCCTTGGCTACAGTAAGCATTCCGCCAGTACCACACGCAGGATCATAGACAGTTCGGATCAAGTGAGGTTTTTTCAAACTCTCTTTGTCGGGATCCAGCAGCACTTCCACCATTAGCTTAATCACATCTCTCGGGGTGTAGTGCTCCCCGGCAGTCTCATTACTCATTTCGGAAAACTTTCGGAGAAGTTCCTCAAATATTAGCCCCATTTGGTGGTTGTCTTCGGATTTTGGATGGAGATCAACCTTGTTTAGTTCCTGGATGATGAGAAAGAGAATCTTGCCACCCTTAAGCTTTTCGTACTGTTGATTGAAATCAAATTTATCAAAAATATCGCGAATGTTTTCACTAAAGCCGTTGAGGTAGTTACTGAAATTGGCGCCGATTTGGTCAGAATCCTCTGTCAGTTTTTTGAAATCAAATGGGGAAATATTATAGAAGCCTACGCCAGAAGTACTTTTGAGGATAGGATCGACGTTTACCTTACCCTTATATTCGTGATATTGATCCAAAACCTTGCTTTTAGTGTCCTGAAGTATCGAGTCTAGTCTCTTTAAAACCACCAATGGAAGAATAACGTTTTGATATTCGTACTGATGCCAACCACCACGGAGAATGTCGGCGATATTCCAAATCATTGATGTTTTTGAGCTGTGATTGTTTTCCATGTGTCTTTATCTTAGTCTAATTAGTAAATAAGTTAAGGTATTCTTGAAGATAGAAGATGCGGTTCTTTGAATATCCGGTCTTTTCTGTCAGAATACGGCTTTCTTCTAGAATCTTCGTAATGGTACTAGCGGTCTGAAAGGAGACATTAATCATCTTGGCGACTTCTTTTACATTGACAATTGGTTTTGAATATAACTGAACCAATAGTTCATATACTTTAATTTGTCTTGCCGGTCCGAATTTTGATTTAACGATACTTTCATATTTCTTTCGAAGGTCGATAATTTTTTGAAAAGTAAGTGTTCCTTTTTTGGCCGTCTCAATGACACCGGTCAAGAAGAAGAGTAGCCATTGTTCGATGTTGTGGCTTGTTCGGACCTGGGACAGAGAATCAAAATAACTATCACGGTGATTTTCAAAAAACTCAGACAGATAAAGAGTTGGTTTCTGGAGAATACCCAGAGAGACAAGATAAAGTGTAATAAGTAGGCGACCGGTGCGACCGTTGCCGTCTGAGAAAGGATGAATTGTCTCGAATTGGTAATGAGTAATGGCAACTTTTAGAAGATCCGGAATTTGTAGTTCGCTATTGTGCCAAAAAAGTTCTAGATCGGAAAGCAGCTCTGGTAAAAAATCGGTGTGTGGAGGAATAAAAGATGCATCTGTCAAATTTGAGCCACCAATCCAGTTTTGACTTCGCCTAATTTCTCCCGGAGTTTTGGTATAGCCCCTGACACCAGTAAGGATTTCCTTGTGTGCTTCTTTGATTAGTCTCATTGATAAAGGCAACTCTTGAAGTTTTAGGATAGAGAAGTTGATTGCCCGAATGTAATTCTGAACTTCTACCCAATCGTTCCGCTTTTCTGGATCAATATCCTCCTTAGACAAGATTGCTTCATCGATATTTGTCTTGGTACCCTCAATACGACTTGAAACTGTAGCTTCTTTGGTGACGTGCATTCTGATAAAGAAATCAACATCTGGAATTAAAGTGGAGTACGCGTTTAGTTCACCCAACCATCTCATAGCCTCACTTAGAAGTAAATCGATTTGACGGTCATGCCACTCAAGAGGAATATTTACCTTGCTAGGGACAAAGCTTTTGTAGTTTGTGTGGACACTTTTGATATGCAGCCCTGATTTCCAAGTATTCTTAATCATGCGTCAATTATAACACAGATATCTATGTTCCAATATTTGCTATATATTTAGAATATGATATTTTGAATTCAAGTTTTTTTGAGGGATTGCTTGGAAGCTTACACTTGTAACAATAACATGCTTTTCGAGCGGTATACCAAGCAATTTACCTGATTCCTCTAATATTTTTGTGATTTTGATGTCTGAGTCAGACGGATCCAAGCTCCCAGAGGGATGGTTGTGGGCGATAACGATACTTGCGGCATGGAGGGTAATGGCTGGTTCGAAGAGTTCTCGAGGGTGAATCAGGCTTGTGCTTAGCGTTCCTACGGAGATTATTTGACGCTCGATCAATCGGCTTTGCGTATCCAAGAAGAATGCCAAGAAATGCTCCCTTTTACTGTTTCTGATATCTGAGCAGAGATTCCAGATATCTTTACTCGATAGAACTTCAGGTTTTGGATCTGTAAGCCTAGCGGATAGTTCTAATATTGCGATAATCTGGATAGCCCTGACTGAGCCCACCCCTTTGATACCACGTATGTCCTGTGTAGAAATCCTCGGTCCTACCTCATTAACTTTTTGGAGGATTGATTTTGCAAGAGTAAGAACGTTTTTTCCCTTGATTCCAGATCCAAGCAATATGGCGAGCAATTCATAGTCCTCTAGCTTTGTTGGACCGTACTTTTCCAGTTTTTCCCTAGGCAGATCAATTTTTGCCAAACTTTTCAGTTTTGCCATTACTTTGATAGATTTTACTACGCTTTAGGACTTAGTTTATTCATAAAACCAGCTGTAGTTCGGATCGACCACTTCTTTGATCTGACTTCGAAGCATTTTGTACTTGCCATCCTCGAAGACAGTCTGCCAGGTGCCCTCGTAGTAGTGGACTTCCGTATCATTATTGACCCAGTTTCGGGTGGCGAATTTGACAAAAACCGCACCCATTGATCTTTCCACTATTCGTGTCCGGTAAACCTGGACATCGATCACGTCGGGGAAGATGATTTTCGAGCTGACCTCGCTGTCGATGACGTGGAAGTTAGTCATGACAGTATTGGGGGTGACAAAAAAACCGGAGCCTTCCCCGGAACAGAATAGATGACTATAGTCTCCGGTTTCGGAATAGAGTCGGTAGAGACGAAACTCGAGGAAAACAAGATAAGTCAGGATTAGTAAACCGAATGGCCAGAGGAGGATGAAAGAAAAAGGCAGATTCTATCACCGGGAGAAATTACTTCCAGGTGACGATTTTGAAGAGGTGGGGATCGTCGTTCTCAAGACTGGCGTTAACATTTGCGTCGTCGTCATCTTCGGAAACAATTCGCTCCATGTCTCGCAAGTCGCTTTCACTCACTTTTCTCTTACTTTTGCCATGGAAAATGACCATATAGTCAGACATTTCTATCA
>Ga0075689_133_pt1 | contig 9539 bp, 11 predicted proteins | sample RifGroA2_FD_68418 | JGI IMG/M metagenome (GOLD analysis project Ga0075689, IMG submission 68418) | Microgenomates (Amesbacteria) bacterium GW2011_GWA2_42_12 | reverse complement strand
AACCCACCATGACACTCAGACGGCCATAGGCTTTTGTACTACACTTGCCAACAAGCCGTTCTGCTACTTCTTTTTGTAACATAAAATGCATGTCTTGAATGTATTCTGAAAAAGAAAGCAAGTGAAATAATAAAGGCGTAGAAATATTATAAGGTAAATTTCCAATAACACGGATTTTTTTATTTTTATCTACCCCTTTTTTAAAATCATATCGTAAGGCATCTAGTTGATGAATCGTTAATTTAGGATCTTTAGACAGTGTCAAATGCATCGCCAAATCACGATCTAACTCAATGGCTTGCAAATGATTAACATAGGGCAATATTGCAAAAGTTAAAGCCCCTAGGCCAGGACCAATTTCAATCATAATGTCTTCTGCTTGCGGCATAATAAATTTTACAAGCGTTTCTATTATTGAAGATTCAACTATGAAATGCTGCCCAAATCGCTTTTTTGCGCCGTGTAAAAAATTTAACTTCATCATTGCTTGTCTTCCTTTACAGCATGTATTAATTCTATTGCCAATTTCACTGCTGATATCAAACTCCGTGCATCTGCCCGTCCTGTGCCCGCCAGATTCAAAGCGGTGCCATGATCTACTGAAGCACGGATAAACGGTAAACCTAAGGTTAAATTCACGGCATGATGAAAATCACTCAATTTTAATAAAGGTAATCCTTGATCATGGTACATTGCTAAAATAACATCTGCATTTTCCATAAAAATCGTATCCGCAGACAAAGGACCTTGTAAGTCTAAGCCTTTTTCTTTTAATGCCGTCAGAACAGGTGAAATAATTTTTTTTTCTTCATCTCCTAAATAACCTCCTTCACCTGCGTGTGGATTTAAGCCACATACTGCGATACGTGGCCGTTTTAATTTAAAATATTTTTTTAAATCGTTATTTAAAATTTCAATCGTTTCAGTCAACATATCTTGCGTGATCGCATCCGCTACTTTTTTTAAAGGTAAATGCGTTGTTACTAATGCCATTTTAAATCGCGCGTTCATGAGCAACATCACGACACGATTAACCTTTGCAAGTTTTGCAAAAAACTCAGTGTGTCCACAAAAATAAAAACCCGCATCGTTGATAATGCTTTTGTGAACCGGCGCTGTCACAACGGCATCAAATTTCTTTTCTAAACAGGCTTGTCCTGCATAACGCAATATTTCAAGCAGTACAGGCACATTCGCAGCATTGAGCACACCAGGGGTCACCGGGTGAGGAAAACTAAAAGGTTTGCAATACATTTCTTCTGCCGCCAAGGGTGTTTGCTCTGAACCTTCCGTCTCTTTAATCTGCAAAGGTAAACCCAATAGTTTGGCACGCGCTGATAAAACATCAGGATCTCCCAAAACAATCAAGGGCGTAGGCCAGGCACGCTGTACTAGCTGTATAAGAATATCTGCCCCTATACCCGCCGGCTCACCTAATGTAATCGCAATAGACATCAATCCATCTCTTTAAAAACCGTTGAAGAACAGTACATTTCAAGCAAAAACGAGGACTTTTTTTTAAGTATATGATTTTTATGAGTTTTATTAGCTTTAAACAAGCTCATTTCTGGAAAACCATATGAAAAACCCATCTTTTTAAACATTTTTTCAAGTCCTCCACAGATTTATCCACAGTTTTTGTGAGTAAGTTGCTATGGGCCTAGGAGAAAACCTACGAGAAGCTCATCTCATGTAATAACTCACCCTACAGCAAAGCGCGTTCACTTGAATTCGAATACACGTCGTGAATCATTACCGTACGAAAAGCGCATCTAAAATATAGAAATATAAGCTTGTGCTCGTGCTTGTTTCAGCCAATCTTGCAATTTTTCTGTGATCTTCCTCTGAAAAATTGCTTCTCGCGCCTCTGCCTCTCTTATACTTTGTTTATTTTGTAAATCCCTACGACCTACAACTTGTACTAAAACCCAGCCTTGTTGCACTTTTACCGGTTGACTTACTTCTCCTGGTTTTAAATTCCGTATCGCGGCTTCAATATCTGGTTCGTAGCTTCCCGGCTTTAACCAACCTAAATCGCCTCCCTCAATTCGACTTTCAGGGTCTTGTGAAATTTGACTTGCAATCACAGAGAAATCTCCACCTGATGCAATTTGTGCACGTATTTGCACTAAACGATTTTTAATACGCTGTGCATCGTTCAAGGCATCTTCTTTTAAATAAATTTTCTTAAGATGCATTTCTTGCATTAACTTTTGTGGCATCCCTTTCCATTCCACTAATTGCAAAATATGAAATCCATTCGGTGCTCTCACGATGCTTACTTGATTTAAATGCATCTTTAAAATAACAGGCTGAAATAAGGTGGGTAATTCATTTAAATGCCGCCACCCTAAATCTGTTTTTTCTACCGATGAAATATCAGCAATCGATTTATTAGCTTTTAATAAAAGCGATATTTGATTTGCTTGCATCTGAAATTGCGTTTCTTGCTCCGGCGTAAGCACTTCGGGAATCGAAATTAGATAATCTATCACGTGATAATCTTCAGCGGGTTTTATTTTTTCAGGCGCATACTTTAAATAATCTTGTATTTCTTGATTGCTGATTCTTATTAAAGGCAAAAGTTCTTGTTCTTGTAACTTATGGATCACCAATTGATCGTGAATTTCTTGGAAATATTGATCATAAGGGATGCCTGTTTCTTGAATTCTTTGTTTCAATTCTGCAGCAGAAATATTATTATTTTTTGCGACCATGGCTATCGCGTTTTCTGTTTGCTCATCTGTTACAGCAATATTCGCTTTTTTCGCAATTTGTAATTCCAATACCGCATTGATCTGTTCATTTAAAACTTTTTCCCTTAACTCGGCTTGCGGTGGCAAAACCGCATCAGGAGGTAACGATTTTTTTATGTTTTCAATTCGTTCGCGCAACTCACCTTCCGTGATCACATCTTCATTGACAATCGCAACAACACCATCAACCGGCTTGCTCTGTGCAAAACAAGGAGATAAAAAAATAAAAAGAAAAATAAAATTAACTATTAATTTCATACTGTTTTTCCAAAATTATCATGGTATCCCGCAATATTGTTTGACAAAAATGACCCTGGGTCACTCGTACCAAAATTACCTAAGCCTTTTAACTGTACTTGCAAAAAAACAGAATTATTAAACACAGGATTATTGTTTTGATTCAATGACTGAAATACTCTTCCCGCCACCATACGCACAGCCCAACAACAACTGCTGTACTCAAATCCATAAAGATAATTTTGGGCATGAACGTGGCTTATATTGTAAGTTAAACTTGTAAAAATACGCCAGCGTTCTTTGATAGGCCAGGCAAAAGAAACTAAAGCTTGATTTAAATTATTGATAGCGCTGCTCGAGGGTGTAGAAGCATTGGTTTGAATTTCATCGCCTAACGTTAAAAAATTATAACCTATATTAAAAACACGATTATTTACACCATGATAAGATAAGCCTAACTCTGCATTATTCGTTTTATAATTTGCAAACCCCCAAGCAATACCGCCATTGATCTTCCAAGAAGGGGTTAATGCCACAGTCACTAATCCCGCCAAGGGAGATATGCTGGCAGTGGCAGAGGTTGCACCTGGGGAAGAATCAATGTCATGGCATCCCGGCGTGATTTGCATCTCCAATACGGTCAATGCCACTAAATCGGTTAGTTAAAAACAATTGATTGTATCCAAACGGTTGCAAGCTTGTATCAAATTCAGGAATATCATTTTGATTTTTATAAGGAACATATAAATAAAACAAGCGAGGTTCTAAGGTTTGCGTATATTTTTTATTTTTAAATTTCATGGATTTTTCAAAATACATTCCACTGTCCACGTCGATGATGGGTAATTCACGATTGATAGTATTTGGCGTAAAAATTTCACCGTTCGCTGCAACTTCACCATTAATAACATATTGTGTAAATTCATATTGAACAGAAGGAATAAAATACCCCCCTATACTCACAAACGGAATATCAAAAGCAGGCACAAGATTCAAACGCTCACCTGTCGGCGATGATAATGTTGCACCGGGATTTGTATCTTCTCGAAAATGAACAAATTGGGAATCCCAATTAAAATTTAATTGGGATTTTCGCGTAGGAAAATCACCCGTCAAATCCAACTCTGGCATGCGGCTATATTGGTTTTGCGTCGGCGTTTCATTTACAGGGTGTAAGGTTAAATAATTTTGTAATAAGCCTTTAAAATTCCAAATCTCTCCCTGATAAACGATTTCTCCTTCTCTTAATAATTGATTCGGTGTCACAACCCCTTTCATAAAACCAAAGTCTTGAAGATAATAATCATCGTTCACATAATTATAATTAATGTCCGCATTCCAATGATCATCAAATCTCGTTTCATGCTGAAACGATAATCCGAAACGATTATTACTGGTTGATTCTAAGGCCTGCAAGCTTGCACGACTAGGACTGTTGGCATAATTACTGGGAGCTTGCGCTTTAAATTCGTCAAATTCTGTGTCATTTGGCAAAAACGCAAAATAAAATTCACCTCGACTGCCTGTCGTTAAATAACGAAAATCATTTCTCAGTTGTACACCGCGATTCCCATAAAATGCAGGTGTGATCGTATCATCGTAATTTGGCGCGATATTCCAATAATAAGGTTGAATAAAACTAAAACCTTGTTGATTAGATGTGCCTATCGTCGGAAATAAAAATCCAGATTGTCGTCGTCTATCTAAAGGGAAATCAAAATAAGGAAAATAAAAAATAGGAATATTTTTTACGTCAAGTATCACATTTTTTGCCACACCTCGTCCCACATTGGGATTTAAAGAAATGGATTCAGAACGCAATACCCATGTTGGATTCAAAGGCGAGCATGTTGTGTAGCTTGCATTTTTAAGATTAAAAATCTCAGATCCTAAAATAACTGCTTTACAAATGATTAACGATATAACATTTGTTGTAAAGATTACTGATCAACTTCTGGTTCTTCCAAGTGCTGGTAGCGAAAAGACCGTATTTAGTCCTCGTTTAAGGAATGTTGTATTGACCGTGACTAAGGTTGATGATAAGTGGTTGGTTGATAAATTTACAGACCCATCAAAGACTACCGCTTTAAATACTAGTACAACAAAGTACAGTGGTTTTGGGCAATGATTTAATAATTAATTATTAAAAATAGGAAGGTATGGTTAAAAAAATGATAGATCAAAATCAAACAAAACAAGATGCTGTGAGTGGTGGTATTAGTCCTGCCGTAGTTGCCGGAGTAGTTGCTTTGAGCAACGAAAATAATCGTGAGAAGTTGGCCGACGCAAAGGATCAAGTAACAGGTTATGTGGAAGACAAGGTCGACGAAGTGAAGGAGAATATTGCCGAAGATAAAGCGACGGTGGAAAAAGTTGCGGCTTCAGTAAAGAGCTCAATAAATAAGGGAGTTGTTGATGCAAAAAAAGCGGCTGGGGTTAAATAAAAGTTAATAAAAGAAGATAGTAATATGAGTATATTGTATTGGATTGTATTTGGATTAATCGCCGGAAGTATTGCCGAATTCTTGGCACCAAGTTCTCAGGGGGGAATAGTTGGATCAATTGTTTTGGGAATTGTTGGGGCAGTGGTGGGAGGATATCTTGGGCAAAGGTTTATGGGAGTTGGAGTCTCCGGATTTAACTTGCCGTCGATTGTGGTCGCGGTAGTTGGATCACTAATAGTGCTATTTATCAGCCGACTGTTTTGAGTTTGGGTGTTGACGGGGGGAGATGTTTTGCCTAGACTGGATGTTTAGGAATGAAAAATCGTTTGCTGATCCAAAAGTTAATAAGAGAGGAGAAAATGGCCGAGAGGCCTTTTTTTTTGGCAATTTTTCCAGGAAAGGAGGTGAAAATAGATGAAAGAAATGATTTTTGAAAGATCGGGATTGATAAAAGACGAAAATAATATCGCTGAAATCGAGCTCTGGGGACATACCTAGGCAACTACAACGAGATGTTGCGGTATGAGCGGGATATGGATTTGTTGCGGGCGTTGGCGTTGTGGATCACCACTTTTGATGGGGCGAGACCGATACCGTCCTTGCCGAATCCAAGGGAGTATGTCTTTGGCCTGATCAAAATGTATTCGGAAAAGTTCGCGGTGGATATCAAGGACGAAGGAAGAATCTTGCCGGAAACAATTAGCTTGTTCCACAGTGCCTTGGTTACAATTTGTTTGATTTTGGGGATTTCTGGGGAGGATATTTTGTTGGCTGGTGAGAAACAACGCTATGTGAATAGCGGCTTTTGGGAGATGCGTCGAGTCATCGGACAGTTTCGAGATATGGCGGAGGAGGTGATCAAAAATGATGTCTCTTTGATAATTACTGCTGGAATTTCCGGATGTGTGATCGGAGAATATCTGGGGCTATTTATTCGGGAACTTGGCCGAACGATACCGGTTGAACATATGATTTTTTCCCGGAACGGGATTGATCCTGACAAGGGATATTTGAGAGAAAATTTTTCGATGGCCGGTGGTCGAGTGTTAATTGTGGATGATGCGGTGATGGAGGCGGTCACTTTGGCGGTAATGGTCGATAAAATAAGAGCGCTTTATCCGTCGGCGGAGTTATCGCTGTTGGCGGTGGATATAAGTCCGGAAGTAATGTCCTCGGGATATCTCTCCCAATTCTCCCATTTATATCTGTTTGAGGAGTAATGCCAAAAGAATGTTATCCGATCGAGCCTTCCATTTGGAGTTGAACCAAGCGATTCAGTTCGATGGCGTACTCCATGGGTAATTCTTTGACTAAAGGCTCAATAAAACCGGCGACAACGAGGTTTTCGGCCAGTTCTTTGGTGAGGCCACGGCTCATGAGATAAAAGACCTGTTCTTCGCCGACTTTCGAGACAGAGGCTTCGTGGCCGATGGTGACATTATTTTCATCGATTTCAATTACAGGGTACGTGTCTGATCGAGATTTGTCGTCGATGAGGAGGGCGTCGCAGACTACATTGGAGCGACTACCCTCGGCCCCTTTGTAGACCTTTACCAAGCCGCGATAGGAAACGCGACCACCGCCCATACTAATTGATTTCGAAGTAATTTTTGAGGTGGTATTTGGTGCTCCATGAACCACCTTGCCGCCGGCGTCTAATTGTTGACCCGGTCCGGCAAAGGCGATGGAAAGGACTTCGCCGTGAGCCCCCGGTTCCATAAGGTAGACGGAGGGATATTTCATGGTGATCTTGGAACCAAGGTTGGCATCGACCCATTCCATGGTGGCGTTTTTGTAGGCTGCGGCCCGTTTGGTAACGAGGTTATAGACATTGGTTGACCAATTCTGGATGGTGGTGTAACGACAACGGCCACCTTCCTTGACCACGATTTCGACAACGGCGCTATGGAGAGAGTCGGAACTATAGGTAGGGGCAGTGCAACCCTCGACGTAATGGACGAAAGCGTCTTTGTCGACGACGATAAGAGTCCTTTCGAACTGGCCAACATTTTTGGCGTTGATGCGGAAATAAGCTTGGAGCGGCATCTCAACACGGATCCCGGGTGGGACATAGACAAACGAACCGCCTGACCAGACGGCAGTATTTAGGGCGGCAAATTTGTTGTCTGTTGAGGGAATAAGAGAACCGAAATATTCTCTGACTAATTCGGGGTATTGACGCAAACCGTCATCCATCGAGAGGAAGATAACGCCCTTTTCTTCCAGGTCTTTCCTGATGGAGTGGTAGGCCATTTCTGAATCATATTGCGCGCCAACCCCGGCCAGAAACTTCTGTTCCGCTTCCGGGATGCCGAGTTTATCGAAGGTGTTTTTTACTTCCGGCGAGACGTCATCCCAGGAGGCGGTACTGTCCTTGGCCGGTTTGATGTAATAGTAAATATTGTCAAAATCAATACCACCAAGATCAGCCCCCCACAGAGGCAGTGGTTTTTTATAGAAAATCTCGAGCGCCTCGAGGCGAATGTTTGTCATCCAAACAGGCTCGCCTTTCATTGCCGAAATTTCGGCGACGACTTGCCTATTTAGTCCTAGGCGGCTCCTGAAGGAATAGTTCTCTTCTTCGTGAAAGCCGTACTGAGAAGCGTAGTCGTCTTTGACGGGGGGAAGTCAAGTAGTCAAGGGGAAAATTATCAAAAGGAGAATTGGTTGGTGAGCGAGATATATCAGAAGGGAGTGCCGGCCAAGAAACGAGAGTGGTTTTGTGGCAAGGGGAGGAGAAGTGGGGATTATCGTCGTGCGAAACCTTTGGTAATAAGGGGCGAGGGAATAACCAAGCAGAATAAAGCCGAACCAAGGGAGTATCGGGTAGAAATCAAAGGTGGGATAGTCGGCTAGGTCGAGTCCGTTGGCGAAGCCGATTAGAAGAAACATGATAGAAATTAGGACAGGGATAACGCGGTTGTGAGTGAGAATGAAGGGAAGTAGTAAAAGAAGGGAAAAAGAAATAAGGTGGAGAACGCCAAAGCGGACAGTGAGAGCTGGTGAGACAAAGTAGGTAGCAAGAGTGACCGCCGAAGCGGCGAGGAAGATTTTTGTGGCTCGGAAAATAATATGTCGATAGAAGAGGAGTTGATTTTTTCGGTGTCGATTATAGGAGAACGAAAAAGAGAGGCCAACCAAGAGAAGAAAGATGGTGGCGGTGGTTCTGGCCAGATAGGTGAATAGAATGGAGGTGGTGAGTCCCAGATCGAAATAAAAGTGATAGACGACCATTCCAATGACGGCGAGGCCGCGGAGGACGTCGACCCGGAGGAAGCCAAGAGTTTGGTTTTGATTATGGATGATGTCGATGCCCCGACGGGAGTTTTCACTCATTGGTTGGTTTTTGATCTGTATCCGGGAATAACCAGACTGGGGCCGGGCTGTTCGCCTGAAGGGACGCAGGGAAAAAATTCCTTTGGAAAGGAAGATTATGGCGGTCCAAATCCTGACGCAGGAAGACATCGGTATTATTTCCGACTGTATGCCATTGACTCCCTATTGAAGCTACCTTCAGGAACGGATCGAGAGAATCTGGAGGTGGCGATGAGGGGACGTGTTTTGGATTCGTGCAAATTGATGGGAACTTATGCAAAGACTTGACAAGCTCGGTTCAAATAATGAATGATGAAGGGAGAGTTAGTAAGGATGAGGTAAAAATTATTGGGAGGGGGTGAGTTTAAGATGGCAGCAAAAAAAATGAAGAAGTCCGATGACATGATGTCGATGTATTCCTGTTGTACTCAACCCTATGGAATAGTCCATGTCCTTGGTGGGGTGGGTTTGGGATTTTTGTTGGTGGCTTATTTTTCGATTGGAGGTCTGATGCTTTGGGGATGGGTGTTGGTAGCGGTGTCTCTAGTCGGTCACTTGATGGGAAAAGCCAAGTGTTGTTGAGATTGAATAAATTATTGGCCCTGGCGGGGGTGGCTTCCCGCCGGGGTGTGGATGGGTTGATTGAGTCTGGTAAGGTGGTGGTGGATGGAAAGAAGGCCAAACTGGGGATGATGGTGACCGGAGAAGAAGAAATTTTTGTGGACGGAAAAAGAATCGAAACCGGAAGTGGTCAAATGGTGTATTTGGTGATGAATAAGCCAAAAGG
>Ga0075689_122_pt1 | contig 10238 bp, 13 predicted proteins | sample RifGroA2_FD_68418 | JGI IMG/M metagenome (GOLD analysis project Ga0075689, IMG submission 68418) | Microgenomates (Amesbacteria) bacterium GW2011_GWA2_42_12 | reverse complement strand
TCACTGGGGTACAAAACCCCAGCTGAAATATATTATGGAGAAAGGAGGAATGGATCTTAGTTTGACCCGATTACTGTATTGACAAAGGGGTTCACCTTAGAATATCTTGATATTTATCTTGTAGCATACGCATTATGCCAGTAATTTTTTTTGGAATTTCTATACGGTCAGCTAAATGACACGCTTCCCAAAGTTCAGGATGTTGTCTCATAAGGCATTGGAATCCTGATTCCCATCTCAGTAATTGCTGGAGGTATTCAAGACTGCTGGATGTTGCATGATAATATACTGCCACATCACTTTCACTTTTTTGACCTAAGAATTTAACACTTTCGATTCCGTAATTCTGTATAGAAGTAAATTCGAGCCAGGTATCATTGCTCATAATATCTTCTGGAAAATCAGGAAACATGGATGTCTTATATGCATAGAACTTACCAATAATAGCCCCGTTATCTCTCGTAATTGCGTCATAATACTCCTGCATACCCCGCAAAACACTCACCCCATTTTTTACATTGGCTATGCGCGATAAAACTGACGCAGTAGCACATTTTGGATTGCTTTTTAGTAAACTGTAGATTTTAGCTATGCTGTTATCTGTCGGAAACACATCAGCATCTACGTTTATCAGGATATCTGACTGAGTATTATGTCTACCAAAATTTAGTGCTGGAATTTTTCCTTTTTCTTTGACACTAAAGCATCTAATAGTGCGATTGCTCACGTTTTTATCTTCGCTATTTTGAATAAATTCTTGGTTGAAACCTTCTATTACATCAGCTGTACCATCTGTTGTCCCATTGAGTATTACGTCGATGATTAAGCTTGATTCGTTTGGAAGTTTTTGTCTTACTATATTTTGTAATATACTTCGAATTGCGACTTCTTCGTTTTTTGCAGGAATAATAACATGAAATTTTGAATCACGTGGATTTTCACCAGTAATTATTTGCCAGTTTGGGGGTTGTATCAATTTTTCTACAGGATATGTATCTAAATCTAGATTCCCATCTAACACTAATTTCTCGATATTCATAAGATATTTTGCATTGTAGTTTAGTTGCCTTATAATATTGTATATTAGTATTATAAATCTTCCCGTGATTATAGTATGAACAGTGAATACATCCAGGGCATATTGAATCATGACAGTGGGACTGAATACACTATAAAAAGTGTGCAGCATGATCAGCATCAGAATGAGTTGTATCATATCCATGACGAAAAGAACTCATCGAGTAAGTCTTATTACTTAAAAGTATTTGTAAGTAATGCAGGATTTTCGGATAGCATCACTCAAAATAAAATTAGTAGAGAGATATTTGCTTCAGAGATAATTAGAAATAAATTAAATATTCCTACTCCTCTAATGGTAGTTATTGAAGAGAGTAAATTTGGACAACCAGCGATATTGCAAGAAGAAATACCTGGTATCAATTTTGATAGACTAATTTATAGTAGTCACCTAAACGTCTCAAAAAACGATTTGGAACGTATATCTTTCCAATCAGGAGTATATTTATCAAAAATACATGGACTTACCAGAGAATATTTTGGTGATATATTTGACGATAGTGACAAATATTATTCATCATGGGAAGAGTGTTTTACTGATTTTGTGCAGAATCGATTACACGAGAGCTTGAATAGAGGAATTTTGAATGAATCCCAGATAGACTACTTTGAAAAAAGATTGATGTCTGAAAAGCTGAATAGCAACTTGTCAAAACCAACATTTTGTCATCGGGACTACAGTCCGCAAAATATTATTGTAAATCCTATTGATTTATCAATCTCGGGAATAATTGATTTTGAGGATGCAAGCTATTGGGTTCCCGAATGGGATATTACTAGAACTATCGCTTCATTTGGAAATTCATGTGTACAAGTTGAGCTAAGACGTAGTTTCCTGAGTGGATATGTTTCAGATCATAAAGTAGACGTTTCGCAAATTAAAGAGCAAGTTGAATACTATAGCCCATTTGAGAGTCTTAATTACTGGGTGTGGGGATGGGATAGACCAAAATTTCACAACGACATTGTGGAGAGTATACAGAAGATTGCTGGAATAAACATCACAAATTTGACATGATTTTCTTTTTTATGATTAGCCTCATCTGAATCTCAGGAATAGCCTTGCCTGTGGGTAGCCTCGCAATATCGTCAAATATTCCCTCGTTGTCCGTCTTCACAAAACCCATGTGCTCATAAAACCCAATGGCGTGGTCGTTGTATTTGACTACATTTACCAGAATGTCTTTTTCATTCCCTAACCAGTTAAATGCAAGTTGAATTAGGCTTTTACCTGTCCCAGTACCATGATATTTTGGCAATACGTAAATTGCCATAATGCGGTTAGATTTTTCCTCTTTAACGGCATGGCAAAAGCCGATGATTTTCCCATCATCTTCGGCTACCCAGACGTGAAAGTTGGGATTGTTGTAGCGAGCCTTTCGTCGTTCGAGTTTTACTTTGGCTTTTTCTGGATCGTCCTCTCTGTATACACTTTCTACATCTTCAACAGTGATATCGGCCTCTTTACTCGGATATGTTGCAAGCCATGTCAAATGAGCAACTTCATTGATTGCTGGGATGTCGTTTGGAATTGAGTCACGAATGATAATGTGCGTCATATGTTGCCTAAATGAGCATTGTCATTCCAAGTAAGTAGATGCCATTGATTATCTGTTTTCTCAAGTACCGTGATCCCAGTATTTGATAAATACATACTGTCTTTGATTTGATCGAAGATTAGAGGTGTAAGGGCGTCTCCGAGCACTACTGTACCAACAATGGCTTCAATGATACGTCCGTGGGATACAGCTAGGATACTTGTCTCCTTACGACTTTCTTGAGATAGAAGAAAATCTTTGGCACGAGCGATAAGGTCAAAGACATTCTCCTCATCGCTGTAGTGCCAATTGGAATTGTGGATATTGGCCTTGATTTTGTCTTTTATATCGACTGCGAGTGGATCAGAAGTTAATTTACCTTCGATTTCACTAGGCCTTTTTATTTCACATAACAACTCATTTGTCTCCACTATTCGATCAATACTGGTAGCGACAATTTCAGCCGTCTCCCTTGCACGATCATAGTGGCTTGTCAAAATGATATCAATTGGAATGGTTGCAAACCTCTTTGCGAGTTCCTACAACTATCTATATTTAGATATACACTATCTATATAACGATAGTAGGAATTGAGTAGAGAGCAAGGTATGTATATAGAGAGTAACCTGAGAGGAGAGCAAAGAAATTATCAGTCGCCAGCTTTGATGGTACGAGGACATGAACAGCCATCTCCCTTAACAACGGAACAATCTCTTAATAATCTATTTCCAGAGCAACAGTTTTTTGATAAGCGAATTAAACAGGCAAAAGATGTTCTTGGTTTACTGGCTTTTGAATTTAGCGAATCGGAGCTAAATAATCTGATACTTGAGGTTGAATCATTAACGGAGAGTTGGCTAGACGAGTTTGAGAGACAAACATTTAATGGGCTTACGTTACAAGAACTACTACACGAGAAGGGAGCTAAATGAAGCAAGATAATATGGTTTATGTTGATGGTAAAAAAGCAGTGCTATATCTCCGGGTATCGACTGAGGAACAGGTAGATAATTTTTCCCTTGATACCCAACGAGACATCTGTACCAAGGAGGCACTAAAGCGAGGCTATGAGGTTACTGAAACTTTCCGGGAGGAAGGCAGATCTGCCAAGACCATTACGGGGAGACCTATCCTTATCGAGCTCCTTGAGTACTGTCGCAAGAATAAACATTCTGTCCAGGCTGTAATCGTTTATCGACTAGACAGAATATCTCGTATTACCGCTGACTATTTGGCCATACGGAAAAAATTGACTGAGCAAGGTGTCACCATAATCTCAGCTACTGAACCAACTGGAGATAGTCCAACGGAAAAACTAGTTGAGACCATCCTGGCTGGATTTGCACAACTAGACAACGATATTCGGAGTGAGAGATCAAAAAATGGCTTAAGAGCAAGATATCTCTCAGGCATGATCGTTACTGGTCAAGTACCACTGGGGTACATAGTCCAAGTAGGTTATGCCGTTAAAGACCCCTTGACTTGGGATTTAATGAAGAAAGCTTGGGATCTCATGGCGACCGGGTCAAAAAGTCTGCAAGAAATGGCTGATCTTATGAATGAATGGGGACTGCGGGAATATAAAAGTAAAAAGGAATATCCCATACGAGCTCAGCGAGCCAACGTAATATTTCGGAATAAATTTTACTTGGGTAAATTGACCTCCAAAACGTACAAAGAAGAAATCAGTGGCAAACATATCCCAATGATTACGGAGGAGCAGTACTACCGTGTACAGGCCACTCTAGACGGCAGAAACCCCAATATGGTGGCACTGGCCAAGCGAACTCATGTAAACCCAGATTTCCCTCTGCGCAGGATCGTCAGGTGCGGAAGTTGTGGAATGGGGATGACGGGAGGTTGGAGTAAGGGGCGACATGCCAAGTATGCCTATTACCGCTGTGGTGGATCCTGCAAAGGTGTAGCTACCAAAGTGGATACACTCGAAACCAAGCTACTTGAGACACTTAAGCAGTTCACACCAAGAAAAGAGTGTCTAAGTTTATTTATCTCATTCCTCTATCGTGCCTACCACGCCAGGATGGCTCGACTACAAAAAATTAAAGCTCAGTCTGACCTGGAGATCGATGAACTCAAAACCTTGAGAAAGACCCTGGTCGAAAAGAACCTGGCAGGAGTCTATTCTGACGAGATATTTAAGGAGCAAAATCAAATGCTAGAGAGTAGGATGACTATGGCGCAGGTTGTAAAAGATGATGCCACAATTGATAGATACAACATTGACGAAGTAACTACGTTTATCCGTACGTTACTCGCTGATTTAGGGGAAGCATACAAGAGATCAAATATTAGCCAGATCAAAGTACTTTTGGGTTCAATGTTCCCCTCTGGTATCACATGGAGCACCGATGGCACATTGAACCATCAAATTAGCCCATTATATCAATCCATTTGTACCTTTGATAACGGTGCTATCTCTTCTTGTGCCGAGGAGAGGACTTGAACCTCCATGAATTACTTCACACGCACCTCAAGCGTGCGCGTCTACCATTTCGCCACCTCGGCAACTTGTAGAGATGCGAGCAGCTTCTCTTTATTCGAATGAATTTTGAGAAACTTTTCATAGTCTCTAGCAGATATTCTATCAGTAAAAGACTTACTGTAGATAAGTGTAAAAGGACAATATACCAATTCTTTCTAAGGCTCTTGATTATGTATACGTAATACATAAATCGTGCGCGCCTGCCTGCGCAGGCAGGTCTACCATTTCGCCACCTCGGCAACAATTCTACATTATACCAGTCTCTTCCTGTGTCTTGTACCACTCTCTCATGGTATTCGCCATTAACCGCTTCAAAATCTCCGTAAAAGACACGTCATGCATATCCAGTATTGTCGCCATCGCCACATCCAGTTCTTTAGGTCCAAACGCCGGATTACTGTTACTATCCACAAAATAGTATCTCTTGGCCTGATCTACTCGGATATCAAATTTAGCGTATCCCGCCATTTTTAGAATGAAAAAGGCTTTTTTCACCAGTTCAGTCAGAATTGGGTCGATGACCTTAACATATTTATAAGAAACGGCATCTGTTACCCACTGTGCATCAAATGTGGCAAACTGCATGGGGTCATCTGGCTCCGGAAATACCTTTTCTGCAATATAGACTTTAGTATTTAATCCTTCCAAAACGATTGCCGTATATTCGCGCCCGGCCACAAATTCCTCCACAATGACCGGCTGTTGGTAAGTATGGATCAAGTGTTTCACCCGTTCTCGCAAATGTTTCTCTTCCATCGAGATCGCATCTTTCGTCACCTCTACCGCCCCGTGGATCTCATTCAGTTTGGTGATTAACGGGAATCGCATATCTGTATTCAAGAGAGTACTAGGAGTCGACATTAGTTGTGACTGCGGGGTAGGGACACCATGGCTCTGCAGGAGTTGTTTCACCAGAAATTTATTATAAGCCAGTGACTCTCCCAGCATCCCAGCTCCGGTATAGGGGATATCAATGGCTTCCATCATTCCGGGGATTATTGCCGTAAGATAATCTTGCCCACTAATTGAGCCAACCAGATTAAATACCATCTCCGGTTTATCTTTTACAAGTTGTTGTACCACTTCCGGTCGTCCCGGATATAATTTGACTTTGATTCCCATTTTTTCTAAATACGTGGCAATTACCAGCGCCTCGTGTTCCGCATCTTTTTCGGTAATATACTGCATTTCCGTCGGGAAATATTCTCGCTTTACTTCGCTATGGATAAGCCCAACAAACTTGGGAAGCAGTGATCCATTCCCCCCAGGCTCATCGTTATCGGTTTTGGTGTTAGTCATTTGTTTACAATAACAATCATTCGTCTAATCGTCAAATCGGTGATGCTTTGAATATTTTCACCCGGGAAATCAAACCAAACCCGATAAAATTTCCCCCGTCGCATCGCCCGCAAGTGTCCCACTTCCGGATCTTGGAGATAAATATTTTCGCTGTCTATATCTACGACCACCGAGTAATGCCCATCGTCCTCGCTAAACCAGTCTACAATCACGGGAATTTGTTGCTTGACTACCAGCTCTTCTAGATCTTCCAAACTAGCATGATCTTTAATGTATCCATCTAACTCCATTTTCCGCACTACCTCTAGCATTTTTTCGCCCCCAATCCCCAGTTCCGGATCACACTTAGTCAACTTCGCCAGCTCCTGCTCGGTCTTCTCCACCCCATAATAAGCCAGCACCATCTTGAGCACTGCCGGCCCACAGAGTCCCGTTTTTTGACGAAATGGCTTGATTTTAATCATAAGTTGCCGGGCAGGGACTCGGACCCCAATACTCGCCTTCAAAGGGCGATGTCCTACCATTAGACGACCCGGCAGTCATAATCATGTATTTTACCTCAAACCAACCCACAATGTTATAATCTCTCCATGGATTTAAGTAAAGTCGCCCAACAAATCACTATCGTTTCCGACGCGTACGCCAAAAAATTTGGCATCCGTCGTGACGGCAACTGGTACGTCTTAAAACTGCAGGAAGAGTTAGGTGAACTCATCCAAAGCTATCTCATGATGACCGGCAAAGCCCGTCAGAAAGACAAAACACCAGCAGAAATTACTGAAGATTTTCACAAAGAAATGGCCGACGTCTTTTGTCACATTCTCCTCCTAGCACAACATTATCACGTTGATCTCGAGAAAGAAGTCAACGAAAAGTGGCTAATCTGGAAAACTTGACATTTCCCACTCAATCCGCCAGTATAAAGCTTATATTATGAAATCCTTGCTCAAGGTTTTTTTGTGGTTCCCTGCGACTATCATCTGCCTTTTCTTTACCATCTCCACTTATAGTCAATTCTCACACACTAGGGGGTTCCAAGGACTCATCCGTCAAGAAGTCACTGATTTTAAAAACAAGCCCGTGACCTTCGCCGCGCTCCCCAAGATAGCCTTTGAAATCAAGACTGCTCTCGCCAAAGAAGATGCCAGACCCTTGATCATTGAACGCTATCTTACAAACTACAACTCGCCCATGCAAGGTATGGCAGATTACATCGTCAAAACTTCGGATCGGTTTAATCTCGATCCGTATCTGGTTATCGCCATTGCCCAACAAGAATCCAATCTAGGCAAACTCATGCCACCCAACTGTCACAACGCCTGGGGATGGGGGATCCACTCTGATGGTACTCTCTGCTTTGATAGTTGGAACGAGGGGATCAACACTTTCATTTCTGGAATATCCGAAAAATATCTCGCCTACGGCCTCCGTACTCCCGAAGAGATCATGACCAGGTACAACGCCACCTCCCCAGGTGGAGCCTGGGCCAAAGGAGTCAATCAATTCCTCGAAGATCTCCAGACCGGATCCTGGTAAGCCCTGCCTGCCGGCAGGCAGGTTGACAAGCCTATAGTTTGTGGTAACATCCGCAAACTATGAGGAAAATTCTTGTTTGCTTAGCCAGCGTTCTTGTACTTATTCTCTCTGGCACAACCCCAACAAAAGCATCAGAACCCGACTTACGGGCACAGCAAATGCGGGCAATTTTGACCAAATATAGCTCGCCCATGATAGGCCTAGAAAATATATTGATTCGCACCGCTGAAGAATACGGTCTCGATTGGACCCTGCTTGCGGCGATTGCCGGAACTGAATCTAGTTTTGGTAAACACATGCCCGGGGACTGTATTAACCCCTATGGTTGGGGTATCTACGGCGATCACAAACTTTGTTTCATTTCCTTTAAAGAATCTATCGAAGGTGTTGCCTCTGGCTTAGCCAAAAAATACAACATCTCTAGTCTGGAATCTATCGCCCATACTTACAATTCTGTCAGTACCGACGGCTGGATTAGACATACCCGCTTCTTTATGAACAAGATAAAAACCGCCGAAATTCCTGTTCACCAACTACCCCTCACTCTGTAATATAATATCCCTGTTGCCGCAGTGGCGAAATGGTAGACGCGCACGCTTTAGGAGCGTGTCCCCTACGGGATAGAGGTTCAAGTCCTCTCTGCGGCACATGTTATAATCCAGAGCTATGACAAAAGCTACAATCACACAAAAACCCGACGGTACCCTCACTTTTGAGCTTACGCTATCCTCTCAAACTATCGCCGATACCTATCAGCAAGTTCTGTCTGAAGTAGGGAAAACCGCCGAGATTAAGGGGTTTCGCCCCGGCAAAGCTCCTCTCTCCATGGTCGAGGCCACCTCCGACAAATCCAAATTGTATTCTCATGTTTTGGAACATCTCCTCCCCCCCGCTTATTCAAAGGTAATCCACGAACATCAGCTAACTCCCCTGATTGAACCCAAGGTTACCCCCAAAGGGATGGAAATAGGCAAAGACTGGACTTTAGCTGTCGAGGTGGCAACCGCCCCCACCGTCGATCTTGGTAGCTACAAGCAATATGTCAAAACCGCTCTCAAGAAACTCAAAAACCTGCCTGCCGGCAAGGCAGGAGATGCCAAACCCGACGACAAGCTTAATCTTATTTTTGACGCCCTCCTGGCGGGTTCTAAACTTGTAGTCTCACCCCTCCTAATCCAAGAAGAAGCCAAATCAGCCCTTTCACGCCTAGCCAAACAACTCACAGAGCTGAAGCTAACCGTGGCTGATTACGCTAAATCACTCAAAAAGACTCCCGAAGAGCTTATCTCGCAGTACAAAAAATCCGCCGAAACCAATCTCAAACTCGAATTTATTCTGCGTACAATCAACCCCGACCGGAAGAAAGCTCTTGACATTCTTTCCGCATTATAGGACAATATACACTTGCTATGTCAAACGATCCATTCAAAAACTTTAAGCCGCTAAATCCTAAAGTAGCTCCGCGCCCGGCCGTTAAACCCAACAGATCCACCAACTTTGTGGAGTCCGTTCGTGACATGGGTAGCTCGGTTGTCGACTCACTCAAGAATGACGTCGTCAAGGGTACGGCTCAAAGCATCTTTGATCAACTCCTGGGCTCCGCTAAAACCGGCCAAGCTCCTGATCTCAAGGCCCCCGATGCCTCTTTGTACGAACACTGGGCAGAGGGGAGAGAAGAACAAGCCGCCGACAAAGCTAGGGGAGAAGAGCGGGCTTTTCACCTACACAAACAGCAAGAGTCTCAAGTTTTATTTTCCTTTGCCGACGAAAAAGTTCGCAAAGAAATTGATGGCGTTCGTCAAGAACTCGCCATGTTAGTCAAAACCATGGGTCAGGTCGAGAAACAGATCGAACTAGCCATCATGAATAACGTTTCCGACTCTGGTCTCTACCACCTCAACTACTTCCAAAAACTCAAAACCTGGATTATCTTCATGCGCAAAAGTTTGGAAGATAGTTCTGCCTGGCTCCAACTGGGAGCTGGCCGTGGTAAGCGTCAAAGTTACTTCTGGGGTCAGGTTACTAAATCCGGCTCCAAATACAGCATGTCTTCTGAACGCAACGTCCAGATGGGCGCGGGGTAAAGTGGGCGGTATAGGGATCGAACCTATGACCTCGGCAATGTCAATGCCGCGCTCATACCAACTGAGCTAACCGCCCAACAACTTGCAATTTTATCTCAAATCATGTAAATTAACCACACATGAGTCACTTTTTTGTTGCTACCACCACTACTACCAACCCGTAAGGGAGTCGAGTGGTCGTGGCAGATCTCGATTCCCGCA
>Ga0075689_114_pt1 | contig 12524 bp, 8 predicted proteins | sample RifGroA2_FD_68418 | JGI IMG/M metagenome (GOLD analysis project Ga0075689, IMG submission 68418) | Microgenomates (Amesbacteria) bacterium GW2011_GWA2_42_12 | reverse complement strand
CGACCACCAGTTTTTTTGTTCAGAATAATAAAAGATTCTGCCATCTTGCATGCCTTTAGTATCTGAATGATCGATGTCTTTTGCTTCAATCTGTTTTGATGAAAAAAGCGCTTTCCAGATTTCAACCGATTCTGTATCCCGCGGCACATCTGCATTTCCAGCAAACACTGTAACAAACAAACGATGAGGGTCAAGCTTAACGACATTTACTAGGAACTCAAACAGCCAAGCAAGTTGCTCTTTTTTAAAATAGTCTCCAAGCGACCAGTTGCCAAGCATCTCAAAAAACGTGGTGTGGCGGTTGTCTCCAACCTCTTCAATATCCTGCGAACGAAAACTTTTTTGCGAGTCCACCAACCGTTTACCAGCTGGATGTGGTTGACCGAGCAAATATGGAACCAGGGGTTGCATGCCGCAGCTGGTAAAAAGAGTGGTTGGGTCGTTTTCGGGAAGTAGTGAGGCCGAGGGGATTTCCTTATGTCCGCGGTCCACAAAAAATTTGATGTATGCTGAGCGAAGTTCATCTGGGGTCATATAGGGGAATTATAGCAAAAAAAACATATACCCCTTAGTTTTGTCTTTATCACTCTTACCTATTCATTGTCTTTGGGTCATTCTACTCACTTTTTTTCTTCTCTACCCACTGCTTCAGTACCTTAATACGATCAGCAATGTTGATTGCCACTTCAACTTTCTCTCTTGTTCCATTCATTACATCTCGATAAGAAAGTAGAGCTGGAATTTCGGGCGAAATAACCTCTAAAAAACGTTGCTTTGAGATAGGGTCTTTTTCCATTGCAACTTTCTGATTATCCATATCATTTGCAACACTTCTATTAGACGTAATCTTTTTAACGCCTTTTTCTCGAGCCATTCTTTTGAGTTTTTCGGCGTGACCAATCAAGTATTGTTTATAAAGGTCATCAACAATAAATGTAATAAACAACTCATCTGAAGGAGCATATTTTGCTAATTCTTCCAGTTCAATTTTTTCTCGTAATCTGTAATCAAATACAACTCCCCCTCTAAAGTGTTCGACTATGGACGAAAGGATTTGAATCCTCATTTGCTCACAAAGATATTCTTTTTCTCTTTCACTTATCCTCTTTTTCAATTTTCGTTCATCAATACCAAAAATTCTCTTCATGAACTGAAAATAGGTTTCATCTGCTTTTTGATCAAACTCACCATCAGCTTTTTTTACTCTCTTATGAATATCAAGCGCACCTTTCATGTTCCAAGCCATCTTTAACCATGCTGGCAGCATTAATGAGTTTAAGGTAAAGGCTGTTAATTTACCTAAGGTTGTTTCTTCATCTTCAATTTTGCGAAAACTCTGCATAAGTAACTCGTCAGCATACTTATTAACATGCAAGATAAATGCCATCTCGGCTGGTGAATCGCCTAAGCGTGCACGATTTGTTGTTTTTCTTATAAGCTTATCGATATTCTCACGAACACCCCTATTATAAAGAAAAGGTGCTCCATACCCTAATACAGTTGCAAGTAAAAGGAGAAGAATGTCTACGGCGCCATCTGAGTTTGTACGAAAATCTTTTAAGCTAGCAAAAAAGAAAAAGAGACTTTCCTTGAGTTCATCTATTGAGCCTAAATGAAGAATATCTTGTATCCCTATTCCTCCATTATGTTTTTTAAGTTTAAGAGCAGCATCTTCATCCATCTTTGATGGTGTGGCATCAGAAACAACCCATTTCTGATCTTTTTCACTGAAGAATTCTGCCCACCCATGACTTTCAGCTCCCTCAAGAATCTTAGAATTTTTATCAAATAAGTTTTGACCATTTGCAAATCCATAAGCCATACGAGCATGAAGTCCAGCATAGCGGAGAAAGGCAACTTGGATTGTGTTTACGACATCACAATCACCAAACTTAAGTTCTAAGGCTCTCCGTACATATTCGCCAGGTTTATGTACTGACTTATAATAATCAGAGTATTTTGGTTGAAGTGAATAAATAAATTCTTCTTGTACATATTGGCGAATTTTTTCAGCCTTTTGCTCATCCGTATCAGAAGAATTCTTTATACTGTCAAGAAAAGCTTTCACGTCTGGAGGAAGGAGTTCTGGATTCCCAATTAAGGTTTCAATATTTTGATCACCATTCATTGGATGTTCAAATATTTTTTCAGATGGTTTTATCCCCATAGTAATCTTCACTGGTTTTGAAAGATTAGTATCTAGGTAGAGGTTAAAACTCCCATCGTCTTTAAAAAATACGTGATATTCTGAAGCAGAAACACCTTCAAGTTTTAAGGAAACAATAGTTTCCCCGATAGGAACTGGAAGATTATAGTTTCCTGAGTGAGAAATAGAGAAGGTGCTCACTAAAATAGTTGTCGCCTCACTCATGGGATGATCAATATCCAACCTACCAAGAGCTTGAGCACTTGATTCCCAAATAGGATTTGTATAGAAATCCTCTGCTGTATATGATCTAAAATAAGAATCTGGAATTTCTCCCTGAATCTCCCAATACTCTTGCTGAGAAAGGTCTCCAGAGTTTTCAGGAGTGACTCCACCAGAATAGTCGGGAGGTGAACTTTGTTCACCTTGACCAGATTGGTCCTGACTTTCACTTCCCTGACCTGGGTTTGCAGATCCATTATTCCCTTCAGATCCCGATCCGGACCCATCACCTCCTGGGTTGATCGGTATAACAACACCCGGATCATGACGGTCAAATTGATCAAGTTCTGCTCTCTGTGGACCAGTAGACAAAGAGAAAGTATCAATGTTATATGGCTTTTCATGAAGTTGTTCTGGACGAACAAGTGTTCCAACCATCACAGCTACAAGCATTCCTGTTGAAATAGTAAGAGCAAGATTCCCATGTGCTTTCATTAATTTTCTTTTTCTTTGAATATCATCATCAAGCTGAAAATATCCATCGACTAGATTTCCAAAAAGATAGGGGAAGTTTCTATCGTACTTTCCCTTAATAACATCAAGTTTTATAGTATTCGCAAATACATTCGGTCCATGTTCTTGTATCAGGTGAGCACGAAGAATGCTTTTTTGTTGAGAAGTTAAGTTTCTTTTATCGGTTTCCAGAAGAGTTGTACGAAGTTGGATTGTTTGAAATAGATTATCCACATCATCAGTAAGTTCTGATGGCACCTCATATCGGGTAAGAACTTCATTCCATATTTTATTTTCACTTTCCAAAGAATCTACAAGTTCCTGAACTCTTTTATGAAGATCTTCTTCGCGCTTTTTCTTTGCGGATGTTATACGTGAAATACATTCTAGTTGTTCTCTTGTATACCCATCATCTGTATTATCACGAATTACTTGTTCGAGTTGTTTATAGTGTCCCTTTAAATCATCTTTCTGCAGAAACGTTTTCAGTTCGCTTGCTAGATATTGACATTTTTCTCGATATTTTTTTACTTCAGGATCATGTTCTCCAAGCTCATTCAACGCAACTGTTCGGGGAGTTGAAATTTCTTTTAATCTTGCAGAAATTTCTTCATATGCACGAGTAGTTTCCTCGTCCATTCTGCCTTCTTCACCGAGGTAAGACTCTAAAGCAGGAACAACTGCTTTCTCTCGAAAATCAGACTCAATATGTCTTAATATCCATTGATCTTCATTCTGCCCAACCATCACCTTCTCCTTCTTCTTTTCTTGTTTTGAACAGTAGAAAGCATTACTGCATCAAATGCTCTGCTCGGAATACTTGCTAACTCTATTACTTGAATGCCAGGAATCGTTCCGACTTGATCAAATTCTTCTCGTTGAGTGAAAGAGACAGCACGCATAGGAACACTACGTTGCCAGAAAAGAGGAATTGTAACGGCATCATCCTCATCTTCTTCTATGACGTCTACAATAACCTTCTCACGTTCAAAATCCGCAGGCTTATCTTGTTCTGGGTTATCCGGCATATGTTCACTCTCATGAACTAAAGCAACATACTGAAGAAGTGTTTGCTTCGCGGTACCTGGATCAAGGTGAACAGTTCTACAATTATTCCAATTTGTCTGAAATACTGTGAATTCTAGGAAAATTTTATCTACAGCATATCCATTTGCCAATGTCAGTTTGCCAAGTTCCTCAGGAGAAACTTGAAGCATGGCAGCTAAAATGATTAATCGTTCTCTAAATGCCTCTCTTCGAGCAAACTCCTTCGGATCTGCCTCCAAAAATACGTTTATTTTCAACGCATGTATATGTTTAACTGGATCTTCTACAGAAGACTCAACTTCACGAATACGAACTGGTGGAGCTGCCCTTCCAGACAATGCCGACCGAACAAGCATACCTTTGACTGGTGGAGGTGCCTTACCACTATATCCCTCAACATTTTCCTCAACTCCCATATACTCTCTGTGAAGAAGTTCTGGATTGTTTTTTACAATTTCTTGTGTGACAACCGTTATTTGATTCGTCAGAAATGCTTTATATTTATCGATTTCTTCCTGCTGTTGCTCAACAACATCACCAACTCCGCGATCGCCTTCAAGTTTTTTTCGCGCATCAGCAACAATACCTTTCAGTAATGATGCATATACTTCCGTGTCTTGAGACATAGGTTTAACCTAAAAAATATGCCAAGTTTTTTTGAGGATGAAATAAAATACTGCCTTCAATCATCCACCCACCATCTTGTGCAAATGGGGTTGAAAGGGAAATTTGTTGAACTGAATCTATGCGAGAAAGATCAATCAAAAATGTGCTTCCTGCTTGCCCTTCAATAAGTAGGGTTCTTCCATCTGTGGAAAAATCATATCGTTTTATTCGCATTTTCTTTCCACTTTGAGCATCAATAAAATGAATTGAATCCTTTTCATCATTAAATTCCGTTCGTTTCGCTAGATTAATAGGAACAAGAGATACGCTTTGATCTTCCCTCATGACAAGAAACTTTCCGTTTGGCGTAATACTCCAATTTTCAGCAGCACTTTCATCAACAGGTATATCTGTAGTTAACCCCGTCCTAAGATCTACAACTGAGATATGATTATTTGTACGCAAAAGCAAATTTTCTAGTTGAGCGTCTGCACCTACAATTTCTGTTGTATCGTTAATCTTAAACTTTTCATTCGGTTTCATTCTCTGAACCAGCTGTCCTTCAATACGACTTACAAGAGCCGTGGAGTGTGAAGCTTGATCTATTTCAAGACTAATTACCTGTGAAGATTTTTCAATGTCTTTCGCGGGAGTCTCACCTTTATCTTGATGAAATTTACTTAAAGCAGCTCGAGATTCTGCATCAATCGCAACCTCGATTGGTGGCGTGCGACGTCTATCGGACAAAGAAAAGTTTTCTGCTGCTGCGGCATATAATGGAGAGTTAAAGAGACTTTCTAATTTAGAAGAGGGCTTTGTTGTGTTTGTTGCTGGAGTGAGTTCCGGAGAAGTAAGCGAAGAAAAACGATTCATAATGCGTCGGATTGCGTCAAATTCTGTCTGATTTGTCGCCAATGCACCTTGACGGAAAAGTAATTGATCAACAGCCTCAGGAATTCCTCTTCCATTAGCAACAGTTTGACAAAATTTGCGGACACCGCGTAAAGAAAGTGGGTAAGTAATGTTATCCGGATAGAGCTTTTGAATCTCTGGGAAGGCATACTTTAAAAGTCCTACTACTTTAGCTTGTTCAGGTTCTGGGATCTTCAAGTTTCCCTGCTCATCTGAAAGCCACACGAGCGCCATCTGTAAAAGATCCGAAGATGGAGGATAATCAACGAAGAGGATGTTTGGAGTAAATCTATCGTGAAGGAATGGTTGGACATTCATTGCATTTGCTGTTCCATCAATCCTTCCCCAAGAAGGAATCGTGAAGTTTTCCGATCCAATGGGCATCGTTTGACCTGGAGAAAGATTGAGTAAGCGTGATATCCCGTCAAGAGAATGTTCCGAAGCTTTATCCATTTCATCAAGCACAATGCGCTTATTATTTCGGAATCCCTGAAGAATTTCTCCATACACCCATGCGATCTCATCGTCTAAACCAGCCTGCGTGCCTAACCCAATGGCAACAATATCATTTGTAAGCCGTTGCGTTAAAGCGCGCATGAATTCTTCTGCACCTTTCTCATCTTGTGGAGGTTCATGAAACAAATTTCCTTCATCAGGCAACATAAATTTTATAAAATCTCGAGATGTTGTGAGTGTATGCTCAGCCTGAGTAAACCTATTAAATTGTGTTGAGATGAAGTCTATAGCGCCTTGACCTTTTAAATCACGAATGGACTCTCTCATCGTTTGTAGTCGTTGGACTTGTGACGTTTTTCGATCCATTCCAACAGGAATTGGCTTTTCTCCGATGAATTGAACAAAGTCTGAGTAATGATGAACGCTCACTACACGAGTATCAAAACCAAGACGTTTATTCGCTTCAATTAAAATTTCAGTTTTCCCTGTTCCAGGAGGTCCAAATAAAAGCCCGCCAGCTAATCCATTTCTCTGATCCGCAATAGCTTCAATTTTATTAAAGAGATCTTTATAGCTTGCTGTATCAAAAACTCGAAGTCCTTCAGTTTTTACCGCTTGAATTGTTTCAATAACCCAGTTGAGAAGAGAAAAAGTTCGCATCTCACTGTCTTGCAAATCCATTTCTGATTGAGCTTCAAGTTGTGCAATTTCATTTGGAAGCCCTTGGAGCTGCACAACACCCTCATCACCTGTTCCTGCAAATTGAGGAAGTTGTTTTACGCGTTGGAGAATGAGATTTACTGAACCAGATAAGAACTTATCAAAAGAATAGGAAAGTTGACCACCCTCATTCTTGTTATATGTATCACTTAATGTATTTGCTTTTACGTATGAAACAAGAACATCGCGAAAAATTTGAAAAACTTCACCCTTTAATTTTTCATCACCTGCAAACATTTCATTCAGGTCGTCAACAATTGGAAAACCTTCAAGGAAAGCCTCGATTTTTTGAAGAAGTTCATTCCTTTCTTTTTGCAATTCTGCTGCACGCACTTTATGTTCATCTTTATCTTCCACCACAAAACCTGGAACATCTTGAGTGTCGTGCGCCTTTATACCTCTTTGTGCATCAAAAGCTTGAACAAATGCGTCTCTTACCGAAGGTTTTTGGAGGACATCGCGTAAAATTGTATCAATTGCACGACGAAGCATTTTACCAGTTTGGAAAAATTTCTCAGAGGCCTGGAGTTGTTTCTCACCGTGAGCAACTTTATATAAATACAATTTCCCTTTTTGTCGAAGGGAAGTTGATTCTGATACTTTGTCGATCTCTTGTCTGTTTATACTTTGGTTATCACTAACCATATAGTCCTATTTATGTTTTCTCTTGCTACTATCTTTCCCTAACCCCTCTACCACATACTCAACAATTTCACCAAGTGCTTGTAATGTTGGTTTCCCCGTCTTTTCAAGTTTATGCCCCGCCATCTCTAACTCCTTCTCAACCTGCGGTTCAACTTTTTTCCATGTCTTTTTCATACGCTCAACAGTTTTCTGTCCCTTTTTTGTCCCAAACAAAAACATTCCCGCGACTCCAGCAAACGCACCAAAGATAAGACCAGGCAAAAAACCAGCGTCGTGATGTGCGGATTCTTGGGCAACAAGTGTAAGATCGTTATTCTTCATCGCCAGCTCTTTTCAAATAATGGACAAATGTTTCAAACACGCGCAAACCGCTTTTTACTCCAGTAACGAAATCACCCATGCTTTGCAATGGCATTAAAGCGCGCACGGCAGTATGTTCTGCAACCTCAACAACCTGATTAATGTGTCTCAATGTTTTCTGTACCTCACGCAACACCAAAAAAGCTTGCACGCCCAAAACAATCAAAAACACTGCAAGCACAGAACTTACAATAGTTAACACCAACACAAGTGGATCCATATCGTTACCCCCTGATAAGCGAGATCGTATATTCGAGTACCAACTGGGGAACGGGACCCCACTTTGGTACGAGAAGATGCGATCGAGCTAACTCATTTTATTACATTCACGTGCCTCAACACAACTCGAGTTTTGCCCTGTCGATTCGATGTTTCCACACTTACCGTTTGGTCTCCAAGGTTCAGCTCCACCTGTGTTGTAAACTTCCCATCCTGATCTGTAGCTACTTGCGTCTGGTTCACAGTAACCACTGCATCCGATGCCGTCACACCACGGACCAACACCGGCGAACGTAGTTCCTGATTTTCAATAGGCTCATAGATAGTCAGCTGCGGCGGCTGCACAAACAGCTGCCATTGATATACCACAAACCCCAACACTACAGCACACACCACCAAGATGCCGAATAACACAGGGTTAATCATCATATGAGTTTTTCGACGGATAGGATTAAGTAAACCTTTTGGAAAAAGCCCCGTATTTTCAACCGTCCCAAAATCTCGGCGATACGTCGCAACAATAGTTTCAGGATTTACCCCAACCTCGTTTGCAAAACTTCGCAGAAACCCGCGAACAAACGGCCCGCTTGGAAGCCCGTCATACGAATCGTTTTCAATCGCACGTAAATACTCTTCGCGGATCTTTGTGCGTTTCGATAGTTCTTCCAGTGAATATGACGAAGACTCGCGAGCCTCTTTGAGCAGTGAGCCTGCTGTTTTCATATGAGGCCTTATCCCTCAATCTGTTTAGATTCAAGATAGTCTTGCGCAGCCTTCATGTTCACCTCGCGTGGCTTGCTGCCTTCCGAAGGACCAACAATTCCTAACTCAAACAGCGTGTCAATAATGCGCGCAGCTCTTGAATAACCAACAGACAGACGGCGTTGCAACACAGAGGCCGAGGCGCGATCGTATTCTTTGATAACCTCAATGGCTCGATCAATAAGCGGATCAACTCCACCTTCAAGATTCCCAGTTCCACCCGCACCACCACCTTTTCCCGCAAACTTTGTTGACTTAAACTTTGAGGTAACATCGTCGAGATACTCAGGCTGTGCTCCTGTACTGCGCAAGTAATTAATGAGCGCATGGATTTCTTTGTCCGAAATAAACGTACCCTGAATACGCGTTGGCTTTGCCTGCTCCGGCGGAATGTACAGCATGTCTCCGCGACCAAGCAGTTTCTCCGCACCCGGGCTGTCCAAGATAACGCGAGAATCGGTCATCGACGCGACGTTAAAGGCAATACGCGTTGGCACGTTTGCCTTGATTAAACCGGTAATTACATCAACCGACGGACGCTGTGTAGCAAGCACCAAGTGCATACCTGTGGCACGAGCCATCTGCGCAATTCGCGTAACACACTCCTCAACCTCGGCTGGCGAGTACAGCATAATATCGGCCAACTCATCGATCACAATCACGATGTACGGCATGGCTTGGAATCCAGAAATTTCATTGAAGGACTCAATATTGCGCGCGCCCACTTCGGCAAACACCTTGTAGCGCCGTTCCATTTCTTTGGTCGCCCATTTGAGTGCAGACACAACCTTTTCCGGTTCAACAATGACCGGTGTTAAGAGATGCGGAATGTCGTTGTACCCGGTAAGCTCAACGCGCTTTGGATCCACAAGAATAAGTTTTAATTCATTGGGAGAAGCACGAAACAACATTGTGGCTAAAAATGAGTTTACCGCCACGGATTTTCCGGAACCCGTCGCACCAGCAATCAACACGTGCGGCATCTTTGCAATGTCTGCCACAACCACCTCACCGGAAACATTGAGACCGAGACCAACTGCCAACTTAGACTTTGCTTTCTTCATCACGTCATCGCTCATCACCTTAAACATTGTGACGATTTCTGGCGTGCGATTGGGAATTTCGATACCAACAAGTGAGCGTCCAGGAATTGGTGCTTCTATACGAATTTGACCGGTAGGTGCTGCCAAAGCAAGAGCTAAATCATTGGCCAGCGAAGTAATTTTGGATAATTTTGTCCCAGATGAAATTTGCAACGCATACTGCGTAACGGCTGGACCTTGGTTCACTTCGCGAACTTTTGCCTGAATACCAAATGAGTCCAATGTGCTTTCAATAGTACCGGCACTCCACTTCACGTCACCTCGGTCGGCATGACCGCGGGGCCTTGGATCCAATAAAGACAACGAAGGATACTGCCAAACCTGCGCACTTGGAGATTGATTCACAAGCAGTTTGTTTCCTATACCGCTCGCGTCCTCCTGCTTAAATTGCTGTGCCTTTAGTCCAGGTGTCGCTGATTGAGAAGACGCCAAAGGTATCGCTTCTTTTCCTTTTATTTGACTCTGTTGAACTTGCTGAGTTTGCTGACCTCCGCGAATCTTGAGTTCGCTTTCTTCCAGTTGTTTGGACTTCCCAAACGGCAGTTTTAATAACTGTTTTTCTTTGTCTTGTTTGATTGAACTGGAGTCAACAGCAACAATAGAACTAAACCAATGGAAAATCTCTCGAATTGAGGTGTCGGAAAAAATTAATATCGATGCAGCAGCCAAAGTAGAAAATAGTAGATATGTGCCCAACGGCAAAATCAATGAACTCACATTGCGAAAAAGATCGGTTCCAAATGTACCCATCTCACCCAATGTTGTTACTGAAATTAACAACAGCACTGCGCCCAAAAACACTTGTGGTTTGGCAAATGACCACCTCGCGCCGGTGAGCACAAGACCTGCGGAGAAAAACAGAAATGGAATAAGCAACGCGGCCGGACCAAACAGGTGTCTTAACCCATCGTTGAGACCCTGCAACAACGCGCCTTGCCCGGAAAACGAGAAAATTGTAAGACCGCCCAGCACAAAAAGTGCGAGCGCACCAAGCGAATGTACCGTTTCTATACGGATCTTGAGTTTGAACGGCGATCTTTTTCGACCACGACGAGCCATGTCCTAAGTTTAGCACAGGTTTCTTGAGAATAACTAGAGGTTTATTCCTCTTGTATATTGCGATATTATGATCAGATGAGTGAAATGAATGAATTTACATCTATCGAAACATTAAAACAACACAACGCAACTACCGATCAAGGCGCTATCGATAGGGTCGCTATTACCAATGAAAAAGGAACAGCGGAAGTTATTCTTACACAATATCCTTCAGATAAAAAAGAAAAAAAGCCTATTGGTATCCGTATGGCATGGAAAAAACGATTTAATCCTGAAGACCTTCAACACATGCGTGAAACGCTTGAAGATTCTCGTGTCCAAAAATATTTAACAGATCTTTCAGAAATTGACGAAGCTTCAGATCGAGATATTGAATCTTGGATGAGAAATACCGATAAAGACTTTGATTATGGATTCCTAATTCCTATTGCTAGATTTGAACAAGGTTCAAACGTAACAGAAAAACATGGGGAGTTTGTGGGATTTTCTTATGTATATCGCGAAGAGACAAAAGATAAACGACCTATTGCTCGGACAAAAAGGTTACAGGAAATGTTTCCTAATCTTGGCATCGATAGAGATACTGATGTTTTTAGCTTGAGTTTTGCAAAATATCCTCAAGCAGAAAAAGGACTTATTGCGGACGGAGTTCGCCAAACACTGATCCGACTAAGTGGAATGCAAGATTTTGTAGAGGCTGCAAAAAAGCAAACAAAACCTATAGCAATGATTGCCTATGTTGAAGAATCGAATATTCCTTCGAAGAACCTATTAGAACAATGCGGATTCATTAAAGTTGGGAATATTCCGTACGACAACACAAAAAAAGAGCATGAACATCCGAGCGCAGTATATGTTCTAAATTGGAACACTCTTTTCCCATGGGAAAATGCCTCGGCATTTCAACCAGAGGAAAAAGATGCTAATCAACGACATGCTCCACAGTTTGTTTACGGAAGAAGGCTTAACTCTACATCTCCATAAACACCGGAACAATCAATGGTTTTCTCCCAATTACCTCTTCCAACCGGCGCGACAATTGCTTTTCGATCTTTTTCCGAATCTCTCCTTCGGCCAAGTCTTTATTCTCATGAATGATGGCGGCGGTAGTTTTCATAATCTCGTTGATCATCTCGTCCGACTGCTTCATAAACACAAATCCACGGCTCGCCACATAGATATTTTGGGTATCAAACTCGCCTTTATGTTTTGGAATGATGACCGTCACCATGCCTTCCTCGGCCATTGTCTTGCGATCAGCAAGTACTATTGTGCCAACATCACCAACGCGAAGTCCGTCAACCATGAGTTCTTTGAGCGTTAATTTTTCGGCAAACTTTGCTCGTTGAGACTCAAACTCTATAACTTGACCAGAAACCGGCAACAACACATCGCTTGGTGCATAGTTTAAGCCGTGCGCAACTTTTTTAAACTGCACCCGATGGCGATCGGTACCGCCGATTGGCAACAAATAGCGCGCTTTTACCAGTGAAATCAATAACTGCTGTTCCACCAAACCGGCGTGACCAGAAACGTGCAATCCGGGATCCACATCCGAGTACGCCACGTCAACGGTGTTGCGGGAAAGTTCATCAATAGTGCTGTATACATTTCCCTCGTTACCAGGAATTGGTTCTGTGCTAAACACCACCTTATCGGCTTTGGAGATCGTAATCAACGGATGCTCGCCAAACACCGCCCGCACCAACGATGACCCTGGCTGACCTTGGCTTCCGGCAATAATAATGCATAGC
>Ga0075689_127_pt1 | contig 13791 bp, 12 predicted proteins | sample RifGroA2_FD_68418 | JGI IMG/M metagenome (GOLD analysis project Ga0075689, IMG submission 68418) | Microgenomates (Amesbacteria) bacterium GW2011_GWA2_42_12 | reverse complement strand
TGTTTATAATAGACTTCGTTTCCGTGAAACTCCTCCAAAACTTTATTATCAAATGCGATGTATGCAATATCATATTTCTTCAGCAACTGTTGCGCACCAGCATCTCCGCGAAACATTGCGATCTCGTCTTTTTCAATTTGCCCATAATTCATTCCATACGTCCATAACCAGGCACGAAAACCCATCAAAATCTTTCTTCCAGTCAGATTCGTAATAACGTTGTTATGCACATCTGAAGTTAAAAAAACGTCGTTAGGATTGGTGTGTTCGCGAATGTACCCCTCTAATGCTACATCATCATAAGAATACATCCCCCAACTGTGTTTCCGTTTATCCACTGCATAGAATGCGTCTAAACCTCCTGAGAAAATCATAATAAAAAAGAGAAAAATTGTTAGCACTCGTACGCCCCAATGTTTTTTGGTAAACAACCAGCGAACCGTATACGCTGCTGAACCTGAGATTCCCAACGAAGCCCACACAAGAAACTTTGTATTGTCCCAGATGTACGGCTGAAAAAGAAAAAGATTAAGTAAAATAAACAATACAAAAAACGGTGCAATGATCAGCTTCTTCTTTTTCGACATAAGAAACCAACCGACAATCCCTAATGGGAGAGTAAGACCCCAGTTTAAGATCCACCACCATATCCAGTTCATCCCGACATGATCACCTTTGGAATTCACAAACCACCCGGGGAACCATTTGATAAATGTGCCGGAAGTTGTGGTAACAATTGTGGTGCGATAGAGCAAAAGTAAAATTGGAGCAGCAATTATCAGCGTTGCAGCACCAAACGCAACCCAACAGAACAATGGATGAAAGAACGATTCTTTTTTGTGTTTTGTGTGAAGAAATGTGACAAAAAACCAACACGCAAAAACAATTCCTAGTGCCAAAAACGAGTGTGTATGGAGCAATGGAAGTGCTCCAAATACAAGCCCAACGATTATAAATCGCTTGACCGACCAGTCCTTATGACTTTTCTGAATTTCTTTGTAGATAAGAATTGCCACACACAAGGCAATCGGAAAACCAAACACGAACGATCGCTGTGGAATCATCATGCTGGTGATCACGCTAATCCACTCGATGCCCTTTTCGCTAAAATGTGTAAACTCCTGCCGAGAGCCAAAGACCGCTGCCAAACTGAGATTGTTTTTTATCTCAATCAGATACCACCAAAAACCCAAACCGCCGTTTAGCAAAAATAGGCTTGTAGCCATTATTGCGACAGCACGAGATCGGAACAGAACTCGGTAAAACAGCGCAAGAATAATAACAAAGATGATGCTGTAGATATAACTTGGAACAACGAATGCTGAAAAAAACTCCATACCTCCCCGAATCAACAAACCGCTAATCCAGTTCACTGCATAAGGATATGAGTACGGCGCTCCAACCAATAGTGGGTGTTGGGTAATCCATAACGAACGGTATGCAAACGCACTTCCTTGCGTGAAATGCGCTGCCCAGTCGCCCCAAACGCCAATCCAGCCAATCCTCACAGAATTGCCGTCGAACACAATCATGTCTCGCCATACAAAATAGAAGTACGCAGTCCAAGCAAAAAGAAACACTGCAAATGAAAGTTTTTTCAGTCGCTCTATGGTGAGCAGCGCTTTCAGTTTTGATAAGGTGAATGAACCTTTGTACTGTTTTGACTTGATCATGCGTGTATCATTAAACCATGAACTCGTCGAAAAACTCCATGTCTGTTTTAATTTCTATTTCAACACGAAAGGTTGTAGCAAAAATGAGTTCAATAAAATACCTATTAATCATACTTGCTGTTGCATTTGCAGTTCGCATCTATCGTATTAGCGAACCACCAAAGTATTATTTTGACGAAGTGTATCACGCTGTTACCGCAAAACTATATGCTCGAAATGATCCATCCGGATACGAATGGTGGCATCCTGCTCCGGAGCCAGATACCGCAATTGAATGGCTGCATCCACCAATCGCTAAACTCACACAGGCGGTTGGAATAAAAATATTTGGTGAAAACGCACTCGGATGGCGCAGTTCATCTGTACTGTTTTCTTTAGGCGTCATTGCCGCAACATATTATTTGGCACTTCAATTATTCAAAGTAAAACGCGTTGCAATTTTTTCAGCATTGTTGGTGAGTATTGATGGGTTATTACTTGTCCAAGCTCGCCTTGCAATGAACGATATTCACGTTGTGTTTTTTATCTTGTTGTCACTGATAGCATACGCAAAATGTAGAGAAGAAAAGAAGGGTTCTCAGCAGAAAAAGTTGTTATTATTGTCCGGATTTTTAGCTGGACTGGCAGCGTCAACAAAATGGAGCGGTGTGTTTGTAATCGGAATCTATGCTTTGGATCAAGTATTATTGGCAATAAAAACATGGAAACTTCCATCCGTATTCGATCTTTTTAAGTTCTTCATTGCATGGATCTTTGTTCCTATCGTTGTGTACATGTTATCCTTTGCCCAATTTTGGATACAAGGACACACGGTTGCTCAATTCGTCGAACTTCATAAACAGATTTGGTACTACCAAACACACCTCACCGCAACACATCCATTCCAATCAACGCCATTGCAGTGGGTGTTTGATGTTCGTCCGGTCTGGCTGTATGTGGACTACTCGCACCAAGGCATGATTGGGAACATCTATAACATGGGAAACCCAGTGATCTTTTATGGAGGATTGCTTGCACTGTTGTGGCTGTTTGCAAAATGCATTCATAAATATCGATGGGAAACGTGGTTCCTCTTTATGTCGTATCTATCTGTATGGGTGTTGTGGTTATTTTCGCCAAGAATTATGTTTTTCTATCACTATGCTCCAGCCGTTCCGTTTTTATGTATTGGGCTCGCTGTAATTCTGCATGAGTGGATGAAGAGCAAGAAAAAGGCTATACGTTTTTGGAGTTACTCTGTTCTTGGACTGGCAATCGTGTGGTTTGTGGTGTTTTATCCAGACTTAACAGGGATTCCTGTTCCAATTAAGTTTGCTGAAAAAGTATATTTTGCGATTCCGAGTTGGAGATAGTGATACTTCGAACCTCGCTCTACAGCAGTTTCATCTGCTCTGCGTTTTGCGTCGGAATTCCCAACGGCCAGCAATGATTTACAAACTCACATCTCTTACAGATACTATAATTTGTGGTTCGTGCAAAATGGAGCGCGCGAATCTCGCTCATCACCTCTTTAATGGTTTTTCGCAGATCATCAACTTCTTCCTTTTTCAACTCAAACTCCTCACGACGAAGTTTGCCGGTTTGTTTATCCGGTTCAATAAAACTAAACACGCCGTTTTTTACGACAAGAGTAAAACTTTTGTCTAGATCTGCAAGTAGTTTGTAAAATAAAAGTTGTCGTTTGTAATTTCCGTCACTGTGCGCTGTTTTTCCTTCAATCTCGTTGCGTGTTTTTGGTTGACCAGTTTTATAATCCACCACAGAAACAAGGTTATGTTTTTGATCAATCCACTCAACCTTATCGATGCGTCCTCCAATGCGCACATCATCCACATACACACGCGACCATCCATAACCTAAGAACTTTTCCAAAAATACCGGCCGGCCAAACTCGTCTTTGTATCGATCGTAATATGCCGACAGAATTTTTCTACCTTGATTTAGGCGTTTTTCTTCCTCGTCTTTCGTAAGAATTTCTTTTTTTAGCGCAAGTTCAAACTGGTCAATAAGATACTCTTTGTTTGGAGGCAAATCGTGCTCCATAAGTGATCGATAAAACATCTCTAGGGCCTTGTGTATTGCGGTGCCAAACGCAAGGTAATCCTGCTTTGCTCTTGGCACTTTAATAAGCACATTTAACTTGAATTTGTATGCACACTCCAAATATGTATTGAGTGAAGTGGGAGTAAGCACAAAGTCTTTCAATAATCCCATAAGCCATTCTTGTTCTTCGAGTTGTGGTTGGATGTCTTTGGGAATTTGCAGAAGTTTTGACACCAACACAGGCACCGCTTTTTCAAATGCTCTTATATCGGTGGCAAAAATATTTTTCTTTGGTATCTCCTCCAAAAACATGCTTCGGGTTGTGTCTTTCAATCGATCGCCAACAACAGTTTTTTCTGCATAGGTGATGATGACGTGTTTTTTTGCACGAGTAAGTGCCACATAAAATACACGACGCTCGTCTTCGTTTTGATCTTTCTCATCTATATCGGTATTTTTGAGCACTCCTTGCGGTAATGAAATGAGATCGCGCGAACGAACATTCCCCCATTTTCCATCTAGCGCTCGAGAGATAAACACATACTCCCACTCCAAACCTTTTGCGCTATGCGCGGTGGTTAATTTCACGGCATCAGTTTTTGTATACGCCATCTTCTCTTCGCGAATTTTGAGATGATGTTCTTGCATCGTTGCGATAACGGCAAGAAACTTCTCAAGGTTGAGCGTATGATCTCCTCGCGCAATACGCTTTACCTCGCTAAAAACCGACTGTATGCTATTCACCATCTCAATCGCGTTTGGTTGTTCCAAAATCCACGGAAGCATCATGCTTTCGTTGAGCACAGTTTCAACCCATAATGGGAAAGTTTGTTGCGCATCCAGTTGAGACCAGTGCAAAAGATTTTGAATGAACTTGAGAAGTTTTTCGCGATTTTCTAACTCAAGCCCGTCAAGTTTTTTTGAGGTTAAAATTGCAAACATCGAGGTCTTTTGCTGAGCAGCAGCGCGCGCAATCTTTAAGATATCTAAAGTGTTCAACATCGACCATGAATAGTTCATGATGGTAAAAAGATCGAGATCTTCCTGCGTTGTTCGCATGCCATAGATTACTTGAAACAGGAGGAGGAGCTGTTGGATTATTGGAGTATCAAGAACATTTGCGCCTGCGTCAAGTTCGTATCGAATACCCCATTTTGAGAGAGCATCCTCAAAGGCAAAACTGTCTGCATTGTTGCGATACAGCACCGCAATTTCATCTGGTTTCACTCCGGATTCTATAAGCTCTTTGATTTTTTCCACGATGTACAATGTCTCGGAAATGTCTGAAGATAACGAGGCAACTTCGATATTTTGTTTTTTTGTTGGAGTTTTTATTGTTGAAACAAGCGGAGATTGTTTTTCTATTTTTTTGCTGGCGATTTTGAGCACTTCACCGTTTGAAAGTGCGTTGCGTTTGATGAGTAAATGGGCAACATCCAAAATATCTTGCGGGGAACGATAATTTTGCTGCAAAGTAATGACCTGTGCTTTTTTGTACTTTTTTATAAACGACAAACTATTCTCAATCGAAGCGCCTTGGAATCGGTACAGACTTTGATCGGCATCACCAACCACAAACACATTTGCTTCATCGCCCCAAAACTCCGCCAGAAGTTCTAACACGTGATTCTGCGCCGAGTTTGTATCCTGATACTCATCAACCAAAAAATAATGAAGTCGCTCCTGATATGTTTGAAGGAGACGTTTTTTGCTGCGTTGCGCTTAACTCGCTCTTTCCTTTCGTATTCACTTCAGTCAATTGAACCGCCATCTGGTCAATGAGTTTTCTGTAGTCATTCGGTTCAACCCCTTCGCGTTTAAGATCCTGAATTGCACTAATACATTCACGAACATAAAATGTGGGACTGTTGATTGGTTTAATCGCCTCAAAAGGTTGACCGTGGATAATTGATTCTATTAATTCGAAACGCTCTATATCGGAAAGTGGTTCAGCATCGCGAGAGAACGGGAAAAACTCTGGATGCGATTGAATAATTTCGGAACAAAAGGCGTGAAAGGTCGAAATATTGACGTAGTACGCATCCTCGCCAATGATCGAAAGTAAACGGTCACGCATCGCCTTCACCGCGGACTCGGTAAAGGTTAATGCCAAAATATTGTGTGGTGCGGTGTCTGTTTTGAGCAAAATGTTTGCAATCCGCATTGCGAGAATTTGTGTCTTGCCGGTACCTGGACCAGCAAGAACCATAACTGGACCTTCGATTGTATCCACAGCAATTTTTTGGGAGGAATTAAGTGTTTTGTACGTTTGAAGAAAGCGCTTGAGATAGACTTTCTTTGTCGTTGATGATTTTGGAGCGAGTTCGTCCATCTTTTTCTTGGCAACCGTCATGGCACAGTTGTACCGTAGACTGCCCGAAAAGACAAGGGAAAAGAAAAATGTCGAGATTTACGAAAAAGTTAGAACCGAATTCCTCAAAGGTTAGCTCGGCCGCTTCGCGGCCTCGCTTCCGTTATTTTTTTGCGCGCGCGATTTTTGCTCGGCTTCGCTGAGAATTTATTTTATTTTAATACTTTTCCCTCTTATCTTTTTATACAGCTCGTAGAATATTCCAACTGCCCCCGGAAATACTAGAATACTTGCGAAAATAACAGCTGTAGGACTTATGTCTCCTCTACCTTCAGCCTCTGACATATATCCAACCATTAACCCAAATATAATCATAAATAAATAAATAGTAAGTTTGGGATTCTCCGAAACAATTTGCGTTATACTTTTTTGCTTATTTTGCATATATTTCACCTCCTAACTCATAAAATTAAATGCTTACCAAGTTATTATACACATTTCTACTTGTTTTTATCTACATGGTTTTGTTATATTAAAGATGGACTCAACAGTTTAGAAATTGCTTTTTTTGATGGCGCAATCGGACAACAGAAAGCAATTTCTTGTTGAGTCCACCGGTTGCGCCATTTAAGTTTATAAAAGCTCTTTAAAATTTTTGCGTTTTCTTTCCTTCTTATTTCCGGCAGCTCTCGACAGAATATAAAAAGGGCTTCTCGGCGCTCCGTGCGGGCGGCGGCGCACGGAGCGCCTCCACCTCTCCGGACTCTTCTTCTCCCTTGGTCGGGGTGCCGAGAATCGAACTCGGGCCTCACGACCCCCAGCCGCGAACACTACCATTATGCTACACCCCGAATCACTGAAGATCAGCAATATTCTAGCATGGACCATTTCTTACACCCTTTACTCTCCTTGCCAAACCTAAGTTCGCATCACAATCGCACCACTTACCGTTTTGTAATCGTTCTGTAAGGTTTGAGTGGTATAACGAGAGAAATGAAAACGATTTCAGTAAAGTCACACATCCTTCTTTCGAAAGAATCATATAAATACCTCTATGATTTAAGTAAACTTACTTATGCGGGCCTTTTCCTTGTAGGTCTTATTCAAAAACAACAGGAGTATGCTATTATGGGTTTAGTTTTTCTTATCATGTTTTTTATGCTAGGAAAGGGAATCGAAAGATCATGTTTGAAACACTAAAGACATTCATTAGTACCCTCGATTCATTTTATATTTTTACCGGTGGAACAATGCTTTTTGTTCTAACATTTGTAACTCTCGGACTCATTGAGGAACGAAACATCAACAAAGAGCGTCAAAAACGCGCTCATTCGTAAGTCATAGAAACCTAAACATTATTTCTGCCCAGAAATAAAGGAGGGTCATGTCGACCACTACAAAAACTGTTGTTCCACCAAAAACAACGCATCAACCAATTCAGCACTCAGATACGGGTGGGGTAAAGGGCGAGAAAATGCAGGCTCTCAGCATCGCCATGCAGCAAATTGATAAAACATACGGCAAGGGTTCAATCATGCGGTTGGGTGAGCGGATGCAAAATCAGGAAGTTATTCCTTCGGTTTCTAGCGGATCCATCGCGTTAGATGTAGCATTAGGCATCGGTGGTTTTCCGCGTGGCAGAATTGTTGAAATTTACGGCCCAGAGGCCTCGGGTAAAACCACGGTCTGTCTCCATGTTATTGCTGAAGTCCAAAAAAAAGGTGGTGCAGCAGCTTTTATTGATGCAGAGCACGCCCTCGATCCACAACGCGCCGAAGCAATCGGTGTAAAACTTGATGAGCTGCTCATCTCTCAACCAGACAACGGCGAGCAAGCACTCGAGATTACCGAAACATTGATTCGCTCTGGTGCAGTAGATGTCATTGTTGTCGACTCGGTCGCCGCACTTGTTCCAAAAGCTGAACTTGAGGGCGACATGGGTGATGCGGTCATGGGTATGCAAGCACGGTTAATGTCGCAGGCACTACGAAAGCTCACCGCAGCCATCAACAAGTCAAAAACTCTCCTTATCTTCACCAACCAACTGCGTATGAAGATTGGCGTGATGTTTGGCAACCCCGAAACCACAACGGGTGGCCAAGCGCTTAAGTTTTATACCTCAATGCGTATTGATATGCGCAAGATAGGGAATGTACAAGAAGGAGAGGTGATTATCGGAAGTAGACATCGCGCAAAGATTGTGAAGAACAAGATGGCCCCGCCGTTTCGAACCGCAGAGTTTGACATCATGAACAAGGGTGGTATTTCCAAGTCGGGCAGTATTATCGACGTGGCATCAGAGCCGGCAGTTGGTGTTCTTGAAAAAGCTGGAAGCTTCTATAAATACAAAGGCGAGGTATTGGCTCAAGGCCGCGAGGCACTGAGACAGGAACTCGAACAAAATCCAAAGCTTATGCTTGAACTTGAGAATGCAATTCGTGCGAAGATTAAGCTTGGCAATGTACCCCGAGATGTCAAAGAAAAGATTGACTGATACACTCTTTTATAAGATTGACGCTCTACCGATAGTACAGTACAATGCAGGGGCTTTGAACGTACTGGAATATTACACGATTTGCTTATGTTATTGTCACAAGTTTTAACACCAACAGGCAAGTAATCACCGGGTTTCCGGAGTTTTTTCCGTACTCTTCACAGCACATGTTTTTTGTAACGTAGTCATGCAGAAATGCAGGTGAAGGAGTATCTATGTCATTCTTTGGAACAATATCGAGCATGTTCGCACAACCAAAAAAGATTGGCGGACAACAGTTACCACAGCGACTACAAAAAAACCCGCCCAAGGTTGTTCCTTTGCGTAAGCAGGTTCAGCTGACGCAACAACCACAACGTCAACCCGCCCCAATGGACGATACGCAACTTCGCGAAGCACAGGCTCGCTCCCGCGAGATTATCGTTGAGGCAAAAGACGAAGCGCTTGCAATCCGCGAGAAAGCAGAACGCGAGGCTCGGTTACTTCGGCAGGAAATCAGCGATAAAGAGCGATCAAACCAGTTTGTAAAAAAACTCGAGCGTGTTGCAGGTCTCACCCGCGACCAAGCAAAACAGCAAATTCTTGAAAACCTTGAGTCTGAACTTGCCAAAGACACCGCTCAGATGATCCAAGCGGCCGAGAACAAGGCAAAAGAAGAATCTGATGACAAGGCGCGTGAGATTCTTGTCGATGCCATGAAACACGGCGCAACCGAGTACGTGCCAGAGTACACCGTTTCCATTGTGAAGATTGCGGACGACGAAGTGAAGGGCCGCATCATCGGCAAGGATGGCCGGAATATCCGCTCATTCGAGCTTATCACCGGTGTTGATGTTGATTTGGACGACCAACCAGGTCAAGTCCGTTTGTCATGTTTCGATCCGGTTCGCAGAGAAATTGCCCGCATTACACTTGAGCGCCTTATTAAAGACGGACGTATCCAGCCAACTCGCATCGAGGAAACCGTTCAAAAGGTGACCTCAGAGTTGCAAAAGATCATGTACGAAGAAGGCAAGAAACTTTGCCATGCAGTTGGCATCTACAACCTGCCAGCCGATCTCATGCAAATTCTTGGGCGCTTTAAGTATCGGTTCTCATATGGCCAAAATCTTATTGCCCATACACTGGAAGAAACCAGAATTGGCATGGCGCTTGCCCAAGAAGTTGGCGCAAATGTTGAGGTGGTGAAGCTTGGCTGTCTGCTCCACGATATTGGCAAAGTTGTTAACGATGAGGAAGGCAGTCACGTTGAGCTTGGTGTAAATCTCCTCAAGAAGTACCGCATTCCGCAGGTTGTGATTGACTGTGTGGAACAGCATCACGAAGATACCCCGTTTACCTCAAACGAGTCCGTGCTTGTGTATATTGCCGACGCAATTTCCGGCGCTCGTCCAGGCGCTCGATACGAAAACTATGACGAGTACGTAAAGCGCTTGACCAATCTTGAGGCTATCGCAAAAAGCTACGACTCCGTTCGCGAGGCCTATGCTATTCAGGCGGGCCGTGAAGTTCGCGTTATTTTAAATCCAGACAACTCAAAAGATGATGACGCGGTTGTGCTGTCGCATAAAATTAAAGACCGTATTCAAGCAGAGATGACCTATCCCGGAACAGTGACTGTTACCGTGGTTCGTGAGGTGAGAAGCGTAGACGTTGCGAAGTAACATCTCAAAACTCATTGCACGATTTCTGCACTCGATAGAAGAAGTAGCTTGATTTATGCGGGAAAAATCGCTAAGCTTAATTGAATTCGACTGCACTGCCGTCGAATATATCAATATATAAAGGAGAGCGTATGACAAAGTCAGATCTTATCGACATAGTTTCTAAGAAGGCACATCTTACGAAAAAAGCGGCAAACGATGCTGTAGAAAGTTTCTTGGATGAAGTGATGCGCTCACTCAAAAAAGGCGAGAAGGTTGTTCTTTCTGGATTTGGCACATTTTATCTCGGCAAGGTGAAAGACAAGCAAGTTGTGCCATTCGGCAAAGAAGAAAACCGCCAGACCATTAAAGGTCACCGCGTGGTGAACTTCCGCGTTGGTAAGCCGTTTAAGAAAACGGTTTGGTAAAGAATTCACATCTTCCGCTCGAGGCAAACCGTCCAAATTGCCTCTCGCAAAAGTGTGAATTCTTTCCATCCATCTTCGCTTCAATGTTCGATATAATGGCCATATCGTGAAGAAATGGTTTGCGCTGTGTCGGCTTGAGATTATTCGTTCTTTGGAATGGCGAGTGGAAACGTTGTTGTGGGTGATCTTGGACATCTTTCCCACACTCGTGTTTGCAGTAGTGTGGTTTGCTATTTTCCGAGACAAGCCAACCATTGCAAACTTTTCATTCTCACAACTTGTGGGCTATTACCTCGCAATCCAAGTCATTCTTGCTATGACAGAAAATCACTTTGACGAACGCTGGGTGGAGTCTGTGCGATATGGCAAGATCGATCAATATTTTATTAAGCCGATGCCGATGCCATCGGTTATCCTGCTTCAATCGCTTGTGAGAAAATTTATGGCATTCCTTCTTTTTCTTTTACCGTTCAGTGTCGTTGTTTCGGTATTCTCCTCCCTTGGATATGTACGCGTTGGTTTTATCCCTCTCCCTGTACTTCTCACCATTCTTCTTTTTATGATTTTTACATTTGCACTCAGTTTCTGTCTCACGTTTTTTGTGGTTTTGGCTAGTTTTTGGATTGAAGAAGCAAATAGCTTTGGCCATTTTCGGTGGCTGGTAACAAGTATTTTTAGCGGAGCACTCGCTCCGCTTGCTTTTTATCCAAAGTGGCTTCAACAGATCTCAAAGTATCTCCCATTTCAATACGCGACAGCAACTCCAGCTCTTTTGATTTCAAAGCAACAGATTGATCAAGAGGTTTTTCATGATCTTGCGATACTTGTTTTGTATGTTGTCATATTTATGTTCTTGGCGAACTTTTTTTGGAATAAAGCGATAAGGAAATATACGTCTGCGGGAGGATAAACCGCAAGTACAAGAAAAAAGTTTATGAAAAATATGTAATCATCTGGACACAAATGATGAAAATTTCAATCCAGCGCATGGTTGAGTATCGGACTGATTTTGTTCTGTGGAGCGCTATCTCCCTTTTCTGGACTTTATTTGCGCTTCTGTTTTATGACATCGTGTTCCTGCAAACACCAACAATTGCCGGATGGTCTAAACCAAACTCGATTTTGTTCTCGTTCAACCCATTGATTCGCAGTTCCAACTTTCGGTAAAGTACGCAAGCTTTACACAAGTGCCCAGATTATGTATCGGCATTTTTCTTGCTTTAAAATACCTTCCTCCAATAAGCCTGTTTCAGTTCGTCATATTTCTCTTTCTGATGGTGATTGTTCTACTCATCATATATTTGCTCTGGTTTCTCACAGCGACCATCACATTTTGGGTTGAAAAACTCGAAAATATCACCGAAATTGTTCCTTCACTTCGAAGAATCTGGAACTTTCCATCAGATGTCTACTCCGGTCCATTGGGCACACTACTCACTGTAATCTTGCCGCTCGCACTCATCTCAACAACACCAACGCGTTTCCTCTTGCATGACTATGCATGGAACGAGGTTATTACTCTCGTCGTGTTTGCAACCATTTTATTTATTATTACGCGCCTCTTTTTTCTCTACTCGTTAAAGAGGTATTCAAGCGTAGGTTCATGATGTAGAATGGATAAATTCGGAAAGCATCTATGTCCACAGTTATCAGTGTCAAAAACTTGAAAAAGCATTACAAGGTATATAAAAAAGAACCAGGTTTATCTGGGTCTCTCAAAGCCTTATTTTCACGCACGTACGAAACGGTAAAAGCCGTTGATGACATTAGTTTCGAGATTGAGCAAGGTGAGTTGATTGGATTTATTGGTCCAAATGGGGCAGGAAAAACTACAACGTTAAAGGTTTTATCCGGATTGCTCTATCCAACTTCTGGTGAGGTTTCTGTGCTTGGATATAATCCGTGGGATCGCAAGCCTGCGTTTCAAAAACAATTTTCACTCGTGATGGGACAAAAAAATCAGCTGTGGTGGGACTTACCGGCTATCGAAAGCTTTTTGTTAAACAAAGCCATCTATGAGATTCCAGACAAGCAGTACAACGACACTGTAGACAAACTCGTACAGCTGCTGGACGTAAAAGATGTTTTGAAAGTTCAGGTACGTAAACTTTCGCTTGGTCAGCGGATGAAGTGTGAACTTATTGCCGCGCTTCTGCACAATCCCAAAGTATTATTCTTGGACGAACCAACCATTGGTTTGGATGTGGTCATGCAAAAAGTGATGCGCGACTTTATTCGAGACTACAACAAAGAGTTTGGTGCCACGATTATCTTGACCAGTCATTATATGGACGACGTTAAAGAGCTTTGCAAGCGCGTCATTATTATTGATCACGGGAAAAAGTTGTTTGATGGCGTACTCCAAAACATCATCGATAAGTATGCAAAAAACAAAATTTTGTCTGTCGTTCTTTCAACAGAAACAACGAAAAAAGAATTAGAAAAAATTGGTGAAGTAAAGTCCTATGACTATCCGCAAGCAACAATTTTAGTACCGCGAAAAGAAGCCTCCAAACGCGCCGCAGCGCTTTTAGAGAAGTTTTCGGTTGCCGATATTAATATCGAAGAACCACCAATCGAGGCAATCATTCGTGATGTTTTCCAAAACAAAGGCTAAGGCCAATTTCACAAAATATTGGACTGTGATCGCCATGAGTTGGTCGAATGGTTTTGCGTATCCATTGAGTTTTTGGATGTGGAGGGTGCGGCAGATGATGTCGATGGTGATTGCGATCTCACTTTGGGAGTCGATTTTCCGTTCAACTCCACAAGTGTTTGGATATTACGGGTCGCAAATGCTTACATATATCTTTGTCTCAAATATCGTTGGGTTTATTACGCTCTCTTCACGAACAATTGAGGTTCCAAATGTTATCCGAAGTGGTGACTTATCACTGTATCTTATTCGACCACTACGATTTTTTGTCTATTGGTTTAGTCGAGATATTGCTGATAAATTTCAGAATGTCATATTTGCAGCATTCGAACTCATAGCGCTCTATATTATCTTTCATCCAGCGCTCACCATTCCAACACATGTATTGACAGTATTGATTACAGTGCTGGCGGTGTTTGGAGGACTTGTCATGTACTACTTCATCAACATGATCTTTGGATTCTTGGCATTTTGGTCGCCGGATGTTTGGGCTCCGCGTTTCCTGTTTTTTGTGATTATGTTTTTTGTTTCCGGAAGCACTTT
>Ga0075689_113_pt1 | contig 13963 bp, 14 predicted proteins | sample RifGroA2_FD_68418 | JGI IMG/M metagenome (GOLD analysis project Ga0075689, IMG submission 68418) | Microgenomates (Amesbacteria) bacterium GW2011_GWA2_42_12 | reverse complement strand
AATCGTAGCGCTGGCGCTCTAAAAATTACCGAGATCACATCGTCTACATGGAAATACCCCCAGACTGTAATAGGCCAAGCCTATCAGATTGAACGAACCAACAATGATAGCAAGCCGGTCCGTGTGGAATTTGCCTATGATCCCGATAAACTTGATCCCAAAATACCGGAAACTGTCCTACGCTTGTATAAATGGCACGGTGAAGCAAAAAATCCGTATTGGGCTCCGATCAAAAGCTCGGTAGATACCACCAGACACGTAGTGACAGCCGAACTCACCTCTTTTAGCGTCTTGGCCGTTCACGCGCCACTCATGTATTACTGGCCGGAAAGCGACGTGACTGCGCTCAATACCTACCTCGCCAGCTTGATCAAAAAAATCCCGGAGTATTCCTGCGGCATCAACATTGTGGTGGGCGAAGAATTGATTGAGTGGGTGGACGGCGAAATCGTGGAACATTACTTACGACCGGATGGCGAAGATGTGGAAACTCGTGATTGTCGCCGGCGAGAGGGCTCGGTGATTCCTACGATTTCCAATTGGCAATCGCATGAACGCGAAATGAAATGGGGGCCGAAACAATCCCGCAATACGCAATACACCATTGATGTCAGCATTATTTGGCAGACAGATGACCAAAAAAGCGCCGAAGTGGACGGCATCGTACGTGATCAAAAAGGCAAACCGCTGGAAGGGATAACCGTGACAGCCAAAAAGATTGCCTACTGGCCCACCCAAGAAAAAGCTGTCACCAAAGAAGACGGATCATATCATCTGGATTTACATTCCGGAGAGTACAAAGTGACCGCCGATCCGACTGTAGGAGGAAATGGCAAACATAAAAATTGTATTGCCGGCGGATACACCGAAAAACTTTTTGCATTTGGCGAATTTAACAAAGACCCCGAAGGGTATGTCCATGGCTCTTGGCAAAAAGACATCACACTACAATGTTCGGATTACTACATCGACGAAACCGTGACCCTGCCAGTCGATGCCACCACATACGGCATTCGTACGCAAGGCACCGAGACACAGCATATCACCGGCCGACTGGTGAAACCGACGCCCGGCGGCTATGGCTGGGAAGGAATGTGGGAGGTGGACCAAACGATTGAAACCAAAACCAAACAATCCGGCACGATGGTCATCATGGGCGGGAAAATCAATATGCCGCCAGCTAGCCATACCGCACGTGATCATTACAATTATCAATTTACTTTATTGCGCGGAATGAGAGTAGGAAGCACCTTTGCCATTGTTGGCAGTCGCGCGGGCGAAGGATACCAATTGAGCACCACATTGGAAGGTGGCGGAGTGAAGGTGGTGGCCAATGGCGGTGAAGCCTCGTGGAATATTGGGGGCGGATCGGGCTATACCTCGGCCGGCTATGTGAGCGTCGCGCAAACACATAAAATCATCTCAGTGAACGGCGAAGAGGGGTTGATATTGGAATTGCCGGCAATGTTGTCGTCGCAGTTGCCAAAAGTGCCGGTAAAAAAGATTGCGAAATGAATATGAAAAGGAAAATAGTTCTGATCTTATCGGTGATGGTATTGGGTGTTTGCTTGTGGTTTGCCGCCAAAGGCATTTTGTGGTATCGAGCCACAGCTGCCGAGCGCGCGCTTGAAAAAAAGCAAGATCAAGCGATTGAAGATGTCATTGATTCTCACCGATTAAAAAACTCCGACCCAACCGACAAAGAAACAGGGAAGGAAGATACAGCTGACCCTTTTGACGAAGACGGAATTGTCCGCGTGCTATTTATCGGCCTGGACAAACGTGTGGGGCAAGAAAATGGCCATTGCGACGCGATCCAGCTTATTACCCTCGACCAAGGATCCGGAACTATCAACATCACTGCCGTCCCCCGCGGCACTTATTCGCCGTTACCTCCAGGAAAAGGCGTCACTTCGTCAGATTATTACGTCTCTAACGCCTGCGGTTTGGGCGGACTAGACTACGGCATTAAACAAATTGAAAAAATACTTGGAGTCAAATCCGACTATTTGGTAGTGGTGGGTTTTTCTGAAACCTTGGGAATATTGCGAAATTTGGGTTTGCCAACCACCGAAACGCTCCAGTGGCTGAGGAATCGCCATGGGTATGCTATTGGCGAACCGCAACGCGCCCACAACCATTCCACTTTTATCAAACAAATGCTGATAAAATTCGCGCCAACGGAAAAATCAAGCATCAATACGGCGTTGCAATATCTGGTGTATAAAATAGTCAAAACCGACCTATCATTCGCGCAAGCACAAAAAATTATTGCAACAATTTCCGCAATGGACATAGCCAATCATCCCGAAAAAATTCAACTATCTATGCGTCCGCTTTATGCGATTCAAGATATCCCCTACGATCCCCAACATATCGGCGAATATTTAGACCAAACACTGGGACCAATCAAACATCTGCTGAACAAAGATGACTATTCCGGAACGTCGGAGGAAACAATCCAAGCAAAATTATTAAGCATCATTGAAAAAAATAAAAATAATCCCGAATTTGTATCTTGGGCTTACCAAAACAATATTTGGTTGCAAATTGAGGATAATGAAAAACGCCTAGCCGTTCAATACGATTTATTGGTTTCAACGAAAAAATTCGAACGGTTTTTAAGGGAAATTTCTAACGGGGCGGGCGGAAGGAAGGGGTGGGGGGAGGGAATTCCGCCCGCCCACCGGCGCGCTTTTGACGATTTCAAGTTTTTTTTATTATATTGTCTTTATTAAATAAAAATCCAACAACTATCAAAGCTAGTCCAATGGTCTTCAAAAAACTCTCTCCAACAAAAAATGGTACGATATATCCCTCATTAAAACTCATCCATTTAAATCCAACCGCTAATATAACAAAAAAATCAAAAAATACAATTGATATTATGACTCGCAATAACCAATCCGACCATTTCCTTCTCATGCCCATTATATCCCACCTCTCGCGCGCTAACATTTCCGCAGTTGTTTTGTCTTGTTCTAACTGACTAATCTTTCGCTGTGTCTCATAATCAGGTTCAACTATACTATAGGTGGTCGGTTGTTCTTCTAAAATTTTTTTAACCTCCTCTACTGTTACGTGGTTTTCCATAGATTCAGTCTTTTCGCTCTAAAAGCCATCATTTCGTTTGAAACACCAAACATTTTGGCCAATAGATCTATATCGTCTTTTGTAATTTTATATTTATCAATTATTTCTTCAGCCATTTTTTTAGGCACAAGTATATTGGCTGCGAAACAATTGGCTTCTTGTTCTACCGGAGTATAGTTACCATTAAAGGTTGTATGTCTTAACAAGACACTATATTCTTCAGGCTTATGATCCAATTTAAAATGGCCCAATTCATGCGCTATAGTAAATGTTTGACGATTCGTGGGGTCATCATTGTTAATAAAGATTATCTTCTTGTCAATATCTAAAAAACCAGCGACGGATTGAAGCTTCTCGGGCATTTTAATAAAACGTAATTCCAGACCCTCGCCTTTGGCAATTTGAAAAACATTAACAACAGGCTCGGTTACGCCATATTTTACCAACAAATCACTGGCTAATGTTTCACATCTCGAAAAATTTGCCTCTCCCATATAACATGGTTAATTTTTACTTCTACTACTGGTAGTATAGCACAATAAATAAAATTTGACGATTTCAAGTTTTATTTACGCACGATCAAGTAAAATCTATAAATTTAGCCTGATATTTGTCTTTCCATTGGCTCTTGGGCAGAACGCGTTCAGAATATATCCCTGGAGGCGGCCAATTTACCTCCGAAACTTTTATACTACCATCTTGGTACACCTCTTCTACAAACGCAACATGACCTACCGCAGGATTTTTTAAACTCCCAACGAACGACATAGCACAACCGGCCTTTGGTTCTTCCAAAATCTTATACTGTGCACTTCTTTGAAAAATCCCTGCCCACAAGCCCCCATTACGCGGTCTTTCTGTTGGCCATTTGATAGTGATGCCCATTTGTTGAATTTTATAATGAACATACTCTACGCACTGAAGATCATCCCTTCGTGTTCCTCCGCCAAACTCGTCATTAATAATTTTACGTAATTTTATGGAATTTGCATCAGTCGCGAGGTTTTTTTCGTGATTGTGAAAAGATGGCAAGACATCTTGGACAATTTCTTTTTTCTGCAAATTTTCCAATGCTACTGGAGAAGCTTCCTCTAAATAAAATTTTGAAACCCAACCGGTACTGCCCTCTGCGTTCACCTTAACCCAATCACCATTTTCTTCCACAACCTCAACTTTAGTCCTAAAAACAAGTTTCGCTATAATATTATCATTGCTAATTTTATCTGGGCTGGAACGCATGCGCAACCCATCAGAAGCGCTGACAAATAAATCTTTGGTGGAAAATTGCGGAGTGATATCTGCTACATTTGTTTGTTCTTCAAAGTCAAAAGTTTGGTTGCATTTGGGACAAGTTATTGGCATAAGATGTGTTAAATTTAAACTTTAATGATCGTCGTGATGATTAAATCGTATCACAATTTAACCTTTGGTGGCAAATTCTTTTAGTGAGCACCTTCCGCCTGTATCGCCTCTTTAACTTCTGACTGACCAGACAAAACAGGAATTTCCGGAAAATTAACTATTTTACCAATACTATTTTTTATCACATTTCGGCAATTTTTCGCAAATGTTTCATCCTCTGATTCTTTGATGTATTTTGCAACTCGGAAAAGATCGATGGTTCTCATCAAAACACAATTTGACGATTTTGCGGTATTGATACATTTAGTAGTAAATTGCTCTGCTCGTTCAAATGGCTTTGTAAGCCGAAAACCATTTCCAAATAAAATACCAATTGCAGGATTTTCAATTTCTTCCCTTTGTAAATCTTCCTGAATGTTTGTTGCCAGTTGCCTAAATTTATCAATATTTATCGCCGAAGTATCTTTCCCCTCGGCTTCGCCGATAAAGCGGTCTCCTTCCGGCGAAGCGATAACATGATCCAACTCAAGATTTCCGTCGTTGTAATTCTCCGCCTTATAACCCAATATCTCCAGTGCTAAATTAATTGCACTTTCAAGTATTTTTCCTTTTTCAAAAAGTAAATCTCGTAATCTAACCTCTTGATCAATTTTTGTCAGCAACTCATTCTTTTGCAAAATAAGCTCATTAATTTCTTTTGATTTCTTTTCGGTCTCTTTCTTAAAAATCAGCTCTTGGGCTAATTGAAAATCTGCCCCGTTTGTCCAATCAGGAGGTGGGGTTTTGTCTCCGCCCTTACGGAGAGCTTTGTCTATATCAATAAGCGCTTTAACTAAAGATATTCCAAATAGAGTTGCATCTTTCGTCCAATATTCATTCTTTTCTTTCCCCTTGTGTTCGGTGAATTTTTTCTCGTCATATTTTATGAAGGGCAAAACCACAAGATGCCCATTTTTTATTTTGTAAGTTGCCCCTAGGATTTTTGTTTTATCTTTGCCAGTGAAAATTATTTGAGCCCCGCTTGGATTTTCTATGTAGAGCTGATATACCAAATCTTTCCCAAATTTTTCATAAAAATCACTAAAAATCGGGTTCCCGGAAAATTCAATGTGCTTTCCAGAAGCAGATGTTAATGTGCCGATATCAATGGGAAGGAAATTATAATTAGAATGTAGACCTGTATTGTACATTCTTTGTCCCTTTTTCTCGGTAGATACGCTATAAGAAATTTGATGCTCTTCTTTGCTAGACAACAGTACAAAAACATTTTTTCCAGAACTTAAGTGATCTTGAATTTCTTTTTTTAAGTGAGCCATTTTTTCAATATATTCTTTTGACGCTGCAACATCATAACATCCTGAGTCACTAGAACTAAACTCCACCCAATGGCCTCTTGGATTTAAGGAATCTGGTGCAATTAATAAAATGTCAGCATCCATTAAAGATAATTGCTCGTAAAAATCAATTTTATTTTTATCGAATGTTGGTATTGTGTATCCAATTGTAAATATTTGTTTTTCCATAGTTATCTTAATTCACGCCCCCGCGCTTTATCATTTTATTTCCCCGATTTAGTTCTATTACATTGCTTGCACAACATCTGACAATTCGTTCCGACAGTTTTTCCACCCTCGTGCCAAGGTTTTATATGATCCGCTTCCATTTCTTCAATTTCAAAATGTTTCTTACATTTTTTACAGATGCCTTTTTGTCTTTCATAAGCTTCGCGCTTCATTTTGTCTGTAAACGCTCTAATATTTAAATACTTCTCTTGTCTCGTTAAAACATACGGGTAAATACCGGATTTTTTCGTTACATCTTCATCTTGCATCAACTTTTTTATCTCGGACTCCAATTTTTTGGCGTCTAATTTCGCTTTCTTAAATTCATTATACAATAGCCCCCACTCTACCCCACTCATCTCTCGACGATAATTTATAAAAATTTTTCTCACCCATGTAATCACATCCTGAAAATACTGCCACAACTCCTCAGCATCTTTTTTACTTTGATGCTTCGCCATGTAATCTTCTATTTTACCGTCGTTAACCCACGAAAGCGCGGTCTCTAAATAATCTTGGCGAATAGGCGAGCCACTAACTAGTTGCCCACCATCATTCGCCAATAAATATGCCGCGCAATTTGATTTACTAAATTTAAGTTTGGCATCGGAGAGCCACGGACCGGTATATACAGCGTTGCGCAGTTCTTGGTCGGTTAACTTTTCACCGGCAATATTAACAATTCTAAACCAATCCAACCGCTCTTTGTCTGTGCCCTCGCAGAAATAAATCATCAACTCATAATCAAAAATCTGTTTTTGTTCTTCGTCGGTTAAGTTATGGAAAAATCGATCATTGAGCGAAAAGTCACCGTTTACATATTGTCCGATACTAATGGTGCGCTGCTGTCCGTCCATTACTTCAAAATTTCCTTGGTCTGTCTTAACCCAGTACATCACATTGAGCGGGAAACCATTTTTAACTGTTTCAAGCACGGCATCTCGCTGTTTACCGGCATAAACAAACTCACGCTGATATTTGGGGCGGATGTCCAATTTGCCACCGTACGCCACCACGCCTTCTTCGGCACTATCTTTATAGCCAGCTATTACTTTACGGACCGAGATTTTATGTAAATCAATTTTCATATTATTTTTTTACTTTTTTATTTTTAATGAGTACTCGTGCGTATGGTGCTATAAGATATTTACTATTATCACTTATGTAATATATATCATCTGGTTTTATTTTTGTTTCAATAGCTAACACACAATTTATGGCATTGCCATTCTTTTTTGTGCCATCTCTCATGATTTTATAGGGATTTATGTAATTTTTATTTGGGGTGAAATTATCACGACTATTGCCAAGTCCTATTATTTCAAATTGGTCTGGGTTATATTTATCAAGAAAAGTAATTGGAACTCCCATTACACCCTTATAATCCATAGGAATTTCAGAAACTTTCGGCACTTCAATTGCGTCATAATTATCATATTTCAGATATTCTTTAGGATTATACTTCTTATAAAGAGTGATGTCTTGCTTGTGTTTTTCGACTTCAAGATTGGTGAACCAACATGAAGTTGAAACTCGGGCGATTTTCTTGCCATCTTCGTCAATATGGTGAAAGTGTTCCCAGTTGTCTGGCACCACAAAAAACATACCAACATTAAAATTGGTGTAACCAGTCCGAAGCTTATTATCTTTAATAAGTTTAAAAAATTCTCTGTAAGTTATCGCATTAGTATTGCCGATGATCAAAAATTTTTTATCGTACTCCGTTAGCTGTATCAAATATTCACGAAAAAGTGAAAACGGCGGATTAGTCACCACTATGTCGGCTTCTTTCAATAATTCAATACACTCCTCACTTCGGAAGTCGCCAGTACCGATCATCTTGGTCAGAAACTCATCTGGGTCAGGCATGCGATTACCATTTTTATCACCAGTATATTCTAATTTATATGGCGCGTCTTTGGTAAACAAATTGGCATCTTTGTAATGTGTGGCAATCAATTTTTTCAGCCCTAAATGTTCAAAATTCATGCTGAAATATTTTACAAAATTACTTTCTTTTGGGTCGTCACAATTACAAAATACAACTTTGCCACGAAATTGATCTTTGTAATGTTTGATTTCTTTTTCAATGTCGGCAAGCTGAGTGTAAAACTCGTCTTTTTTGGCAACACCTGCCTTGTGTAAATTTTCATTTAACGATTTCTTTGGCATAATCTTATTTCATTAATTCATCAAGCGAAACACCAAGCGCGTCTGCTATTTTTTTGACAGTGTCAATTGTTGGGTTAGGCGTAGAGCCAGCTTCAATCTTCGCAATCGTATGAAAACGAATTTGTATCTTGGGCTTACCAAAACAATATTTGGTTGCAAATTGAGGATAATGAAAAACGCCTAGCCGTTCAATACGATTTATTGGTTTCATATTTAGCATTACTGCCTGACAAAAAAGAACGCGAATCGACTATCGCGGACTATCTGCTGGAAATGGAAAACCGAACCGAATCATTTTGGCAAGGCAAAGCCAGAGAATTATTGAAACGAGAAATTGATAACTAAAATTCATCTGGTTGGTTTCAGTAAATTGAATAAAAAAACAAAGGCTTTCGCCTCTGTTTTTTTGCAGGCCCGCTCGGATTCGAACCGAGAACCTCGGTTTTGGAGACCGATGTTTTACCATTGAAACTACAGGCCTAGATGGCCTTGCCCGATCAAAATATAAGCAAGCAAGGCTTTGATGATGATAATTCTACCTCAAACTGAAGATAAAATCAAGTTTTCGCAGATATGCCTATTCGCTCGGTGCGACGGCTTTATCCACTTCCACCACATCAGAAGCGACCGGATTTTGCCAAAATATCGCGAGTAGTGCGAGCAACCAATACACTGCGCTGTGCAAAATCGGCACATTAACATTTAAAAATACAGAAATCAACCTGAGAACGAGCGGCAATGTCACTATGAGCAGGCCCATATGAAAAATTTGACTATAATTCCAATTGCGTTTGGCCACCCGAGCAATAATCCAAATCCACAACGACATAAACGCTATATACACCATCTCCCCCAGCACAGTCGTCACAAAAATGAATACGAATAAAATTGCGGTAAATCCATATCCCCAACCGCCACGCAACTTGTCAAACCACCCAAGCAACATCGAACGATCCCACTTGCCGCTTGGAAAATTTTTGAAATTTTGAATTTCAGTCTTGGAGCCCTCCCCGCCACGGAGCACAAAACCATCTTTTGTCACCAAAATTACATTGTCGGTATCGCTTTTGGCAAAACTGCTAGCATCAAGCGTGCTCGTAGTCACCGTGTCCACCACCATTACTGTTCGTTCATTTTTGTCGCCAACCACTTCGCGTATAAATGGCTGGTCTAATTTGTCCACCACCAATTTTCCATCCTTTATCTCCACCGAAAAATCTGGAATGTTTTTATTCAAGTAGTCCTGTCCTCTTTGCACGATCTTGGGCATCGCCCAGAGTGCCGGCAACACCGTCAGAAACGCAAAAAACAAACACAAGAACAACAGATATTGCCAATTTTTCCCGACTTCATTCTTTTGTGCCGCGATCCATCTATAATCGTACAAACTATGATAAAATTTTCTAATAAATTCCATATAGGATTTAAAAGATTAAAAAAGTTAGCCCAATGACGAGCTAACCTTAATATTATTTGGTTTCTTTATGTTTGATGTGTTTGCGGCAATGGCGGCAATACTTGTTCATCTCCAAACGATTTTTGAGTGTCTTTTTGTTCTTGGTGCTGAAATAATTGGTGCGCTTACACTCGGTGCACTCCAATTTTATCATGTTATCTTGCGACATATTTTTTTTAATTAAATTTTTTTAACGCGTGGGCAGGGAAGGATTCGAACCTTCGAAGGCGGAGCCAACAGATTTCACTAATCCAAAAGTTTCCTAATGGCGTGGACTATATCTTTACCCCGCAGGGTATCCTGGTATCTAGTCTCTACGGCGCTCCCCGACTAAGTCAGGGTTCCCACGGTATTGGCATGACCCGATTGGTTTTAGCTTTCACCGTTATCCCAGGAAGTTTATCTTGGGGTTTCCCCCAAGAGCTGCATTTTCTACAGTCTGTCCCCTTTGACCGCTCGGGAACCTGCCCATTTTTACAACGTACTGATCATGCTATAGCAGAGTGACAATATCTTTTCCAAAAGTTTTTTATCACTATACCGCACATGCAATACACCATGAGGTATCACTCTTGCACCTCTGTTGAAAGTCGACCGTATATATGGTTTTGTGAATTGATTGCGTTCAACTTTCAACTGAGATGACCAATAGTCTATCAAATCGCTCGCATCCTGATCCGAAAAGCAATAAAGATATAATCTTAGTCTTTTTTCATCAACACGACAAATTTTTCTTAAAAATTTTACAAATAATTTAATCACCTCAACATCTGAATTTGCCAAATCTACTGTCACGCCGGTTTTTGCACCTTCGCCATAATAAAGCATAATTCCTGCAATCAGTAATTCGCGTTCACTGACTGACAAGTTTTCTTTAAAATGAAATGACAGCGCTTTCTTCTCAAACAAGATTTTATTTTGCTCCTGCAGTGTTTTGCGTGGTACTTTTTGGCGTCTCAATGAGCCGTATACTTGCTTCAAAGAAATCTTCAATCTTGCGGCAACTGCTTTTCCAGTCATACCATGACTGTATAATTCTTTTACCAAGTATTCTTCGTCGTCAGTAATTTTTTTATTGGGCATAAGTAGTTGATATATATCTATTACATTATACCTAATATTTCATCAATTGTAAAATAACTACACACAAAACAACCAACTCTTAACTCCAGAGCCGTCTCAGGGATTCGAACCCTGGACCTACGGTTTACAAAACCGTTGCTCTACCAACTGAGCTAAGACGGCATATTTCAAATAACTCCGAGCCGTTGCGCGGATTTGAACCGCGGACCACCTCCTTACCATGGAGGTGCTCTACCAACTGAGCTACAACGGCATTGTATTTGCTTTACATTCTATCGATCCGATCACGAAAAATTTCCAATTTTTGATTTTCCGGATTTACCAAACGTAATTGATTCCAAACATCTCTGGCAACTGCTTTGTTGCCACATATTATAGCATTTTCCAAGAATAAGTCAAGATACTTGGGATTCTTCGGCTCGAGCTCCACCGCTTGTGACACCGCATCGAGCGCCACCATCGGCTGACCCACCTTAATGAGCATCTCCGCCAAGTGAAAAAACCGCGGTGAGAGCGAATCGTTCACCAAAATCGCTTTTTGATAATTTTCGATCGCTTCTTCGATATCTCCCTGGCTTTCGGCGATTTCCGCCAATTTCACCATTACACTGTCATCGTCAGGCTCCAATTGTAACACAAACTGATAGGTTTGTCTAGCCTCTTCGAGAGAGCCTTTTTTGAAATAAACTTCAGCCAATCCACGATAAGCCACCACTGACTTTTGATCATATTTTATGGCCATAATATACAACTCCTCGGCTCGATTCAAATTATTGATCACCAGATTTTGCTCGGCTTCGATGAGCAGACTGCCCACCTTTACGATAGTTTCCTCTTTGGGTGGCGCATTTTGGACTGACACTGTTTTTTTAGTACTCTGTTCGAACTTCCACAGTCGATCCACCTTGCCAACGTAAATCCGAAAATTCAATTGAACAATGCCAAGTAATCTTCGGATCGGCGAAAAGATTTTTGCCCAACGCGCTTTGACGAGTTTGCTGTGCTCGTCAATCCGTTTGGCGATCATCTCTTTTTTCTTGATAAATTGTTTTTCTTCCGGCAGAGTGTCCAGTCGCAAATTCGCCAACTGTGGTAATTTACGCACAACAATCACGATAATAATCGCGAGACAAACTAAAATAATTGAACCGAAAATAATATTCAACATATTTATAATTCTTGCGCGGCGGAAATAATTTCTAGCCATTCATCCAACTTGGTCGAAGCGGCACCTACCAACACTCCATCGATAGCTGGCTGACTCAAATAACCGACCACATTATTCGGGCGTACACTACCACCATACAACACTACCGGATCGGAATTTTTGATTAAATTTTTACATATTTTAATAATCAATTCATGCATCCGCATCGCCTCATCTGGATCACAAGCCACTCCCGTGCCAATCGCCCAGACTGGTTCATAAGCCACAATCAACTCTTTGTCTTTTGGCCAATTCAAACCATCGAACGCGGCACGCAATTGCACCTCCACCACTTCTTCGGTTTTTCCAGTATTACGCTGTTGTTCGGTCTCTCCCACACAAAGCACAGGGGTCAAACCACTCGCGAGCGCCGCTTTCATTTTTTCGCGCACATCATGATCGGTCTCGCCGAATTGATGCCGACGTTCACTGTGTCCGATGAGTGTATATTCGCAACCAACCGCTCGATACATCGCCGCCGACACTTCGCCGGTATACCCCCCCTTATCCACCCAATAAACATTTTGCGCGCCCACACCAATACCCACATCGCGAAGCACTTGCCCCACCGGATATAGACTGAGAGTGCTCGGAAAAATCGCCATTTGGATTTTATCACCAAATTTTTTGGCACCACGAGCAAGCGCGTTGGCCAAAATATTACTCTCGTCATAATCCAAATACATTTTCCAATTGGCAAACAGATAAATTTTTCCATTATGAGTAAACATATTAAAACATTTTTAAAATCTGATCTTTTTGTATCGGACCAATCGCCGCCGCGCGTACTTGTCGCCAATCAAAAATTTGTTTGGCCAGTCGGCGAATGTCTATCGCTTTTACTTGAGATATTTTTGCGCGTATCACATCGAAACTTTCCATTTTTTTATCAAACCAAAATTGTTTGGCAAACCAATCAGCCTGAAAACTGGAATCTTCGAGAGCAAGAGTCAACCGTCCGAGCATGTTAGTCTTCGCTTCTTCGAGCTCATTTTCGGTCACGAGTACCGCCGCCATCTTTTCTACTTCGACGCGAATCACTTTGATCGCTTCCGGCAGACGTTTCGGATCCAAACCGGCCGAAATTTGCACTACCCCAACATCGCGATAAGTCGATCCGCCAGCGCGCACCATATACGCGAGCCCACGCCTCTCCCGCACCTCCACAAATAGGCGCGAAGTCATACCGCCGCCCAAAATATGCAGAAGCAATGATAATGAATAAGAATCTCGGTGGTCGTGCGGCAACCCCGGAAAACCCAAAATCACCTGAGCCTGATCGACTTTGCGTGTCTCTATCAACACCCGCTTATTGCGCGTGGGAATATTTTTCGGCCAAACAAATTTATCAAAATTATTTTTGGCGAATGTCTTGCCTGGTGTCTTTTTCACCAAACCGGCCGTGCCAAAATATTTTTCCAAAACTTGATGATCGGTTTTGTCAACTTTGCCGGCCGCCACCACTACCATATTTTCCGGTCGATACGCGCTCTTGTAATAATTCCACAAATCCTCTCGGCTCAACCCACGCACGGTCGCGGCCGTACCGCCAATATCCCTACCGAGTGGTGTGTCGCCAAAAGTAATTCGATCGAATAATTGTTCCACGGCCATAATCGGATTGTCCTCATACATACGCAACTCCTCCACGATCACGCCTTTTTCCCGCTCAATTTCCGTAGCGTCAATTTTCGAATCAAACAGCATATCCGAAAGTAAATCACAAGCCACCGTAAATTTCGCGCTATCGATTTTGACAAAATAGCCGGTAAAATCTTTGAAAGTAAAAGCATTGTAAGCCGCGCCGTAAATTTCCACGGTACGCGCGATATCCTGCGCTCCCGGACGGCGGTTGGTGCCTTTGAACATCAGATGCTCCACAAAATGCGAAGCGCCCGAAAGATGCGCCGTCTCATAGCGTGACCCCACCGGAAACAATACCAAAACCGTAGTCGCCTCAGTACCCGTCACGGGCACGGTGATTAGTGTCGCTTTATTTTTTAATTTCGAGAGGTGAAACATAATTTT
>Ga0075689_116_pt1 | contig 14082 bp, 13 predicted proteins | sample RifGroA2_FD_68418 | JGI IMG/M metagenome (GOLD analysis project Ga0075689, IMG submission 68418) | Microgenomates (Amesbacteria) bacterium GW2011_GWA2_42_12 | reverse complement strand
GAGCGAATTCAGTAAATTTCTATCAAACATCCTAAATTCGATCCATGGTAAATTTCAAAGAACTAACGGTAAATAATATCAAATTTTAGCGATTTTGTCAACTCCCCCGCTTCTCTTTTGGCTAACATTAGCAAATATACCGGTTTTGTGATAACATAACCCCAAGTCTCCGGGTCATTCACCCCCAACCCCTCTGCCCCTGCGCCATGGCGAAAAAATCTAATTCGTTGTATTATAAAAAGAGTGATCCTGACGGATAAAAGGAGAAAACATACTACACATAACACCGAGTATACGGTTACGGTTCGCCTGACGGCGAGTCTCCACCCATATTTTTGCTCCCGTTGGTCGCAAAAACATCGTATACTTGGATACATTAGGCGTAATAAAATTTTTACACTTTTTGTTTTTTTGTGATTGGGTGATTGGCGAGGGGGGGGGCGAATGTGAATGAATTGAGGGGTGTGATTGAGGGGTTTCAAGGTGTTTTCTTCGCTTTGCTACAAAAATAAAAACTAATAAATATTAATCACTAATTTTATTCTATGAACAAAATTGTATTTTAGCTAAAGGGGTTAGTCGTAGACAAAGACACTAAATTGTTAAATTTAAATAATTTGATAAAAATACTCATAATTATAGCACTCTTTATTTATGGGATATTATTTTTTCATAATATTTGGCAAAATTATAATGTAAAAAAATGCATTAATCATTTTTTCGATAAAAATAATAGTGGTGTTCTTATTCAAAAATTTAGCAATATTCAAGCTTACTGCAAAACAATGAATAAATAATATGAAACAAATACGTTTTATAAATTTATTTTTACTCAAAATAATTCGTGTATTATTATGGATTACATTATTTTTTGGTGGTTTTTTGACAATAGGAATGATCGAATCGGCAATATATCAAATTTTTAAATTTCCTTCACAATATTTATCTATTTGGTATGTTATTATTTTTGCTGCTTTCATTTATCCAATATATTTATTACTAAAAACATTGAATTTGGAAATCAATCTGATGAAACATTTGGATTATGCAAAAGTAATGATTAAAAACAAAATAAAAACATTGGATGCTAAAAAATATCCCTACTTATGGTGTATTGATAAAAATGACCTTTTTACAATTATATATAACAAAGCGCAAAAAAATCTTTCATCACAAGACTGTGTTATTTATCCTACACAAATTGATGAAATCTTAATGGAATATGAAAATTATCTTGAAGAAAAAAAAGCGCAACAATATCAAATTGTGGATAAAAATGACATAACTAAATTACAAGAGAAAATAGAGCGGGAGATAGATAATTTAAATCCGGAACATTTTCCAAAACTAATAGAATGGCGCCGGGCGAACCGAAACCGTTTGATCGAAGTGATACTGAACCAAGCGGAGTCATCACCAAACGATTCAATCGGGATGATGCTGGCGTGCTACGAGAGCGACCTCGAGCATCTTTCTCCCTCGCCAAGAAAAAAACAATCATCAAACAAAAAATCAGATGAAAACTAATATCACCGTTCTCCAAACCGACATCACCCAAATCTCCGTTGATATAATCGTAAACGCGGCCAACGAAACATTGCTCGGCGGAGGTGGCATTGACGGTGCCATTCACTATGCCGCCGGTCCAATGCTTTTGGAAGAATGTAAGACGCTGGGCGGATGTAAAACTGGCGAAGCCAAATTTACCAAAGCATATAATTTGTCGGCACAATACATTATTCACACAGTCGGGCCTATTTATGGAGGAGAAAATGGCAATGAACCGACACTATTGGCCAGTTGTTATAATAATAGCATTAAATTAGCCGACCGACTTAAAGCCAAAACAATCGCTTTTCCTTGCATCAGCACTGGCGCGTTTCGCTATCCGCACGACGAAGCCACAGTGATTGCCATTGAAACAGTCCAAAATTATTTAGACAACAATTATACTTCTCTGGAGCAAATATTTTTCGTCACTTATAGTGATTTGGATTATAAATTGTACAAACAAAAATTGGAAGCAGGGACAGTTGACATAATAACGCTATAAATATGTTTTCAACATCCATAATAAAAATAGACGGTAATAAAGCGATAAATTTTATCAACAATAGCAAGGACTTTGTTGAGGTGATTTTTACCATTGACGGCAAAGAAGTAAAGGAAGGTAAAAATCTTGATGAAAAAACCAAAGGATGCGCCTACCCACCAAAATTGGAAAAGCCTGTTAAAAAAATGAAAAACGGATCAATGTTGCCATTTAACCGCAACGGTGGCGAGGTGGTGGCATATATCTTTGCCGGTGATGGTCAATACAAAGATGACGACTTGGAAAAACCCGCCTTTTTGAAACACAAACTAGTGGACAAAATATCATTTAAAAGAACAAGTGATAAACCGATTGAAATAATCAAAATTAGATACTAAATTGGCAATAAAACTATGAGGGTATTTAGTAAACAGTCATAAAAACCCCACATTTTAGCCAAAAAACTACCTCTTGACATTACTATACTAGTAGAGTATCATAGTAAATGGTATTACTATACTATTTAGATAACATACAAAATATATGGAAGAAATACTCAAATATTTACAAAATCAGTTTGTCCAAGCCCCTTTCCGCTTGCGAACATACACACAAGACGAACAAGGTAAAAAATATCCTCAAAGAGATATCTATCCAAAAATAGATAAATATTTGAAGGATTTTTTGCATAACCCCGAAGCGCGCGACCGTTGGATCATTATCCCCGGTCTTCGTGGCGTTGGCAAAACCACTATAATGGCTCAGCTCTTTCTAAACTACTACCAAGAAGTTGATCAGCAAAGGATGTTATACATTTCACTTGACGAAGTGGTAAATGTTTTGGGCTCATCCCTCAAAGATGTATTGACGGCTTACGAAAGAATACTTGGTGAAAGTTTTGAAAAACTCACTAAACCTTTATTCATTTTTATTGACGAAGCGCAGTACGATCCCAAATGGGCGGCGGTGTTAAAATCTGTTTACGACCGATCAAACAAAGTTTTTGTGGTTTGCAGTGGTTCGTCGGCGGTATCATTACAAACCAATCCTGATGTAATCCGCCGAGCAATTTTTGAAAAGTTATTTCCGACCAGTTTTAGTGAATTTTTAATGATCAAAGAGAATATATATCCAGTTACTGATTTACAAAAAAACATTAAGGATGCCATATTCTCTTCGGAATCAGCGGCCGAAGCATACCAAAAATTAAAAACTTTTGAACCGGCCGTCATGAGCTTCTGGTCTCAAGTTGATCAACACCATGTTGACGAATATCTAAAAATTGGCACCTTGCCTTTTGCGATTAGAATTAAAGACGAATCCAGAGTTTACCAAACCATCACTTTATTGCTGGACAAGGTAATTAACCAAGATGTCCAAGGCCTGGGCAGATTTGATTCACAAACTATCGGCCATATTAAAAGAGTTCTGTTTTTATTGGCTGAATCGGAGGTCACGAGTGTGCAAAATCTCGCTAAAACATTAGAAACCAGCGTTACTACCGTTTCCAATATTTTAGAGGTGTTGGAGCAGGCGGAATTATTAATCAGGGTGATGCCGTATGGCTCTAATTCAAAAAAAGTTAGAAAGCCATCAAAATACCAATTCATGTCATCAGCCATGCGATCGGCCTTTTTATCGGTGGCTGGCAACCCCCAAATATTTGCTCAACAAAAAGGCAGATTAATGGAGGATATTGTCGCCATGACTTTATACCGTGAATTTGTTACCAATAGCCATGGCGCTCTAAATTGCGACAGTTCCCAAGGCGGCGCTGACTTTATTCTCACTATCGCGGAGAAGAATATCATCCCAATTGAAGTTGGTATGGGTGAAAAATTGGGCAGACAAGTGAGAAATACCATGAAAAAGGTGCGCTCGGCCAAATATGGTATTGTGATATGCAGCAACGAACTGACATTATTAGAAGATGCCAACATCGTAAAAGTCCCGTTAGATTATTTCTTGTTGATATAGAGTGAACGATATAGCTATGGGGCATTCACCCCTTACCCCTCTGCCCCTGCGCCATATTGAGTGAACGAATTCGCCCCCCCCGCGAGTGAACGAAAAAAACAAAAAGTGTAAAAATTTTACAACGCCTAACAGCCGATATGCGGTTCAAGAAAAAGAGTGTAAAATATTTTCAAAGGATACTCTTTTTCTTTCTCCCATATTTCGCACACATTTAATTTTTTTAGGAATGTGCGAAACATCGCATATCGGCGTACATTGTACGAAATAAATTTTTTATCCTTTTTTATATTTTCCCGTGGTGATTGAAGATTGATTGACGATTAAATGAGGCGAAACAAAATTTTTCCATACGATTTTACAGGGGTATTCTAAACAAAATAATATTATTACAACACTTCCGATTTAGTAAATACCCAAAAAAATAGCGTAGTTTAGCCAAAAAACAGACCACTGTCATTACTATGTCACTGTACTGATATAGTACGCAGTCGGACAACTTATTTCACTTTTGATACAATATCGTTATATATCTGAAATGACACCTTGCACTCGTGCAAACTAACAAAAACGATAAATATACAACATGGCCTCTAAAAAAATACTCTGGACAACTGATATCCACCTAAACTTTCTAACTGATAATGATCTTGAATTATTTATCGCGGATATTAAAAATCAGTCCCCTGATGCCCTATTAATCGGCGGCGATATCGGAGAAGCACCATCTGTTTGTTCTTACTTGCGCAAATTGGAACAATCTATTGATTGCCCGATATATTTTGTGCTGGGAAATCACGACTACTACCGCGGATCACTATCTAAAGTCAACGAAGATATCCAGCGCCTGTCAAAATCTTCAAAGAAATTAATTTTTCTTGATGCCGTTCCATTCATTGAACTTACCAAGGAAGTAGCTCTTGTGGGGTATGGCGGTTGGGCTGATGGCAAATTTGGAGATTATGATGCTTATAATATTTTACTTAATGATTACATCCTGATCAAAGAATTTATTGGGCTTAACAAAAACCAAAGATTGAAAAAACTTAATGAGCTTGGCAGTGAAGCCGCTTCTAAAATAGAGGATGATCTTATTTCTGCTTTTAAAAATCACAAAAAAGTATTATGTTTGACTCACGTACCACCATTCAAAGAGTCGTGTTGGCATGAAGGCAAAATTTCTGATGATGACTATCTTCCACACTTTTCGTGTAAATCCGTCGGTGTTATGATGAATAAAATCATGCAAACCAAACCCGATTGCTATCTGGAAGTATTGTGTGGACACACTCACAGTTCTGGCAGTGCGCAAATCCTGGACAACCTCAAAGTTATCACCGGAAAAGCGTCTTACGGAAAACCAGAAATTCAAAAAATAATTTATCTTTAAATATGGTGTAACAATATGGATAGTGCATCAAATTTAAAAAGCAAAAGAATCAACGAATTGAATGATTGGCGCGGTAAGACCCTAAAAGAGTTTCGCCGGTTCATCAAGGAGGCAGACCCAATGGAGACAAATTAAACAAACCTGCCCTAAAAGCCCTAATCCTAGAGGCTGTGGCCATAAATATCAATCACAAAAAATAGTGTTCCTTTGTATGTTCAAACTGGGGAAAACTCTATAATAACTTCAAAGTCACATCGGATTTTTGGCTAACACACCACTAAAAAGGCACTATTGACAGGTAGTATACTCATAAGGTATACTACTTACAAGTATACTAATTAATGTACTACAAAAATATGCCTTTTATCAACCGTGAACAAGAATTAAAGGCGCTGAATGAAAAATGGCAATCCAATATTGCCCAGTTTTTTATTATTTACGGCAAACGACGCGTTGGCAAAACCGAACTGATTAAACAATTTATCAAAGACAAACCGGCGATATACTTTTTGGCCGACAAGCGCACTACCGCGGATCAACTGCGTGAATTTGGACAAATTGTTGGCAGTTACTTTAAAGATGAGATTTTAATCAAAAACGGCTTTGGTGATTGGATAGAAGCATTCTCATATTTGAGAACAAAAACAACCGACATGCCTTTGGTTTTGGCGATAGACGAATATCCGTATCTGACCGAAAACGACAAATCCACCAGCTCTCTTTTTCAAAAGGGCTGGGATGAATATTTGAAGAATGCCAAAATATTTTTAATACTATCCGGATCAAGTATCGCCATGATGGAATCGGAAACATTGAATCAAAGCGCTCCCCTGTTTGGCCGCCGCACCGGTCAAATTTTGGTTGATCCGTTGAACTTTTCGCAATCACAGAAATTTTTCCCGGAAAAGAGTTTTTCTGATTTTCTAAATATTTATACCATCACCGGCGGAATGCCTGCATATCTTAAGCAGTTTGTGGACGGAGGTGAATTAGCTGAAGAAATCAAGAAAAAGATATTTACCAAAACCGCTTTTTTGTACAACGAAGTGGAATTTGCTCTAAAAGAAGAACTACGCGAAACCAAAAATTATTTGGCAATTCTACGCGCCATTGCTTTGGGAAAAAGAAAATTAAGCGAAATCGTGAATGAAGTCGGGCTGGATAAAGCCACGGCGAATAAATATCTTTCCGTACTGATCAATTTGCGCCTAGTGGAGCGCGAAGTGCCAATAACCGAAGATAAGCCCGATAAATCGCGCCGGGGTTTGTATAAAATTTCCGATAACTTTTTTGTTTTTTGGTTCCAATATATTTTCCCCTACAAAAGTTATTTGGAAATGGACAATTACGATTATGTGCTGGAAAAAATGTTTAGCGGTTTGAAATATAGCGACACGGTAAATTCCGGTTTTAAAAGTATCACCGCGCAAGTGTACGAACGGGTCGCGGTTGAATTGCTGATTACTTGGCAGGATAAGATTTTTGCGTTTGAGCGAGTCGGTCGTTATTGGGATAGTGAACAAGAAATTGATGTGGTGGGATTTAGTTCTTCGGAAAAAAAAATAATTTTCGGCGAGTGCAAGTGGTCGGAAAAACCGGTGGGCACCAATATTTATGAGGAACTAAAAAAGAAAGCAGCCAAAGTGGAGTGGAATAAAGATGATCGAAAAGAATATTTTATTTTATTTAGCAAGAGTGGGTTTACAGAGGAAATTATAAAAATAGCGAAGATCGATGGGGTATTTTTGGTGGAGAAGGATGTCACGATGAATGACCTTCTGCCCTAACGGCAATTTTTTAATCTATTATTGTAATTGAGGCACTGTCCCGCCGCGAGCGCGACCGCGAGCGCATCGGCCGCATCGTCGGATTTGATTTTTGTTTTCATCCCGAGAATAATCGCCACCATTTTTTGCATCTGCACTTTTTCCGCCCGACCATAACCGGTGATTGACTGCTTCACTTGCAAAGGCGTGAATTCATCAATCGGCACTTTCGCCTGCACCCCCGCGAGCAGTATTGCCCCGCGCGCCTGTCCCACCTGTATCGCCGTCGTCACATTTTTGAAAAAAAATAATTCCTCTACCGCCATCCGTGTCGGTTGATATTTTTTGATCAGCGCCGTCACCGCATCGAATAATTCTTCCAGCCGTTCGACAAATTCTTTTTTGGGAGAAGTTTCGATACAGCCATGCGTGATTTCACGCCACTCCCCTTTTTGTCTCTCGATCACTCCGTACCCCACCCGACCAAAACCAGGATCAATCCCCAAAATTATTTCAGGTTTTGTCATATTATTCGGCATTAGTCCAAAAATCATCGACGTCGTCGTTATCCGAAAGTTTCGCAAACATTTTTTCCAGAGTGGCCTGAACGTTTTCATCCACCGTCAGTTTTTCTTTCGCTACCCATTGGATACCGGATTCATCCGGTTCCAATCCCAACTCTTTTATTTTATTCAAAACTTTTTGTAAATTTTCCACTTTGGTTTTTATCTCTACGGTCTCGCTGTCGTCAGAAAAATCTTCGGCACCCACTTCGATCAAAGACAATTGGAAATTTTCCATGTCTATTTTTTGCTCAGCAAATTTAGATCGAGCAATTTCGATCACTCCCCACTGTCCAAACATCCATTGTACACTACCGGCACCACCCACATTACCGCCGTATTCACTAATGATATGACGAATCTCCGCGCTCGCCCGATTTTTATTATCGGTAATGGCTTGGACCAAAATCGCCGTGCCACCCGGACCAAACGCCTCATACAAAACTTCCTCCATTTGCGCCCCCTCACCCGATTCGCCGGTACCACGTTTGATTGCGCGCTCGATATTATCCTTCGGCATACCGGCCACGCGCGCCTTGTCCATGAGCAGGCGCAAAGAAAAATTCGTCGCCGGATCTCCCCCACTCTCCCGCGTGACGATCATGATTTGTTTGGATAATTTAGAAAACACCCCGCTTTTAGCGGCATCTTGTTTGCCTTTGCGCTGTTGAATATTGTGCCATTTACTGTGGCCGGACATAAGATTATTTGGCTTGATTTACACAAAATAATTATACCAAACGGTTGCGGGGTTGACAAGAATGAATTTTCGAGGTAAAGTGAGACATTGTATAGTCCGTTCTTTTTAGCCACAATGTGGCATTTACCATCAACACAGCCACATAACACAACGGAAAGGGTACCGAAAATGCAACAGGACACCAAGAACCCCCACCCCCTCACCAGACGAAGAGGAACTGCCATCGCCACCGACTTGGAGATGGGCAAGACTTATTACGTCACCTCTTATCGGGGATTAATCCAAATAGTAAGTGCAAGCAACCCCGATCACCCATTCCCCAAAGGAGAAAACTCCATCCCAGTCCTCGTACTCCTTCGAGGAGGACGCATCGTGACAGCGGAACGCTACCAAGGACACAAAGGACCGAATGTGATAATCGAAGAGCGGCGCTTCGACGAACGCGAGCAAGAGCAAATAATCAGACCATTTGTAGAGAGACTACTTTCCGAAGGCAAATCCTTCATCACCCAAACCGACGGTGAGGACGACCCCTGCATTCTGCTGTGGAGCCTGTTCTTCCGTAGTAGCCATTAAAGGCACCGATGGTTTTCGCCGAGCCCCCACCTGGGGGCCTTTTTTTATTCTAAAAATGCAAAAAACAAAAACAGGATACTGTCGAACATTTGTTCTGAAAAGATATCCTGTTTTTGTTTTGTTAGATTTATTGTTTAAACCCCGTCCCAGCCGGAATCAATCGTCCAATAATCACATTCCTGAGTGGACAAAGCAACACGGGAAATACCAAGTAACAACTCGCGTCCAGTAGCCAATTTGCCACCTTCTTTTTTCGCGAGCCGATTGGCATATTCCACCTGAGCACGTTCTACCACTTCACCCGGTAGAAGATCGGTATCGCCGGCATCTTCCACATACACGCGACTAAACATCTGTTTGATGAGCAGTTCTACGTGTTTGTCGTTCACCTTCTGACCTTGGCTGGAATAAATATTTTGCACTTCTTGCAATACATATCTCTGCACCGCCGGACGACCCTTGAGTTCGAACAGTTCGTGCAAATTTACAGAACCATCAGTCATCTGGTCGCCTTTGGCCACCTCTTCACCGCTCTTCACATACAATTTATACCCGATCGGGATGATGTATTCGCGAATCTTCGGACCAACATACGACAAAGTGAAATTAGTTTTCTCAATCTTCACCTGACCGTCATATTTGGCTATCACTTCTTCACCCGAAGCGCCACGCACGATGAGCACCGTATCTTTGATCACGCTGTCACCATTCTTCACCATCACTTCATCTTCGGATTTCAGTTTGGTCTTCATCTCATCCATACCTTCGAAGTGTACGCGCACAATTTTCTGTCCGCGACGACCTTCAAAAATCTTTTTACCGGTCGGCGATGTGACAATCTTGCCATCAGCGTCTTCGATCTCCACTTTACCATCCACATCGGCGAGTACGGCTTGATGTTTCGGAGTGCGGCATTCAAAAAGTTCTTCTACGCGCGGCAAACCTTGAGTAATATCCCCACCGACCACACCACCGGCATGGAAAGTGCGAAGGGTCAACTGAGTACCAGGTTCACCGATAGACTGAGCGGCGATAATACCCACAGCGGCGCCGAATTCGGCCGGTTTATTGTGAGCCAAATCAAAGCCATAACATTTGCGGCACACGCCTTTCGGTAAATGACATTGCAGTACCGAACGCACATGGATCGAATCCACCGTGGAAGCATCAATCTCACGAGCGAGTTTTTCATCAATAACGTCACCGGCTTTCACCAAAATCTTATTTCCCACTTTCACATCGGCCATCACATAACGACCCCAGACACGATCGGCCAACTTTTCACCCATTTCTTTAGATTGGGCAACGGTAAACACCTCACCAACAGTATCGCCACAATCATCTTCGAGCACTACCACATCTTGAGACACATCCACGAGACGGCGAGTCAAATAACCGGCGTTCGCAGTACGAAGAGCGGTATCGGACAAACCTTTACGAGTACCGTGCGAAGAAATAAAGTATTCGATCACATCAAAACCTTCTTTGAAACAACCCTTCACCGGCAATTCGATAATATCACCGGACGGAGATACTACGAGACCTTTCATACCCACCATCTGACCGAGCTGGCCAAGCGTACCACGAGCACCGGAATCAATCATGGCGAACACGGAACTATCTTTGTCGAGAGTGCCCTGACTTTTGGCCACGACGCGATCTTTGACCTCAGTCCAAATTTCCAAAATCTTGGAATGGCGTTCGCTTTGCGTAAGCAAACCTTCTTGATATTGTTGTTCGGTCTCATGCACGAGCACGTCGCCCTCTTTCAAAATTTCCGCTTTACCCTCAATCTTGGCGAACATACCGGCGCCGATGGAATAGCCGGACTTGGTAATATATTTGAAGCACAAATTTTTGAGCGCATCGGCAAAAAACGCCGTATCCTGTTGGCCGTGCATTTCCAAATGTAAACTGATAATCTGCGCCAATTTCTTTTTGGTAATCACTTCGTTGTAATACGGCATTTTGCTCGGGATAACCTCGTTGAAAATCAAGCGACCGACAGAAGTTTCCACCAAATGCGAAGCGCCTTCCGGAAATTTATCCATATTGGTGAAACGCACTTTCACGCGTTCATGCAAAGTGATCACGCGACTCTTGTAAGCGAGTTTGGCTTCCTGTTCACAAGAAAATATTTTCTTCACTTCGGCAGTATCGTCGCTATGATAGCGAGTCATGTAATACGCCCCGAGTACGATATCTTGGTTCGGAGTAATCACCGGTTGACCGGTAGCCGGCTTGAGCAAGTTCTTTTCGGAAGCCATGAGATTATCAGCCTCCCAACGCGCTTCGGCGGTAAGCGGTAAATGCACGGCCATCTGATCGCCATCGAAGTCGGCGTTGAAAGCAGTACAAGTGAGCGGGTGGAGTTGGATAGCTTTACCTTCGATGAGACGCGGATGGAACGCCTGAATACCAAGACGATGCAAGGTCGGAGCGCGGTTGAGCAGTACGCGCGTATTTTTGGTGAGTTCTTCCAAAATATCCCAAACCTCATCATGTTCACCCTCGATATAACGGGAAGCGCTACGCACATTGTGCGCCAGTTCACGTTTGATAATCTCAGCCATGATAAACGGTTTGAAAAGTTCGAGCGCCATGCGTTTCGGCAGACCACATTCGTCAATATTCAAAGTCGGACCGACGACGATTACCGAACGACCGGAATAATCCACACGTTTACCGAGCAAATTCTGACGGAAGCGACCCTGTTTACCTTTGAGGATATCCGCGAGCGAACGCAGTTGACGTTTCTGGCCGGTAGCGGCGAGCACGGTTTTACTATGACGAGCATTGTTGTCAATGAGAGCGTCCACCGCTTCTTGCAACATGCGTTTTTCATTGCGACAAATAACTTCCGGCGCATCGAGTTCGAGCAAACGCGCGAGACGATTGTTGCGGTTGATCACGCGGCGATAGAGATCATTCAAATCGGAAGTGGCAAAACGACCACCATCAAGGGCGACCATTGGGCGCAAATCCGGCGGAATCACCGGAATATTTTTCATAATCATCCATTCCGGACGAATATCGTTTTTGGATAAACTCTTCAAAAGTTTTTTGCGGCGGATGATGCGTTCCAATTTGGAACCTTTGGCGGTCGCCTGTTCATCTACCAATTTTTGAATAGTCTCCGGAATATTGATCCGTTCGAGTAGCCCGCGCACCGCCTCGGCGCCGATACCGGCTTCGAACAAATGGCCATAACGCAAAGATAATTCCTGATATTTATTTTCGGAAACAATTTTCATCACCGCGAGCTCTTTGAGTTCTTTGTCGGCAATCTGAAAATCTTCGTCGAGCGCGGCGCGTTTGATCGGCGGTTTGTTTTTTACCATTTTCATCGACATGAGTGATCACAAACGAAGCGAAGTAAATCACCTTTTCGAGAGCCTGCACCGACAGATCGAGCACCAGGCCGATCTTGCTCGGCACGGAACGCAAAAACCAAATATGTGTGACAGGCGCGGCGAGCTCGATATGACCCATACGTTCACGACGCACGAGAGAAGTGGTCACTTCCACGCCGCACTTGTCGCAGACAATTCCTTTGTAACGAATTTTTTTGTATTTACCACAGTAACATTCCCAATCTTTGGTCGGACCAAAAATTTCTTCAGCGAAGAGGCCGCCTTTTTCCGGTTTCTGAGTGCGGTAGTTGATGGTTTCCGGCTTGTCTACTTCGCCGAAAGACCAAGCGCGAATCGCCTCCGGTGAGGCAACACGTAAACGAATAGCATCGAAGTCGAGGGAGTGAAGAGTGTCACGAATCATATATTTATAGGGTTATTATTAGGAATTATTTCTGATCCGTCTCGCCGCCTTCTTCAGCCTGACGTTTTCTTTCTTCTTCGGCCTTTACTGCAGACGCCAACACATATTCTCCCGATTCGCTACGTTTGAGAAGTTCGACATCCAATCCCAAACCTTTGAGCTCGCGTACGAGCACATTAAATGATTCCGGCAAATTGACGCGGCTGATTTGTTCGCCCTTGATGATTGCCTCGTAAGCTTTGGATCGACCAGGCACGTCGTCGGATTTGATAGTGAGAATTTCTTGCAAAGTATGAGCGGCGCCGTAAGCCTCGATGGCCCAAACTTCCATTTCACCAAAACGCTGGCCACCGAACTGCGCCTTACCACCGAGCGGTTGCTGAGTGATGAGACTGTACGGACCAATGGAACGTTGGTGAATCTTGTCCTCCACCATATGATTGAGCTTGAGCATATAATTGTAGCCCACGGTAGTTTTGGTATCAAAAGATTCGCCGGTGCGACCATCATAAAGTTGCAACTGACCATCTACCGGTAATCCGGCTTTGGCGAGCTCGGCGCGAATCTGTTCTTCATTAATACCATTCAAAACAGGAGTAGCAACTTTGTAGCCAAGAGCATTCGCGGCCAGACCCAAATGAGTCTCGAGCAGCTGTCCGAGGTTCATACGAGAGATAACACCGAGCGGTGACAGAATAATATCAATCGGGGTACCGTCTTCGAGGAACGGCATATCTTCGGCTGGCACCACTTTGGAAATTACACCTTTGTTGCCATGACGACCGGCCATCTTGTCACCGACTTGAATCTTGCGCATGTCGGCAACTTTCACCTGCACTTGTTTGATGATACCCGGTTCGAGTTTGTCGCCATTTTCGGCAGAAAAAATTTGAATACCAATCACCTTGCCATGTTCACCGTGTTCGAGATAGAGAGATGAATCACGAACGTCGCGCGCTTTTTCACCGAAGATGGCGCGGAGCAATCGTTCCTCGGCTGATAATTCAGTCTCACCCTTCGGAGTAATTTTACCCACCAAAATATCACCGGATTTTACTTCGGCGCCCACGCGAACAATACCTTCGGAATCGAGATTTTTTAATTTTTCTTCACTGACGTTCGGAATATCCGAGGTGACGAGTTCCGGGCCAAGCTTGGTCTCACGCACATCAGTGGTGTAGTCCTCGATATGAATAGAAGTATAACGATCTTTTTGGACAATACGTTCGGAAACAATCACCGCGTCTTCGTAGTTGAAACCGTCCCAGGCCATATAAGCCACCAAAACATTTTGACCCACGGAA
>Ga0075689_113_pt3 | contig 14817 bp, 13 predicted proteins | sample RifGroA2_FD_68418 | JGI IMG/M metagenome (GOLD analysis project Ga0075689, IMG submission 68418) | Microgenomates (Amesbacteria) bacterium GW2011_GWA2_42_12 | reverse complement strand
TATACAAAAAGCGATGGAATGGCGGTTTTGTAATTTTGTAATTGCGCAAACGCCTTGTGCACGGTGGCGTTTTCATCCGCCGGATTTTTCAGTTCCAATACCACGAGCGGCAACCCATTGATAAACAAAATCACATCCGGCCGTTTATTTTTTTCATTTTCAATAATCGTGAACTGATTACATACCACAAATTCGTTGCGGTCAATATTGTCATAATCCACCAGCCACACCTTTTTGCCTCGCCGCACTCCGCCCACCATTTCCTCCACCTCCACTCCATTGGTCAAATACCCATGAAATTTTTCGTTGTTGTCTATCAGATTCTGATTATCCAACCGCAGAACCTTTTTTATCGCCTCCTCGCGCAAACCCTCCGCCACCCCCGGATTGATCCGTGCCACCGCTTGGCGCAACCTGTCCACCAACACCACATCCGCAAAACTGGCCTCGCGCTCTGGGGCAGTACCATCAAACGCAATATCCGGCCCGTAAATATACGAAAAGCCGTGTTTTTTGAACAGATCAATTACATGCTGTTCTAAGTGGTCTTCGGTGAGTTTGGGCATAAAATAAAATTAATTAGTCTTTGTGCCATCTACTATTTCATCAATGGCCTTACCGTCTAAACATTTCATTTCAATATTTAATTTTTCTTGTAAAAATGTATATCTACTTTTTTGTTCCAAAATAATATCTGACCATTTTCTAATATACAAATTATGTCTCCTATCAAACACGAATGCGAGTCCGGATTGTTTTTCACCACGTGTTTCCATAGCCTCTATTTGCCTTTGGATATGTTCGCCAAAATCGGTACCGACAAGATAAAAAGTAAAAAATATTGTTTCTCCATTACATGATTTTTCTTTAATAATGGTTTCGGCATATTCAAAAATTTGTTCGTATTCTTTTTTGTCTAACTTTACGCTCGGCCTTTTTATTTCAATAATTATTGATCTTGTAATAGTCGTGGTGATATCAGTTTTTGTCAAAAATAAATCTAATTCTTTTTTCGATTGTGTTACTATTGGCTCAACTTCTCTTCTGAGAATACTGTCTTTAAAACCAGTCAATGTTTTTCTAATCGCACCTTCGGTTGTGGAAAACAATCTATAACCATCACCAAATATCCAAAAATTTTCATCTAATATTTTCTGCAAATGATCTACCTCTTTAACGTACCTGCTTTCATCGCCGAATAATATCACCTCCAGTGAATTAATTACAAGCAGTCTATGGTCAATTTCCTTAATAGTTTTGATTATATTGGACAAAGTCGTTCTATCTAATAAATTTTCTAAATCCTTTTTTTCTTCGTCGGATAATTTGTAAACTTGCTCCAATATCTTTAAAATCAAATTCTTATCTTCCGTGCTCAACAAAGATGATATTAGATTAAGAATAAATTTTCTTTGATCATCATTTGAATTAGTGAATAACTGCGGTGCGACTACAAAAATTTCTTTTACTACACTATCATAATCCTCTTGATTAATACCCAAATCGCAAACTTTGGGTAATATATGTTTTTCTTTCCACTCACTTATTCTTTCGGCAGAAATTTTTCTTAAATAAGGTTTCCTTGTTTTTTCCAATATGTCTTTGATATTTCCAAGTAATTCGTTAAATACTTTCTTTTTTTCTTCAAAAATTGGCAGTATATTTTGCCCATTATCAACATCGTCACAATTTTCACGATATTCAAAATTATCAAAAAAATTTGATCTAACAAATACGGAATGATAAAAATCATCCGATTTATTATTCAGTCCAGATGTTCGTTTAAATGATTCAATCCCACTGCTATTCAAAAAATAGTATTTGCTGTATTCGCGTGTCGGCTTGCTTCGCCATTGCACAATGTCTAAATCAAAATCATTATTTAACAGTGATAATTTATGATTTTCCGTATTATAAACCAACCCATCGAAGGCAATCTTTTCACCGTTTATATATATGTTTTTTTGTGGATATAATTTTATAAACCAACAAAATTCTTCCGCAATCACTTTTTTTAAATCTTTTTCAAAAAATACTTCGTTTAGTTTACTTGATACCACATCAAACGACACCTTCGTTCCTTTTTCCAAATTTATTTCCTCTTCCAACTTTTCTGATATATATTTATCCAATGTATCCGCCGAACATCTTAGCTTAAACTTTTTTTCACCAAACACACTTTCCCAAGTTGCGCTTTGTGCAAATGAAAAAAATGTAAACCGTCCAACGCCATCTTTGCCTTGTGGCAATGATTTATATGGCGAATTTTTCTTTTGTGAAACTAAAAATAATTTTGTTGTAAAATCATTGTCTAAATTCCAACCCGTACCATCGTCTATGATTTCAAATTTCGGATAACCAAAAGACATTCCCCCTGCATTAATTGAAAAACTATAATTTAAATTTATATTATTCGCACCAGCGTCAAAACCGTTCCAGATATATTCTAAAATTGAATTAGCTGGCTTATCTTTAAAATTCTTTAATTCATTCTTGATCGATTCAGATGTAATGTCGATTTTTGTCATACTAAATAATTACTTAACCTCCACTTCTCCGCCCATCAACTTCGGCAACAAAGTATCGCGAAGTTTGGCAAGGATTTGAATTTGCGAATTATTACTTTGGATTTTATCCAGACAATCTTTGCCTATCACGGCAAACTCTGCCATTTTTTCTTCGTTCGGCAGAACAACTTTGTGACTGAGAACCCCTTTTAAATTTAAATTTTTAATTCCTGTTGACCCATTCTCAAAATTAAAAAATAAATTTATCCCATACAAATATTCCCAATAAAAATAAAAAAAAGGCATTATATCAATATTTTTCAATCTTAATATCTTGCAAAAATTAGACGCTACAAATCCAATGCCGTTTCTTTTCCTAATCTCGTTTATAAAATAAGCTACCCGACCTGTCGACTGATCAGCTGTACCGCCAGATATTTCAACAATAATATCTCCGTGAACCAATCTAACCTTATCAAATTTATCTTTTTTTACATATCGATGTGGAGCACGCAAAGATACTCCCATCTTTAAATCAGGCAAATCAGTGCCTCTCAAACAAATAATTCTTTCTGTGTGTATTTCATCTGCAGTATCTTTCCCCCATTCGCCAGAAATTAATTCGCCCACATATTCCCCCAACTTCCCCACCCGCCACCCCGCCGGCAGATTGGATTCGTCTTTCACAAACCACTCCTTAAAAATCGTCTGGGCGATGTTTTCCAAAGTTTTGTTTTCCGCTCGCAACAATTCTATCTTATCATCAAACCCCGACAACACGCCAGCAATCGCGCGCTGGGTGGGGATGGGTGGAAGTGAAAATGAAAAATTTTCAAATTGTGTCTTATTAACAATCGAAGTCATTGTCCCGCCCGCGATACTTTTAATATATGGCGTTAAATATTGCAATAAATAGTAAATAAAAATATAATCAGCTTTTTCCTTGTCAGCGATAACGCTATTTATTTGTTGATTAGTAAAACTTGGCTTTTTTGTTATACAAATTTTACCGACCGAGGCAATACTGGTATAACAAATCGCATCGGCAGGTAATAAAATATTTTTTTGATATTCTTTTCCTTTATCTGAAATACTTCTTTCCGGATCACAATAACGGACACCGTCCTGAATATCAGTTGGGGTTATAAACGGAAAAACGCCGCCAAAAAATTCCTTACTGTCAGTAGGCGGCGTTTTGCCAGTGACTACTCTGGAAATCTCCTTTAATGTTGTTTTTTGCCAATTATTCATAACTATTCAAAACAGTTAAACCAAAATTCTTTATTATCATCGACTGAAACTACATAATTTCTAACTATTGTTGTATTGTCTTCCAAAATTAAGCTGACTTTCGTATAAATCTCAAACAATTCTACTTCATAAGCATGATCATCATCGCCAATTTCTCTCACATCACATTTTATATCCATGCCACAGTCTAACACTTCGAAATATTGTATTTTTTTAGTTTCCACTCCTAAATTAATAAATTTTTCTTGCTTTAGTTGCTGGGTTAAATGATCTCTGAAATAATCAGTTTTCGCAAATTTATAATAATCCTTAAGCTCGTTATATTCTCCGTAAATTTCTTCAAGTTTGGTTTGCAAATTAACCCATTCCTTTTGAATATCAAAACTTTTATTATACTTTTCTATGAATTCCTTTGGGCAACCCGTAAAATCCTTTTCATTATTTGTGTATAGTATTATTTGATCATATCCATCGTACCCACTAGCCCACATTATTTCTTCCCAAATTAGCGCATCCTTCAAGTTCCCTCTACCCTCCTCATCAAATGGTTTTTGCCCTCTGTACATTCTGATTTTTAAACTTTTTAACAAATCTGCATGTTTTGTTTCGTCAACAGTGATAATAAGCAGCTCTTCTCTTTTGATATACTCTTCTGTTGTATTGGTAATATAATCTTCAATTTTAAAACCACTTTTTACATTATAACTAAAATTTATATCTTTAATTTTTGACAACTTACTTTGCAATATTCCAGTTGTTTTTTTGTCTTTTACAAACTGTCTGAACATTTGCGATTTTAGCTCTTCCACTACGCAACTTGGTACGGCGACAGTCACATATTGTTCCAATTCGTTTTCCTCTAAATAATTCCTTAAACGACCATAATCACCTCCAAATTTAAAATCAGAATAGATTATTTCTTTACTATGTTCGTCTGTTTTTCTAATTCTATTTGTATCAAATATTATTAATGTCTTGTATATCATATCTTTACTCACGCCACACCTTATAAACAATGCCTAATATTGCTTATAGAACTATCTTCAATTCTTACCTATATTTTCTCCTTTATTTATAAGGTTTTTTAAAATTGCCTCTAAAAGCCTCTAAAATGCCAAAGTGTAAAATGTATTAACTGAGGCGCCATTAGTAACAAAAACACCCAAATCTCGCAACTTCTTTAAGTCAGTATTAATAGTTGCTCGGGGCGTACCCTTGAGTATTTTTTGACAATCATGTGCCGTAAGTCGATTTTTTAACAATAATGTGTCAATCAATCGTATTTGCCTGTCGTTTATATCGCGATATTTTTCACCCAACAGAATTGCCTCAAAACTATTAACTGAGTTTCTAAATAGTGGTTCTGGCAGACCGCAATCCTGCATTTTCTTGATAACAATATCAATGCCTCTGCCATACTCTTCCAAATATCTCATGTCCTTTAACCTGGCCGCTATCATGGAATTTCGACTAAATTGGGCTTCCTTAATATTTTCAACAGTAACACCTGGTGGAAGTGATCCTGGATTTAAAATTTCAATTCGATCTTGAAATATCCGAATCTGATTATATGTCTCAATTATTTTGTAATCCCGATGAATAATTGCATTTGCAATCAATTCGCGAATACCCTCTTCTGGATATTCATATTTTTCAATGCGCTTAGTGCCCCGAATGGTTGATTTTTTAAATATATTTTTTAGTACAAATTTATATGATTCATCTATCAACATATCCAGTGTGCCACGGATATCTACCGAATCAACTATGGCCGATGACGGGTCACTGCCGGCATAACGAACACACCGGACTATATATCTATCATAAGGAACTTTATCTTGTGGCGTATTGTTTGCAAATACTAGATACCCCCCGATAGTGGGTTTAATTTCTCCATCAAAGCGCGCAACAATGCCAAGGTTTTCTAAAACAACGTCATTAACCTGGTGGCTCGCACCTCTTTGGGTTTCTGACTCGCTTTGTTCAAGCAGGGTAACTACTTTTGGGATTGATATTTCATCTTTATTTGTTCCACATGCTTCTGCACGATCAAATTGAAATTCTTTGGACGATGCGACATAAGTTCTAAACTCATTGTCGGTAATCTTTCGACTAGTATTTCCTTCGCGAATATATGCGCCGTTCGGGAGCCCAACAGATTTATAATAACAAGGCATATAATCTTTCGGGCATTCCGGCACATACAGCGCCAGTATTGTTTTACCCTCATATTCTAACACATAATACTCCGGCCGTAACACAAAACTCATTTTATCATTAAAATACTCTGTAAGTTTAGTTTGCATAAAATCCACTTTGACACAACCCGTACATTCGTTTTTCTCTTGATCAACACCAAAAACCACTAACCCACCACCGCGACAATTTGAAAAAGCGGAGATTGTTTTCCAGATATCGCTGGGGATACTGCTAGTAGCGGTTTTAAACTCCAAATCAGGCAATTCAGAAGCAATTTTCAGCCCATATTTAATTTTTGCTAATACTTCTTCTTTTGTCATAAAAAATATTATTTTTACTATATTGTTCGTTACCATCAACGATCACCTCCTCGCCCCCATTCAAATCACCCTTGTCCAGCGTGCTTAATTTTTGTGGAGCATATCCCACCATTTTGCCCTAACGGACAAAATGGTAGTGGATAACTAACCATGCAGTTTCTGGTATTACATTCTTCGCAGTTCTTCACCGTAAGTCACCATAAACACCAATAATTTTGTGGGCATTTAGTCCATTGCCAAATATGGCAATGGTTATAAAATAATCAAAATCTTCCACTTGAACCACTTTTATATTAATTAAGTTCGTTCATATTTAAAATTTTGTGTTACCGAGGATTCCTCGACTGTAAATTACTTGACAATAATCTACCGATGAATAATAATATATTCGAAGTAAGCAATAATAACTTATGGGGTGCCTCGGTGTTCCCCCGAGGGACTCGGGACTTAAGCTGGGGAATTCCATCCCATAAGACGCTACTTCAACAAAATGTCCAATCAATCCGATTGGATTTTTTGTTTAATTATCCGCTTTCGTCTAAAAATATATACATACTAATAATCCAATTTTTTCAGCTGTTCTTTGATATTTTTATTCATGGCTTCTTCTTTTTTCATCTGTTCGTCCAATTCTTGGGTTAATTTCTTCATTTTATCGGCAAACGGAATGCCATCGTCCACTTCGTCGGGAATACCCACATAGCGACCGGGGGTGAGGACAAAATCGTGTTTTTCGATGGCGACGATTTTTTCTGATTTACAAAAACCTTTAATATCTTGATAACTACCCTCTTTGCTTTTCCATTGATGATAGGTATCGGTAACTTTGACAATATCTTCATCGCTAAATACTTTGTGCGTGCGGTCGGTAAGGTGACCCAAATCTTTGGCGTCAATAAATAATACTTCGTCCGCGCGAGCGCGTTCGCCATTGCCAGATTTTTTGCGCGAGATAAACCAGATACACGCCGGGATTTGGGTATTGTAAAATAATTGTCCGGGAAAAGTGAGGATACAATCTACCAAGCCGGCTTTAATTAAATTTTTGCGAATCTCGCCTTCGTTGGAAATATTGGACGACAGCGAGCCATTGGCCAAAACCATCGCCATAATGCCTTTAGGCGACAAATGGTAAATCATATGTTGCATCCAGGCATAATTGGCATTGCCGGCCGGTGGCATACCATATTGCCAACGCGGATCATCGCGCAGAAGTTCACCCGACCAATCACTATCGTTGAAAGGCGGATTAGCCAGAACAAAATCGGCTTTTAAATCTTTGTGTTCGTCTTTCAGAAACGACCCTTCGGTATTCCATTTCACTTGACTGCCATCTACCCCGCGAATCGCCAAATTCATGCGACATAGGCGCCAAGTGGTCTGGTTGGATTCTTGCCCGAACACCGAAATATCACCACGGCGGCCGCGATGCTGTTCCACAAATTTTTCACTCATAATAAACATGCCACCCGATCCACAACAGGGATCATATACCCGGCCTTTGTACGGCTCAATCATTTCTACCATCAATTTGACGATGGATTTTGGGGTATAAAATTGCCCGCCTTTTTTGCCCTCGGCATTGGCGAACTCTCCCAAGAAATATTCATATACTCGCCCGAGTAAATCCTTGCTTTTTTCATTTTCGGCTTTGAGCGCCACATTGCCCACCAAATCCACGAGTCCGCCCAGCGCCATTTTGTCTAGATTCGGACGCGCATAAACTTTTGGTAAAATTCCACGCAAACTCTGATTGTCTTTTTCCACCAAATCCATGGCATCGTCCAAATCCTCGCCAATGCTGGGGAGTTTGGCCCGAGTTTGCATATATGACCACCGCGCCTTGGGCGGCACAAAAAACACGCTTTCGGCCGCGTATTCGTCTTTGTCTTCGGGATTGGAACCTTTATATTCACCCTCGCCTTTTTCTAATTTGGCGTGCAACTCCTCAAACGAATCGGAAATGTACTTGAGAAATATCAGGCCGAGCGCAATGTGCTTGTATTCGGCGGCATCAATATTTTTGCGTAATTTATCCGCCGCTTTGAATAGCATTTTTTCAAATTGGTCGGTTTGGTTGGTGTCATTTTTCATAAAAAAGGGGCTTAAATGTGGGTATATTTTAGCACTTATTTTACGCGCTGTCAAAACACAAAAACCGCCTCTTACGGCGGTTTTATTTATACGACATGCTCCCCCGATGGCCGATTTCCAACACCTCCACCACGCGTCGGCTTTTGTCCAAGCGATAGATGATCCGATACGGCCAAATACGGATTTTACGACAATCGACGAGCTTGCCAGCCATCTTTTCACCGATATGTGGATCGGTTTCCAAAACATCCAACGCCTGCCCAATTCGCTCTATCCAGGGCGACGGTATGCGCAAAAGTGATTTGCGGATGGATTTGGAGATATAGACAAAATATCCGACAGCCATATTATTAGGATTTTTTACGGACGGAATATTTTTTCTTGCCTTTATCAGCCAACACCAACGCCGGACGACGCGTGGTGGCCAATTCCTTTTTCATTTCCTGCCAAGTAATATATTCGCCTTTTTCATATTCATCCTCGGCCTTTTTGATGTTTTTCATAATATCCGGATCGCTCAAAATCTCCATGGTTTCGCGCATAGAATCAAACTCGTCGTAGGACATCATCACGACTTTGGGTTCGCCTTCGATACTTAAAGTGTAAAAATTATTCGGCTTTTGGACTTGTTCGGCAATTTTGAACAGGTCTTCGCGGGCTTTGGTGATAGAAAGAGTTTTGTTAGGCATATAGTTATTTTTTTAGATCCTTCCCCGCCGAGGCGGATCAGAATGACAAAATGTTTATATGTACATAATAACGTACATACCATAATATGTCAAGACGAATTATTCACAGGTGCCCCAACTCTTTTAAACTCACGAACTTATCTTTGGCCACGATCACGTGGTCGAGCAATTCAATCCCCAACAACTCTCCGGCACTGTGTAGGCGTTTGGTAATGGTAATATCCTCGTCTGACGGCTCCGGATCACCCGACGGATGATTGTGCGTCACGATTACCTGCGCGGCGCTGTGGATTATCGCCGGTTCAAACACTTCGCGCGGATGCACCAAATTAGCGTTTAGAGTGCCGACCGAGATTATCTCGCGCTGAATTTCTTGATGGCGGGTGTCCAAATAAAAAATCACAAAATGTTCTTTTTTGTGATCACGAATATCTTTGAGGTTTTCCCATACATCGCGGGGAGATAAAATCAAAACTGACTTTTTATTTTTCAACAACCGCCGCCCTAATTCCAGACTGGCCAAAATTTGACCGGACTTGGTTTTACCTAGTCCTTTTATTTCCAACAAGTCTCCCATCACCAATTTTTCCACGCCGATTTTGGTGATTTTTGAGACGATTTGTTTAGATAGCTCGACGACATTTTTCCCGGCGATGCCAGTGCGAATCAAGATCGCCATCAATTCACCATCACTTAATTTATTTACGCCATATTTCTCTAACTTTTCCCGCGGCCTGTCGACCGCCGGAACCTCCTTGATTTTCATAAAATATTTTTCACTTACAAAATTATTTATGGAATGTTATCTATTTTACTTTTTCTAGAGCTCACAGTCAAACCACCATCACACATTTCCAACTCCTATCGCCCCACCCACATCCTCTGCACTTTCGCGATCACCAGCCGAATCTGTTCATAGCCAATACTATCCGGTAATTTATCTTTGACACTCCGTAGTTTGCTTCGGTCTTCCGCATCGGCCAACGCATGCAAAATTTGCTTTTCTTCCGTATCGGTGACGTATTTTTCCACAGCCAATCCCCCACCCGCCAAATACCACTGCACCAGATGCCCCCACACGGTGGTCAAAGCAAAATTACGCGCTTTGGCAATACGCTCGGGCGTGTAATTGTCTTGATACAGTCGCACAGTTTCAGCCACGGTTTCAGACAAATTACCGACCGCCGCAATACGAGCACTGTCCTCGGCCGACATCGACGCGTCGGCAACTATCGGAGCAATCGCGGGAGCCGATTCCGCTCGCCGCGATTTTTTCGTGTCTTTCGCCACGCTATTTTCCCATTTGAAATTCAAACACACATCGCACCCACCGCATTTTTTATCTGTGTAAACACCAACATCCGGATCGGCAAAATATTCCAAAATTTTCCGCCGCCGACAACTATTTCCCAGGGCATAATCTTTGATCGCATCCAAGCGTTTGTACCGCAACGAACACAAAGCGTTGGCCTCGGCCCAACTTTTTCCCTGACTCATCGCTTCTTTTTTACTTTGCAAAATAAAAAAATTATGCAAACCAACATCGCGACCGCTGTGCAACAAAACGCAATACGCCAGCTCGCCGTCGCGCCCGGCACGACCGGATTCTTGATAATACCCCTCAATCGTACTCGGCATACCGGCGTGAATCACAAACCGAATATCCGCTTTATCTATTCCCATTCCAAAAGCGATCGTCGCCACAATAATCCGAAATCGACCCTCCATAAAATGATTTTGAATCTTACTGCGTTTGTCCCCGGACATGCCGGCGTGATAGGCGCGCGCCTCTTCGCCATTTTTCGTCAAATAATCCGCCATCTTTTCTGTTTCTTTGCGACTGATGGTGTAAACAATTCCCGATCCGGATAATTTCTTGGCGATACGCAAAGTTTCTTTTTCTCTTTGCTTCACGCTCAAATCGCTTTTTACAAAAAATCTCAAATTGGGACGATCAAACCCGCGTACAAATACGCGCGGATTTTTGAGCGCCAAATTTTTTATAATATCATCGCGCACTTCCGGCGTGGCAGTGGCGGTAAAGGCCGCGACCACCGGCCGAGGCGTTAGAGTTTTGACAAAATCTTTGATCGCCAAATAATCGGTACGAAAATCATGCCCCCACTGCGAGACGCAATGCGCTTCGTCCACCGCTAGAAAATTTATTTTTATTTCCGCCAAAAAACGACGGAAATCTGATTGATTCAAACGCTCCGGGGATACATAGAGTAGTTTAGTAGCACCCGAACGCACATCGTCCATCACGTTCTGAATTTCGCCGGTAGACAACGCGCTGTTAATAAACGCGGCGGCCACACCACGCGCGCGCAGGCTGTCCACTTGATCTTTCATGAGCGCAATGAGCGGCGAAATCACCAAAGACACCTGGTCGCCAATCAGCGCCGGTAATTGAAAACACAGCGACTTACCGCCGCCGGTAGGCATCAGCGCCACCACGTCGTGGCCGTCCACAATACTTTCGATAATCTCCCTCTGTCCCGCGCGAAAAGAAGAAAAATTAAAATATTTTTTTAGATGAGTTTCAAGCATGGTAAAACAACAGTTCCAATCTAGTGTAATTTTATTAAATTATACGCCTCGCACACTGTACCGTCAAACAATCTCCCAACAAAAACACCCTCCAATTACGAAGGGTGTTTTGATGACTGAAAAAAAGCTTAGGCGCTTTGTTCTTCGGTCGCCGGAGCGGCTTCCTCAGTAGCTTCCGGAGCAGTTTCTTCGGCGGCGGCCGGAGCGGCCTTTTCCTCTGTATCTTCGATAGTATTGAACACCATAGTGAACAAATTAATTAACAACCTGCCAACTAATGGTAGCCAACAGACGGTAAGTATACCACAAAAATTATTATTTGTCAAGGGTATTTTAGCGGCGGCGGAAATTTTGACGACGACGCGGACCGGAACTTTGACCCTGAGGACTGGAGCTTGGCGTACGCGGACGACCGGAACCGTGCGGACGACCCCAACCACCGGCGTGATGCATACTATCACTTTGTCCGGTCTGAAGCGGGCGAACCACTGGCGCGCGCCGCGGCGGCAATACCGGCAGAGCGGAAATCATAATTGGTTTTTTGATCAGTCTTTCGATCGTTTTGATGTCATTTCTCTCATCCGGACCGGCAAACGAGATCGCTTTACCGGTGCTACCGGCGCGAGCAGTACGACCAATACGATGCACGTAGTCATCCGGATTGTCTGGCAGATCAAAGTTGATCACGAGAGCAATATTATCCACATCAATACCACGCGCGGCAATATCGGTCGCCACGAGCACGCGGAATTTCCCAGATTTGAACCCGGAAAGCGCGGCTTGACGTTGCGCGAGCGAGCGATTGGAGTGGATTTCAACAGCGGTATGACCCATGTCGCGCACGCTATTGGCAATTTTCTTGGCGCCGTGTTTGGTGCGAGAAAAAATCAGAACGGTGCCGCCATTATCGGACAGAATTTTTTCTAAAAGTTGAATCCGCACTTCTTTGGCGGCAATAAATATTTCTTGTTCTACTTTGGCGGCAGTCGTACCGGATGGAGCCACTTCGATACGCCACGGTGTACGCATGAAACGCGCGGCCATCTCGGCAATAGCGGGCGGCATGGTCGCCGAAAACATCAAAGTCTGGCGATCAGACGGCGCATACCCGAGAATTTGTCGGATCTGCGGCGCAAAACCAATATCAAACATGCGGTCGGCTTCGTCGAGCACGATAATTTTCACTCTTTCGAGAGTAAGATTTTTTTGTTTGAGATGATCAATCAGACGTCCCGGAGTAGAAACAATAATATGCGGATGACGTTTGATCATCTGAATTTGTTGGTGGGATGAAGCGCCGCCGATGAGCACCGCGGTACGCAAACCAAATTTTCGGCCAACACCTTGGAGCACCTCATCGACTTGCAAAGCAAGCTCGCGCGTCGGCAACATGATGAGTCCCTGGCCTTTATTTTGGCCGAGCAGTTGGATCATTGGGATACCAAAAGCGAGAGTTTTGCCAGTACCAGTCTGAGCAATACCCACAATATCTTTTCCTTCGAGCGCCGCCGGGATACATTGGTGCTGGATAGGAGTCGGAGTCGTAAATTGCCATTGGTTCAAGACCTCAAGCAATGACGGAGCGATGCCCAGTTCGTTAAAACTGGTCACCTTGGGAATATTTTGTGACATATGTATATTAGTGACCCGATTTCTACTGGGCCACAAATGACACAAAAGATTCGAGTCTATGACCGCTAAATACGGTCAATTAGTTAAGAATATGCTAGTATAGCACATTTTGGGGGTTTTGTCAAGGCCTGGAATACCCAAAAACTATTCTTCGCGCGCTACTTCCCCATTACCATCATCGTCCGACGGCCGCGCACGTTTGCGTAATGCGAGCAATAATAACAGTAATAATAGCCATAAACCAAACAACCCATAAACCCAACCACCAAACAAACTGCGCCACCACGGAATTTTGCCCACCCCCTCATCATTTTGGTTCAAATCATTAAAAATTTTCTCACCTAATACTTCGCCTTCCAAAGTGGTGGTGGTAAATTCATCAGCCAAACTACCATTACTAGATGAAACAAGATCGTCAGCCCCGTCCGTAGTCTTATCAACAGAAGCGCTGGCTTTGACCACAGGAGTCACGACCGGAGCAGGCGGGCGAATCGAACGATCGGGATCAAGTGGGTAATAATCTAGCTTATCACTTACACCATCACCGTCGGTATCGTATTTATATGGATCAGTGGGTTTGGGAGGTTTGTCGCCAGACCAATTTATATCAACTGTTTTTCCGACGCCGCCGGTTTCGTCCCAATTATAGAGACCATCATTGTCGATATCAGTGTCGGTCGCATCCGGCTTGCCATCATGATCAGTATCTGGTGGGGTAAAAATATTTGGGTTGGTCGGATTGGGATCAGTACCGTCTCGATCACCATCGCCGTCGGTATCAGGATTGGTAGGATTAGTACCATGCGCCACTTCTTGTCCATCCGGCAGTCCATCGTGATCGGTGTCGGGATTATTTGGATCAGTACCATGAGCCGCTTCTTGATCGTCAGTGAGGCCATCATGATCACTATCCACTCGCACGGTAATCACACCGGTACTTTCACTCAAAATTTCACTGGCCACTGCGCTTTTGTGTCCGAGCGCGTCCACGCTTTGCGCCTCGGTGATCTTGGCCTTGAACTGATGGTCGCCAGCCACCGCGTGCCATGTCGCTTGCATCACATTGCTAGTACCACCACCAGACAAAGTAAATGACTGTACCGCGCCAATACTTTGATTGGTCAGTAAATCCAAAAATTGCACTTTGCCTTCCAGCCCGTCGTCACTACCATTCACCAACACCGCGAACAATGTAGTAGTATCACCGGCAATGGGATTGGTTTTCGAAATCCAAATATTACTATTCACAAAACCGATCGGCGAGGCATCCACAGGAACGCCGGCCAATAACAGACAACCAACCACCAAAATAACGGTGAAAAATTTACGCATAAATCAATATAACCAAAAACAAATTAATAAACTAATCAAACCCGCGGTTTGAAAAATAACATGCGGATGTTGTTTGCGTACTTCAATCACAATATTTAGCAGGAGCGCAAACACAAAAAATATAATGGCAAAAAAATAAAACTTTTGTGATACATCAAAAATAGAAGTGATCGGCGAAAGAGTGCTCTTGGCTAAAAAATATTTTTGTAATGGAGAAAATTTGGCTTGGCCTGACAATTCTCC
>Ga0075689_112_pt1 | contig 16079 bp, 17 predicted proteins | sample RifGroA2_FD_68418 | JGI IMG/M metagenome (GOLD analysis project Ga0075689, IMG submission 68418) | Microgenomates (Amesbacteria) bacterium GW2011_GWA2_42_12 | reverse complement strand
TTTAAATGGTAAACGTTCCCTCGAACTCTCCAAAAAACCTTACTATCCAATTTCTGACCTTTTGAAGCTGATCAGGTGACCGTTTTTGCAACGGTATCTCCTGTGGGCCCGGATGGAATCGAACCATCGTCAGGACTTTATAAGAGTCCGGTCACTACCATTGAACGACGGGCCCAGTAGAATTTATACTTAAAACAAATAATTTGACTAAGGACAAAATTCTGTCCTTGATTTTAACATCTCCATAATATAATCTGCATGTCCCATGTTTGAAACTCTTGAAATCAATACTTAATAATGTTGATTTCTTAATATAGGGTTTTCCAAATTGACTTTCCTTTATGTCTAAATAACTACACCAATACTTTACTTTTTCACCAATATTCATATCAGAATAAAGATGTAGGTAAAATTTCATATTTGATCTATCGAGATCAAAGCATTTTTCTAGCCAATTAATAGCAAATAATATAATGTCTGGATTTGTGTTACTTACACTTATTGCTGAACCCCTCCCCTTCTCGCCTTCTCCCCAATACAAAAATGCACCCGCCACTTCCCAATCTCTTTTGGTTAAAAAGCCAAAATCTTTCTTGGTTTTCCCAATTAGATTTTTCATTTTCAAGTCATTCCTAATCTTCACGGCTCGTTTATAATTCTCAATCCACTGAGGTCTCCTTGAGGATATTTTCTTTTTTAACTCATCGGACAAGACAATGTCTTTTAACCAACCAGAAAGCGTACTTTTGTTGACCATTAATTCTTGTGAAATCTGAGAATATGATTCTCCTATATTACGTAACCCTATCGCTTTCTTTTTAAGAAGAACATCCATGTACTCTACACTACATGTAATGCGGATACTTCTCAAGTGTTCGCTATAATTTTGCTCTCTCGGCCAATTCTGACTCTACCATTCTGGCATCCCGTCCATATTTCAGTCTGGATAATTGTTTTATTGCTTCTGCCAGTTTGGGATTATATAGGGCTTTTTCGGCCACTAGATCCTTGGTTACATCCATGGAAAAAGGGGGTACTGGTTCATTTGCCACTGTCGTTTTAATATATACGTTATATTTTTCTACATTTAGTAAATCCGCTTCATTAAACGTTGGACTAAATTCGTGCTGCAAATAATTAGCATCCGACACTCCGGTTCTAAAAGTCATGATCGTGCCCACATTTCCAAAAATGGCATTTTTGACTTCTTCTTCCATCTGCCCAATAAACTGATTGGCCACGATCAGATCCAATTTATATTTACGGGCTTCGGAGAGAATGGTAGCAAAATCCGGAGTGGCAAAATTTTGAAACTCATCTACATATAAATAAAATGGCCGTCGCTGTTCTTCGGGAATATCAGCCCGGCTCATGGCCGCCATCAAAATTCTCGGCACCAAAATCAGTCCCAAAAAGTTACTGTTCTCTTCCCCCAACTTTCCCTTGGATAAATTAACAATTAAAATCTTGCCAGTATCCATAGCTTCCCTAAAATTAAAAGCGCTTTTACTTTGGCCAATAATATTGCGCATGGTTTTGTTGGTCACGAAACGTCCAAACTTGGATACGATATAGTCCAACACTTCAGATTTATGGAAGTCGGATGTCTGGGCAATTTGATCTGTCCAATATCTACGAACGATGGGATCTTTAACCCGGGGCAACATTTCTTGAATATATTCCGGCCGGGTTAAGGCTTGTACTACTTCAATAAAAGTCGCTCCCGGAACCGCATCTTGAACCGTCAGAATTGCGTTTCGCACTGCATGTTCAAATCGAGGACCAATAATACCGGTTTTGTGAGGATCAAAAAGTTTGTACATTAGTCCAATAATCGAAGCCGTCACAAAATGCCGTTCTTGTTCGGTTTTGGCTTCAATCATATTCAATCCCATCGGCCGTTCATCGTCTGATGGTTCAAAAAAGATCACATCTTCAGTCCGTTCCGGAGGAATATATCCCAAAATATCCTCCGCTAAATCATGGGGGTCAATCAGACATACTCCTTTTCCTGCCCGGATATCCTGCAAAATCATAGTCTTTAATAATTGGGTCTTACCAGTTCCCGTTCTTCCAATGATATAAGTGTGCCTCTCCCGGTCTTGATCCCCTATATATATCGGCCGAGTCACTCCCCGGTATACACTTTTTCCCAAATACAATCCATGATCGGGAATTTGCGATGGGGCTGGGGCCCGTTTGGCATTTAACCAAAAAATATGCGGAGTTTCAATTGTCTTGTTGGGAAAATGATAAATGGTAGATAATTCTTCAGTGTTAAAAATGGTTTGGCCACCCCACAACAACATGGGTTGATATCTATAAATAAAATCCACCATAAAAGATTGTTTTATTCTGAGTTTTTTACCTTTCAAACCATTGATATCACCATTAAACTGCTCAAAGCTGGCTTTGATATTTGCCAAATGTGATTTGGCTGAAGATTTATCCGGTGCAACTGTCACCAATCTAATAGTTGTATCAAAACCACTCTTGCCCACTTTGTTATCCACTGCCTCCAACATTTTTGGGTCAACTTTATATGACGCTTTTTCTGGATCAGCCTCCGACTTTTTGGTTTTGCCAATCCAACCCCTACCTTTCCCTTTCCATTTATTATCCGCCGGAGCAATCAGCATTTGAATATGTGCCCCCTCTCCGTCCCCCATTTTGGCCAAAGCCGAAGTTAGGCCTGCTAAGGGATCCACTGATAAATTCTTGTAAACTTGGATCGGGTTATAAGCCGCTGTTCGGCTGACCAACCAGGCAAATTCCACTTTACCGTTTTCGGTAAAAATATTTGGCTCTTCCACAATCCTTACATCTGCTCCCGGATAACTCCCATGAATTTGTTTTTCCACCAGATCCCGCAGTTTTTCGGGCACCACTATATAAAAACGGATGTCTTCTTTTCTGGCTACAATTTCAAAACTGATATGCGGCTGGACTTGCAAAAACGAAAACCACCCAAAAGGCCCTAGACTTCCTTTTTTGATAGAATACAAACTGGCATAAATTTGTTCCATAGCATCGGTTTTTATTTCATTGTCACGCGGCACGGCCACTTGCAAACACACCATTTCCAAGCTTTTTTGTTCCCGGTCCCGGTGCCGGTACCAAATCACCAACAAATAGCCTATGGCAAAAAATATTAGAAATAGCAGTCCAACGGCTAATATCAATCCCATTAACTGGTACATCAATAAAATTAAGTCGGGCATATATCTATCTTACAACGAATGACAACGTATGACTATGAATGACTATGAATGACTTTTAGCTGTCGTGCACACCATTCAGCAAGCCACCTGATTGCTTCCCAAACTTTGTGATGTAATCCCAATTTTATTTGATCATCAGTTAGTGGTAAAACAACTTTTTGGCTACCGGTTGGAACAGGTTTTATTCCCACTGTTTTGACATAATCATCGGCCAGTTTTTGCATTTGGGCTGGATCTTTTTCTACTCTTTCCAAATGGCTCTCCACTTCTAAACCAATTTCCGGATTCTCCAAAACTTCCTCCATCTCTTTTACCTCATGCTCCTTGCCCGCCGAAGCCTCTGGTGAAGTGCGGGTCCAGCTCTTAGTTATCGCCTCCAGCTGTTCCTTAAAATGCCCTCCCGCATTATATGCCGCCTGAAAATCATCCTGTTTTTCCTCCACTTCCTCTACCACCCCTGCCAAATCATCTACTGGTTTATCGTTTGGATCTTGGGATTTGGGACCTGCCCGTCCGGCAGGCGGGTTTGGAATTTGTCCTGCACCATCCATGATTTAATAATACATCATTTAATCTGTGCAATTTGTTCACGATCGTGAATGTTTTGCACCAATCATTACTTCCACACTTCTTCCCTTGCCTCGCCGAAGCCTTGGCGAAGGAGGGCTTGGTTTTTCCACCTCCCCATTACAAACAGTGCATCCGATAATCTATTTAGATATTTGACAATGTTTTTAATTTCTTTTGATCTTAGAATTTCGGGTTTAGAATTTATATAAATCACTGCCCTTCGTTCTGCTCGTCGGCACACGGCTCTGGCAAGCTGTAAATAACCAATTGGATAAATGAAATTTTTAAGTTCCGGCAAATCTTTTGTTAATTTGTCAATCAATCTTTCCAATTTTTTGGTCTCCTCGCTTTTAAATTTATGTTTTGTCGATCCCGCCAAAATAGAATTAATAATCATTAAATTAGTTTGAATATCTTTCAAGAAATTTCCCCCGCTTAAATTAAGAGGGGGAACGAAAGGGGGTGATATTCGCACCACTCCAATCCAACTATTCAACTCATCAATCGCCCCCAACGCTTCCGCCAAATCATCAGCTTTACTCATTCTTCCGTAAAATGTCCCCGTCATCCCCTTGTCACCTGTTTTTGTATATATTTTATTCATAATTTCCCCTCTTAGATTAAGAGGGGTGTCCGAAGGACGGGGTGATATTGATTTTGCTACCTAATATTAAATATCACTTTACTCCCATCTCTGGACAACCCTACTGGCATCTCCCTGCCTGCCGGCAGGCAGGCTGTAACCGCTTTTCTTACCATTTCTCTTTTTCCTGACGGCACAAACAACGTCAAAAAACCTCCCCCACCTGCCCCGGATATTTTCCCCCCAATTGCTCCCGCTTTCTTGGCCGCATTATATATTTTATCTATTTCCGGATCCGAAATTTTACTGGCTAATTGTTTTTTTAACTTCCAACCTTCATCCAGCAATTTGCCAAGTTTAATCATTTGACCATTTTCCAACAACGCCTTACCTTCTCGAGCCATCTGGGCCATAGCTTTTAAATTTGAGATTTGGGATTTGATATTTGAGGCTTGCTCCGCCAGGATGGAATCCGCTTTTCTAGTCCTCCCGGTAAAAAATATCATCATGTAATTTTTTAGATCATCCAGCTTTTCGTTCGATAGACCTAAATCTTTCACACGCACACCTCTTTTGTTAAATTCAATAAACCGCACCCCGCCGTAGGCCGCAATATATTGGTCTTGTACTCCAATGGGTTTTTTTAAAATTTTTATTTCGATTTCACAGGCTTCTCGAGCCAGCCTTTGGGCATCTACCGATAGACCCTTATATTGATACAAAGCATTTAATACTCCCACTGTTACAGAACTCGAAGACCCCAAACCTGATCCAGAAGATGGAATATCGGACATAAAAGCGATTTCAATTCCCTCTTTTATTCCCACCTTTTTTAAGGCTTCTCTTACCAGTTCATGCTTTATTTCTGAAACTTTATTTACGATTTCTTTTTCCGAATAATTTATATAAATATGTTTATCAAACCGTTCTTTAACGATACAATACACGTATTTATTAATCGCGGTAGTCAACACACATCCGCTATATTTATTATAAAAATTTGCAAAATCCGTCCCCCCTCCCAAAAACGAAATCCTAAGTGGTGTCCTGGTAATAATCATTTTAAAATTCAAAAACCCGTACTCCCGGTATTTTAGCAAAGTGTTTCCGATTCAATGTCATCACTTCAGCTCCCAATTCTAAAGCCGTCGCCGCAATTACATAGTCCGGCACCTGCAAGTCCTTCACTCCGTCCCTATAAATCTCTCCGGCCCGTCTGGCTATCTGCTCTGTTAACTCCACTCTCTCAAAATATTTTATCACCTGGTTCAGTTTTTTCACTTCCCCTGCTCTTTTTGTACTTTTTCCAGAATATAGTTCAAACACCACAATTGTCGGCAAGTACAAATTTACATCTCCCTCCACACTCTCCACAAACTCATCCCACCTTTTTCCACCCCGCAATTTGTCAATGAAAATGCTCGTATCACACACCAACTTCATAAGTTTCTGTCCCATTTTCCTAAAAAATCAGCCGCTCCGGGTCTTCTCAAGGGATTATCCTTTTCATCGTAAACAAAACCCTTCGCTGCTTTATTTAATGCCTTTGTTAATCCCTTCAGGTCTGTCCCTTTATTTTTTTGGGCTATCGTTGCCACCTCTTTATTATCTCTCTCCACCACCACCACCTCTTGCCCCCTTGCCACCAAATTCAGCAATTCAAAAAAATTATTCCTGGCGTGCGTCGCTGATACTCTCATTGTTTTCATATCTCCACTCTATCTCCAAATGTACATCTTGTCAATAGGAAAACCCATATAATAATCGTGCCCAGATTATACATCACCAGTTTTTATTAATTGTTCTGGTCTCACCGACCAATTTTCATCCACAAGCAACATCTCCCTTTCGCTCCTTATATAAGCCGCTTCTGTTAAAAATACTGAGTCCTGCCTCGCTTCTCTGAATGGAACAATTTTCCCATTCACCAACACCGGAGTGTCTAGTCTTAGATTAAATTTGAGAACCGTAAATCTATACTCCCCAGCTCTTTCCTTTTCGTGAGGATTTATTTCTTTATAACTCCAGCCTTGATGCGCCTCGGATGTCAACCAATAGCCCAATTCCGACCCACGCAACGCTTCTACAAGATCCCCATCGTCACTTTCCATTGCAATTTCCCCCAACTCCTCCGCTATCCCTAATTTCTTTATACCCTTTTTTAGCATAAATTCAGGGCCCTGAACCTCCGGGTGAAAATATAACGAAAGATGTAAAAACGTAGAAGCCGTAACTAAATGATGCATTACCTCGGGATCTGTAAACACCCAAGTGTTATTTTTTTCGTTCCACACCATTCTCCCAATTGGGTTAAAATCACCCAAACTAAACGAATAATTACGGCGCGATTTTTTGCTTCCACTTTCGGTCCCAAGCCACGACAATTCTAATCCAAGCGATAAAGCAATTAAATCTTTAGACACTTCACAATCGCCTATATTTTTGACGCCCTCACACGAACGCGGACCCCTATTTATACCCTGGTAATCTGACCCAAACGCTAAATCCGCTATCGTATATCCAATAAAATCTGCGTCAGCTACGCCCTTATCTGGACCATGAACCAATCTGCCGGTCACTGATGTATCTTTTCGGCAAATCATATCCATAATTTCTCCCTTCATCTCTTCCCAATTCCACCCCATGTCTCTGCATCTTCTTTTAAACCTTAACAAAGGTGCTCCAGTAAACCAGTAGTCATGAGCCACATCGGCTTCGGATATGCCCAAAGCTAGTTTCATTCCATCCCCACCGGCAGGATGAGGATCATGATAGAGTCCTTTCACAAATGCTTTCAGCTGATCATCGACTGATAAACCAGCACTTTCAGCGATTGCCATCCCCAAAAAAGCAACGGACAACGAATGTTGGCCTCTCGTCCAATGATTTCTTTCAGGCGCTTCTCTGCTTAATCCCAACTGCCCCACACTGAACATTCTTAACACTCGCCAGTCATTTACCCAGTCTAGAAGCGGATCGCTTTCTTTTAAAGAACGTCCCGAAAAAGGATCAGTATATTCTCTAAAACCGACTTTCTGTCCTATCATAGCCCCAGATTATACATCGTAAACGAGAGGTTGAGGTATTGTTAATTTACAGCCTTGTTCACCACACTTCCCCCTTTTCCATCCGGAATTACTTCAATATCACACGCTCCGGCAATACAGGCCAACTCCTGCGCCGCCTTGGTATAGTCTTCTTCCTCATATCTGTATAATTTTGAAAAATCTATATTGGGAAACTTCAGAACCAATGCTTCAAATTCTTCTTTGGTGGTTTCTTGATATGGCATCTGGGCGTAGTTGGCATCAAAAGAGGGTAAAAACGCCATCCCCCCGATAACATCTTTGTGCTCCCATACCCATTTCATCAAATCAATCACTTCGTGTGGATGATAAGAAATAGTTACACTGGGATTGTGTTCCGTCCAAAAGATTTTGTTTTGTAACCAATACTCACATTGTTGTATGGCACTTCTGTCTTTGCGGATAATCGCCTTTTCTGGAGATTTCACTGGAAAATGCGCCACCCAGGTGTTGGCTTCTTGTGCCGTCTGCCCATTCTCTGGATCCATCGGTACTCCCACATCCTTCATCACTTTGTACATTGGCGTATGTGCTCCCACTCGCACGTTACGCACATAATATGGCGACCACCTGGCGTGTAGTCCCGATGAACAATTCAAAAGCTGGGACGAATTACCAGATGGCTTTACACAAGTTACCGAAGCCGATTGGTTAATTCTCAATAACGCTGCATATTTTTGATTCGTTTCTACTGCCACTTGTTTAAGTCTAGCCATCACCGCTGGATCCTGAATAACCTGGCTATCTAACTGTCCGGTAATATCCACTCCCAACAGTCTCTCTTCTTCACAATTGTGCTTCCAAATAGGCCGTAATCCCGGAAAATTAGTGGCCATTGATTGGATCGTTCCCAAAATGGTTGCTACCTCCACCTTGTCTTTCAAACTTTCATAAGTATCTCCACTCCGGGCGACAGCCATCGTCAAATTGCAAAGTTGAAATGGTCGCAAAATAATTTCCCCACAATTATGAGCAAATAGGCCATTGGCATCAAAGGTGTGTTTATTTTCTACTTCGCAATCATAAACCATTTCCTGCCCATCGACCTCTATATTCTCTATTCTTGCTACAAACTTCTCACGATTTGTGTCGCGCTTATAATTATTGAGTCTTGTTTGCAAACGTTTTTTCTTACTGCTTTCAGAAAATCCTATCAATTCTGCGAATGTTTCCAAATTATCGCTCGAAATTATTAGTTCATGGTCAGCTTGACACTCGTAATCAGCATAATCTCCGTGTCCGTCCGGCAACTGTCTTAAACCAGCCGATCTACGGTTTTTATATATAGTAGACGCAATTCCCATTCGTAACAACATTCGCGAAACTGCTTCCAATATCGGCAAGTTAGACTGGGCCAGTCTCACACTCACACCTTTAGTCTGAGTTCCTACTATTGTACCGTCCGCATCAAACAGTCCTTGTAAAAAACCACGATAAAAATCCCATGACCCTTTTTCTACCAACGGAGTTACTGTTTTTATACCTTTATAAATACCATAATCCGCCGCCAAATCTCGTAAGCCCGTAGACTGAACTATTGTGCGATTCAAGTTTTTTTGGTCATGACCTATCAAATCAGCGCGGAATTTTACTTTTTTCTTTATTAAACCTACTGCATAATCAGCCATAATTTTTCTGTTTTCCCCCCAAAATTCCAATCTGGCGGACTTGTTGTCAAAAGTCCCATCTCCAACTAACGAACCCAACAACCAGCCTTCACCAAAATCTCCATCTCCACTCCACTTGAAACCCCTGTGGTTGTGTATTTTAATTAAATCTCCCACCTTCAGCGAACCAACTTCTATCCATTCCGGCTTCTCTATTTTACGAGATATATAAGGAACTGCCAAAATTTTATGATTGGGTGTCAAACGCAACACATGTCCTTCTTTTGTTCTCAATTTTAATATTGGTTTCACTCCCGTCTCCCAAAATTTCTTGGCGGGATAAGGTTTTCCATCCACAATCGCCACAAAGTCCTTCTCAATTAAATCCTGCACTTGTCTAGCCCCAGCATTGGTCATCACCCAAGTATCTGCCGTAACACACGGATTTGTACCAAATTCAGCAGCTTCTCTTCGAGCTGGTCTCATGGCAATTGCTCCCTGGCGGTTAAATATTCCCGGCTCTCCCCGACCACCTTTCACCATTTCCAACAATTGACTTATCAATTCTTCCTGTGTAATTCCTCTCTCCGGCCAAACCATAGAATTATTAGCATTCCATCTTTGACTATTTTCCCGCTCAAAATCCCCACTTTTGCTATTTCTCATCTCGGTATCATCCCAGTCAAACAGAGAAATCATAGCTGTTCTCCGTACTCCTCCGGCTACTGCGGCATTTCCCACCTCACACATAATGTCATGCGCATCAATGGGCCGTAAGAAACTTCCTTGCCGCGCTATAATCCTGGCTCTGGCAAATTCCAGCATTTTCCGTAAAGGTTCAGGACCCGAAGCTCTGCCTCCCTTCGTTTTTAATATCGCTCCCGCCAGACGTACTTTGGAGAAATCAAATTGGATATCTCCCCCCTCAAACCAAGTTGACAGGCCCATCCTAACTGCATTTCCCCATCCTTCTGTTGAATCTTCCACCACATAAGTTAGCGGTAAACTGGCCGTCTGTCTTTTAACTCTGGGTAAGTTTTCCACATACTTACTCTCCACCGAAAAACCCACTCCGCACCCCGCCATGGAAATCAACATGGCCTCTACAAACGCATCAATACTATCAACAGGCATATACGAACAGTTGTAAACCGAAATATTTTGCCGCCTTGCCGGTGCCCCCGCCATGGCAATTAGTCTCATCGACGGCATTGCTTTCATTTCCAATACAGAATTCCGCAATCTTTCATACACTTCATCTCCCAGTTTATTTTCAGACAACTCGCGCAGATAATTTATTGCCCTATTTACCGTTTCTACCCAAGTTTCCCGTCTTCCGAGCTCATAGCTAAACCGCGAATATTTGTCAAAAAACTGAAACTTCTGCAGTTGTGTCGGAAAATATAAATCCGATTCTTCAAAAGCCGCTTTAACATCTGCTGGAACTGGTCTTTCTTCCCGTAACTTTGCATGCTCAGCTCGATACAAGATGTAATGTTTGGCCGCTTCAAATTCTCCCGCCGCTTGTAATACTATTTCCACCAAATCTTGCACGTTTTCCACCGTTGGCCGTTCGTACTTTGCTACTACTAAATTGACTACCCTATTGGTTAGTTCATCAAAGGAAGTTACCGGCTTTTTATTCATGTCATTAAAACATTTCGCCATAGCCACGGTAATTTTCTCCGGATCAAAAATGACTATCCGCCCATCACGCTTGGTGATAGTATTTGGCATAACCACTCCATCTCCCATCACTCTTCCCGATTTACCTCTTTTATAAATTTGAGTTTGCAATTCTGGCATATTAGCTAGATAGTTTGTCGATTAATTTTTCAAATTCATTAATATCGTTTAATTCAAAATATACACTGGCAAACCTCAGCCAAGTAACTTTGTCTATTGCTTTGAGTCTTTTCAAAACCATTTTCCCGATTGCCCGGGAAGTGATTTCCGAAACCTCTTTACGTCTTACTTCCCGCTCTACGTCATCAGCAAGTTGAGTAATGGCTTCGACGGACACTGGCCGTTTATCAAAAGACTTTACCGTCCCACTGATAATCTTCCGCCGGTCAAACGGCTGTCTAGATCCGTCGCGCTTAATAACAAATATGGTCGGTCCTTCTACTCTTTCAAAAGTAGTAAACCGCTTTTGACATTTGTCACATTCACGCCTGCGGCGTAACGATTGTCCATCTTCTGATACCCGGGACTCCAAAACACTGGTTTCGTCGTTAGCACAAAATGGACATTTCATAACTCCACATCTAGTGGTAACAACCACATTAAACCACTACCTGTATTGGGTCAACTACCACTTAAGATATCAGAAGCTGTCAAATCTTTGCAAAATCTCTTTATGTTTCAGTGTTGCTTTCTCCAGCTCCATCTTTAATGATTTTGCATCTACCCCAGCCGCCAACAATTTATCCACTCTGATTGTTGCAGACTCCAAATACTTTTCCGCTTTAGTGGCTGTAGATACAGCCAAATCCATCTTTCCCCCATCGGCCAAAGCCACTGCAGCCCCAATCCTTTTATTGGCATACAATAATTCTTTTTCGGCTTTTTTCTGCTCATCAAAAGTAAACCACAACACCAATCTGTCCCGGGCCGCCTTCAATTTATACAACGGACTATCCGGCAATATGCCAGGATAAGGCAAATAATATTCCACTTTCTGTATCACCACCGGAGGATTATTCACGGCCTGAACTTCACTACTGGCTCCATGGGCTACGGAAAATATTGAGGTCACCAAAACCAATACTCCAAATCCAATCACCAGAGTCGCTCCCAATATCGCATTCCTCACTCCACCCCAAGTGGCTTCTACAAAAGATTTTTCGCCTTTATTTCGGTCAAAATTCATAGGGTCGAGTAATAGTATGACACATCTTGTCAACCCCGGTCAACTTACCCTGCATTCCAATAGCACTTTCTCCATCACGCAAGTTATCTCTGTGATCAATTTCCGCGCAGTGTCCAGAGATATAAATTCATGATGATCCGGAAAAAAATGAAATATTTTGTTGCGGGCATTTTTCCAAGTTTCCCACATAAACATGGGCAACTCTTCTCCCCCACAATACTTGGCCAATCGATCATATACCCAATCCCACTGGTATCTGACGGGCAAATGAGGATTAAGGGATTTGCCTATTCTAAATCTATCCCCCAGATATTGGCGTTTATTAATAAAGCCTAAATCCAAAAATACTTTTTTCAAAAATCCTTCATACGCCTTGGCCATGGGAAAGACCACAAAACTATAGTCATGGAACTCCTGCTCTCCCGCTCTTCTACTCTCCAGCTCTAGCAAAGCGTAGCTTTGCTGAGCCAAATCCCTCATCGGCTCATCCATATACTTCCACCAGCTGGTATTTTGAAAATCCTCCACTATCTATTTATACCACTCTTATTCTTTTTGGGTAAAACTGGTCAAAGGTTAATATTCCATCAAGTTTGTACTTTTCAACGATAGCTAAGTTTGAACAATCTACAAAAGAACAACCTTTTTTAGTTTGTTTTAGAAATATCCGCCAAGAGTCATTTTCAAGACTTTTATCAACGTCTACAAATTTGTGTATATCATTAACAATCTTCTTTACGTACAATCTAACTCCATTCATATCGACTCTATGGCTAATTACTGTGGCCGATTCTTGACGTACTAAATTGGTCATCCACAATTCAATCTCGTCGGCACCTATTTTCTTCAATAAAATCATCGCATTTGTATGGCTTGAATCTTTTTCGTTAAACACTGCCACCAAAAAATCCGAATCTACTAAATATCTCTTCATTTATATATATCGTCCACCGTGGCGGACAAATCTTTTGGTCCATTTTTCAATGCCCCGGCAAGACTTGCTAATAAGAATCCTTTTTTCTTATTTTTTGTTTTGCCCACCACCTTTGTTAATCCCAGCCTGAGTACCTCGGAAAAATTCATATTTCCTTCTTGGGCTTTTAATAAAGTCAGGGCGTACAAATCGTCGGGAATATACACTTGTGTTCTAATCATGTCCTAATTGTATGTTGTATGTCGTATGTTGTCAAGAGCTGATCAGATCCATTGCAAATGATAAATCTCTTTCTCTTCCCATGTCTCCATTATTCTCGTTATCAGATGATCTAATCAACTGCTCCGCCGCCAACTGTCCTCTCCATCCTGATGCATATCCATAGCAACCTGGGCATTTAATCAATCTTAACATTCTCATGAACTTAAATTTATCCGGATCAGACTTCATCAATTTTATTATTTGTTTGGCATACTCGACCGGCCCCACGTTACTATCTTCACCTACCTCTACCGTTCTTCCAGCCCACGTTTTTTCCTGATGTTGATAATTTTTCAGTTCATCCCACGATGGAAACATCCGTGCCTTGGTCGACCCCCAATATTCTGCTGTTCTCCACACCGACGTGTCATGCATATTCATAAATTCCGATGCCACCGGATCAGATACAAATCCATGTCCCAATACCCGAAACACCTCTAGTTTTTCTTTGTTTCCACTTTTGTTCCCATCTACCAAATTAGAAAAATAAGCCGCTACTCGATCTTTCTCCCCCTGAGACATTTGAAACATATTTTTCTTCAAAATCCAAACAGCCAACCACCAACCTTCTGGGTCAGACTTTTGTAACTCTTCAAGTAAAATCTTGTTCTCGTTCGCCCAACTTTTCTGCCACATAGCTTCGCCTAAAGCTTCCAATTTACTATCCAAACTCGCTTGTCTTGGATCAAAATCCAAAACTATCCGAAGCATTACTTCGTCTCTAGTTACACTTTTTCCATAAACCAATTCCATTATCGGCGTTCTTGCTTGAGCATGTGCCAGCAAAGAATTGTTGGCTATAATGTCTCCCACATCAACACATCTTCCAATATACTCCCTCGCCGCTTGCCAATACTCATCTTTTCCTGTAAAGTCCCAGGCTTTTCTCGCCAAATCCTTATAGCTCAGTCTAGAATCTGTCGCCCGCAAAAACGATCGATAATCTCTCCATTTCAATTCGTACAAATCTACCTCATCTCTATTCCCGGTACAATCTTTCATCATCTTAACCACATATGCTCTTAGTTTTTCGTCTTCGATGCTTTCTAAAATTTCATCTCCCCCCCTTTGATCAATCGGCTTAGTTTCAGGTTTACGTAGTCTCAAAAGAGACTTTTTCTTATCAAGAGATATTTCCATCCCGGGATACATCTTATCTAGTCTTTTAATTATCTTCTTCGGATCAGCCGACTTCAAACCGCTAAACGGCCATACAAACATCTCTCCTCCCGGTTTTAAAACTCGCAATCCTTCCACAAACCCATCCAATTGCTCACCTTTAGGAACCCACCGGCTCAACGCTCTTCCACTTACCACTATATCCATAGATTCATCTGCTAGTGGCAATCTTAATATGTCTGCCTTTACGGCCCTCTGAGGAGTTGACATTTCTGCCACTCCCATAAACTTTCTTGGATAATTCAAGTCTATATTCACTATCTGCGCTTCCACATTTTCCACTCTCAACTCTTTACTCCAATCATCTCCTCCAGCTCCCAAGTTTACAATTTTTCTTCCCGATAAATAACCCGCCTCCACTCCCATATGTTTCAATCCATCTTGCAATCCAAATTTTGATGGTGGCGACAATCTCTCCTTTAATGAAATTCGCCTACCAATTTCCCCCGACGAACCATCAACTTCGCCCATACGCCCTATGTTACCACAGTATTATTAAATATATCCTTTCCTCACATTACTAGGTCTCGTTTTTGACCATATTTCTGTCGCTTTTGAAACTACAAACGGCCCTATAAAGTTTCTAAATAGCCAATAGGGATAATAACTTTCCAGTTTTTGCATGACCGCAAACCTACTAGCATCACTCCGAGCCAATTTCCTTGCTCGCTCATCACCAACTCCACGATCCAATCTCTCATGATAAAAACCCACCATCACATTAACCGTTCCCTCCCCCAAATCTTCCTCAAAATCTCGAATGTCATCGTCTACCTGTAAAGCCAATATCACTTTTTTATTCCATTCTAAATATCTTCCATCGAAATTATCACCAGCCCCCAAAGCATAACCAAGATCCATATATGATTCTAAAGTTTTCTTCTTATGTTCAAAGGCTTCTTCATAACCATAAGTACTAATCGCCCCGGAAACCTCCCATTCCAAAGCTCTGAAAGGTATATCCAGAAATTCTTCCAAAGAACGTTTAGCTAAATCTTTTTGTTGGCCATCCGTCATGAGCTGTATATACTCGCCCACTAATTCAATCACGTCACCAAGTGTAATTGGAAAAGTCTGATTTCCTCCAATATGAAATCCTCTCAACGAAGACCTTATGTCAGAAGCATTTGCCGCCAAAAAAATATTTTTATTTTGATCGAACCAGTCATCGGCTTCTGCTACTGCGTTAAGAAAAACGCTGGCCACAACCCTTCCTAAATACATAGTTTCCGGTTTCACTTCTTCACCAAAGGCGATTCTTCCACTTCCAAGCTTGTCTAGACTCCACCACCAATAAGACAAAGTTTCAAGAGTTTCCGAACTTTTGGGAGAAAATTTAGCTCTCCCTTCCTGAATCAGTTCCTCAGTTTTGACATACACTGCCTGGAACTCGGATTCAACTCCTAAATCATTCATAATGATCTCCTATTTTACTTCTTTTACTTCCACACTCCAAACAATCCCAACACCACCGTGCCGATGCCCAATCCCAACCAACCCAAAACAAAAATTACAATTCTGTCACGATCGTGACAACTTTGTACCATTCGCTTTTGTCCTTTACCCTACCGCTTCTTCCAACCCCACCGCTTTCAAGCCGTACACTTCTTTAAAATCACTTGTATTTTCCGTTACCAAAGTCTTTATTCCGTTTGACAGTAAAGTGGAGGATACCGTTGCAAAAACGGTCACCTGATCAGCTTCAAAAGGTCAGAAATTGGATAGTAAGGTTTTTTGGAGAGTTCGAGGGAACGTTTACCATTTAA
>Ga0075689_110_pt1 | contig 23632 bp, 25 predicted proteins | sample RifGroA2_FD_68418 | JGI IMG/M metagenome (GOLD analysis project Ga0075689, IMG submission 68418) | Microgenomates (Amesbacteria) bacterium GW2011_GWA2_42_12 | reverse complement strand
ATGAGACCACGGGTAATATTTTGAAAAGCCGCATATAGCAGCCATTGTATCTGCCTGACATTACTTCTCAACCGTTCTGTATGTATCAGGTCCTACTCATCTTTTTGAGCTCTCAGATGGAGAATCGTACACCTGCCCTGCGTACGATCCTCCTCTCAAAGTGCAAAAAACGCAGATTTTTTCTCCCATTTACCGCATCTTTTTGCGGCAATTAGATTCGATTTTTTTTCTTGACAGAGAATATTAAAAGATGGTATGACTCTCACCAAGTGAGACACGTCAAATCTGTCCTGGCGGTTTCATCATAAAGAGCATTGCTACTCGTGATCCTCAAGTTCAGCGATGGTGATGCTCTTTTGCTTGGCTTAAATTGAAGGTATATCTTTACCCTCAACAAATTGTTTGGATTTTTTGTTAGAATGTGACAGGTCCCACCTTATCGCAGCAAATGCCGGTATCAAAGAAACCATATCGGCCAATATGAACTTTCCCCAAGACCCTGCTCCCATTTCTGTCATTTTGTATGAAAACATCAATAAAGTAACAGATACTCCCACCATAAACATGGTAAATACTCCTCTTCTTGTTGCATCTATAATTTCTCTATCCGATCGTGTGTCCACCATATTATCTCCCTACGCTCATACTAATTAAGCCTTGATTTAATTTCACCATCTGAGTCAATTGTCCACGCATCCAAATCTGTCCACGCTTCGCCGTCTGTCTCACTCTTAATAAATTTATAAGTTTCTTGGGCATATTCTTGCTACTCAATTTGATCCTCATAAAGACTTTACCACCCCTTGTCAAATATTTCAATCCCATAGTTATGACCACAGCGTTTAGAACACAGCTTATAGCGTATAGAAATATATAATAAATTCCTATATTAGGGTCTATGTTAATAAATAAAATCCAGTTACTAATTGCCAATTGCTAATTGCTAGTGGCATGTGAATAACTAGTGGGGAACCTTCATCCTCATTTGTACCACCCCTTTTATCCCCTCCTAACCTAGGAGGGGAAATATGTTTAAAATAGGATTATGAGACCAATCTTTCACTTAAATTCACCTAATTTAAAAGAAAGACGACAAGAACTGAGAAATAATGCTCCCTCGGCAGAGAAAATTCTTTGGGATAAACTTAAGAACAGTCAACTAAGTTATAAATTTAGAAGACAATATAGCGTTGATGGCTATGTAATCGATTTTTATTGTACAAAGTTTCGATTAGGTATCGAATTGGACGGAAAGACTCATAAGTCCTCGCAAATTTAAGATCGTTCGCTTTACTAACCAACAAATATTTGGAGATATTGATAAGGTAATCACTACTATCTCCTCCCTCCTAGGTTAGGAGGGGGGCGGGGAGGGTGGTACACTAAGAAAGTAATTTCTTAATTGCCGCTGCCACACTCTTACCCGACTCCGCCGACGCCACTCTATACCCCAACTTTTTGGCTTCTTTAACCCGTTTTTCTATTCCCTGCACCTTACGTACTTCACCAAGAAGACCCACTTCTCCTACGGCCGCTATGTCAGATGGTAGCCCTTTATTGAGAAAACTACTGGCTATAGCCAGACAGATTGCCAAATCAGTTCCCCGGTCCACCAATCTCACTCCACCAGTTACATTTACAAACACATCACTATTTCCCAACACTAATCCAGCTCTGGCCGTGAGTACCGCCACCAACATCTGCAACCGGGACATGTCTATTCCCGTGGCCACCCGGCGTGGAATGGGTAAACCACTATTGGTAACTAATGCCTGAATTTCCAAAAGAATTGGTCTGGTTCCCTCCAAAACTACACTCACTACACTCCCCGGCACTTCTTTTACTCTTTCGGCCAAAAGTAATTTTGATGGATTATCTATCCCTACCAGTCCTTTTTCTGTCATTTCGAAGATGGCTACTTCATCGGTAGGACCAAATCTGTTTTTGACGGCTCTAACAATACGTAAGTTTTGCGTCCGCTCTCCCTCAAACCACAATACTGTGTCCACTACATGTTCCAGCACCCTGGGACCGGCGATTGTCCCTTCTTTGGTCACATGTCCTACTATAAATAGTGGAATTCCCAAACGTTTGGCAATTATCGCCAAACGCTGCGCGCATTCGCGCACTTGCCCCACCGATCCGGCCACTCCGGTTAAATCAGCAGTTTGCAGGCTCTGGATAGAATCAACTATCACTAGTCCCGGCTTTGTTTCCTGGATTTTATTGACAATATCATCCACATCAGCCGATTCCAAAAGTAATAAATTTTCTAAACGCTGACCGCTAAACCCTAAACGCTTAATCCGTAGTGCCACCTGCGTTGCCGATTCTTCGCCACATATATATAGTATATTTTTCATCTTCATGGCCACTTGTGTGAGTAAAGTACTTTTGCCAATTCCCGGCTCCCCCGCCACCAATACCACCATCCCTGCCACCAATCCTCCTCCCAGCACACTATCTAACTCCGCCTCCCCGGTCCTCATTCTTTTCCCATCAGTCGTTTTTATGTCCTTAAGATTTAGAATTTTAGAATTATTTGGGATTTGGGATTTATGATTTGAGGTTTGCATGGTCGTCTCCACCATACTGTTCCATGCCTCACAGCTAGGGCACCTCCCTGCCCACTGGCTCTGACTATACCCGCACTGCTGACACACAAACTGGCTTTTTGTTTTACTCACTCCCCGTTTATACCACAACCCTACGCAGATCTAAACCGTACGCAATGTTCAGTTAGAAATCCGACAGTCCATACTAAAATATGGACATGCTCAATACTACACAGATAACGCTGGCTTGGGAGTTATTTGAACATGGGACGCCTAAGTCCCGGATTGCTTCCGATTTAGGCAAGACCCGGGAGACAATTCACATTTGGATAAATGAAATTCAAACACACGGGTTAATGGGTTTTCTTGACCGTTACGAGTCAGCCAAGAAAGGCCACCGCACTCCCCGGAAGTTAAATCCTGTCCTTAAGGATTGGATTTACCAGATCCGGGAACGGGAGGAAGAGTGCTGTGGCCAAAAAATCCAGTATTTCTTGGAAAAAGAGCATCGAGTGCATCTAGGGGTAGCCAAGATCTACGAGGTTTTGTCCCAAAAGTATCAGATCAGAAGCAAGTGGAAAAAGAATAAGGCTAGAGGCTCTGTCCCTCATCCTGAAAATCCCAGACAGGTCATTCAAATGGATTCAATTGACTTTGGAGGCTTGTTTGCTTTCACTGCCATAGACTGCTTTACCCGGGAAGCCGATATTTTGCTGACTCCAGAACTTACTTCCAGGTATGGTTACCGGTTTCTTAAACAATCCATGACCCGGAGGTTTGACGATCATGTTGAATTACTTCAAACTGACGGTGGACCAGAATTTAAAGACAAATTCACTGACCATGTTCTGGAGTATTGTGATAGGCACAGAGTTTCCCGGCCTTACAAAAAGAACGAGCAATCTTTCATTGAGAGTTTTAACCGAACTATAAGAAAAGAATGCCTGGGATGGATAACCTACAAAACTAACCAACTGGTAGATGCCACGGAGATGATAGAATCATTCTTGAACAGGTATCATTACCACCGTCCCCATATGGGACTGGGTATGAAACCGCCGTTAAATAAAATCATCCGACTGTCGGATATTTAACTGGAATTAACCGCCGTACAGCTACTGTATTATGATCGGTGATATTCATTATTAACCCATTCTTCTCGAGTGGTAATAACCTCACACCATTTGCACCAAACTGTTCAGACAACACACTATATAATCGAGCCATCACCTTAATTCCTCCTATTTGACCATCCATTAGTTCTCCCACGTTCTGACCCATTACTACATTTGGCACAACTTCTATTGATCCTACAGTCAATTGTCCTGGAGCCTCTCTGGAATTTGAAAGCGCTAGTTGCAAAGATTCCAACTTTAAGTCAGCTATCTTAGGATCTACAAAACCGGCCTTAACCTTTACTTCACCCTCCATCCTCGAAACCCTTACTAGAGCTTGGGCGTCATTAATTGATACTGTTAGTAACCCGGGGTTTTTAATTACCAAATGTGGCCCATTTTTTATTTCTGGCTCCTTAAATTTCAAGCTAGTACCTTTCAACGTCGCTGGACCAGCCAATAATACCCTCGCCCAACTAACAAACTTAGGGCCATTCAACTCAACAGATGAAGCCTTTTTACTCCTTAAATCAGACAAAATTGATTCAACAGTTTGAACAAATCCATCTCTCTCCGTAGCCATGGTCGAGATTGTAGCAAAAGTTTAGCTAACATGCAAATATAAAGTCTATTTATACCCCACCGTCTTCTCTATCAAGACCACATCCAAATTCCTGCCCCCTCCACTGCGTTCTACTTATATCCCTAGAACTAAGTAAATTCCCACCTGGAAGGTGGGAATTATTCTACCTTACCAACGCTCTTTATATAATCTATACATCGTATATCGAGTCTCTTCAGGTTTCCGTCCCGTCAAAAGAATTGCCCCATGGGGGCGAAGGTATACTGAACCTCCCTCCGGTGGCATAGGAAGCTTTTTCACCTCATCAATCAAAACTTTAGGGATAGAACCATTTTGAAAATCGTGAATAGTCCTTTCATCTATACCAACCACCACTAAGGCCACAGGTGTGCTCATAGTTTGTTATTATAACATCAATTCTCCCGACCATGCAGGAATTTAGCAAATAGCATCGCAGCCGAACCCCACGAGTGAAACGAAGTGGGAGCGAGAAGCGCATTTGCGAATTCCGAATGGTCTTTTTTTCTATCCCTTCATCCCACCTGGAAGGTGGGAATTATTGCGGGCAGGAGATTTATTTGCCATGGTCGTCTCCACCATACTGTTCCACGTCTCACAGCTCGGACACTTCCCCGCCCACTGGCTCTGACTATATCCACACTGCTGACAAATAAAGTTGCTTTTTATCTTGGCCACACTATTTATATATCATACCCTTGGTATCTTTGACCACTACCCCGAGCGACAGACGTCTCTTTTCCATATCCATAGATTCTATAAAGACTTCAATTTCCTGGTTTTCCACAAATACCATTTCTGCCGGCATTTTGGAAGCATGAATGAGTCCTTCGATTCCTTTTTCTAAGTTCACGATTACTCCATATGGCATCATTTTGACTACTTTTCCGGCGTGTTTGGAATCCACGGCATACTTTTGAGCTTTGATTCTCCAAGGATCATCCGTAAGTTGTTTTATAGATAATGCCAACTTGCCGGTATCTTCATCCATACCGATCACTTTAACTTCCACTTCATCTCCTTCTTTCAAGACTTTAGTTACGTCTTCCACCTTCTCCCAAGAAATTTCCGAAATATGCACCAATCCTTCTAAGTTTTGGATAGTTTTACCCTTTCCTATCTTAACGCTCACAAAAGCTCCAAATGGCACAATTCCGGCTACAGATCCTGTGTAAATCTTGCCTACTTCTACAAGACCCAATGCTTTCTTGCGGGCCTCGACTTCCTCGGCTTCAGTCACTGCTTTTTCAGACAGCACTAATCTATTTTGTTCACGGTCTACTTCAATTACTTTAACTTCTACTGATTGTCCTGTTAGGGCAGCTGGGTTTTCCACTACCGCCCGGCTAAATTGTGAGGACGGAATAAAACCAAACACTCCTTCAGCTTCTACCAAAAGTCCGCCTTTATTCATTTCCTTGCCTTTTACCGTAATCGTGACATTGTTTTTCATTGCATCTTCAAACAACTTCCACCTGCTGTCAGCTGCTGCTCTTTTGATAGACAACACGATTTGCCCTGCATCACTTTCCGGACTTACCACCACCGCCTCCACCTTGTCTCCCACTTTCAACGTCTTCATATAATCTTTGGACAATTCGTATTCTTTCTCAGCCACTATGCCTTCGGTTTTTCCACCAACATCGACATATATCGAACGGCCGGAAATCTCACTTACTACCCCAGTTACATGATCTCCACGTTTGAAGCCCTTAAACGAGTATCCCGCCTGACCCAAAAGTTCCTCCATCGTGGAGGCGCCTGAAGTTTTAGTTTTTGCCACTTGTCATATCCTACTTTCTTTGAGAATAAAGGGATTATACTTCAAATCAAATTCTAAATCCAGCGAACCCGTCTAAAATAGAAAACCGGGGTTTGCTCTAACGATCCATCATGACAATCATATACTCCCAACAATGACCTTAAATTGACCTTATCAAGAACCTTCATCTTCGCTACTGCTAGTGGTAACAACGGATCTCCAGACAGAAGGAGTAATCTTAAACAAAACCAAAGCGTAGGATTGTCCCCCCCTTTAAATAAATCTTCAGAGTGTTTAGCCTCGATAGCACGAAACCCTTCCCACTGTTTAGCCTCACTTGCCATTGTTATATATTATTACTCGAAGTGAAATTCATCTTGACCCATCTTGACACCCTCGATTGGGGAAATTTGGGTGATTGGGGAGATTGGGTAGATTGGGGAAATAGGGGGGAAAAATAAAATAACGAGCGCGAAAAATATGTTAATATTCTGGTTATTTGTATACTATAGGTTGTCTAGTGTATAATCTGCTCATGAAGGTCAAAACCACTTGGAGTTTTAGCCTCGATCATGAGGCTCAGAGACTAATTCACAATTGCCACGCAATTTCTAACGGCTTTTTTAAAACCAATGGTTTTTATCCTGTTCCTATTGGCTCTGTCGATGAACACGTCGCATCTGTTTTACTTCCCGACTTACCATACCTTACTATCTCTCGTTTTTGGGAAAAAGTCGCAAAAATACCAATTGACCAAATGCATATGATCGATCAACCAAAATTAACCTCTCAACTAAAGAAGCTGTTGCTCCAAATACCCTCCATCCCCTCTCCTGATTTTGCCAAAGTTAAACTTCAATGGGACAAAATATCACCAGAATTCTTTAACCAGGTCGATCAAATATTACCAAACAAAAAGGGGCTCATAAACGAGGTAATTATATGGCCCACCAACTTTGGAACCAGCTGCTCGTTTTCAAAAATAGAATACACCCCTGGTAAGGTTTACGTCTGGTTGAGAATCAATCAGGGAGTAGAGTCCATTGCTTGGGCCATCCTCTCTTCACTAACCCGCCAGAATGTCGTGGACAAACTCGATGGATTATGGCAAGAATCCCAAATCATAGTTGATTGGCTAATGAATGAAACCCTACTCTCAAGATTGTTTGAACACCCACTTAGATCCATGCGTGCTTTGCGGGCTAAACAAAACGCCTCCATGCTCGAGACTTCCAATAAATTTCTAACCAAAATCGGTGCGCCCAATATTGATTCTTCCTCAATCAAAAAGGTTGACACTTCCAGCTTTACCTCTCGTGAGAAAAAACTTCTTGACCTGCTGATTACCAAGTCTCCCCAAATCGTCACTTTCGACGAAATTAATGAACTCTTGACCAATAACCTGCCTGCCGGCAGGCAGGATTATGAACAATTTTCTCTCTATGCCATTTCCAAATCCATCCAGCGCCTGCGTGACCGCCTAGAGAAATCAGGCATCTCCGGAAGCTTTATCCAAACCAAGCGGGGTGAGGGGTATTTGTTGGTAAATTAATTGCTAAATCTTCTCTGAAAAAAGATCTCCTTCATCAATAATCTGTCTCATCCTACCAGAATCTCCCCAAACTTTTCCCAATGATTCCATAAGCGGAATAATCTGCTCCGTTCCCTTTGTTACAGCAATGCCTAAAACCGCATGGGCAATATTGTTCATCATCATTTCCCGCTCTTCGGGGGGCATGGTTGTAATATCTGGTGTACTATTATGACCTCTGAGATCTATATCTAAACTTTCCGCTAGTTTATTTAGAGTCTCTCCCCCCGCTCCTAAATATAGACCAACAACTTTCCTTATCGTGTCACCACTAAAACCGATTGTAAAAAGTCCCTTTTCTGCATTTTCAGTAAATGTCGCCAAAACTCCAAAGCGAATTAAATTATTTCTAGACACCCCAGTTCTTATAAACTCTACCAATTTGGCTGCATCTTCAACCTCACTCATGTGCCCATAATATCCTCTCCCTTATCATTATCTTGACCTATCTTGACATCCTTATTTATAAATCTCTCTCCTGTGACCCACGGCCAAAACCACAATCGTCTTATCTTCCACATCAAAAGTAACTCTATAGTCTCCAATTCTGAACCGATATGATCCCAACTCAAAATCATGCAGATTTTCGGCAAATTCCAACGGACTTCCACTGCTCACCCAGAAATCCAACTTTTCCAAGACTCTTTTTTTAGTCTGGTTATCAAGTTTTTTAAATTGCTTTTCAGACTCTTTTGTAAATTCCCAAATCCACGACATATTTACTTCACAATTTTCTAATTTCAGAAGCAGAAACCCTTTTTGATTTTCTGGACTTAGCTATTCGCATTTTGTAATTTAGCGATGACATAGCCTCTAAATCTTCAGTCAAACTATCCCATCTCTTTTTGGACATCAATACTCCTAAAGGTTTATCGTTTTTCAAAACGGTATAAAAAGTTCCGGTCTTATCGGCGTCATCAAACAACCGAGTCAATCCAGCCTGAGCACCCTGAACATTTATAAATTTTTGATCATTTATCAACTGTTGAATCATTAGATGATCATATTATAATTCTATAATACTGTCAAGTACAAAGCCTCATTCGTTCTAGTGTGACAGGGAATCTTTCGGTTTTTATTCGCATGCAACGCCTGCCCCATCCGCCGAGAATCTCTTGTACCCAAAATACTGGCTATTTGGCCGTAAGTGGCTATTTTTTCAATAGGGATTTTCTGAACTATTTGGTAGATTTGGGCAAACATGCTCTAATAAACCCCACAAAAATAGGGTGAGGCGACAACGGCCGGGATTTATATTCCGGGTGAAATTGGGTACCTACAAAAAACGGGTGTGCTGACTTTGGCAACTCGATTGCCTCCACCAATTTCCCATCCGGACTGGTTCCAGAAATAACCAAACCTTTCTGCTCCAAAATTTCCCTATATTCATTGTTTACTTCATAGCGATGACGGTGGCGTTCGGCTACAATAAGTTCCTTAAGTAACTTGGGTTTCTTGAGTAATCTTAAATAAGATTCTTCAAGAATTGTCTTGGGTGTAATTTTACACGGCCAAGCGCCCAGGCGAATAGTTCCCCCATACTGGTGTGCTTCTAAATATTTCTTTTGTTCTGGCATAATATGAATCACCGGAAATTTAGTTTTGGGATCGGCTTCAGTAGAATTGGCTCCCGATAATTTACATACGTTTCTGGCAAATTCAATCACAGCCATTTGCATGCCAAAACACAATCCCAAATAGGGAATCTTGTTTTCGCGGGCAAATTTCACCGCCGCAATTTTTCCCTTCACCCCCCGACTTCCCCATCCTTGAGGCACGATCACTCCATCAAATCCTTTCAAATTAAACTTGTCATCGGCATTAACCCATTCCATAACAGGAGTTACTCCCAAACTCGCGGCCGCATGTTTCACCGCTTCGATCACGCATATATACGCGTCTTTCAAGACGTAATTTCCCGAAGAGAAATATTTGCCCACCATGGCAATTTTTACTTCTTTGCCAGGAACCGACAACCGCTTCACAAATTTCCTCCACTGCGCCAAATCGGTTTTTGTGGTGCGAATTCCCAACTTACTAATCAATTTGTTACTAAAGTGCTGCGACTCCAGAAACAACGGCACTTCATATATATTTTCCAAATCCGGATTAGAAATAATGTCTTCATCATGCATATTGCAAAACAGTGCCAATCGTTCCCGCCGGCGCAAGTCTATCTCTTTCTCACTTCTGGTTACCAGAAAATCGGGCTGTATTCCCATGGAATTTAGCACATGCACCGACTGTTGAGTTGGTTTACTTTTCAGTTCTCCAATACTTTTAATCACCGGTAAATATGAGACATGAATATGTAATACATCCTTGGGATTTTGCAATTTCATTATTCTGTTGGCTTCAAAAAATAATCCATTTTGGTATTCGCCCACCGTTCCCCCCAATTCCACGATTACTACTTTGGCTCCATTTACTTCACCGGCTTTTTGAATCCTGGAAATAATTTCATCCGTCACATGTGGAATGGCTTCTACATCTTCACCGTTGTATCCAAAAGCTCTTTCCCGGTCGATCACCGATTTGTACACCTGTCCGGTAGTCATATAATTTTCTCTTCGTAAAGACACATTTAAAAACCGCTCATAGTGCCCGATATCTTGATCCGTTTCTATCCCGTCATCCGTTACAAATACTTCTCCATGTTCCGATGGGCGGATCGTTCCCGCATCCACATTTAAATACATATCAATTTTTAGATTTGTGGTTTTGATTCCTCTGGAATTCAAAAGTAGTCCTGTCGACGCCGCCGTTATCCCCTTCCCCAGTCCCGAAATCACTCCCCCAGAAACAAAAATATATTTTGTCCTCTGCACCAACAACTTTTATCAGGACTCAGATACATTTGCAAGAGGTAAGGAGTCAGTTGCAACATCAGTTGATTGCGCCACCACATCAACTTCCGCCAATTTATACACTCCCACACTAGCATCACCTTCCCAACCATCTAATCTGCAACCTTTATGTAGTCTTCCTGCCAACTCACACCCTGCACACATGTGTCCCTGACCGAAATGAAAATCGTTGTCTTTCATTTCCTTGGTGAAATTTTTAATAGTTCATATTCAGGCATTCGTTTTCACCTTCTTTCTTGTTTTTGATATTTATCTCGAGGATTAGATCTGCCATCAAGGGCTTCTTCTCCAAACACCATAATTGCTTTTGTCCTAGCGTATTCAATGCGACGTTGAATCGTTTGACCAGCCACCCCCAAAGCCTCTGCTACCCCAATCTGACTCACTCCATCTGCCACCAATGCCACCGCCGCTAATTGACGAGGTGTAAGTAAATTAAAAAATTTCGGAAGATTTTTCTCGTAATCTATTTTTGCAAGAACTTCGTCTTCTAATCGTCTTTTATACATAAAAAAACAAAAAACACTCCCAACAAAAACATCGGAAGTGTTATATGTGCCTATATCAGATAAGTTTTCCAGGCGGCACGCCCTGAATATTTTTGTTGTAACTACACAGTAGCAAACACCGGCAATTCTTGCAAGTACTCAAAATTTTCGCTGAATTTATCTCCCTGTTTAAACACCGCCGCCATACCGGCATATTCAGCTCCCGCTTTATCCAGAAGCTGACGAACCATGCCAAAACTCCCCCCTGTAAACACTACGTCATCAATTATTACCACCCTCTTGTTGTGTAAATATTCTCCATCCCTGCCGTCAATGGCCATTAATTTAACCCTGGAGGTACGGATTTCTCTGGGTTCAACTACCAACGGATTAATCATGTACGGCTGAATTCCTTTGCGGCACACCACATATTTTTCCAGCTTCATTATTTCACTCATCTTATGTAACAGTGGTACTACTTTTGTCTCCGGACCCACCAAAACCTGAGGGTTAAACTTTTTTATTTTTTCTACAAGTTGTACAGCAGCAAGATTTACCAGCTCCACATCCCCCAACAAAGATACAGAAGCTACCTGTAATTTTGGACCAATACTAACCACCGGAAATTCTCTTTTTAATCCACTTAACGAAATCTCCACAAACCGCATGCTTTATTTTAACATTCCCCAACTCTACACAAATTATACATATTTGGACGGTCGTCACAATTTGTATAATTTTATTTTATTGCATGGATTTACCAGGATTTTTATAAAATTCAACATCCATCTTCCGATGGCATATATGCCATCCCTAACGCAGACAATCTGGAGCCAGATGAAACCCTGCGGCTTGAGCCTCTTTCTCACTACAAAAATATCCTTCGCCTAAATCCAAATCCAAGACGATTTGATTGTAATGCCGGCAAGATGGCAGATGGTAAAACTTATCCCAACTGGCTTTATCGATATTGCCTTTGATAACACATCGGGAATTGGGTGGAGTAGGATTAGTCTTTTTGCAAACATTAGAATGAATACCAACTCCATTGTCTGAAGCCTCTTTATAGGCAGCTTTCAAAACATCGTTTTGGGAATTGGCAGTGTAATCGGGGCGGGCTAAACCTAATTTAAGCATTTGTTCATTTACCAATTGGTTGTCGACATAAACCAAACCCATTCTTCGGCCATAAGTATCACGTTTTTCCTCTTTTAATTCAATTACTTTATTGTCAACAAACTCTTTCAATTTATCTGTAGCTTTATCGCCTAGACAGTTCCCCAGCTCTGGAGCATTAGTGCCCAAAAGTTTAACCCTTTCTCCAGATTTGAGTGTAAAAGTATCGCCATCGTGCACACTAATCACTCGCATTTGCTCCTGCTCTTTGTTCCACCAAAACCCATTGGAGCCAACCAACAACAATCCTAAAATAATAATTAGTAGTTTATTCTTGATCACTACGCTAATTATGTCACAAAAAAGCACGGTGCTGACGGCCATGACCTACCCTTGTTGTAAAATGTCCTCGTGAAGATAACATCATACTCTACCCAATTTCTGAATCCTCTTGGATTTATCCTCTCCGGGAAGGTCTATAAACCAAAGGACTCAAAGAGCCTCGCTTCAGTTTTCATTATTCCAGGATTTACTTCTCTCGGGATGAAACGGTATATCGAGCTGCAAAAATTTTTAGCACACAACTCTATATCTTCCTTTACATACGATTACCAAGGCACAGGGGAAAGTGAGGGAAACATCGAAAAAACTACAATTTCCAATTTTATAAACGACACTTATTCAGCCTTTTCCAAATTTAAAAAAGAACTTGAGCCAAAAAGAATATATATTCTTGGGTACTCTTTAGGAGGATACATCGTTCCGCACATGTTAAATGAATTTCGCAACACTTCAGGAATAATTTTGATATCCCCACCAGCATACGCTCAAGGAACAGAAAATTTATACCTAAACAGTCAAAACACGGAACTCATTAGATCTAAACTCCAAAATAAGAATTCAGATATCTTTAAATATCTTGAGGCTTACAATTTAGCACAAAGGGTGTTGATAATTTTTGGTGAAAAAGATCTAGAAATTCCCCCAGAAATCAAAGCTATTTTAAAAACCATCAAAAATAAATCTTTCGAATATATTAGTATCAAAAAGGGAGTACACTCGTTACTAAGAAATAGAACGCAGCTAGAAAAAACAGCTAAAAATAAATTACTCCAGACAATTTACAGATTCATCGCGGGTAACATATATGCCACCAAAAAAGGCAAATAATTCCCGGCCATGACCTACCTTCACGACATCTTGCGATGTAGCTATTATCGGCGCTGGCGCATTTTACGGCTCTGTTCGGTATGGACCTGCTTGCGCAGGCAAGAGAGGTAGTTCCACGCCGCTCAAATGACCGGGAAATATTTGCCTGCCTGCCGGCAGGCAGGCCTTTTGGTTTAATTGTTAAGATGCTTATGCATCCTAAAAAGTGAAGAGAAAAGTTAGTAGAGTCTGTATTATCAATCGACATATTAGTATCAGTAAGCTAAACACGTTACCGTGCGTACACTGCTGACCTATTAACGTGGTATTCTTCCACGAGTCTCTCTCCCGATATTGCTATCAGAAATGGGTTTCTCATCTTGGGTAGGGCTTCCCACTTATATGCTTTCAGCGGTTATCCCATAGAAACATAGCTACCCGGCGTTGCAGCTGACGCTACAACCGGCACACCAGAGGTCTCTCCAACCTGGTCCTCTCGTACTGAGGTCAGACTCCCTCAAAAACCCCTCGCCCCTACTGGATAGAGACCGACAATAATGTTACCCCGATTTAATCGGGGGTAAGACATTTCTGCCTTACTCTGTATGTCGCCATACAGTTCGGACTATATCTTGTACGTTCATGTAAACTGAACGTACTCTGACATATAGTCTCTGAGGATTCCCCGCCAAAGACGGGGTCTTTCCTGCTGATCATCTGCACTGGATACATTTTTACAATCTTTTTTTGATAGACAGTAGTACCAGATACACAGGGTTTCCAGCATTTAGTCAGATTTATTCTCCTTGGGTCTCAAGGAGACTTTCTTTTTTATAACAGTTCCTCATTTTCAAAAAGCGTCTATTTTCAGAAAGTTAGACAGCACTTAGTCTCAAGAAAATGGCTATACATAGCCATTTTATCCACTGTCTTACGACGTTCTGAACCCAGCTCGCGTACCCCTTTAACCGGCGAACAGACGGACCCTTGGGAGGTACTGCCCCCCCAGGATGGGATGCAACCATTTCTCGCATTTCTACGAGGGTTAGACTATACCATCATCCCGAAATCATCATTCGGGAGCTTAGCGTGTTATCCCACTAGTTAGTGGAATCCTTCCGATTATCCATAATCAGAAAAGTCGTTACGGGGTCAAAGAAGTTTGTAACTTAAAGTTGGAAGAATAAACTGTTTAACTAAATTGTTAAACCTATCGGAAAAAGCAGATGGAATAAAAATTCTTTCCAACTCGCGTTGGTGATGAATCTTACTTTCCAGCTTAAACCTTTCCCATAGCGTTCTTTGTAGAATGCTTTGTTCTTCATGGGTAAATGAAGATGAACAGAGATAGAAACCTTTTGAGTCTCTTCTTCTAAATCCATCATCCATATACCAAATTGCCAAAGACAAATTATCCATCATTCCAGAGATGTTTGGAGGTACGATTTTCTTACCCTCTTTATAAAACATGTTCCGAAATTCAGATAAAATAGGCAGACTTTTGGTAGAAAAATGCCATCTTGTGTAAGTTTTGCCATTTCTCTTATCAACTCTCGAAATAATCCGAGGTGGTAAAGAAAATGGTGTAAACTCCGAAGCCATCCAGAAAGTATAATCCTTCTGCGGGCTGTAATGATCAACCCGTAAGCGGACATATTTTCCATTAAGCTCTAAATGAGCGTCTCCTAACAAAGTTCCTATCAAAATTTGTCTTTGCCTCTTGGTTAAAACTCCTCGACTTCCCACGGTATTGCCCTTTCGTACTTATGTTAACCGAAATTAACACGTAATACAATGAGGGGTTCACCGTTATGAGCTAAATATTTTTTCTCGTCAATTGCTCAACGAGTGGCCCAATTGCGCACATTGCGCAAAGCCGACATCGAGGTGCCAAACCGCCGCGTCGATATGGACTCTTGGCGGCGATCAGCCTGTTATCCCTAGGGTAGCTTTTATCCGTTAAGCCCGGTCCCTCCCACGAGGGATCCGAGGATCACTACGACCTGGTTTCCCACCTGCTCGAGGTGTCCCTCTCACAGTCAAGCGCACTTATGCCGTTACACGACTCGCTCGGTTTCCATTCGAGCCTAGTGCACCTTGGTACTCCTGCGTTACTCTTTAGCAGGATACCTCCCCAGTAAAACTGCCCGTCTGACCTTGTCTCCAACAGCGTTTTCAGCTGTCATAGGTTAGTTTTGAGATTCCAAAACGAGAGGTGTTTCATCGTTGTCCGAAGACTCCCTCCTACACTAAACTATCTTAAAATCCAAAACAGGGCCAGAGTACAGTAAAGCTCCATAGGGTCTTTTTGTCCTAGTAGAGGTAGGCCGCATCTTCACAGCCATTTCAATTTCGCCGGGTAATAGTTCGAGACAGTTGTTCTGTCGTTAAACCTTTCGTGCGGGTCGGAACTTCGAATTTTTTGTTAGCTGCATGTCGCCATGCAGAGCAGACTATATCTTGTCCGCTAGAAACGGACTCTGGCATATAGTCGTTGAGGACTCTCCCCGATTAAATCGGGGGTTGCCTGCTGATTGACTCCACCAACAGATTGTCACCCTTCGACAAGCTCAGGGTACTGTTGGATACTGAGTTATTCCAGCATATAGCCAGATTTTCCACTCAAACACGAATTTCGGTCTATTTTTTCTGCTTAAACACATTTGGTAACATTCCTGAGTGTTCCCGACTTAGTCGGGATCGAGCAAGTTTCTTTACGACCCTTACCCGACAAGGAACTTCGCTACCATAGACATCACGTTATCACCCCACAAATTGCAGGGATCCTCTATGTCGCCATAGAGATCGGACTATATCATCTCCCTTGCAGGAGTTTGGCGTATAGTCTCTGAGGATTTTTCCAAAGATGATAGTATAGTTTCCAAACTATTTTTTCTATAAATTCCGTTCCTATTCATGCTAAAACAAAGTTTTACAATTTCTATAAAACCTTGTTTCGTAAAGTGCTCTTTATTAGATAATCTAATAACTACTTCTCTAAAAAGAAGAAAGTTCTGATACTTTTCTCCAACTAGTGGATAAGTATCAAAAAATGGAATTATTACTGACAGAAGGTCACCCATTTTGTCTACACAGTAAACAAAACATGAGGGATTTCCTCCTTTCTTACTAACATATCCACATCCTAAAACTTCTTTAAAGATAAATAGAATATGAGAATTATCTTTATGTTGATACACTTGAAAAAACGGATCTATTGTCCATCCAAATCTTCTTTTAGCTCCAGTATTGCGGATTGAGACAGAAAAACTGCCTTCACCGTCTACAAAACCGGCTAAATAATAATTTAGATTAACTCTATCTTTTGGAACTCTTTCCTGCTGATTGTCTGCACCTAACACATTTTCAGTTTAACTCCGAAGTTAATACGAAGTCAACTAGTGTAGGATACTCAGATATTCCAGCAAATAGCCAAATTTTAAAACTGCCCTATAGTCGACAGTTATAGTTACTGCTGCCGTTCACTCGAGCTTCATTTCAAGGCTAACCCTTGCGGGATCACCCATTCACTTAACTTACGAGCACTGGGCAGGTCTCAGCCCGTATACCGCCTCTTTCGAGTTCGCACGGACCTGTGTTTTAGTTAAACAGTCGCAAAACACTCTTTTGCTGCGGCCCGGTTGTAACACCGGGCAGGACATCTCTCTAGATTACGTCCAGCTTTTTTGCCGAGTTCCTTGAACTACTTTTTCCCGATCGCCTTAGTCTTCTCGACCAACCCACCAGTGTCGGTTTACGGTACGGCATAATAAATATCTCGTTGCGAATCTTTTCTTGAAAAAGAAAGATCATCAAATTGTCCTCACCTTGCGACTCGGACTCTCCATAACTGCTCGATTAAACGCCGGCCCGGATTTTCCAGGACCAACTGTCTTACAGCTTAAACGCTCATTCACTATAAGCGCTCGATTACTCTCCTTTTGTCCATCCCCAACTGGTAACGATACTTACTATGTAGCCGAATATCAACGGCTCGTCCATCGGTTACGCCTTCTTGGGCCTCGCCTTAGGTGCCGACTCACCCCCAGTCAAACAATGTAGCTGGGGAAACCTTGGGTTTTCGGCGGTCCGAATTCTCATCGGACTTGCGCTACTCATTCCGGCATTATCACTTGAGATCACTCCATCCTAATCCTTACAGAAGGATTTCACTGTTCTCTCAACGCTCCCCTACCATTCCCATGCACAGCGCGAAAAAATCCAAATTGAAAATTCAAAGATCCAAATAATTTTTAAAATCTAAATTCAAAACATTTGATATTTTGTATTTAGAATTTATTTGAGATTTAGAATTTAATATTTAGAATTTATTCGTGCCATGCACGAAAATCTGTGTCTTCGGTGGATACTTTAGCCTCGGTTAATTTTTCGCGCCAAACTCCCGGTGATCGACCAGTGAGCTGTTACGCTTTCTTTAAAGGATGGCTGCTTCTGAGCCAACCTCCTGGTTGTCTGGGGAATTCGACTTCGTTTAACACTTAAGTATCACTTAGAGACCTTAGACGACAATCTGGGTTGTTTCCCTTTAGAGCGACGCGCTTAGAGGCTATACCTATATATATTTCGGGGAGAGCCAGCTATCTCCAGGTTCGATAGGCATATTACCTCTAACCACAAGTCATCTCACAGATTTGTAACTCTGACGAGTGCGGGCCTCCCCCCGACTTTCATCGGGGTTCACCCTGCTCATGGTTAGCTCACCTGGTTTCGGGTCTTTCAACTGCTGCTAATCGCCCTGTTAAGACTCGCTTTCGCTACGCCTCCGCCCGCTTAGCGGGCTTAAACTTGCAACAATCAAAAACTCGCCGGATAATTCTTCAATAGGCACGCGATCATCCCGATTAAATCGGGACTCTCACTGCTTGATAGCAGATAATTTCAGGTTCTATTTCACTAGGTTTTTCACCCTTCTTTTCGCCTTTCCCTCACGGTACTAGTTCACTATCGGTACGCTATGATATTTAGTCTTGGAGTGTGGTCACCCCGGATTCCCACAAGGTAGTGTACCTCATGGTACTTGGGTACAAACTAGAGGAAATAAGAATTGTATTTACGCGGCTTTCACGCTCTATGGCTAGCCATTCCAAACTATTTAATTATCCTTATTTCTCTCATATTGTCTGCCCCGCAACCCCCACTACATGCTCCGCATGCGAAAATCCAAAATTACAAATACTAAGATCCAAATAAATAATTAAAATCAAAATTTAAAACATTTGATATTTTTAATTTAGGATTTATTTGAGATTAAGAATTTAATATTTAGAATTTCCATATGCGAAACATGAATGGGTTTAGACTGTTCCGCTTTCGCTCTCCGCTTACTTACGGAATCTCGTTGATTTCTTTTCCTGCCCCTACTTAGATGTTTCAGTTCGAGGCGTTCCCATCTCCCCGCTAAAAGCGGGGGATTCCCGATAAAATCGGGAGGGTTTCCCCATTCGGACACCGCCGGATCAAAGCTTCTTGACAGCTCCCCAGCGACTATCGTGGTCATGTACGTCCTTCTTCGGTCTATAGCGTCCAAGGCATCCATTATCTGCTTATTCTGTATATAATACGGCTCTACTACATGATTCTCTTCACTTTTTAAGGTGCAAATCTCTGAGCCAATGCTCGTCGCGGCCTACCACGAAGGTAAACCGGGACCAACATTGGACGGGTGATCCGCTGAGCGGATCGATTACCCCGCCAAGCGGGGTGGACCTAGCCGGACTCGGACCGGCGGCCTCGTCATTGCAAATGACGCGCTCTAGCCAGCTGAGCTATAGGCCCGAAGGCTTATATCGATAAGGCCTCGTGCCTTATTGCATATAGGCCCGCAATAAAAAAACCCGCCTATTGCGGGTTTAGCCTCTCACGCGCTCAATCCTAGAGCAAAGTTTTAAGTGAGAATGTATTCAAAATCTTCATGAATAAAGCTTGCCTCGCAAAAGGTAAGGCGATAATATCTGAAAGCCACCTTGCTGTCAAGCCTACGATTCAAGTATAATCTGGCTCAGCCTGCCATAGCTCGCGTGCTTAGTTCAGTGGTAGAACGCATTCCTGATAAGAATGAGGTCCATGGTCCGATTCCATGAGCACGCACAGATATTTAAATATTTAATCAAAGAGCTTCTAGTCTTGTTATTTCGCCGTCAGGTGAAATGCTTGATGAAACAAATTGCCCATTCTTGGCTATTATCAACCACGTATCTTCTGAACGACAATCGTTCAAATTTGAGAAATCTTCATTCATACTTCTTAGTTGAGCATCCAACGTACCTATCTTAATCTGATTTTTAAGTGTTAAATTTTGCAGTACTTCGTCTTTGGTATAACAATAATTTGAACTTGTACATTCCGACTTAGAATTCTTCCACTCGGTAGCACAAAATCCTGCCGGAATAAGTAGTTCATTTGCTACATCCGAAAACAATTTGCCTAAATACGTTGAGGATAGAATATCCAGATGTTGGTAATTCGAAATTGCTCCAACAATTTCAACTCTACTTCCATAAGTTTTAGCTTCAGGATAGCTTCTTGTCCAATCGGTATAAATGTTTTTACCATTTATATCTCTTTCCCTTGTATATCTTGATTCTATCCATTCGGGAGTAGTAATTTTCAGGCCCAAGGTCGCATCTTCCCATACTGTTTTTCTCGTTTCACTCCATCTAAACATATCAGATACTGAAGGGTATGGCTCCAACACCACTGTTTGAACGGAAGTCAATTCAACAGTAGATAAAAAGCTTTTGAATTTTTCTAGGTCACCTCCAAAAAATACGCTAGTATTTATATAGTTGACTGCAGAAATAACAAGCATCTTATTTGAACTGATAGCTGTAAAATAGAAAAACATTCCGGGTCTGTTCTCGAGTTTATTTGTATAAGCAAAATACCCACTGTGATTTATTCCCACAAAGGATTCCATTGTGTATTCATCACCTTTTGTCCAGGGATATTCTTTTTGAAACCAAGCTCGTCTTCCTCCCCCATCGTAATTCTTCAGAGAGAAATCAACTGTATCATTCTCACTGGCCTTAATTACATATAAGTTCTCAGCAAAAAGTGATACATTGTTAACATCTTGAGGAAACTTGGCCTTAACCCCAACGGTTTTCAATTCAATGGTCTTTGTAAACCCATATTTGCCAGGAGAAATCACAGAGGTTTTTTGACTAACATTAAGATCTGCCACTTTTTCCGAAATGGGAGTTGAGACTGGTGTTCCAGTTGAGTAACTAGTCTCTTGGGGACGTGTTGGGATCTCTTTTTTGGAAACAGTTTTCATTCCCAAATAGAAAGCCCCCACCAACAAAATTAAACCAAACAAAATTAAAAAGGCCACTTTTAACCAATCTTTGGGAATATAACCAAATCGATTATCTAGATTTTGCTCCATAAACCAATTATTGATTATTATATCAAAAAATCACACTATTTCCTTACTTTCAGCTCCCCAATCTCCCTCTCCAATCCCTCCACCATATTTTTATACACCATAAACTCCGTGTATCTTAATTCCGATATGGAACTTTCGTGCTTCACTCCCCTAAAAACTTTCTTTTTTTCCAAAAATATCGCCTTATACTTCACCAGCTTTTTTTCTAATTCTTCTAATTTTTGCTGATTATTCATACTGCTATTGTATAACAACGTAAAGTAATGTCCCTCTCCTAGATTAGGAGAGGGATTAAAGGTGAGGTATTTGGCGTTATGTGCGCGTGAGGTGATACAAAAATACCCGCCTTTATATATTTGCGGGTATTTTTTTTGTCTTTCCAAAAGTGGTAGGAAGGTGGCGACGACAAACTTTGACGTTTGCTTGCGTCCCACTGATGGGTAATCTTTGCTTAAAGAGAAAATTACCAAATTCTCTGGGTGTTTAATCACTCCTAGAAAGGAGGTGATCCATCCCCAGCTTCGGCTAGGGATACCTTGTTCAAGGTGTTCCTCGACTTTCGTGAGGCTTGGACTATATCTTCATCCTTAAATATGGCCACTTATCAGGATGTGAAGATCCTATCAGTTTTGCAAATTTACTATAGCCACTTGCGGATATGTAAAATCTCCAAAAATCTGGATCTCTGTCCCGACTAGGATTATGAATCTTGCCACAATTTATCTTAAATTCAGTCAACCAATTTCTAATTAATACCATCTCAGAATAATTTTTCTGACAATAATACAAATAAAATCTGACCGAACTAGCTTTCGCTATACCACCTTCAGCATCAAAATAACCTCTCAGGTAATCAATTTTTTCTGTTTTTGATTTTATTTTGACGTTTTCTAAATGTTTTTTAGAAAACTCTAAAATCCAAACACTTCTGGTTTTACCTTCTTTGTAAATCCAAGAATTGATACCCAATAATTTCATTTCTTCAGAAATAAATCTTAAATAAGATTCGTTTTTCTGAGCGATTCTGATAGTGGTCTTTCGTTTAGTTGCGTCGTGAATCAATCCCATTAAATAGCTTTTACTTATTAAAGGCGCTCGCGTGTAGTCTCTACGGTGTCCCAACGGCTTGCCCTGAGCGAAGTCGAAGGGTTCCCTCGGTATTCCCATAACTTATTATAACTTTGCTGGCTTGATGGGCGGTGTGTACAAAAAGAGAGAACGTATTCACCGCGGCCTGCTGATCCGCGATTACTACCAAGTCCATCTTCATGGGGGCGGGTTGCAGCCCCCAATCTGAACTGAGGGAAGTTTTGTTGAGATTAGCTCCACCTTGCGGTTTGGCAACTCATTGTTCCTTCCCATTGTAGGATGTGTGTCGCCCCAGATATAAGCGCCATGCTGACTTAACATCATCCCCTCCTTCCTCCCCGCAAAGGCGGGGCAGTTCCCAATGACCATTGAACATTGGGTAGGGGTTGCGCTCGTTCCTGCACTTAAGCAGACACCCCACGGCACGAGCTGACGATAGCCATGCAGCAGCTGTGATACCATCATTGCTGATCCCCATCTGTTTCCAGTTAGGTGAACGGTATCATGTCAAATCTGGGTAAGGTCTTTCGCTTAGTATCGAATTAAACCACATGCTCCCCTGGTTGTGCTCTTTCCCGTCAATTCCTTTGAGTTTTAGTCTTGCGACCGTACTCCCCAGGCGGTCCGTTTAACGCGTTAGCTCCGACCCCCAGGCTTGCGCCCGAAGATCAAACGGACATCGTTTACGGCTAGGACTACACAGGTCTCTAATCTGTTTCGCTCCCCTAGCTTTCGTTCCTCAGTGTCAGTTGTGTCCCAGGCACCTACCTTCGTCCTTGGTGTTCTTGACGATATCAACGCATTTCACTGCTACACCGTCAATTCCAGTGCCCCCTGACAAACTCAATTTTGCTAGTTTTCCGTCCGGGTCCGAGGTTGAGCCTCGGGATTTCAAACGGAACTTAACAAAAAACCTACGAACTCTTTACGCCCAATAAATCCGGATAACGCTTGCACCCCACGTATTACCGCGGCTGCTGGCACGTGGTTAGCAGGTGCTTATTCTACAGGTACCGTCTCCCGATTAAATCGGGACTTCCCTGTCAAAAGAGGTTTACGACCCTAAGGCCTTCATCCCTCACGCGGAGTCGCTGCGTCAGACTTTCGTCCATTGCGCAATATTCCCAGTTGCTGCCATCCGTAGATGTATAGCCCGTGTCTCAGTGCTATTGTGGCTGACCAACTTCTCAGTCCAGCTACCCGTCATAGTCTTGGTAGGCCATTACCCCACCAACTAACTGATAGGACATAGGCTCCTCCATCGGCGGGCAGTTACGCCCTTTACTCATGTTCTGCAAGAGAAAATCCAAAATCAAAAATCCAAATATCCAAATAAATTTCAAAATCTAAACTTAAAACATTTAATGTTTTTTATTTAGAATTTATTTGAGATTTAGAATTTAATGTTTAGAATTTGCTCGTGCAAAACACGAGATTATGCGGTATTAGCCAGCCTTTCGGCTAGTTATTCCACACCAATGGGTAGATTCCTATGTATTACTCACCCGTCTGCGACTAGTACGTTCGGTGCTTGCGCACGAACGTACCCGTTTCACTTGCATGCTTAAGGCACTCCGCCAGCGTTCATCCTGAGCCAGGATCAAACTCTCAAAAAAATTTCCTAAATAAGGAAACTTACGTTTCCTACCACTTTTCGAAAGACAAATATATAAATATGCTGCCAGTTGTTAAAGAGCTAGCTGCCGTATATCCGTCTCCCAATTCAACACCGGGACTGCGATATCCTGAAAGCCCTCGTATTCTATATCAATTCCATTATCCTGTAAAGAAGAACGTATTGTGACAACACATATGCAACAAATTAGATAAACTGAAGGGGTGAGGGTAAATCCGAAGTTAATAATCAAACTTCTGAATAAAGATGAACCTC
>Ga0075689_104_pt1 | contig 31875 bp, 34 predicted proteins | sample RifGroA2_FD_68418 | JGI IMG/M metagenome (GOLD analysis project Ga0075689, IMG submission 68418) | Microgenomates (Amesbacteria) bacterium GW2011_GWA2_42_12 | reverse complement strand
ACTAGAAATACCAGACTCTGACTGAGTGGAATGGAGAGATTAATAAGATATAATGGGATATTGAGACTGTTTTAGGTGACCAAAATGCAACGGTCTCAATCATGCTACCGAGAGGGTTTTTTTCAGTAAATCCTAAAGTAAGGCCTATGTTGGTCGTAAATAAATCGACCGCTGCTGAAAATAAAAGTATACCCAATGAATAATAAAGTGTCTTCTTGTTTTCCATTATTAAATTTACAATTCAATAAGTTTGGTGGAGGTAGAAGTGGAAAGGGGAGCGCCTTCCAGATATTTATAGGTGGAAGTCAGGCGTTTATGACCGACTATTTTTGAAAGATATTCAGGATCTAGTCCTGCGGCTAGTTGATGTGCCAAAAAGGTATTTCTCAAATCATTAACTTTGGCGGACTTGACTCCAGCCAGTTGAAAATAACGGTCCAGACTGGTGCGGATATTTCTGATAAGCAAAGGTTTACCGGTTTTGGTGACAAACAAATGATTATCGGCAGTTTGAGGACGAATCGACAGAAAGTTTTGAATAGAAGACATGACACATTTGTGTAAAGGAACAACTCGGCGGGGATTGTTTTCCAAAGGCAAAACTATCAGCTCGTTTTTAGTGACATCTTCGAGTCTGATATTGGCCAGCTCGCTAATCCGGATTCCTGTTTGCAAAAGAATTTCAATAATAGCCGACATTCTGATATCCAGTCTGGCGGATTCACGGATGCTTTTGTATTCACCGGTAGAAAGTACCCGGGGCTTGGCTGAATCATATTTTGGATGCACCAGATCCCTGGCTGGATCAAAGGTATTTAGATCACGGATTTTTAGAAACTTAAAGAAAGTTTTGAGGGAATTTATCTTGCGGCTGACACTCTTGGCAGAGTAGCCTTTTGTGGAGAGGTGGTCCAAAAATTCCTGCAAATGCAAAGTTTGGACTGTTGTGGCCTGAGTGATTTTTTTGTCGGCCAGATATTTTTGTGCTTGGGTCAAGTCTCCGGTGTAAGCGGTAATTGTGGCCGAAGAACGTTTTTGAGATCTCAAATCAGAAACGAACTTGGTGATGGCAGATTCAAAGCTGATAGGTTCAATTAATTCCATACTACAGGATATGTTTACGAATCGCATTGTACAGGATATCATGGAGGTTAGCAATATGAAGAACGCCAAGTGGTGGATATTTGTGGTTATAAGCCTGTTTGTGGCTGTTAAATTGGGGATTGGTGTGGTTAGGCTATGGAAAACGGGTGGATTAGTGGATGAGGCCAAAAAAGAGGTTTCTGATCTCAAAAAAGAGAACTCTTCACTTCAAGAGAAGCTGGTTTATGTAAATAGCCCGGAATTTGTGGAAAAAGAAGCCAGGGACAAGTTGGGGTATGGGAGAGAAGGGGAGGTCATTTTGGTTTTATCAGACCAAAATGCAAATCTCAAATCTCAAATCTCAAATCCCAAAACCGAGGTGCCTAATTGGAAGAGATGGTGGGATTTGTATATTAGGATTTAACGTCCTTTTGTGCCAGGAGTGGGGATCGGACCCACGACGGCCACCTTATGAAGATGGTGCTCTACCACTGAGCTACCCTGGCATGAGGCTAATTATACCAATATCACCCCGCCTTCGGCACCCCTCTTAATTCAAGAGGGGAAATTATTGACCAAAAATCCCACCTTTTGGGTGGGATTTAAAGTTTTGGTTGCGGGGCCGGGAATCGCACCCGGTCTGGAAGATTATGCTTGATCTGTAATCTCAAATTACTTTGAGTGTCGGACTATATCATCATCCCGACTTAGTCGGGAGTTTGGCGTGTAGTCTCTACGGACTCGCCACGTTCAGTTTACATGAACATGGATTGCCTCGGTATTGTCCCGGCGTTATGCCGGGGTGTCCACCGATATAGCCAAATTTGCTGTCTCGAATTACTTCGGGAAGGGCCCATACTACTAGCCTTCCGTGCGGCTTTACACTACCCCGCATGTCTTTTGAAAGAACAAGGCCATTTTAACATATTTTTGATAGAATCCGATTTATGGCAGGAGGAAACGTACTACGGCTTATAAATCAAGTTAGTAGAGAAAGGGGGACAAATGCGGTGATATTGGCGGGTCAAGCTTTAGAATTGTTAACAGAAACTCAAAGAATTATTTCTTATTGGGAAGCTAATTATGACCAAGATATGCATGAAGGAACTGACTTCCAAGTTATTCTGGGAGATGGTGCTGAAAGACCTCTCCAAATAAAGAGTTCCTGGAGTGGATTTAAAAAAGCCCGGGAAAATTATCCGGAGGTTCCATGTGTGGTAATCGAACCAGGAGATCCGATAGTAACTATTATGGCGAATATATTACATGTTTTGGAGAGAAAGTAAGATAGAGGCGTGGTAAACTTTGGGAGTGAAGGGGAAGAGAATAACTGCCCAGAAGCTTAGAAAAATTGGTGTAAAAGAGGTGCTGATACCCGGATTACTACTGGCCGGAGTGTTGGGGTTTTCTCTAAGTAAATTGGGAACTAATATTTATAAAAACAAAACTTTGTTTCCCCAAAGCGCAGCTATTTCCACAGTAATAGACGGCGACACAGTAGAAACCAAAAGTGGTGTGAGAGTAAGGCTGATTGGGATCAATGCTCCAGATAGGGGTGATAAGGGTTATGAGGAAGCTTGGGGAAAATTGGGGGAGACGATAAATAATAAAACGATTTGGTTGGAGTATGACCGGTATCAAGATGATAAAAATGGCAGAATATTGGCGTGGGTATGGATGGATTGTGAATCTACACCAAAATTTACGCCACCTGATTATATGCGATTATCTTACAACCGTTCCCGTGAGGGTTTAATCGACAACCCCGAAGGGTGTAAAAACGGAAAACTGGTGCAGGAAGAAATGGTGAAAGCCAATTTGGCGGTAGTGGAAACATATAAGGATCGGGGAGAGCTGAAGTATGAGATGAGACTGAGAAATTAATATCACCCCGTCCCGATGTTACATCGGGACACCCCTCTTAAATCGAACCTTTGGTTCGCTCTATGCGTAAGAGGGGAAATGTGTTATACTAGGCGTACAATTTATAAAGGCGTTGAAGAGGTTGATTGGGATCTCTGAGCTGATCAAGCTATCTGCAAGGAATGTTTGATACGGAGGCGAAACCGTAAAAAGTCTATGCAACGAGTGTCGGAAACGGAGCTCGTCATGAATAAGGTTTTCTCATGATGCTCCACCGGAAGGTGGATTTTTTGTGAGTAAACAAAGCAAGGTGGTACCGTCTTTTTCTTGAAGGCCCTTGTAGATTTCTGAGTTGTTAGATTCGGGAGTTTGCAAGGGTCTTTTATTTGGGAATATAGCTCAAGGGTAGAGTACCCGTCTCCAAAACGGGGGGTGAGGGTTCAAGTCCCTCTATTCCTACTTATGTACGAAAAGTTCATAAGATTACCGGAGTTAGTGACCCTTTCAAGGAAGGAGGTGGTTTGGCATGGCCATAGCGATGTTTGGATATAAATTAGAGGCATCGGTTTCTCGAGATGTTCAAGTGATTGGGCGGATTGTGGATGGTTGTGCCAAGAGGTCTAATGAAAAAGTTATTCTCATGACTTTTATAAAAACAATTTTGCCGGATTTAATCCAAAAAGTAGAGTCATTGAGTATGTCCTCCGACCAAATTGATCAGACTAACAGAGAAACGGTAATCAATTTTTATTTGTCTGAATTGAAATTAAGAAAAAATTCACATTTTTCCGTTTATGACGACTTAGTTTTTAAGCTTATTGAGCAAGACGGAGATCTGTCTGCACGAAAATATATTCAATCTTTAAAAGCCCAAAAACTCGGTATTGAGGTTCCTCTGACATTTCCAAGTCAAAGAAAAAGAGCAGACGCAATAGTAATGGGCAAATTAAGAAGTGATATAGATAAAGACGAAGTAATAACGTATTTGAGAAGGCAGGAATTGGATAGAGAAATTCGTCAAATCTCTCAAGATATGTTCTATGCCATTAATAATGGTCTAGTTGGTTCAGAAATATTGAAGTATCTGGGGGTAATGTATGACTTAAGATTTCTAGAGACGGCCTCTTCGACTAATGAATTGAAAATGAAAAGATTTATTTTAAGATCTCTTAAAGAAGGGATTACTTTGAATCTAGTACATGTAAAGTGCCTAAGATTTTCATACCCAAAAGGGATAAGTTTGAAGTTAATAACTCATTTGGGATCCACAAAAATAGAGGATCGCTTTGGGGGAATCTTTACAACAACGGATGAATCGAAATTATTTGAAAACTTAAAACATCTCACCGCTATTTTTGAAAAAAACGGCATCGGGATAACACCATTAGTGATGGTTGCAGACAATGACTTATTGGATAACTTTCCTCAAAACATGGACGATATTATTCCTGTTTCGAATATTAACCGAGCTCAAACAGATACAAATTTATACATAGAAGAGTTAAAGAAAAAATCAAGCGGTGTCGAGATAAAAAGATTGACAGAGATTTTGGAAGAAAAAGGTTTAGCCAATAGGTACAACGATATTAGGATGTTGGTTTTGATAAGTTTGAGACGGGGAGATCCCAGATTTATAACAGAAAAAGTTATTGAAGATATGATTAATTATAGGTTCGAAAGAGACAAAGCTCTTTTTGAAAAAGTAACCAGAGTAATTTCTCGAGAGAGAATATATCAAAAAATGGCCAGTGTTATTGCCTTGCAAGTTTTGGAAAAAGACGGTCTTTTCTTAGTTACAAATTCTCATGGTAATGAAAATAAATTAGTAGCAGGAGGAAAAATTCCTATTTTCTTTACTGATTTATGTGAGGAGAAGAAGGTTTTTGAAAATGTTGAGTTATAATTATGATCATGAAGGGGAAAATAGTTTTTTCCGGGATTCAGCCCAGTGGGGATCTGCATATTGGAAATTATATTGGGGCGGTCAGGCAGTGGGCAGCTGGCCAAGATGAAGGGCTGAATATTTTTTGTGTGGTAGATATGCATGCGATTACAGTTCCGCAGGACCCTAAATCACTGGCTCAAAAAACTAAAGAAATGTCGGCAATTATTCTGGCGGCGGGAGTGGATCCAAAAAAATCTTTGTTGTTTGTACAGTCACACAATCCGGATCACGCAAATTTAGGTTGGGTTTTGAACTGCTATTTATCTATGGGACAAATGAATCGCATGACCCAATACAAAGAAAAATCGCAGGGTAAAGAGAGTGTAAGTGTGGGAGTGTTTGACTATCCAGCTCTGATGGCCGCCGATATTTTGTTGTATGACACGACAGAGGTACCAATTGGAGAGGATCAAAAACAACATGTGGAACTGACTCGAGATGTGGCCGAGAGATTTAACTCCAAATATGGATCAACCTTTGTTTTGCCAGAACCCAAGATTCCCAAAATGGGTGGACGGGTTATGAGTTTGGTAGATCCCACCAAGAAAATGAGTAAGAGTGATGCTAATCCTAATGGAGCGGTAATGCTTTTGGAAAGTCCGGAATCGGCGCGCAAAAAAATTATGGCAGCAGTGACTGATAGCGGATCGGAAATTAAATATGACTGGAATAATAAACCGGGAATTTCCAATCTTTTGGAAATATTAAGTCAACTAAGCAACACTCCAATTTCTGACTTGGAGACACAATTTTCTGGTCAAAATTACGGACAGTTTAAAACGGCGGTGGCTGATGAAGTGGAAAAGTTTTTGGTGGATTTCCAAAAGAAATACCACGAAATAGTAGATTCAGGCAAACTGGATGAAATTTTGAGTAATGGAGCAAAAAAGTCGTATGAAATTTCTCACCCTAAACTTTTGGAGGTATATAAAAAGGTTGGTTTTTTATGATAACCATTGATGATTTTTCTAAAATTGAGATAAAAGTGGGGTTGGTGACGGAGGCAGTGAACAAAGAGGGAAGTGAAAAATTAATCAGATTGACTGTGGATGTGGGTGAAGAAAACCCACGAGTTATTTTTACTGCGGTGAGGACTTATGGCTATACACCAGAAGATTTTTTGAACAAAAAGTTTTTGTTCGTGACGAATCTGGAATACAAAAAAATTATGGACGAGGAATCACAGGGAATGATTTTGGCGGTGGGGGAAGAAAACCCATTGTTTATATCAGGCAAGAGTTTGGAGGTTGGTTCCAAAATTAGGTAAGGAGATCGCAAGGATCAATTACAAATCGGGATCATCGTAATGGAGAGTGAGAATTTCGAGGGTCGATTTTGCATCTGCGATGTCTTTAGGTGTTACGACTAAAATAGGTTGATCCTTATCAGCATGGTCTATACTTTTAGTATGGAGATTTCCCAGGTTCGAATAAGTTGGGTATGGCATCCTGATAACATTTAACTTGCCTGTTTCATGGAATGATACAGCGGTCGCGTCAGGATCGATATTTGGGGTTAATTTGTATCGGTTATCATCTTTATCTCTGTGGCTCAGAGGATTAACCTCTAAAGTTATTTTACTGGAGTCGCTAAATACAGCTAGGGTTGCGTCGTGGGCTATACCCTCAGGAGAGACCAAAAAGCCAACACCTTTTGGGGAATCTATTATTGGAACCCACAAGAATCGATACTGTTTTTCTCCCTCGTGGATGAGAAAAGTTGTGGGATGATCCATGTCTGGTTTTTGGGGCAAAAGATCAGTAGTTGATGGTGTTCTTTTTTCTAATTTTGCATACCACTCCGAAACCTTTTGAGAAACTTTATCTCTAAGATCTAGAAATTCTTGTGTTGTATTTCTAGCTTTATTTTCTTTGTGGGCTTCGTCCCATTCTGGTTTAGTTGGTTCTGGATAACTTGGTTCACCAAAAGGTGGCGTAGACATATAATGATAATAGTTGTTGTTGTTGTCAAACATATCAGCGTGCGAGAGGTAGTAAGTGAAAGAAATTTAAGGTAGAATAAGGCGCTATGGCAGATAAGACAAATAAGACGAATGGGACAAACGGGAAGAAACCAATGAAGGGGGTAATGGTGCAGATGCATTTTAATTTGCGGAATTTAGTGTGGTGGATGATTATTTTGTTGATGGTATTTTCTTTGATGGGTTTGTGGTTTTCGGGAGATAAAGTTGGCCAAGAGATACAACTATCCCAAGCGCTGACGGACATCAAAAACGGCAAGATCGAGAAAGTAAATGTGCATGCCGACCGTTTGGTTTTGAAATATAAAGGCAAGACCGACGAATTCTTTTCCCGAAAAGAAGCCACCGAAAGTTTTACCGACGTATTGCAAAAAGCAAGAATAGATCCAACTGGAGTAAATTACGAAATTAAGGATCAGACTGCCGGACAATTGGTGGCGGCAATTATACCTTCCCTTGTGGGTACGGGACTTGTGATTTTGGTACTTTTATACATGATGCGCCAGGCCCGGGGTCAACAAGACAGTCTGTTTTCGTTTGGACAAAGTAAGGCCAAGTTGTTTGACAAGGGTAAGCCATCGACTAAATTTGCCGATGTGGCTGGCGTAGATGAAGCCAAGAAGGAGCTAGAGGAAGTAGTGGACTTTTTGAAAAATCCTGCCAAATATCGGGCTATGGGAGCCAGGACCCCGAAGGGTGTGCTTTTGGTCGGTCCGTCAGGAGTAGGTAAAACACTTTTAGCGCGGGCGGTAGCGGGAGAGGCAGGCGTGCCGTTTTACAGTATGGCCGGATCCGAATTTATGGAAATGCTGGTGGGAGTGGGATCGGCTCGAGTACGTGATTTATTTGCTACAGCCAAAAAGACCGCCCCTTCCATAATTTTTATCGATGAAATCGATGCCATTGGTAGACAACGGGGACATGGTCTAATGGGTGGACATGACGAACGCGAACAAACCCTAAATCAAATATTGGTGGAGATGGATGGGTTTACCGCCAACGATAATGTAATAGTGTTGGCGGCTACCAACCGTGGAGATTTGCTGGATCCGGCATTACTACGTCCGGGACGGTTTGACAGAAGAGTAGTGGTAGACGTTCCCGATATCGAAGGGCGTCAAGCGATTTTAGCTATCTATGCCAAGAATAAACCATTTTCTAAAGATGTCAACTGGCATGGAATCGCCAAAAGAACGGTGGGATTTTCGGGAGCCGATTTGGAAAATATGTTAAACGAAGCGGCTATCCGGGCGGCCCGCGATGCCAAAAAGGAAATTAACATGGTGGATCTGGAAGAAGCGGCAACCAAAGTGAAAATGGGACCGCAAAAAAAGAGGACCCAAAGTGACCTGGACAAAAAGATGACGGCTTATCATGAAGTGGGACATGCTGTGACCAGTTGGGCCCAACCTGGCATGGATCCGGTGCATAGAATTTCCATTGTTTCCCGGGGTATGAGTTTGGGTCACACTTTAGTACCCCCAACTACCGACCGGGTACACGAAACAAAGAGTAGATTACTGTCGATGATTACCATGATGTTGGGTGGCCGGGCGGCAGAAGAAATTGTTTTTGACGAAGTAACTACTGGGGCCAGTAATGACATTGATAAAGCTTCTAAGCTGGCCCGGAATATGGTGATGGAGTTTGGAATGAGCAGTTTGGGACCCATAAATTACGGACCGGATCAAGACGTCATGGATTGGGGTGGGGGGTATGAACAAACCAAAATTAGTCCCGATATGCAAAATAAGATCGATACGGAAGTGAGAAAAATCATCGACGATGCTCACAAGAGGTCAGTAATAATTATCAAAAAATACCGCAAAAAAATGGATCTAGTAGTCGAAAAACTATTAGAAACTGAGAATATGGATGGAGAAGAGTTTGAGAAACTGATGGGTGGTAAAATTGCTTAATGAATAAATTGCTAATCCTCGATGGAAATTCAGTACTCCATCGAGCTTATTATGCGCTTCCGGATTGGAGAAACAGATCGGGAGAGGCAACGGCGGGAGTGTATGGGTTTATGTCGATGCTAATAAAAGCCTTGGAACAACTGAAACCCACTCACCTGGTAATAGTTTTTGACCACCCCAGTCCTACGTTCCGGCACAATATGTATGTGGGGTATCAGACTAACCGCGAAAAAGAACGCCAAGTCTCTGAAGATATTTGGGGGCAAGTGGATAAATTGAAACAAGTGTTTGAGTTGATTGGCGTGCCAGTTTATCAGATAGCAGGATTTGAGGCGGATGATGTGATTGGAACAATTAGCGTTCAGGCGTCAGCGTTTAGCGTTCAGACAATAATAATTACCGGGGATCGGGATTTGATGCAACTTGTGGATGAAAAAGTTCATTTGTGCATGCCCTTAAAAGGTTTAAGTGATATGACAGAAGTTGATCGGAATAAAGTGCATGAGAGATTGGGAGTTTGGCCGGAAGAGGTGATTGATTACAAAGCCTTGGTGGGTGATTCTAGCGACAATTATCCTGGTGTTCCTGGAATTGGTCCCAAAACAGCCGTTCAATTAATTGAAGAGTTTGGAAGTTTTGAGGAAATATATTCAAAAATCCAAAATCTAAAATCCAAAGATCCAAATAAATTTCAAATATCAAAAAATCAAATTCAAAAACTCATAGATGGATACGAGGGGGGGGAATTATCAAAACGATTGGCCACGATTAAAAGAGATGTACCAGTGACTTATGATAATACTCAATGCTCAATACCCAATGCTCAAAAGATGGCTGAAGTGTTGGCGAAATTGGGGTATAGAAGTTTGACAAAAAGAGTGGATAAAACTAAGGTTGATAGTGTTAATCAAGTTGGTTTGTTTGATTAAACTTTTGTGAAAGTTGCAATAGTGCATGATTATTTGAAAGAAATTGGGGGAGCGGAAAGAGTGTTGATGGCACTCAAGGAAATATTTCCCGATGCTCCCGTTTATACAGCATATAAGTTTTCTCGATTTTGGGGGGAATTTAGGGAGATAGGGGAGAAATGGGATATTAGGGAGAGTTGGGGGAAATACCTGCCATTTTTACCTAAGTTCCTATCTTATTACACTATTTTATCTCCGTTATTCTTTAGATCCTTCGATTTATCAGATTATGACCTGGTGATAGTCTCACAAACCGGGGGCTATTTTCCCAATGGGGTAAAAATAGGACCAAAGACAAAACTCGTAACATATTGTCATACCCCTCCTCGATTTTTGTATGGATATGAGACGGCGACAAAAGAAAGAAATAAATGGTATTGGAAACCAATATCGGCCATTGTCAATCATATATTACTTATGGTTGATTTTCAGTTTGCTCAAAATCCTCATTTATTTATTGCCAATTCCCGGAATGTGGCTGAGAGGATAAAGAAGTTTTATAGGAGAGATAGTGTAGTGGTGTGTCCGCCCATCGAAATTCCAAATCCCAAATCCCAAGACTCAAATAAATTACAAAATCCAAATCACAAAAAAGACTATTATTTAGTTATTTCCAGAATCGTTGGATCGAAGGGGTTGGAGTTACTTTATGACTTTGGAGAAAGATATAAAATCAAAGTGGCGGGGAGAGCAATTAACAAAAGCGGAGAAGAAATTGTCCAAAAACTCAAAGAAAATAATATAGAGTATTTGGGAGAAGTTTCGGAAGAAGATAAATGGAAACTAATGACGAATGCTAAAGGATTTTTGTGTTTGAGCCGGGATGAAGATTTTGGGATTTCCAGTGTTGAAGCACAAATGTGTGGTACACTGGTGATTGCATATAACAGCGGAGGTTACAAGGAAACAGTAATTAATAAAAAAACGGGAATTTTGTTTGATGAATATACGACAGAAGGGTTGATAAGGGCGATAAGGGAGATGGAGGAGATAAGGTGGAATAAAAAATATATCATTAATCATGCACAGAAGTTTTCGAAAGAGAATTTTGTAAAACAATGCCGGAATTACCTGAAATAGAAACAGTTAAATTACAACTGCAAAAAGTGTTGGTGGGGCAAAAACTTTTGAAAAGTAACTTCCCCGAAGTGACCGGTAAAACAGTTAAAGAAATAAAAAGATTGGGAAAAGTTTTACTGATAAATTTCGATTCTTCGGCAGGCTCAGAATTAAATTTGGGGTTTCATTTCAAAATGACGGGACAGTTGATTTATATACCTCACCCTAGCCCTCTCCTTAATTCAGGAGAGGGTAAAAGAATTGTGGGGGGACACCCGACGGAGGATTTTTGGAATACCATGCCGGGTAAACATACGAGATTAATTTTAGAGTTTAATAACGGAAAGCTGTACTTTAATGATCAAAGAAAGTTTGGTTGGGTGATGATAAATCCTAAGTTTGTAGACAAATTGGGACCGGAGGCGCTGGAGATAACCACCGATAAGTTTCTTAAGTTACTTGGGAAGCTTAAGAAACCCATTAAGCTGGCGATTATGGATCAGGAAATTATTTCCGGGGTGGGGAATATTTATGCTAATGATGCTCTTTGGGAATCTCGGATTAATCCGAGATTCCCAGTTAATCAGTTGTCAGTTGAACAGTTAACCAGTTTGCTAGAAAAATTAAAATTGGTTTTGCGCGAAGGAATTAAGTATGGCGGGGCGACGGCATCTGACGCAAAATACATAGATCTGCATGGACTAGGCGGACATTATCAAGAGCATTTCCGGGTATATGACCGTGAAGGACAAAAGTGCCACAGAGGAGATGGAGTGATTGAGAAATTTGTGTTGGGGGGCAGGGGAACGTACTGGTGCCCCAGGTGCCAAAGCTAAAAGGTTTGTGATATTATTGCAGTTATGGATATAGTAACTCCCCAAACATTTGGTTTGGATGGTAAAAAAGCAATATTTGGGTTAATAAGCAAAATGCGTTGGTGGATTTAAGATACTCTAGGATATCGATGGCGGAGATAAAAAGTCCAGAGAAGCGCGTTAGCCACTCGGTGTCTGGATAATCCTCTGTGACGGGCTAAGGCAGGTTTTCTTTGCCCGAATAGTCCCTCGAGATGGTTGGTATGGGACACCGAGTTGGAATACGCCAGAAACACAAATAGACTGTCCGCCGCGTTCTCAATGTGCTTCCAGGCCCTCCGCAAATTCCGGTGGGTATACCACCAGGATTTACCCCGGTAAGTCCTTTGGGTCAAAACCAATTGGTATTGCTCTCGCCAGGAGCAGAAATCAGCCCACCAGTTTTGGGCTTGGTCAGTGGACGTAACCTGCATCAGCTTGGCAGATAGCGCCAATAAGTCTTGTCCTCCTGATAGCTTCGGATGGCAAGTCAAAAGTGTTTGTACTTTCATCCGGATATGCACCAGACATCTTTGGTGTCCGGTGTCAGGAAAAAGAAGTCTGTGAGCCATTACCAAGCCTCTTTTACCATCTGTAGTAAATCCAGCCACAGCTAATTTCTCCAGGGGTTTTAAGTGCTCTGCCACCGTTTCAAAACACTCTTTGTCATAAAAAGATACTGCCAGGGGATGTTTGACTCCAGTGGCTTTAGTCACCAGCAAACATCCCCATCTTTTAAAATGGGTAGCATCGGTGATGAGCCAACAGGGTTGGGGAATATCCAGTCGGTCCGGGAAAGACGGCGGCGAGTCGAATATTGGGTGCAGTTGTCGCCGGATGGTATCGGAATGAACCCGCTTGTCAGCCGCCAATTGTTCACAGGTATCTCCGTCCAACAAGTACCGTTTAAGAAGACCGTAAGCCGGTCTGGGTTTCTCCCGGGATTTGGTCAGACCACATATTTTGCACCGCCACCGGGGAGTACCGTTCCGGTGCCTTCCCCAGCGCCCCAATTTACACTTGTTACAGGCCATTGTTCTCTTTTACCAGACTGCAGGAGTTTAGAGGACAAAACTCCCGGACGAGATTAGACCTTTAATACCAGACAAATACTCGTTTTTACCAACGCAAATTACGTATTAAGCCCAATATTTCATAAATGTCAGGGAAAAACTGAGGATGGAAGTATTGTTGTCCAAAGGTTTATAGGTGGAAAAGACGTTATGCCAGTATGGATGTGTTTATCCTTCAGAGAAGGAAAAAAAGTAGGATGGGTAATGTTGTGGGAGACTTTGAGAGAGGGTCGCCCCATAACAACGACAGATGAATGTGTAGAATTTGATTTAGCAGTAGACAGAAGTATAGATCCAGAAGAAACTTTGAGTAATCTGACTCAAGACGCAGACATGCTTCAGAGAATATTAGAGGATGGATTAAGATTAGAAGATTTAAGAGATAAATATTTGGAGACAAAAGAAGGAAAATTAACAGTAGAAGGTGGTGCAGATAAGCGATGAAGGTTGAAAGTGCCTTGTGTCGGTTGACGTTTGATCAAGAGACTGGACATTTTTCGGTGTGGGATAAAGGGAGTGGAAGAAAAGCGATTGACCATGGAATGTTTGGGGTGTGGTGGAGAGAAAACGGAGAAGATAGACATACTTTTATAAGTCAGTTGGAGCAGATTGAGGCAGAAGACACGAAAGAAACATTGAAGGTGGTGGGGCGGCACAATATGGGTTGGAATATAACTTGGGAGGCCAGATTGTCTGCCAGTATAACCGGTATTGAAGTAAAGATGAGCTTTGAAAATAAATCTTCGAAGCCCATAGAACTGGTGGACATAATTTTGCTGGAAGGAGTATATGTCAGGCCGGATGGAATTGCTGATAAATGGTGGGTGTTTGAAAATGGGTGGCAATCCTGGAGTCCTAGTGTAAACAGGACGGGAATTAGATCGTCCAGATTACCCCGCTTTTTTTATTTGAGAGATATTAATTTGGGATCATTGCGGTACAGGAACACTTGGTTGAAGCGGGGGATATTAAGTGAAATGGTGGGAAGCTTGACAGCTCTGGGTGATAAAGAAAGTTTGGTATTGGGGGCCTTGACCACAAACCAAGGTTTTGTAGAGATATTTACTGATAAACATAAGTTTAGAATTACTTGCCAGGCCGAAGTAATAATAAATAGTGGCGAGAATTGGGAAAGCGATTGGGTGGTGGCTATGTTGGAAAATCGGGCTGATGCAATAGAAAAATACGCAGACTTGGTAGTGCAAAAGATGAAACTTGAAAAAACAAAAGAAGTTATGACCGGATGGTGTTCCTGGTATTGGTATGGACCAATGATAAATGAAAGGATTCTTTTGGAGGAATTAGAAGAAATGAAAAGACTAAATAAGTCATTGCCACTGAAAGCCTTTTTGATTGATGGGGGTTGGTGTAAGTGGGGAGAATGGCTGAAACCAGATCCAAAAAAATTTCCTCATGGATTGGAAGGAGTGTTTGAAAAAGTTAGAGATGCAGGTTTAGTATCCGGATTATGGCTGGCTCCGTTTATGGTGCAAAAAGATTCGGAAATTTATAAAAACCACAAAGATTGGTTGATTAAAGGCAAAAGTGGTAAGCCGGTGGAAGTGAGAAAATTGACTACGTCTTCGCTTTTAAATGAAATTGACGCTTGGGCTATGTATGGATTGGACCCGACTCACCCCGAAGCGCGTGAATATTTGCGGCAAGTAATAAGAGTGGTGGTTAAAGATCTGGGGGTAAAATATTTGAAATTAGACTTTTTGTACGGAGCTTGTATGGGAGAAAAATATTCAAAAAATGTGTCCCGGTTGCAAGCGCTGCGATTGGGTTTGGAATTGATAAGGGAAGAGGCGGGTGAGGATGTATATATCTTGGGCTGTGGATGCCCGATTGAAGCGGGAGTAGGAATTGTAGATGCGATGAGAATAGGACTGGATACCGGTTCACCATTGACCCGGACTATTCCATTGGTTGGTAGCCTGATTAACGACTTCTGTTATAGAAGGGCGAGACAAAATGCGGAAGCAAGAAGCTTTATGCACGAAAAATGGTGGAACAACGACCCTGATTGTATATTGGTGGCCAAAGGTCAACGGCTGCACGCGACAGAAAAAGAGGCGATGACCAGTATGGTGATAAGAATAGGCGGACAAATTTTCTTGAGTGATAGTCTGAAAGAGATAACCGATGAGGATATCGAAAAATATATCAGGCCGATGTTTGAGAGAGTAAAATAGGTGGATGAAACTGGATAAAATTTCTTTGCAGAATTTCAGGAGTTATGAGAAGAGAACGTTTGAGTTTGGACCCAAAACTCTTATCGTGGGGGAGAATGGGGCGGGGAAATCAAACATCATGGAAGCGATTTATTTGCTGGCCGTGGGGAAGAGTTTCCGGGCTGACCGTGAGGAAGAAATGGTGGCGTATGGAGAAAGTTTTTTTAGGGTGGTCGGGGAAGTCGGGGAAGTCGGGGAGATAGGAATAGAAATGATAGAAAATAGGAAAAGATTTTTGGTAAATGGGGTACCCAGAAGACAGATTGATTTTGTGGGGAATTTGCGGGCGGTGCTGTTTTGTCCGCAGGATATGGAGCTGGTGACCGGAAGCCCAGGAAACCGCCGCCGTTATCTGGATTTTGTAATTTCACAAGTTGACCGGGAATATCGCCGGTGTTTGATAAGTTATGAAAAAGGATTAAGACAAAGAAATAAACTATTGGAGATGATTAGAGAAGGTTTGGCCCAGAGAAGCCAATTATATTTTTGGGATAAGCTTTTAATTAAAAATGGGGAGTATCTGACTACGGCTAGACAAAAGTATCTGGGAGATTTGGGGGATAAGGGAGATAAGGGATATCTGGCAGTTTATGATAAAAGTATAATAACCCAAGACAGACTTTCTCAATACGAAATAGAAGAGGTTGCTGCCGCAACTACTTTAGTAGGCCCTCACAGAGATGATTTTCAAGTATTGTTTGGTGATAAAGACGTATCTAAATACGGATCAAGAGGACAACAGAGGATGGGTGTGTTGTGGTTGAAACAGGGCGAGATTGAATATCTGGGAGGAAGCCCCATATTATTACTTGATGATATTTTTTCGGAACTGGACCATAAACATAGAGAGGAAGTAATGAAATTGGTCCAGAATTATTCCGGACAGGTAATTATGACGACTGCGGACCGGCATTTGCTCCCAACTGACGGCGGAGATACAATCATTGAGCTATGAGATTTATTTATACCTCACCCTTAATCCCTCTCCTTAATTCAGGAGAGGGACATTATGTATGAATATAAAATTCAGTCAGGCTGAATTAAAAAAACTTTGGAAGCCGAGAGAGGATTCTAGCGGGGAAGATAACGGACAAGTGACGATTATTGGGGGATCGAGTTTGTTTCATGGTGCGCCGATGCTGGCGGTGAAAGCGGCGTCGAGATTGGTAGATATGGTATTTTTTGGTTCACCTGAGCGCAATTTGGAAAATATAGCCAAGTTAAACTCATTTATTTGGATTCCATGGAATGAGATAGATGTGTATGTCAAAAAATCTGAGGCAGTGTTGATTGGACCGGGATTTATGCGTTTCCGCAGTGAAGAAGTAACAGATGAAGAAAAATTGGCTTGCGACGAAGAATGCCGGAAAACCCGTGAGATTACCCAGAGACTTCTGCAGAAGTTTCCAGAGAAGAAGTGGGTCATTGATGGGGGGAGTTTGCAGACGATGGAGGTGGAATGGATTCCCCAACGAGCAATCCTCACACCAAATATAAAAGAGTTCGAATTGCTCTTCAATGCACAATGCTCAATGCACAATGCTCAAGAAAATGCTAAAAAATATAATTGTGTAATAGTGGCTAAGGGGCCGGTGACGTATGTGACGGATGGAGAAATAACTTATGAAGTTGATGGGGGAAACGCGGGATTGACTAAAGGGGGAACGGGGGACACATTGGCTGGGGTAATCACTGGACTATTTGCAAAAAATGATGGTTTACAGGCTGCAGCGGCCGGAACATATTTGATAAAAAAGACGGCAGAAATGTTGTATAAAAAAGTTGGCTACAATTTTAACGCCGACGATGTGGCGGAGAATGTGTTTGAAGTTTTTGAAAAATTGAGAAATTCTTGAAATAACCGCAGATTTACCGTATTATAAACGCATCGCAACGCGACGCTGTCATACCAGCGTCATACAGTTGGATGACTACTGAATGACTATGTACATTCCAAAATATACAATCACAACTGAGATTTTGAAAAATGTCGGGCTGGTTGAGGCAGCCCGAGAAGTTATCGACAACGCTCCCATGGTGCCAGCTTGGGAGGCGAAGTTTAGATCTGAAGCCGCCTTACGGGCGGCTCATTTTGGAACAGCTCTGGAAGGAAATGATCTGACTTTGAACGAAGCAAAGATAATTATGGATCAGGTTATGGAAACTACATCACAGGCCGAACAAGCAGGGGTAGTGGCCAGACCTAGAGATGTACAAGAGGTGATAAATTATAGAAGGGTATTGGAATATCTGGAAGTCCGCAGGGAAGCCGGACATTATTCAAAGGAACTATTGCTTGCTATCCACGAGTTGATAACCGATAAGTTGGTGGATGAAAGAAAATCTGGTAAGTATCGCGAAACCCAGGTAGTTTTAAAGAATTCGGTTACAGGAGAGGTTAGTTTCCGGCCTCCAAATAGCCAGGAAGTACCATCTTTAATGGATGATTTTCTGGACTGGCTTAATTCCGATACGGGAAAATCAGAGCATCCCATTATCCGGGCGGGGGTTGCCCATTACGTGTTGGCTGCTGTGCATCCGTTTGTAGAGGGCAACGGTCGAACGGCTAGGGCTTTTGCCACCTTGGTATTATTTAGAGAAGGATATGATATTAAGAGATTCTTTGCGTTGGAAGAATATTTTGATTCCCACGCTGATGATTATTTTGGTAGTTTGATGGAAGTATCAAATCAATCTCCTACACTTTCTGAACGGGACTTGACGCCATGGCTGGTTACTTTTACCCGAGCTCTGGCTATAGAACTGACGAGAATTAAAGAAAAAATCCGGGAATTATCGGTAGATGTACAAATAAAAAAACGTCAGGGTAAACAGGTGAGCTTGTCGGAACGGCAGATGAAAATTGTGGAATATTTAGGTACGCATGGGGAAATTACCATGAAGGAAGCCAGGAGCGTGTTGACTATGGTTTCCGAAGACACAATTTTACGGGATTTGAAAGATTTAATTGATAAAGAAGTTATTGCTAAAAAAGGTAGTACCAAAGCTGCCAAATATGTGTTAAAAAAATGATATTGGCGACCTCGCAAATGTTTTTTATTATGTTGGCGCTACCAACATTGTTGGGTTTGATTATGGTGGGCGAGGGGATGTATAAAGTCACCCATTATATGTCGGGCTGGACAAGTATATTCTTTGGTAGTTTGTTTTTGACGGTGGTGGCATTTGGATACTTTTTCCTCAGGGGTTATTTATAGAGGTTTTAAGCAGAAGAACTTTGTCCCGGTCTGTTTTGAGAATTTTATAAGTGTGGGGATCGATTTTAGCATTAACAAGACGCTGGTCTTGGGTAATAAGAACAAATTCAGGATTTGAAGTAAATATTTGTTGAAGCGAAATATCTTTGGCATAATTTACAGTTCTATTAGAGTAAAAAACAGCCGCGGGAAGAAAATCATTGTCGATAATAAATGGCTGGGGATATTTTCCCGCTTCAGCGGAAAGAACGGCTTCGTCGGAAACAAAAGCTGGGATATTAATAAATTCCCACCAATTTCTAGAGATTTGAGGAATGGCTAAAAGAACTGTAAGTCCAATAGTAATGGCGGGAGCAAGAGTTCGAGTCTTAAATTTAGACAATAGTACATACACTAATCCGACAAAGACCAAAATTAAATAAGGATATATGGGAATAAAGTGCCAAATTTGACCTTTGGCAGAAAAAGCAAATGGCAAGAGAAAAGAGACCAGAAAGATAATTAAGGGATAGAAAGCAGGAGACAAAAAAATTCCAAATGGCAGGCTAAGAATAGCTGGACGAAACCAAACCCCGATACCATTGGAGACGTAGGTTTTAGTCAGCAAAATATTTTTCAGATAATTAGTACGTATGCCAATTTGAGGGAGACCAATGGTAAAATACTTTTGAAAAATATTCAGTTGGTTGGGGTGAAAAAATTGAAAAACAAACCAAATTAAAAGGGGGATAAGACTGAGAGTAAGATATAACCATAGTTCTGGAACCAGGAATAATAGAGTGGGGATAAGAGTCAGAGGAGCGCCAGTCTTGGTAAGCAGAAGCAGAGAAAAAGCGACAAGCAATAATTTTTTACGCTTTTTAACTGCTAATAAAATAGTTAATACAAAAAAGAAAGTCAGAAAAATATCTAGGTCGCCCGAGCGGGATCTAAGCGCAAACCAGGGGGAAGAGATGATAGCCAAAGCAGCGGATAGACCGACAGATTTATGAAACAGCTCTGTTCCCAAAAGATATATTACAACCAAAGTGGCCAGGCCAAAAAAAGCTGAAGCGGCCCGGACCCCAAATTCATTGATCCCAAAGATTTTTTCAGAAACAGCAATCAACCAAAAACCCAAAGGAGGGTGATCGTAATAAGGTTGCTGGTTGAAAGTCAGATTAAGAAAATTGTGGGAAGTAAGCATCTCTCTACTTATTTGTCCGTACCAGGCTTCGTCCCAACTGACTAAAGATGAAGCTCCAAGTTTATGAAAAAAGATGACGGAACCCAAAATCAATACACCGGCAAGCAAAATCTCGTAGATCCACTTTTTTACCACAAGCTAATTATATATAATCGGGGCATCGTTATGCTATTTACAAAACTGGCTGAATATTTGCAAAAACTGGAGGGGACGGCGAGCCGGAATGAGATGACGGTGATTTTGGCGGAGTTGTTTAAAGAATCCAGTCCAGATGATGCCAGGCTGATTGCGTATTTATCTGCAGGCCGATTGGGCCCGGCATACAATTCGCCGGATTTTGGTATAGCTGATATGAGCATGTTGAAAGCGTTAGGATCTGAATCCAAAACTATTTTTAATAAATTGGGTGATCTCGGACTAGTTATAGAACAAATAAAATCCAAAACTCAAAATTCTAAGATCCAAAGAAATTCTAATATCAAAATTCAAAACGTTTATGATAGATTGTGGAAAATTGCTGAAGTTTCGGGAATCGGGAGCCAGGAAAGAAAACAGGAATTGATTAGAAAATTATTGGACGAGCTGGATCCGGTGAGCGCAAAATATGTGGTAAAAATAATTTTGGGTAAATTGCGGACGGGATTTTCGGACATGACAGTACTGGATAGTTTATCGTGGATGATGGCAGGGGATAAAAGTTTACGGAAAAATATTGAAAACATTTATAACGTCCGGGCTGATTTGGGGGAAGTAGCCATGCTAGTCAAAGACTCGAAAACTCTAAACTTCAAAAACTCAAACATTGGGCCGGAAATAGGGACTCCGGTACTCATGGCCAAGGCTGAGCGAGCCAGTAATTCCGCTGAAATTTGGGAAAGAAATGGAGAATGTGCTGTGGAATATAAATTGGATGGACTGAGGATTCAGGCACACATTTCTAAATCTCAAATTCTAAATTCTAATATTCAAATAAATTCTAAATTACAAAACTCAAATATCAAACTTTTTTCCAGGGGGCTGGAAAATGTGGGACATATGTATCCGGATATATGTGCGGGACTAGCTGAACAAGTAAAAGAAGATTGTATTGTGGAGGGGGAGATGATAGCGGTGGACAAAAATGGTAAGGTTTTGGCGTTTAATAAAACCATGAACCGTAAAAGAAAATACGGCATTGAAGATAAAATTTTGGAAATTCCCATGAAGATTTTTCTGTTTGATGTGTTGTGGCTTAAAAATAAAAGTTTGATTAACTTGCCCAACAACAAAAGATGGGAGTGTTTGGAAAAATTGGTAAAAAAAGGCGAAATAGTGGAATTGATGCCCAGAATAATTGCCAAGTCGACAAACGAAATTGACGAATTTTTCCAGAAGTCCTTAAAAGAGGGGATGGAAGGAATTGTGGCCAAAAGATTAGATGCACCGTATACCCCTGGTAATCGTGATTTTAGCTGGATAAAAATGAAAACCACCCTGGATAGTGTGGATGTGGTAGTGATGGGGTATTCAGTGGGCGAGGGGAAGCGGACGGGATTTGGGATTGGAGAATTTTTGGTGGGGGTATACGAGCCAAAATCTGACAAGTTTTTGACTGTTTCCAAGGTGGGGTCGGGGGCAACTGATGCCGAGTGGGTAAAATTACGGAAAGAACTAGAAAAATTGAAAGTTGATAAAAAACCAGAACGCTACGATGTGGCCAAACAATATGAACAGAACTTTTGGGTAAGGCCACAGCTAGTTTTGGAAATAGTGGCCAATGAAATTAGTGTTTCTCCAGGGCACACCAGTGGCTATGGCTTGAGATTTCCTAGGCTAATATCTTGGCGGGAAAAAAAGCCAGAAGATGCTACTACTGTTTCTGAAATAAAAAGTATGTATACTAGTATTAGAATGGCAGGTGAAAATTGATGGCAACAAAAAATCAAACAAATACATCCACCAACCTTGCACCAAATGTAGCTTCCGCTCTTTGCTACGCACCGTTTGTGGGATGGATTGCAGCAATCGTGCTTTTTATAGTTGAAAAAAATGCTGTAGTGAAATGGCATGCCGTGCAATCCTTGCTGGTAAGTCTAGCTCTGTTGGTCTTGGGATTGGTATTACCATTTACGGTAGTGCTTATATTCTTAGTACCATTCTTATGGATCTTCGGACTAGTCTTGAGTCTAATTTTGACTGTAAAAGCATATCAGGGGAATGCTGTTAAACTTCCAGTTTTGTCCGGATGGGCTGACAAAGTGGTGAAAAAAATATAGTTATAACTCACCTCGGCTGTGGCCACCCCTCTCTTAATTTAAGAGAGGGGAAGGGGGTGAGTTATAATAGTTTGGTGAATATAATTATTGGTCTTGGGAATCCCGGCGTGGAGTATGTGAATACTCGTCATAATGCCGGGATTTTCTTAGTTGATCGGTTAGCCAGTTTGCCAGTTGATCAGTCGGATTACGGATGGAGGAAGTTTTATGGAATAATGACTTGTAAGTTTCCAGATTTTATTTTGGCCAAAACCGCAGATTATTTTATGAATGAGTCGGGGAATGTAATTTATGACATATTTAGACTTGACGAATTTAAAAATATCACCCCCTCGCGTCCCCCTCTTAAAGAAATCAGTCCTTCGGTCTCAATCGGGGGAGGACAATTATATGTAGTCCATGATGATTTGGATATTAAACTTGGGGAATATAAGATTCAAAAGGGGGTGGGACCGAAGTTACATAATGGGGTGGAAGCGGTGGAAAAAGCTTTGGGGACCAAGGATTTTTGGAGAATTAGAATTGGCGTAGATAACCGAATACCGAATACTGAATACCGAATACCAGGTGAAGAATATGTATTACAGAAGTTTAGTGGGGAGGAAAGAAAAGCATTGGATGAGGTATTAGAAAAAATAACAGATGAAATCACTAAAACAACTCATTGATGAAAAAAAGCCGGTAGATAGGAATAAATTTGTGTCTCGGGAGTTTCAGGATTATGGATATCGCCTGGCGGAGGAATTTTCTGATATGGCGCATAAATCTTTGTATATTCGACTGGCTAAAACCGTGGACCGGGCTTTGTTGGAAAAAGCCCGTAGTTTCGTGTCTGACAGCAATGCTCACAACAAAGGCGCGCTGTTTATGTGGAAGTTGAAAGAGTTAAAAAAGTCTGTATCACCCCGACCCAGCTGAGCTGGGCCACCCCTCTTAATCCAAGAGGGGAAATTAAAAGGCGTGGCCTTTCAAATATGGTTAATATCCCAGAATACGTAAGTAGTTTATAAAGGCATCTCTAAGGGGTGAGTTTGATTTTGGAAAAGGAATTCTGGGTCCTCTCATGTCACGATAAACTGGGGATGCTAGTTCGCCTGCTGCCATATTTAGATGTCTTTGTACCAATGCCACTTTTGAAATTGAACTATCAGTTTTTTTATCAACTCTTCTCCTTTCAGAAGCCGTTAACATTCTAAGAGATTCTCTTGTCAATGTAATTGTCTGATCGTCAATTGTAATGGGCTCTCGTTTCCCAATACTTCCTATAACTGCGGCAAGAGCAATCCTGGGGACTATTATTCCCAACCTTGGCGTTGGTTCATGGTGAGCTGTGAGAGCAATAGTGTGATTACCAGAATCCGGGGAAAATATTCTGACGATTGTTTCAGCGACATTATACCCAGGAGGGTATTCTTCAAATGGATAATACTGACCAGATCTATCTGAAGTTTGTGCAGATACGGCAATAATATTTAGTCCTTGGGATCGTATACAAAAGGGAGCATAACATCTGAGAAATTTCTCCAGAGTCTGTGCATGATCAACATCGGTTGTTAGAGGGTGTATTTCTAACATAGGACGGCGGGGAACTGGTTCTCCATGACGATATGGAAGAGTGTAGTTTACTTGAACAGTAGGGGGAATTTCTGGCCAATGCGACAAGACATTAGAGGTCGAAAACATGTCGTATGGTGGAAATTTATTTCTTTGTTTCACTAAATGCCTACTTATTCTGAGGATTGAGCAAAACATCAATGAATGGCAACGAGGAGATGTAATCGCTACATCCAGATCGTTTGATAACCTATTGTGATCAGTATGTAATCCCAGGTCTCCTAGCATTAGAGATTGCCAAAAAGTAGAGATCAAGGCGGTAGCATTCGGCAATCGACTCAGTATTTTGAGAACGATAGCCGCACTGTCTAACACGGGCCTTCCTCCGTAAACATCACATTCGTAAGTGGAAGGAGCAAGTTTTCGGAGAGGTTCTCTGGTTGGATTAAAACGTCCCACAGGATAACCAACTTCGAGGGAATTCCAAATACTTAGACACTCCCTGGTAGGATAATTAGCGGTCAACCATTGATGGAATTCTGAGTGCATATCAAGGAATAACCCACCCCTTTAATAGTAACTAGTTGATGGGTTTTGGAAATAAGATTCCTGCGTAATCGAGAAATTGATTTGTCTATGGCCCAATCAGAATACTTTTCATTAGCCTGGTTTCCCCAGATTGCTTGAGCAATTTCATCTCTAGTTAAAGGTTGATTTTCTTTTTCGAGAAGTAAATTTATAATACCAATTTCTTGGGCAGATGGAAGTTTACTTAATTTTAAATTCTTATAAATATGTGAACTACTCTGTTTATTAACTAAAAACTGTCTTAGATTTACCGTGGTTAAGTAAATTGATAATTCCGGACTCAAAGTTAGTTCTTGAGACACGATCTTTATTATTTCTTCAGATTGCGACAGGTTCAGGTAAGATTCTCCTTGAAAAAGAAACAGATGAAATAATCCAGCCAGGCCGCCTGTCAAATCTAAACAAGAATTCTCAAACAATTTTGAAAAATGTTTTTGTCTTGTATTTGCGATACGTTTTAAACTGTGGGCTGTTTCATCTTTTGAAAACGTGGGAAAATAATACACGCTTTCTAAAATATTGCATGAAGGGTGTTTGGGGGAATAATTACGAAAGACTACAGTATCTATACTCCAGAGAATTTTTAAGTTAGGGCATTCTTTTTGTAACAAAGTAAATAGCTGTTCAATATCGGAAGTCAATAAATAATTTAACCTTCCCAGACTTATAATTACAATTAGGCGATCCTGAGATTCGATGATTGATTTAAGCAGTATTTGGATTAAATATGTGTCGCGAGAAAGTATGGAAGGATGTTTTGCAGATTCCGGATCAATACTTATGCATATTTGACTGATCAATTGCGCAAAATCGGAACAAGTTTCTGTTTCAGACCAAACCAATTCATCATTATTAATAATTCCCAACTCTTTTTGTAATTCTGGTTGTGAAGCGATAAAACGTAAATGGGAACTACGTCCTGCAAACGGTAAAGCAACCACCGTAGAATTTCTGGTTTTTGAAAGTTGCCGGAAAACCGGGGCAAAGCGGGTGATCAGTTTGTCTTTGGGAATAGGATAAAAAAACTTGTCCATAAAAATACGGGCAAGTTGGGAGAATTTTAGACCTGTAGTGTGTAATTGTCAATCTAGGTCAGAATAAGTCAGCTGGGGGTCTGGTGGGAGTCAAGTAAAGCGGAATGGATATTAGTTATCATGTGGGTCATGAATGTCAATCACGGGGCTGGTCGTGTTTGGAAGACTATCGATTTTCTTAAAGAGAATTGGGGGGTGCCAGTAGGTGTAGCCGTGGGTTTAATATTACCAGTTAGTTTAGCAATGGGTTTGTTGGAGGTAGATAGGGTGGATAAAGAGAACGAGGCTCGTGAAATTGATGTAGCGGTTGGGCTAGCGTGCGGGACGAGTGATGGGCCGTTTGAGGTGGAGGGGAAGTCGAGAGTAACCTCGTGGCAAAAGATAGGGGGTAGAACCATGATAAAAGAAGAGAGTGAATTTTACTTAGTAGAGGGTAGTAAGCGAAATATATGGGGAGAACCCCAGATTGGAAGTAATGGGACTACATTGATGTATGTGGGTAAAGAATATGAATGGGAGAATGAGTGGAAGACTGTAAGTCTTGTGGTAAATGGCAACGATGGAAAAGTGTTGACGGTAGGCTGGCGAGCGGCGTGTAAGGAAGTAGAGCCGTAATGACAAAATCTAGAAAATCATAAGGATAGATTATTTGTCTACTAAAATCATGAAATAGGTTAGTTTCATGGATTTCAAATCCTCATACTCGGCAAAATTTCGTCTTCATAAGTCAATTTGAGTCAGGAAAAGTCAGCCAGAAGTCTGGTGGAGGTCAAGTAAATGATTTCTGTTGGATTAAACTGCAACAATGAGTGCAGAATGGGGAAAGATACCGCTAAAAGATACCCTTATCGAAGGTCGGGCAAGAAAAGTATTGGATACTGCGAAAATCCCTTTAAGTGATATGGATATTAATCCTCTTGTCAGCGCAATTTTGTTTCAACGAGCAAATGCATTATTGGAGAAAGTCGGCCTAACTCCAACTAGACAAGCACAATTGGCTACATACCGAATTATTACACCTGATATAGCTGAACCAATAATGGGAATTAAATTTGGACTTGATGCTCCTGATCAATCATCTCCCAATAAAGAAGATAAAAAAATCGTATCGGCTCGAATTGCCTATACCAGAATGATGAATATGTTTGACAGGCGGGGAATGATAAAAGGATGGTATGGATCTAAAGTCGGAATTCAACCGGATGGCTCTATTGTTCCACTCTGGAAAGTAAGAAAACATGATTTAAATCTGTCCGTTACTGCAGGAGAATTACGGCCAGAATGGAGAGAGCGACTACTCGAGGATTTATACCCCGAACAACTGCAGACTCTTCATGGTGAAGCTATGAATAATCTTTTTGCAACTATGTGTGCTATTTATAAACGAATCAATTCTGAACCAGAATTTGATATAAGTGCTGCAATGCAGCAAATAACACCATTGATGCAGGAATATGTATATCAAAATTTTAGTTATTTAATATTATCTAAAAATAATAAAGTTCGTGAACCATATAATCTTTCACCAGTCGTCGAGACAGAAGAAACAGCGAAGTTATTAATTGAAAAATTGTATGACAAAGCTCAGGAAATTTTTGCAGGAAATCCATATTATGTTGCTGATTTGGCCTTTCATATAGGGGTGGCGGTAAAACATGAAATTGGAAAATTTGGTGATCCGGCTCTGGCTCTTTTGTCAGAAAATTTACTAAAGCGTTATAGAGATGATCTGTCTACTCCCCGGCCATTATTATCATTCATTCCAGCAACAAAGTGGTTTGAAAAATGGCCAGAACTAAGTAGAATTTTTGTAAATCATTGTTATGATGTCGTGACGCACGAAGTGCCATCTAAAAAAGAATTATTAGCTCTTCTTGCTCAATTGAATATTGATAAAGTAAGAGTCAGAAGTGGTGTTGTTCTTCCCAATAAATGCGGTGGCCCTATTGAGTTTAAAACAAAGATGAGTGTTCCCGTACAACTTAGGCTGAGGGATTTTGAAAAAAGTTCTATTGCTGCCATAGAGGAGGAAACAAAAGGCAGAGGAAGTAAAGTACATTTATATCGTACCGAGGATCGAGTGTGGACAAAATTAGGGACCCTCATTATGGAGGATGAACGATGGGGATATTCTACATCTATTTCTTATGTCCCAGAAGCAGACTATAAAGGTGAGATCTATAACAACCAAATGGTCCATTGGAGTGGAGTTGCCCAAGAACCAGTATCTAGCATTCATGTTTTTACAACATATGATGGTGATGGCAATATCGTGTTTGACACAGGAAGCCACAATCCACTAACAGTCAATCCATATGATAGTAATCGCCCGTCAGCACGACGTCTTTTACCTACTTATCGTCCAGTTCCCCGAGTACCAGATTCAAACTAGGAAGTTGAAGTAAACGGATGGTTTATGATGGTATACTTTTAGTAATGGGTTTAAAAAAGATTGATAGTGGGGTTTGGTTGAGAATAGGGATGGGATTGACTGTTGTCTTCATAAGACTGATGAGTCGGATGGGGCAGATGGGACTAATATGGGGAGAGGTGTGGTTGGTGGTGGGGTGGGTAATTGGGGATTTGATGTCGGAAATTGACCAACTGTTTTATGTGGCTATGTGTAATCCCCAGGAATTAACTTGCCAGAGAATCAGATTCGAAGTATCCCATCGCAATTTCAAAAATGCCTGGGGATTGCTGCAGGAGACCAGGTTTGAACGAAACAGATTACCCATACACAATGTCTTGACTGGAGTAGTGGTGGCAGTTATGGGGGTGTGGATAGTAAGCAGTGCGGGAAGCGCGCTGGCATTCGGAGTAGTAGTGGGATTAGGAATAAAGTTGTTTGTGGAGTTTTTATTTGGAGATAAAAAGAATTGGTTTTGGGTGTTTGCTAGGGAGTTTACCGTCGGGGAAGTCAGGGTAGTCGGGGGGATTTGGGGATTGCTTGTGTTGATTTCTTTGATAGGATTGATCAGATAAGACATATGGGACAAATAGGACAAATATTGTTTTGGTCATTTGTGGGGAGTGTGGCAAGTTTGATTGGGGGAGTATTTTTGGCTATGAAAAAAAAAGCGTTTACTCACGAGCAATCGTTGCTTTTGGTTTCGTTTGCGGCAGGGGTGCTACTGTCTACCGCTTTTTTTGATTTACTACCGGAGGCGGGAGAGATGATTGGGCAAATTGGGGAAATTGGACAAATGTGGGGTTGGGTATTGGGGGGCGTGGTGTTTCTTTTTTTGTTAGAAAAATTTTTGTGGTATCACCATCATGACGAGGAACACGAAGGACATAAACGGACGCCAATTATGATTACGGTGGGGGATACGGTTCACAATTTTATAGATGGGGCGGTGATTGCGGGAACTTTTATGGTGGCGCCGGCTACTGGAATTGTAACGGCTCTGGCGGTGGCAGCACACGAAATACCCCATGAGATGGCCGATTTTGGGGTATTGCTTTCTAAGGGTTGGGCTAGAAAAAAAGTAATTTTGGTTAATTTGGCGTCGGCAGCAGTGTCACTTATTGGAGCACTGTTTATGTATGGGATGGGAAAAAGATTTGAGACAATTTTGCCATATTTATTGTCTTTTTCCGGGGGAATGTTTATTTATTTGGCTTGTTCTGATTTGATTCCCGAGTTGCATCACGGTCACAAAGAAAAAGCGGGTGAGTCAATATGGCAGATGGTGGTTTTTGGAGTGGGAATAGTTGTTGTCTGGGTTTTGATTATGTTACTATCATAAAGATGGCGGCTGTAAATTTAACGAAGGCGGATTTTTACACTCAGATTAAGTCTGGAGTGGCATTGGTCGATTTTTGGGCAGTGTGGTGTGGACCGTGCAAAATGGCAGGACCGGTCATAGACGAATTGTCTATAGAATATGCCGGAAAAGTGTTGGTTGGGAAAGTGGATGTGGATTCGGAGGGCGAGCTGGCTCAAAAATTCGGAGTGATGAGTATTCCTACGGTGATTTTGTTTAAGGATGGGGTAGAGGTGGCGAGACAAGTGGGGTTTTCAGGAAAACAAGGGTATTTGGATCTTTTGAAAAAAGCGAATGTCTGAAATTTACGACGTGATTATTGTTGGATCTGGCCCTGCTGGGTTGACGGCGGGGATTTATACGAGTAGGGCGAATTTGAAAACATTGGTGGTAGCCGGAAATACTTGGGGAGGACAACTAATGCAGACGTCTCTAGTGGAAAATTTTCCGGGATTTGTTGATGGAGTACAAGGACCTGATTTGATGGGAAATATGCGTAAGCAAGCAGAAAGGTTGGGAGTGACGTTTGTGGACAAAAATGCAACGGAAGTGGATTTTACAAAAAGGCCGTTTACTATAAATACCTCACCCTCTAATCCCTCTCCTACATTAGGAGAGGGAAGCTATTTAGGAAGGAGTGTGGTTGTGGCCACGGGGGCGGAATTTAAATGGTTGGGACTTCCTAATGAACAAAAACTGATTGGGCGGGGAGTGTCGGCTTGCGCCACCTGCGATGCGGCATTTTTTAAGGATAAAAAAGTGGTAGTAGTGGGCGGGGGAGACGCGGCATTGGAAGAGGCACTGTACCTAACTAAATTTGTTAGTTCATTGTTCATAGTTCATAGAAGGTCAGAATTTCGCGCCAGTAAAATAATGCAAGATAAAGTATTTGCCAACCCGAAGATTAAAGTCATTTGGAATGCACAAATAATTGATGTTGTTGGTGAACAAAAAGTCGAGTCTGTTAGACTTCAATACCTCACCCCCAACCCCTCTCCTAATCTAGGAGAGGGGAACGAAAGAGGAGAGGTATTACCATGCGATGGCCTATTTATCGCCATCGGACATACTCCGGCGACAAAGTTGTTTGAAGGAAAAATTGATTTGGATCCTAAGTTTTTTGCCAAAAGGCAGGGAGATAAATATCCGACGATGTCCAATATAGACGGAGTGTTTATTGCAGGAGATGTACATGATTTTAGATACCGACAGGCAATAACTGCTGCAGGGTATGGATGTGAAGCGGCACTTGACGTTGAGCGTTGGTTGGGCGAGAATACTTAGACACATGGATTTAAACAAAGTTTGGAAAAAATTATTAGGTGGAGCATTGGTTGTAGCAGTGGTGTTTGGAGCATTGGGTTTTGTGGTTGGAGCGATGTGGAGTAAATTGAAAACCCTGGGACAAGCTCCACAACTCCAAGCGCAGCAACAGCAAGCAGCGGCACCAAAAATTGATATTAAAACAATAAAAGGTTTGTGGGGTAAAAATATAATTAAGTTTGGAGATGCAGGAGAAAAAAATTTATTGGTAGAAGTAGCGGATCCGAGTTGCCCGTATTGTCATGTAGCGGCGGGATTGAATCCAGAGTTGAGCAGTCAAATAGGACCACAGTTTAAATTGGTGACAGATGGAGGAACTTATGTAGCACCGGTACTGGAAATGAAAAAACTGGTGGATTCAGGAAAAGCGGCGTTTGTGTGGATTTACACTTCTGGTCACGGTAATGGAGAGATGGGTACAAAAGCCATGTATTGTGCGTATGATCAGGGGAAATTTTGGGAAGTACACGACAAGCTGATGACTAACAAAGGATACGCCTTGTTGAATGACACAGTTAAAAATGATAAGTCTAAGTCTCAAGAATTGGCGGAATTTCTAAAAGGAGCAGCAGATACGGGAAAGTTGAAAGAATGTTTGGATAGCGGCAAATATAATACAAGAATTGCGGAGGATTCTAAACTGGCGTCGTCATTGGGTGTATCGGGAACACCGGGATTTTTCGTGAATGACACTAACTTCGCGGGGGCATACAGCTGGACGGATATGAAGAGTGCGTTAAAATAGGGGAGTGAAACTTAATGCGAAACAGTTGCGAGTAACAAAACCAACAGACGAGGAGTTGGTGAAGATTGAGAGGAAGCCGATATATATAGTATTGGACAATGTGCTAGATACTTATAATATTGGGTCGATTTTTAGATTGGCAGACGCAGTGGCGGCTAAAGAAATAATTTTGTGTGGAGGCAGCGAAACTCCACCATCTTCGAGAATTCATAAAGCAGCGGTGGGGACGGAGACTTGGGTGCCGTGGAGATATGAATCCAGTGCGGCAACCGCGCTGGCAAATCTCAAATCTCAAATCTCAAATCTCAAGATAATAGCAGTGGAACAGGATGCACGCAGTGTGCCACTGCGAATGCTTAATACTCAAAGCTCAATACTCAAAGGATCGATTGCAGTTGTGGTTGGCCATGAAACGGAGGGGGTGAGTAAAGAAGTGCTGGATATGGCAGATGTGATTATAGAAATACCGATGTGGGGGGTAAATAAAAGTCTAAACGTCCACGTCTCGGCTAGCATCGTGCTTTACAAATTAATTGGGCAGAAGTAAACTCCAACTAAATATGGCTGGAGCTGAGAGTGGTCAAGTTACTGATAAGGACGTTATTGGCCGACAAACGGCGATCCAGTTTTTTCGTGCACAAGCGGTGGAGTTGGGAGAGCAAATAATGGCTATTGAAGGAAGGATTGGAGTGCCGGGAGGGATGGTTTCGGTTGTTGACAAGAGAGGAGTAAGTAGCGGAAAGTATAAAAAACAACGCGACCTTTTTAATGATTGGGCTGTGGGAATTAAAGAAAATGATGGCAAAAGGATACAGGAGGCCAAAGCCTATCTTGAGAAAGAGGTGCGAAAAATAGAGGTCCAATCGAGAAAGCTTAGGTCGAAACTTACGGGACAACTCCCAGACGATGAGAAATTTGATGAGCGTGAAGGGAAAGTAGCCGACCTGACAAAAGTCGCTTATTTAGCAACAGATGATAGGAAATACGGTATTAACGTTTCCCTGAAAATTGCGAAGGAAGAATTACTTTTAACCAAAAGATTTAAGTTACAAAAAAGACTAGATGGACTTGCGAGTAAAGCGAATGAATATGGTGAAGTCTTGCAAGAGTTGTAGCTCTTTCTTCCTTATGATGCCAAGACATTTGCAACAATCTGGTAAGGAGTTTTGAGCTCAAGTGACAGGTGGGGTCTTTCATAATTATATTCGTGTAACCAAACAGAG
>Ga0075689_102_pt1 | contig 38249 bp, 48 predicted proteins | sample RifGroA2_FD_68418 | JGI IMG/M metagenome (GOLD analysis project Ga0075689, IMG submission 68418) | Microgenomates (Amesbacteria) bacterium GW2011_GWA2_42_12 | reverse complement strand
AGAGGTTCATCTTTATTCAGAAGTTTGATTATTAACTTCGGATTTACCCTCACCCCTTCAGTTTATCTAATTTGTTGCATATGTGTTGTCACAATACGGATGAATTGACACCAAAAGGATTAAGGGAATATTTGATCTCAAGAATAAGTTATTATAGGCGGATTTTGAGGGCTGAACGTAGTGAAATTATGATGGTTCCACATGAATCAGCTGAAAAACCGTCTGAATTATATACTCGACAGGGGGGGTTAACCAGAGTGGGTGTGCTATTGCAGGTGATATTGAAGCGCGCAGGGCAGTGTTGAAGGGGAAGCATTCATCTCCACAAGGTGCTCAAACTTCTTATGAAGGAAGTAAGAGGGGTGTGGAAAGATAAATTTATCAGATTGACGCTACAGCGTGGAATTGATAAAACGTGATTTGATTGACATGTGTGGTTCGATATAGTAGTTTGTGACCATGGGGCTTGAAGTTAAAGATCGAGATATTGAAGATTTGGCCAAACTCGAAGTCACTTTTGATCCCAGAAGAGTTACGACTGCAGCTTGGGCTTTGTTTATGGCAGCTTTCCGAAAACTTTTTTGGGTACAAAATGTTTCTAACGATTTGCATGTTATGGCAGCAAACGACGCTTTGGCAGACATCCAAGGTTTGGAAGGAAGAGGCGGAGGTAATGGAGAAGGTAAACACTACGTTCGACGACGCGGTGGTAAATAAAGTCATTTTTTGATATACTTGCAGGCACGATGAACAAATATGATTTGACGATGCTGGTGAAATCTACCGAAGGGGTAGAGGACAAGATGGAGAAATTGGTAAAAGCCTTAAATGGCAAAGCTGGTCGGATGGTGGAGATGGGCAAAAAGCAATTGGCATATCCCATCAAAAAACTGTCTGAAGCTCACTATTTAACTTGGACTCTTGAACTGGAATCTCCGTCTGTTGTACAATTGGAAAGAAAATTAACTGTCGACCGCGATGTAATTAGACATTTGCTGGTTAGGAATAAGTAAATAAATGGCTGCAAGATCATTGAATAAAGTAATGTTGATAGGGAACCTGACCCGGGATCCTGAATTGCGGTATACGCCCCAGGGGACGGCAGTGTGTACATTGGGATTGGCTACCAATAGATCTTGGGTAGTAGAAAGTGGAGAAAAAAGAGAAGAAACCGAGTTTCATAGAATAGTAGCTTGGAATAAACTGGCTGAACTATGTTCACAATTATTATTTAAAGGCCGCCGGATTTATGTGGAAGGCCGTTTACAAACCCGTCAATGGACAGGCCAAGATGGCAGTCAGAGGCAAGCTACGGAAGTGGTTATCGAAGATATGATTATTTTAGATGCCAAGAGACAAGACGACCAGGGTCAAGAGATGCCAGCTCCGGCAAACGAACAATCAGCTCCCATTGCAGTCGAGTCAGCCAGTGATGTGCCGGTAGACGATATTCCATTCTAATATGCTAAAAAAGAAAATCATCAGAGTTGCCAGGAATTGCCAGTTTTGTAAAGAAAAGACTGAGCCATATTTCAAAGACGTAGCTGTATTATCAAAATACGTCAGTGAACGAGGTAGAATTGTAGGCCGTGACCGTTCTGGAGTGTGTGCCAAACATCAGAGAAGACTAACTATTGCTATCAAGCGAGCTCGCCACCTAGCCCTTTTGCCTTTTGTAGCGGGAATTTAAAAAATCGACCAATCAATAAATGTCAAATGACAAATCGATTTGTAGTATTTGGAATTGATTGATTTTAGGATTGCTGGTAGGATAACAGGTATGCGTAAGAATTTGTTTTTGATTTTGATCACCGCGGTAATTTTTGGCGGGGGTGGATATTTAGTAGGAATGGGGCAATTACGGTTTAGTTTTGCCAATTACAAACCAGCCGTAGTTCTCAATAAACAATCAACTAAATATCAAGATGTGGATTTTGCCCAGTTTTGGGCAGTATGGGACAAATTGAACGAACAATATGTAGATAAATCTGTACTAGACCCCAAAAAGATGGTGGATGGGGCGATTTCGGGGATGGTGTCGGCTCTGGGTGATCCATATACGGTATTTTTGCCCAAAACCCAAAATGACGAAGTTAAAGCTGATTTGGACGGAGCTTTTGAGGGCGTGGGGATTCAGCTGGGTTTTAAAGAAAAGATATTAGCCGTTGTTTCGGCTTTGGACAGTACTCCAGCCAAAAGAGCCGGTGTTAAATCAGGAGACTTAATTATCCATATTAAAGATGTAGCCAAAAATATTGACCGGGATACCAATGGCATTACTTTGCCGGAGGCAGTATCTATTATCCGGGGAAAGAAGGGCTCGGAAGTGGAATTGACGCTGGTGCGGGAAAGTGAATCCAAGCCGATTATTGTTAAATTAGTTCGAGACACAATTGTGGTCAAAAGTGCGACAGTAGACCTGCCTGCCGGCAGGCAGGATTTAGCCATTTTGAAATTAAATAGATTTGGAGATAGAACACAAGAGGAATGGCTCGACGCCGTCGAGAAAATCGCAAATCGCAAACCGCAAATCACAGGAATAGTTTTAGATTTACGCAATAATCCGGGGGGGTATTTGGAAGGATCGGTGTATATCGCTTCGGAGTTTTTACCCATGGGTAAAGTGGTGGTGACTCAGCAGTATGGTGATGGATCAAAAGTTGAACATAAAGTGACTAGGGTAGGTAAACTTTTGAAAATTCCGATGGTGGTACTAGTTAATGAAGGCAGTGCCTCGGCAGCAGAAATTTTGGCAGGAGCTTTGCAAGATTACAAAAGAGCAAAAATAGTAGGAATGAAGTCATTTGGTAAGGGAAGTGTACAACAGCCGGAAGATTTTTCCGACGGCTCGGGGATTCATATTACTGTAGCCAAGTGGTTGAGACCTTCGGGTGATTGGATTGATAAAATCGGCATCATGCCGGATGTAGAAGTTAAAGTAGATGAGACCGCAACCGATTCAACAAATGACACACAACTTGAAAAAGCGATGGAAACGATACGTGGTTGACTTGCTGCAGAAGTTAGGGTACTATAGGCCGAAATATGGAGATTTTTAAAAAAGCTAAGATGTATGCCAGATTGGCGTGTGCCACAGTAGTTACTGGTAATATAGGGCCTTTGTTACATTTAGTTGTACAAGTTCCAGTTACAGAAGTGACCGTAGATGGAGGGACTGTTACAGCAAATGCGGGGGCAACTGTAGGGAATGTTCTAAAGGTACTGGAAAGTAAAAGATATATTTCTTCTGGAGACGGGAAGAATTTTGCGCAATGTGCGGCGGATTTGGCAATGAGACTTGGAGGAGACAATGGAATTTTTCCTGAAGGAGTATCAGTTCCACATATTCAATTTGCACACGGGTTTAATCAAATGCCGTTGCCCACTGCGTGTTTGCCGCATCCGTCGTTTGCAGAGAATTTAGGTGTGTATGGGGGACTTGCACTTCTGGGGATAATGGGTGTGGGAGTGTTGTATTTGGCTGGTTGTATGGTGAGGATTGGAGGAGACCGACCTGTATACAACGAAACAAGACGGCAGGATAATTGGACCGCAGCCGCAAATCCGCAATACGCTAAACTGCCCGATCCGAGGCCAGGATCCTTAGCGGGGACGGAAATAGTCACAGTTGCCATAGATGAACATGGTAGTACTCAAGAGGTCGAGAGAGTTGTTGATGATGCGGCGTACCAAGCGGCGCTTCATAGGCAGTTTGTACAGGGTGTAAGTGATGCTCGAATGATAGCGAGTCAAGCAGAGGATGAAATGAGAGCAGCTGTGATCAAACATTTTGATGGCATTGGTGGAAGAAAAAATGTATTAGGTTTTATTGATTTATTGAGGGATCTTGCCAGAGGGGGAAGACAAGGTCCTGACTTACCAACTTCTTCTTTTAGTTTGGAGCCTGAGAAAGGGTCAGGAGGAGGGCTAAGTTCTGATCTACCGATGAGGCCTGGTGGGAGGTTGGGAAGAAGGCAAAATCCTCCTACCCCTCCCATTGTGGTTGTACAAAAGGTTATTGAAGGGGGGGGTAAAAGTAATATGCCTAACTGGTGGTTGGCATTAAATAAGTCGGATAAAAGTTGAGACAGATTTGCAAGTAGGGCATAATTAGCCTTAATGAAAGCGAGTGGACATACGGTTTATTATTTTGAAGCTAAGGTAATTTGTACGTGCGGGAACACGTTTACCGCCGGTTCGACGAAGCCGGGAGATAAGGGTAGAAATTTGTGCCAAGTGCCACCCGTTTTTTACGGGAGAGATGCGGTTTGTAGATACTTTGGGGCGAGTGGAGAGATTCCAGAAAAAACAGACGGGGACTGCTGACAAGGGAAGCGTGCAACAGCCGGAAGATTTTTCCGATGGCTCGGGGATTCACATCACAGTAGCCAAGTGGCTGAGGCCCAGTGGAGATTGGATTGACAAAATTGGCATCATGCCGGATGTGGAAGTTAAAGTAGATGAGACCGCAACCGATTCGGGACAATTGCAGGATGTCCAGCTGGACAAGGCGATGGAGATGTTGAAGTAAAAAATTAACCTCTAATCCTGACGGGAGTTTCAATTGGGGCTTCCGATGGTGGAGTAGGAGTGGGGGTGGGAGGAAAAGATGGTTGTTCTACAGTCGGGTTTATATTCAATGAATTATCAACGGGTTCAGCTTTTAGGTCAGCCTCTGTGATCGGATCGGGTTCAAGTTGGGGAGTTGTGGGTTTGGTTGGAGTAGCGGCCCACTCTGCGGGATCAATTGGTTCTAATAAATCAATACCACCTAGTTCTGCCATATCAAATATATTGTATCACCCTTGAGACAAATGGCCAAGTAAGGTATAATTTGATCCTGTGAAAGCAAACATTCATCCAGTATGGTATCCAGATGCCCAGGTGAGTTGTGCCTGTGGCAATCAATATACCGTGGGTTCCACCAAGCAAAAGATTTCCGTTGACATTTGTTCCAAATGCCACCCGTTCTTTACAGGTGAAATGCGGTTTGTGGATACCATGGGTCGGGTGGAGAAATTTAGCCAAAAAATGACCGCTGCCAGTGGCACCAAATATATGTCCAAAAAAGCCAAAGTAGCCCTGAAAGTAAAACTTGATGCTGAAGAAGAAGCCAAGAGACCAAAGAGCTTGAAAGAAATGTTGGACAAGGTTAAAAATTAGATTGTGGTAGACGATAATCAAAAATATTTAGAACAAGAAATAGTTGCCCTGGAAACAAAAATCCAGGATCTTCGGGCGTTATTAAATGATCCTGAAATGGCCGAGATGGCAAGAAGTGACATTACAGCCTTAAATTTGCAAATTGATAGCTTGAAAAAAGCTATGAAAGATCTGGAGGTTTCTGAAGAAGCTGTTGTAGAAGAAAACTTTAACAATGTCATTATGGAAGTCCGGCCCGGTGTGGGTGGTGACGAAGCCAAGATTTGGGCAGATGATTTAATCCGGATGTACAGCCGCTATGCGGAGGGTATAGGGTTTAGGGTAGAGGGTATAGACGAGGGAGTGATAAAAATTAAAGGACATGGGGTGTTTGAGAAACTTAAATTTGAAACTGGAGTGCATCGGGTGCAAAGGGTGCCCACCACCGAAAGAGCCGGCCGGATTCATACTTCTACCGCATCGGTCGTAGTACTGCCGGAAGTTCCGGAGACGGTTATAAATGTTCGGGAGGATGAATTGTTGTGGGAATTTACTACAGGAGGTGGACATGGTGGACAAAACGTCAACAAGGTGGCCACAGCGGTTAGGTTGACTCACAAACCTACGGGCATGGTGGTGCAATCCCGGCAGGAAAGATCGCAAGAGCAAAACCGAAAGATCGCTCTTTCTTTGTTGCGGTCACGGTTGTGGGATATGGAGCAGGAAAAGAAGCGTTTAGCGGTTAGCGTTCAGCGTTCAGTCGTAGGAAGATCAATGCGGTCGGAGAAAATTAGGACATACAACTATCCCCAAAATAGGGTAACGGATCACCGGATTGGAAAAAGTTGGCACACTTTGGATAAAATTATGGAAGGAAATTTACAAAGTGTAATTTCTAGGCTTGAACTTGAGGTTGGACAGGATCACCCCCAGACCGATAATAACTGAGCCGATAATGAAAGTGGTGGAGACCTTTTCTTCCAGCCAAAGAAATGCCAGCGGAGTGGCCACGATTGGTTGTAAAAACAAAAAGGTATTGGCTTCCGAAGTCTCGATGGATTTTTGGGCCTTTTGAAACAAAAAGTAGGCTAGAGCGCCGGAAAGAAGAGCCATATAAATAACGCCGAGATGGGCGGAGTAGGGTATAGAAATTAGCGTATAGCGTATAGATGAAGAATGAGTGAACAGTAAAATAATTAGCATCGACACAAGGCCGATAAAAAAATTGGCGGTAGTAATTAGAAGTGGGGATAGATTATTGCGGAGTTGGGTTTTGGAAATAATTGAATGGCCTACCCAGGCAAAGTTGGCTAGTAAAATTAACAAATTGCCCAGAGAACTTCCCGAAAACAACTTATGAGTTTCCAACATGGGTTTGACAATAATTACGATTGATCCCAAAAAAGCCACCACCGCCCCTAGTTTTTCGCGGGTGGTAATATGTTCTTTGAGAAGCCACCAGCCGGCCAGAACCGAAAGAATGGGGCTGGTTGAGAAAATAAGAGTGCCGTCAATGGAGGTAGTAAGTTTGAAACCTTCGAATAATAGCAACAATTGGATGCTGGTGCCTAAAAGGGCAGAACAGATGAAAATCAACCAATCCTTGGCCGTCAGATGGTTTAAAGTGGATAGGATGCGGGGGTGGAAAAAAAGTATCAGGGGAATTAAGACCAAGGAGGTGAGAAAAAAGCGGTAGGTGAGAAAGATAACAGGATCAAAATAATTTAAGGTATTTTTAATCACTGGTCCCGCCGCACCCCAGATGATGATGGTGACAATTAAATATATGTACGCTTTAGTTCGGGCAGTCATTTATCTAACCAGGATTTGAATTTGTGCAGGGCTATGGCTCGCATGGAAAGTGAATTTTTTTCAACGTTGTCCATTTCGGCAAAAGTTTTATCATGACCTTCAGGAATAAAAATAGGATCCCAACCGAAACCATTAGTTCCGCGTTCCTGTGCAGAAATAGATCCGTTTATAATTCCTTGAAATACGTGAGTATCGCCGGCTTGATCGCAATACACCAAAGTGGTGATAGCGGTGGCAGTGCGGTCTGTAGCATTTTTTAATAGTCTGATTAAACCTGAATTTCCCAAAACTTTGGAAAAATCGTTGATATACGGACCGGGAAGACCGTTGAGAGCCTTGAATACTAATGACACATCTTCAACCAGAAGGGCAGTGTTGAGTTCTTTGTAATAATCCAGAGCTTTTTGCAAAGCTACTTTTTGAGAATCCAGAGATTGAATTTCCGGGATTTCAAGTCCAGATGGAACTATTTCTACTCCAAGAATTTGAGCGGCCTCGGCAATTTTGCCGGCATTTGTGGTAGAAAAAACTATTTTGTTTTTCATTAGTTAGAGTATACTATGTCACGTGGACAAAACAAATAAGAAAACAGATTTTGAAAAACTGAGAAATGGAGACATGGGGGAAGAGGTGATCATGAACAAGTTAAGCAAGTTGGAGAAAGAAACAGGTAAATATTTGGAACCTTGGTGGAAATTAAGCCGTGAAGATGGTTTGGTATATCCATCCCAGGGATTGCTGCTTACGCCTTATGACGGATTTGGACCAGTCAAAACCCAAATGCTTTCACAAGAATTGGTTATTCAAACATTGCGGTTGCGGATGTTTTTTCTGGAAATGTTTAATCACCCTTACCGGATTGAAAATCTAAAACAGGTCTGTAAAGTTAAATTCAAAGCTCCGAAAGAAATTAAATCCCCGGTTTTGGAAAAAGCGTTTACGGCCGGTACTGCTCTTTCCATTGGAGATATTGGTGCCCGGGTCATCGGCAGTCAAAAAAGCCGGATCAGCCGCCTGGAAAGATATGCCCAAGGGCCATTTGTAAAATTGGGCAGGCAAGCCCGGACGTTTTTTGTGGGATCGGCATCGCCTGATGTGTGGAACAGTTCTCTGGCTATTTCTACGATGGCGGCTTCACACTGTTTAAGCGGAGTTCCCCGCAATGGAGTGTTGGCCGATATTAAAAGACAAGCAGATTTGGCTGCTGAAGTTTTTGAGCAATTATCAGAATTGTCAGAAACTTTGTTACATGAGCAGAAGGATAAACAGGAACTACTGAAAGTCTGGAAACAAAACGTGATGGGTGTGGTGGAAGCCTCGCCCGAGAAAGTTATGCACAGGGCTGAATCTCTGTATAAAAAAGGAGTCAGAGTTTTCCGTGTATACTCACCCGAACCAGGTACTGGACCGGTGCAAACTGTCATTAAATTAAGAAAAGAGTTTGGGTCAGAAATTGAGATATTTGCCGGACAGGTGGTGGATGTAAAACAAGCCAAGCAAATTGAAGCGGCGGGAGCTGATGGTATATTTGTAGGTATTGGTGGAGGAGGCAGATGTATTACGGGAGTAAGAAGTGGATCGGTAATCGATTGGCCAGAGTTGGTGTGGAAGATGCGGGGAAAAACCAAACTTCCGATAATTGTGGAAGGTGGAGCTTCGGACCATGTGGCCGTAACCATGCTTTTGGGAGCTTCGGGAATTGGAGTATCCCGGGTAGTTTCCGGAGGAACGATTGAGTCTCCAGGGGGACTATTGTATTGCAGTGATGAAAAAGGAAATTTGTTCAAGCCATATGGGGGAGAAGCTTCCGCGAGAACAAAATTTTTGGACGGCAAACTGTTGCCATTTGGAGTACCCTCATTTGTGGAAGGGGAAACGACTAAAGCCCAAATGAGTTTTGTAAAACACGCTTTGCCAACTTTGACTTACAATTTACATCAATTAATCGAAGACTCTATTTTGGCACTGGTGTTTAGAGGGGTAGAAAATATTACCGATTTACAGGCGCTTAATCCATCTCCCTTACGGCAAATGACCGGTTCAGGAGAGTTTCAAATGAATACTCACTAGTTTATGAAAAACGAAGGATTAAGAATCGTGATCACCGGACCCTCGGGGGTTGGGAAAGATACTGTTATGAATACGGTAAAAGATAGATTGGGGGATAGGGCCCAGCGAGTGGTTACATACACGGACCGGAGTCCTCGACCCGGAGAAGTTAATCATGTTGATTATCATTTTATCTCGACATCAGCATTTAAGGAAATGATAGAAAAGAATGAATTACTAGAATATAAAGATTATGGTGGGTGTTATAAAGGTACTGCACCAACCTCTGTGCATGTCGACCCTGGAAAAGTTTTAATTTGGAGGATAGATCCCACTATGGCCGCCAGAGTTTTGAATAGAGATGTACCAGTACCAAATTTGGATGATTTTGTGCGCACGACTGTGGTTTGCTATTTGGGAGTGCCAAGTCTATTTAACTTAAAAACTAGGCAAGCTCGCAGAGGAGAAAAATTGGATAGTGTGAGATTAAGAGAAGATTGGAAAGTTTGGGAAAACCATGGGAAAATCTTTCTGGAAAAAGGACACGTAATTATTAACGAAGAAGGAAAGATGGAGCAAACAGTTCAGGCGATAATGAGTCTTCTGAATTAGGAATGGTTTTTTGTTCTCCAGTGGACAGATTTTTAACGGTAACTTGATTTTTGGCGATTTCTTCAGGACCTAAAATGGCGACGTAGGGGATACCTTTTTGTGAGGCATATTTTAATTGCTTTTCGAGTTTTATTCGGTCGTCGGGGTATAGCTCAACCCCTACTCCAGCCATACGCAACTTTGTACTCAATTCTATTGATTTACTGGCTAGATCAGGGGAAAAAATTGTAACCAAAACTTGGGTGGAAGTGGAGGAGAGGTCGGGCCAAAGGTTAAGTTCTTCGATCACATCACAAATGCGATCGAGTCCCAAAGTCGTACCGACGGCAGGCAAGTCTGGGCCGCCTAGGGATTTAATCAAATTGTCATACCGGCCACCGCCGGTGATAGAACCAATCTTGGGTTCAGTAACGAAAGTTTCGAAAATTGCGCCAGTGTAGTAATCCAGACCGCGGACGAGACGGGGATCGAACTGAACGTTTTTGGCGCCCATTTTTTGAGCCAGATCAATAACTTGCTGCAAATTTTCGTCGGGTTTGGCTGAATCGAGACTGGAAAAAATGTTTTGAATTTCGTCTGATGTTAGGCCTTTTTGGGATAATTCCTGTTTTACTTCATCAATGGATTTTTTATCTAATTTGTCAATTGTTTGCAGAACCGATAAATCTTTGGTGATTCCGAATAGAATTTGCCGTGAGTTGACGCGTATTTTAAATTCAGTAAACCCCAACGCTGTCAGAGCATCTGAGATGATGGCTAAAATTTCGGCGTCGGCCAGGAGCGAAGCAGTACCAATTGTGTCTACGTCGCATTGGTAAAATTCACGATACCGGCTTTTTTGAGTATTCTCTGCTCTGAAGGCGGGTTGGATTTGATAACGTTTGAAAGGTTTGGGTAAATTTGGATATTGAGCCATAACGCGGGCCAGGGGCACGGTCATATCGTATTTGAGGCCAACTTCACGTTCGCCAGGGTCTTTAAAGAGGTACATGAGCTTTTCGGCTTCTTGGCCGTATTTGCCGGTCAGGACTTCGGCATATTCGAGGGTGGGAGTTTGCAGCTCGGAGAAGCCGTACTTTTCAAATACTCCTCTTAGTATGTTTATGACACGCGAACGGATTGCCATAGTTTGTGGCAAAAAATCCCTAAAGCCCTTGAGTGTTTGTGGTTTATACATAAATTTGATTTTAACCTATTTTTGTTACTTTGGCAGAGACTTTAATTAATTTACCCAATCTGTTAATTTCAATTATTTCTCCAGTTGGTTGTACGATTTTGTTTATTCTTGAAAACAGACTAAAGGCAATGCTTCCTGAGCCACATGAAGATTCGTTAATAGTTGATGTAGTTTTGGTCACATAAATCGTTGGTTCAATCTTGTTTTTATAATATTTTATCTTTCCAAAAGCTGGTAAATTATATTTTTTGCAAAGCTCTTCTAAACGGTTCTTGTTTTTTGTCTTATCCATGCAGAAACCGATTCCAGATAACAAAATAATATTTTCTTCTGGTCGAGAGAACTTTATTGGCAATAAAAGAGTAGTAAGTCCAGGTTTGTTAAAGTAAGCAATTGTTTTAGGAATTCCGGATGTATTTAATTTACCTTTACTTTTTAGAATTGATGCGAAGGCCAATGTTGCGTTGATACACAACTCATTTCCCATCATTTCCAATTTTGGCGAATCTCCAAATTTAATAAATCCTATTTGATCAATACCCTTTCCTAAATATTTAGTAATCACTTCTTGTCTTTTTGGCAATGAACATCCTTCCACCAATAATGTGGGATTTCCGTTGGCAACAAGAAATTTATTTAATTTCATAAGGGTAGGTGAGGGGAGTTGAACCCCCATTTTCAGCTCCACCCTCCTTCGCATTAAGCTTCGGACGGGCAAGCAAGCTGGCGCTCTACCATTGAGCTACACCCACCACGTTGAGCGTGGTATAGGTCCGCTAAGCAGACCCACCAAAACAAAAAACCTCCCGTTCGCTAACTACAATACTAGGTAGTATGGTAATTAAGGAACGAGAGGCGTCTTTAAAAAATAAAAAAGACCGCTTCCCGCGGTCCCATCCTTTATTCCCCCCGATGTTAAATCGGGGGACTCTTAGTCTGGCTCAGTCCGCTAGGACGAATTCAGCTGGCTTATTTTTACAGTTTGCCTTCTGTACAGTATTTGGCTGTCTCCTGGCGCGGCGTGACTGCGCTCATAACGGATTTACGAATTGCAGCCATGATAACTTATAGTCTAGCGGTTGTCAAATTTCAAACCGAGTGATGAGATTTGCGTCCAGAGCGGAAGCGATTTTACGGAGTAGGGAAAGGGAAGGCTTGGAACTGGCCCATTCCAGGCGGGAAATACTGGCTTGATTCGTTTTAGCTTTTTTGGCCAGTTGAGCCTGGGTTAGCCTTCTTTTAATACGTGTCGTAATGAGGCTGTTGGCTAGTTGATACTCAGGTTCTAAACGTTTTACCTCTTTGGCCACCTCGGGATCAGCAAGAAGTTCTTTTCTAAAATCTTTCCATGTTACATTTTTCATATGTCAAATATGACATAATAAATCATTTTTGTCAACTAACTAATTCTATTCAGAGCGGTTTGAATTTCTTTACGTGGGGTTTTGTTGGTTTTTTTAATAAAACCGTGAAGAATAATGTATTTTTGTCCAACTTGGTAATAGATTAGGCGAATAGGCGAGTTTCCCGAGGTGCGCAATTCAAATAAATTTTTATATCCAGATAGTTTCTTAGAATGTGGTTCGTGTAAATTTGGACCATGATTTGTCAGTAGATCAATACAATTGGTAATTTTGGCCTTCTCTATTTTTTGTAGGTCACGGATAAATTCAATAACGGGAGATTTTCCAGAAGTGGAAGTATAAAAATCGGTTTGCCACATTGGATTTAGTGTGTCAGATCGGGGTATAATTTAGCTATGAAATGGATTACGCCCAAGAGGGCGATTATTTTTGTGCTGATATTACTGGTTGGGCTTATGGGTTGGCGGTGGCAGATGGGTAAAAATAAAGATAAAGAAACGATTAAAACGGTGGCAGTCGTTAGAAAAGACGTGGTGGCGCAAATTGGCGCTTCGGGAAAGATCGTTGCTGATAAAATGGCAACGTTGAACTTTCCCATTTCCGGAAAACTGGCTTTTGTAAACGTGGTTGCGGGTGATAAAGTGGCTGCTTATCAAACTATGGCCGGGATGGATGTGGCGGATTTGGATACGTCGGTAACCAAAGCCTGGTATTCATATTTGGCTTATGACGCGGCGGCCAAATTGGCCGAAGACCAAGTGAAAGATCATGCATCCGATGAAACTTTTGCCCAGAAAAATACCCGGGTAGCGGCCCAAACTGCCAGAGACACAGCTTATGATGCCTGGAAATTGGCCATGAGGGCTAAACAAAACTCATATTTAGTTGCCCCGTTTGCAGGAATGGTGACCAATGTTACGGTAACATCAGCTGGAGACACGGTTGGTGTAACCGATGGTATTACTGTCGTTGATCCTCAAAGCCTGCGTTTTAGAGCCGAGATTGACGAGACGGATATCGGAAAAATATTTGTGGGTCAGGAAGTGGTGGTAAAACTGGACGCATTTGCAACGGAAAAAATGCCGGGTAGAGTGGAAAGAATTGCATACAGCTCCAGTATTTCCGATAGTGGATCTACTGTCTACCCGATAGATATCAAGATATTAAGTGATGAAGTTACCAAGAGATTGAGATTGGGTTTAAATGGAGACGTGACGATTGTTTTGGAACGGGCAATAAACGCATTATCCGTGCCGGCTGAGACAGTTATCAATGATGAGGTAATTATGACCGATGGCTCAAAGAAACAAGTAGTGACCGGAGTAGTGGGGGATGAGTATATTGAAATTAAGAGTGGTCTAAACGAAGGTGATTTAGTGAGATTATGACACCAGTAATCAGATTTGAAAACGTGACCCGGTCTTATGGCGATCCTGCCAATCCTGATGCGCAAGTAGTGGCTCTGGATAAAGTGAGTTTTACAATAAATAAAGGAGAGTTTGTGGCGGTTACGGGACCATCGGGATCCGGAAAATCTACCCTCTTGCATCTGGTGGGACTTTTGGATAAACCCAGCAGTGGTAAGATTTTGGTGGACGGGATAGATACGTCGAAGATGTCTGATAACAAATTGGCTAGACTGCGGAATCAAAAAATCGGTTTTGTGTTTCAGCAGTTTAATCTGCTGGCTAAAACTGCGGCCATTGTGAATGTAGAATTGCCGTTGGTATATTCCGGAGTAGCAAAGTTACAAAGGTTGCAGAGAGCCAAAGAGGAGTTGGAGGCGGTAGGTTTAGGGGACCGGTTGCAAAACAAACCCTCACAACTGTCCGGCGGCCAACAGCAAAGAGTGGCCATCGCCAGGGCACTGGTGACCGGTCCGTCGTTACTGCTTGCCGACGAACCCACCGGAAATTTGGACAGTAAAACCGGTACAGAAATTTTAAGTTTGTTTGATGAGCTACACAAAAAAGGAGTAACCATAATAATGGTAACCCATGATCCAAATATTGCAAGACATGCCAACCGTCAAATTATTGTAAAAGACGGGAGGATAGTTAGTTAGTTCATGGTTCATAGTTTATGGATCTATTAGAATTATTTAGATCATCGAAAACAGCTATTGTGACCAATAAAACCCGGTCGTTTTTGACGACCTTGGGAATTATTATTGGGGTGGCGGCGGTAATTTTGTTGGTGTCCATCGGCACCGGTTTGCAGACTTTAGTTACCCGGCAATTTGCCGATTTGGGGTCGAACGTCATTTTTGTAGCTCCAGGAAAGGTAAGTCTTAAATCTGGGGCCGGACGTCCACCTTCATTTACACCCAAATTTGATTTTACCGATGTGGAAAATTTACGTAAGTTGGGAACACCAATAGTGGAAGTATCAGGCTTAATAAACAAAGGAGCGACGGCTAAATATTTGTCCAAAAGTTACGACATCACTTTAAACGGAGTGGACGATCGGTATACCAAAGTGCGCAAAATTAATGTGACCTCGGGCAGTTTTATCAGCAAATCTATGGTGGAAAGATCGCAGCCGGTAGTGGTAATTGGCCCTACAATTGCCGAAAAATTATTTGGTACCCACAATCCGTTGGGACGGCAAATTTCCATTTCCGGAAATAAATTTACGATCGTTGGCGTAACGGAGTCCAAAGGAGCCGGTCTTGGAGGAGGATCTGATCAGGACAGTTATGCTTACATTCCCATTACCACTGCCAGAAAAGTATTGGATGAGAAAAGACCGGGAACAATTAGTATTTTGACTTCCTCTCCGGAAGACAATGCCCGGGCAGCCAAAAAAGTAAAAGATTATTTTTTTAGAAAAAAGCTGACAGACGATGATTTTACGGTGTTGGAGCCTAAGGAAATATTGTCAACCATCACCACATTTTTGAGCGCGATTACGGGAGCATTGTCGGGAATTGCTGCGATTTCACTTCTAGTAGGAGGAATAGGTATTGCCAATATTATGTTGGTGTCGGTAACTGAAAGAACGCGGGAAATTGGTTTAAGAAAAGCCTTGGGAGCAACTGGCCGGGACATTTTGGTACAGTTTTTGGTAGAGGCGGTAATGTTGTCGGTGTTGGGAGGGGGGATTGGAATTGCCATTGGCTGGGGAATGTCGGCGGTAATCTCCAGATTTATTGAAACCCAAGTGACAATTGGATCAGTCGTGTTGGCTTTTGGGGTATCATCATTGGTTGGTATACTCGCAGGTTTTTTACCAGCTCTGCGGGCAAGTAAACTAAATCCAATAGAAGCGCTGAGGTATGAGTAAGAATGATTGGAGCAAAGCATTCACGATCGTGACAACTTTGTACCAATGAAAGTGAGAATGAGAAGAAAAGTATGAAAGATTTTATGGTTTAGGGGAAGGGATGAGGTGTACCAGGAGAGCCGAAGTATCATTGACAATCATGACTACCTTAACATCTTTGACGATGTCGGTTATATCGTTTTTGTTGGTAAATTTGGTGGCTGAAGAAACTTTGTAAGCCGTGGTGTCGACTGTGATAGAAGTACTGGAAGATTTAGTGACAGTACCCGTAATTATTTTGCGGGTATCTTCGTCGGCTGGCTTGGTAATGACTAGAATTCTTTTAGCTGTTAAAACTCCGGCTCCATCAGCATCGCCCATGGCAATGAGAAAATCTCCCACTTTCAAATCGGTTAAAGTTCCCTCCTTGCCACCGAGAAGCTTGATAGTTACATCGCCTGAAATGTTTACAGTACGTGATTCGTTGTTGAGATTGGCCATAGTAAGGCCGGTGTCGGTTTTGGTAGCAATCGATCCCACGTAAGCTTTTTTAGTCACAGCACTTTTGATTTGATCAATTTCTGCAGCTACTTTTTCTTTAACAGAATCTAGAATTGATGGAGAGGCTGAGGGAGAAGCAGTCTGTGCCACGACTGGCACAACAATAACCAAGCTCCAAATCCCAACACCCAACATAATTTTTGCGATTTGTGTAATCATATTTTGGCGGTGGAGAAAGTAACAATGATAGATTTGCTGGTTTGCTTTCCGTCTTTGTCGACACTGGTCACATTTATAGTATTATAGCCCGCGACCAGATCGATGGTAGCGGTAAATTTGCCGGTGTCATCGGCTACTACAATTTGTTGTTTGTCATCTTCATATGTGATAGCAACTGTAGATTTTGGATCAGTTGTGCCAGTAAGAGCGACACTTGCAGTGCTGACCAGACTTTCGTCTAAGGGGGAGGTAATGGTCAATTTACTTGTTGGTTGACTGATGGGAGTGGGAGAAGCAATTGTTTCTTCAGTTGGGGTTGGTTCAGGAGTCACTTTGGTTTTGGCATTTTTTAGACTGCGGTTGGCAGTCCAGATCCCAAAAGTGATAATTAGCCCTAACGCAAATCCGATGGTAATGGCTAGAAAAACTTCTTTCTTCATCTCGCCCGAGAATATACGATGAACCCCGGCTTGTCAAGAACACAAAAAGCGTGTATTGTTTGTCTGCAATGGATATCACGCTTACAGACAGTAAAACTTTTAAGATTAAAACCAAACTTTCTTCGGTTTTGGTTTCGGACATCATAAAAATAGATAGACCAGATGGTGATCAATTTGTAATTGATGCAGCGGGAGAGTATGAAGTAAGTGGGATATCGGTAATTGGTTTGCAAGTGGATAAAACTATTTTTTATGTAGTGGAAGCAGAGGGAATGAGAATGGCGGTAGCGGGTAAGAGTGATGAAAAATTATCCGCCGAAAATTTGTCTGAACTGGGATCGATTGATATCGCTTTGATTCCTACAGATATGGATGCCAAAATAGCAGTAGAGATTGCCCGCCAGATCGATCCTTGGGTAATTATCCCTTCAGGTTTTAACCCCACAGCCTTTTTGAAAGAAATGGGAACCGCCGCTTACGAACCGGTACCAAAATACTCAATTTCAAAAGATAAACTTCCGGCGGAACTGGCTGTTGTAATTTTGTCTTCGAAATAGTATATCCTCAATTACTATGTCAAAAGTGGAAGTAAAGTCCAAAATTCCTCCGCATTCTACCGACGCCGAGCGTTCAATTTTGGGAGCTTTGCTTTTGGACCGCGATGCGGTGATCTCAGTTATTGAATTTTTAAAACCTGAACATTTTTATGAAGACAAACACCGGAGAATTTTTGAAGTAATTTTACAGTTGTATCAAGAACGGGAACCGGTAGATGTGGTCACAGTTTCGGAAAAATTGAAAAAATCAAAGGCTTTAACAGAAATCGGAGGAATGCCACTTCTGGCTGATTTGGTCAACTCAGTTCCTACTGCGGCGCACGCCGAACACTATGCCCATTTGGTCAAAGATATGTACACTAAACGGCAACTTATTTCCACGGCCACCAGGATTTTGGAAATGGGATTTGATGATAGTGGAGACGTGCGGCAAATATTGGACGAGGCGGAACAGAAGGTATTTTCTTTGGCGCAACAACATTTGCGTCAAGTATTCGTGCCTGTCAAAGATATTTTGGCCGAATCTTTTGACCGCCTGGACGAACTACACAAATCTTCCGGAAACCTGCGGGGTGTACCCACGGGTTTTACCGATTTGGACGACGCACTGGCCGGCATGCAAAACAGCAATTTACTAATTCTGGCCGCCCGGCCGGGAGCTGGAAAAACAGCTTTGGCATTAAACATTGCTCAAAACGTAGCCTTTGGTCACAAAATTCCGGTAGGGTTTTTCTCGCTGGAAATGAGCCGGGAGGAATTGATGGACCGGCTGTTGGTATCTCAAGCTGAAATCGATGCCTGGAAATTAAAGACTGGGCGAATGGATGAAGATGAGTTTACCCGCCTTTCAGACGCCATGGGCGAGCTGTACGAGACTCCGCTGTACATCGATGACACTCCGGGTATGTCGATTTTGGAAATGCGGACCAAAGCTAGAAGGTTGCAAGCGGAACATGGACTTAAATTGATAGTGGTAGATTATTTGCAGCTGGCTAAACCTTCACGGAATATGGACAATCGGGTGCAGGAAGTCTCGGAAATTTCCCAAGGGTTGAAAAATTTGGCCCGGGAGCTAAAAATTCCTGTTTTGGCATTATCACAACTGTCCCGGCAAGTGGAACAACGGGGAACCAAACGGCCGCAACTATCGGATTTGCGGGAATCGGGCGCCATCGAGCAAGATGCGGATGTGGTGATGTTTTTGTGGCGGGAAAATGATGACGATTTAGAAAATGTAACTTTAGATATTGCAAAGCATCGCAACGGCCCGGTCAAGTCACTTAAACTTAGGTTTAAGGGGGATAGAATTAAGTTTTACGGGATTGAGAGGAAGAGGAAAGAAGGATAGGTTTTGTGCCGAAGGAGGGAGTCGGACCCTCATGGGTTTCCCCACACGATTTTGAGTCGTGCGTGTATACCATTCCACCACTTCGGCGATATTGCTATTTTAGCTTGTTTTATTTTGATTGCAAAGCGAAAATATCACCCTCTCCTCATTTCATTCGGTTTCCCCCTCTTAATTTAAGAGGGGGATATGGGGGTGATACGGGTTTTTGTGCTAAAATAGCTTCATTATGGCAATGATGGTGGTGCAGGATATTCGGAATGGGACGGCGTTTTTGCTGGATGGACAGCCGTATATGGGCTTGAAATATGAACATGTGAAGATGGGGCGGGGATCGGCGACTATCCGGATCAAGATGCAAAACTTATTAACGGGAGCAACTACCGAAAAGAGTTTTATCAACTCGGCCCGGGTAGAAGAAATAAATACTGCCAGAAGACCAATGCAGTATTTGTTTGGTGATAAAACTGCATATACTTTTATGGACCCCAAAGATTACGAACAAGTAGAAGTACCTCTAGCAATAGTGGGAGAACAAGGAGCTTATTTAAAAGAGGGAGTGCTGGTAAATATTTTGATGTGGGACGATCGGCCGTTGTGGATCGAACTGCCACCCAAAATGGATTTTAAAGTGGTGGAAACCGATCCGGGAATTAAAGGTAATTCGGCCGCTAATATGTATAAATCCGCCAAGTTGGATAACGGCATGACCGTCCGCGTGCCGCTGTTTATTGAAGAAGGAGAACAGATAGTGGTGGATACCCGGGATGGAAATTACGTGGAAAGGATGAAGTAGTTTTTAATTTAATTTTGCCAATATAGCCATTTCCTCAGCCAAAAGATTTACGCCGATTTGTACGGTTTTGATATCAACTTGACCAAAGATTGCTGATCTATAATCTGGAGCTAGTGCAGCCAACCATCCCATAGCAGTAGACATACCCTCCGACCCTTTTTGTCTTCCGAGTCTTGCCGCTTCGCTGGGATTTGGAGTACAACCCCAGACATTGGAGATTTCGTTAGCGATGGCTAACCAACAAGCTTGTTCATAGGTAAGTCCGGTTTCTAGAGCATAATCATGTAACACATCGAAATTAATGAAGATTTGATAACCAGTCAATGATTCGGCTTGATTCTTTTGGGTAACTAAACTGCTAGCAGCAAAATCAGGCCCATTTTCTTGAAACCGTTGGTTAACTTGGGCGATACCCGGTGCATACACTAATGGATTGGTGGTTCGATAAATTGATTCAGTGCTGCGTTTTTTGGAAATAAAGTTCAGGTAAAGTTCTGGAGGGGTTAGTGTAGGGATTCCTCCAAAAACAATGTCCAGAGAATTGATTAATGCCGGTCGGTCTACTCGATTATCTGTTCCCAGAGACCAATAGGTATGGACAATAACATGCTCACCTTCTGTGGTGTATCTTTGGACGGGATTGGGGAGGAGAAAGTCTGGATATTTCAAAGTATAGTCTGGAGGCATGGGTAATTCACCCATTTCATTGGTTTTTATATTGATAGGTCCCCTGGGACCATGCCATGTTCCAAAATTTCGGTTCGCACCTTCTCCGGGATTTACGAACTGGGCATCATATTCCAGTTTAGCTAAAAGCTCTCTATCGGTAGTTGGTGTGAGTTGAGTGGCGGCCAAAAGATTTAGAATCAATTGCTCATTCTTTTTCTCTGCTTCAAGATGTTGATTTAATCTAACTCCCATGTTCCTCAAAACTGTTCCAGCGCCCGCAATTGCAGCAAGTTTTAGAAAATTTCTCCGGGTAAGCTCTGGCATATTAGAAGATGATTGTCAGGCACAGAAGAACAACGATAATCTGAGATAATATCCCCCAAACAGGTTTAACATTCCATTGGTGGGCGCGCTGATAGTCGATCAGTTTTTTGATCCAGGAAACGTGCTTGAGACCTAGGAAATAATAGGGAATTTCAGCCACATCGGGGGCGACGGCCAGAAAACAGGCCAGCATGACAAAAACAAAATGGCCGCTTCTGGCGGCAATAAAAGTACCAGCCATCAAAGCCAGGCCGGCATCCAGCATAACAATCGTTTTTGAACGGGTGGAAATTTTGCCGTCACGTTTCAATTCAGTATTGATGTGGGGATTCCAGTGGGGAAAGTAATCGGTAATAAAATGGGAAGCCAAAGAGAGGGGAAGAGCAAGATAAGGATTTTGAACTGACACGGCGATGGCGGCGCCGACCAAGGTGTGGGGAAGTTCTAGCATATGGTAACATCATATCATGGCGTTTTTCCTAAGAATAGTTCTGGCTGTATTTATCTATGTTTTGGTGACGTTTGTCATGTGGAGGAAAATGCGTACCGATTATGAACCGGAAGATATTTTGAATTTATCATTGATAGTGGCAATTATGTCAGTCGTGAGTTCCAAATGGGGGATTTTGGCCGGAGTAGTGGGTGGTTTTATCACCCTTTTAGTGTGGTGCAGATTTAAAAAATGGGATTTTTGGGAATGGTTGGACATCTTAGGGTTGTGGGGACTTTTGGCTTTAATTATTACTTTTAACTGGAAAGTAGTACTAATAGCCATTTTGGGCATGCTTGTATTAGGTTTGATTTCCCGAAGTTATCGGTCTTGGCGATGGTATAGAAGTGGAAAAGTGGGAATTGTGGGGTTGGCTTCATTATTGGTGTGGTCGGGAGCAAGTATAGTGGGGACTTCTAAATTAGCCAGTGTTCCTGTATACTCGGCTGTGTTAGTTGCACTTGCAAGTTTAGTTACTATTTATATAAGATCAGGTCTATGGCGAAAAAACAAATAAACTATCCCAAAGAAGTAGTCGCTCCAGTGGAGAAGTTTTTGGATGAGAAACTTTCGGTTCTGGAGAAAAGAAAAAAAGAATTATCTAAAGAAGATCCTTTTATGGACACCTCAAGACTTAATGATAACGCGGCTGTAGATTCGGATGCGGCCGAACAATTTGGGCATCTGCGGGTTTCGGCGATGAAAAATACGCTGGACCGGACTATCATTCAAGTACGCAAGGCGTTATCGCGGATTAAAATTGGTAAATACGGAATATGTGAAACCTGTGGGTCATTTATCGATACTGACAGGCTAATGATTTTGCCAGAAACTACGGTGTGTATAAAGTGTGAGAAGAAGAAGGAAAAATAGTTATTAGTTCATGGTTCATAGTTCATGGAGCCAATAATAATATATGAGGATGAGAGCTTGGTTGTAATAAATAAGCCTTCGGGGATGGTGTCAAATGATGCGGAGACGGTGAGAGAAGAAACGGTGCAGAGTTGGTTTGCGAAACAATACTCAATACTCAATGCTCAAAGCTCAAACGATTCTGAGTTTTTACAAAAAGGTGGTCTTGTTCATAGACTGGATAAAGATACCAGTGGGGTGATGGTGCTGGCTAAAACAGAAGAAGCGTATGAGGCATTGAAAAGCCAGTTTTTGGAAAGAAAAACAATTAAAAAATATGTAGCTTTAGTGCATGGGGAAATGTCCGAACCTTCAGGAATAATATCAGCCCCAATTGATAGACATCCAAAAGATCGCAAGAAGTTTACGATTTCAGATAATCTTTCTCGAACCGCAATAACGGAGTGGAAGGTTATTAAAGCGTTTAGCGTTCAGGGTTTAGCGTTTAGTCTATTGGAACTGACGCCGCATACGGGGAGGACGCATCAGTTGCGGGTGCATTTGCAATCCATAAGTCACCCAATTGTGTCCGATCCAATTTATGGTTGGGCCAAAAAAATAAAAGATGATTTGAAATGGTGTCCGCGGTTGTTTTTGCACGCTAAATATTTGGAATTTACCCACCCAATATCAAAACTGCAGGTAAGTTTTGAAGCGGAACTACCAGAGGATCTATCGCAAGTGATACACTAGATACATGACGGTGTTTGGGAGCTTGGCAATTATTTTGGGAATGGCCGCAGTGGGGGGAGTATTGGCCCGGTTACTTAAACTTCCGTCGGTAATTGGCTACATTGTGGCGGGAATGGCATTATCAGCTGTCGTAAAAATTCCCATCATCGAGTTGATGGGTCAATTGGGAGTAACATTATTGCTGTTTTTGGTAGGACTAGAGTTACCGATTGCAACTTTAAAAAAGATTGGTAGTACAGCCATGGTGGTGGGAATTGGTCAAATAGCAATAACGTTTGTATTGGGAACACTAATTGCAACAGCTTTAGGATTTGCGGTGACCCCTGCCATGTATATTGGTATTGCTTTAACGTTTGGAAGTACGGTCATCGTGGTTAATTTATTGTCGGCAAAACGGGATTTGCAAAGCTTGTACGGACGGATTGCAATAGGAGTTCTTTTGGTACAGGATTTTGTAGCGATTGGAATACTGGTAGTCTTATCGGGGTTGGGTCAATCTGGATTTATGGTGGGAAATTTGTTTTGGGTCATAATAAAATCGGTCGTATTGGTCGGATTGACTATTTGGCTGTCGGAAAAGATTTTACCCAGACTGTTTGATTTTGTGGGCAAAACTACAGAAGTTATTTTTGTGGTGGCGCTGGCTTGGTGCCTAGTAATAGCTGCTTCTATTTCGCATCCGGCGGTTGGTTTTACGGTGGAAATTGGAGGGTTTTTGGCCGGACTTGCCTTGGCTAACGCGGCCTCCAATTTGCAAATAATTTCCCGGGTAAGACCCTTACGGGATTTTTTTATGACTTGGTTTTTTGTAGCTCTGGGAGCAAACATCGCGCTATCAGACATTGGTTCTATAATTTGGCCCGGGACAATATTATCCGCTTTTGTATTGATTGGAAAACCGCTGATTGTAATGTTTATTTTGGGAGTAATGGGTTACAAAAAAAGAGTGGCTTTTTTGGCTGCGGTGACGGTGGCTCAAGTGTCTGAGTTTTCGCTGGTTATTTTGACACTAGCTTTGCGGATTGGACACATTGATGCAAAAGTATTATCACTGGTGGGTTTTGTGGCGATAGTGACGATGTCGGTATCGACTTATTTAATTTCAAACGCCCAAGCGATATACCGGAAAATAGGTAAATATCTATGGATATTTGAACGCAAAGCAAAATTGACCGATTTGGGAACCAAAAAAGAATGGAAGAATCACGTTGTGCTATTTGGACACAATCGAACTGGGACGATATTAAGGCCAGTATTACAGAAATTGGGACATGAAGTATTAGTAGTAGATTTTGACCCACAAATCGTTGAATCATTGGGACCCCAGGCAATATATGGGGATGTAGCGGATTATGATTTGTATGATGAAATTGGCTTGTCTTCTGCCGTGGCTGTGATTTCTACTGTTTCAGATATGGGTGATAATTTGCAACTTTTAGAGTTTTTGAAAAAATTAAAAAATAAACCTCTGTCTATCGTGACAGCTGATGATGCGCGGGAAGGGGAAATATTATACAAAAGGGGAGCAGATTATGTATTAGTACCTCACACGGTGGGGGGGGAATATTTGGCGGGAATTTTGGAACACCATGGTTTGAGTGCAGATTATTTCCGTTCGCCCAAGATGAGAAGAATTTTTTCAATGTCTTGATGCATGGTTTTGGTGGTTTTGTATTCCTCTTCAGCACGTAAATGTTCCCGGCGGTTTTGAATATTTTGTCCAACCACAATCAAGGGAGTGAGGATAAGTTGTGTAATATTGGTTACAAATAGTAAGAAGGCGAAAGGATAAGGATCAAATGGGCGGGTGGAAACAATCTGCCAGCCAATCCAAATTAGGATAGAGAGCAAACAAAAATAGACAAAATACATGGATCCAATAATTGAGGTGATCAACAGAGCTGTGCGATCCTGTTTGCGAAGAACTTCTTTATGTTTTTCGTTGAGATTGGCTGGAGCAAGACGTGAAGAAAGGTAGTTGTGTAGATTCTCGGCCATGAATATGAGTATACTACATAAGTGACTTGGAAAATATTGGTTATATCTATATTATTTCTAGGAATTTTGGGAGGAGGGTGGTGGTATTGGAAAACGAAGCTTTGGAACGGTCGAACTAGATTCACGGTAGTTTCTTTGGGAGACGAAATAAAAATAAAGAGTTTTGATCCGACCACGGCTTTGGGAGTGGAAATTGTTTTACCGTCTAAACTAATAATTTCGTCGGTAGCTGGCAGGGGGGAATGGAGAGCAGATAAAATTTCTCAGGCAGGCAAGTCTGGTTGGGTAGTGGACTCACTGGTTAATACTTTGGGTTTGAGAATTTTATCAGAAGAAAACAGATTGCCATTGATCGACAAGATATTGTGGCAGTGGTGGAATAGGAAGGTGGTTTGGAAACAGGTGGATGTCTCCCTATTGGGATATCTGATATCTGAAACCACTTCAGATGGAGAAAAAGTTTATAGATTATCTGGAGCTTGGGATAAATACGTTTCAGACTCACTGTCTAGCGTAGTTATCGCCAAAAATGGGATGAATGTAATTATCGTTAATACTACTGGTGAAGTGGGATTGGGAGCTTCGGCTTCGCGTCTGGTTGAATCGATGGGACTACGGGTAATAGAGATAAACAGTTCGGAAAACCATTTGGAAAAATGTACCGTAAATTCCCGGAAAGAAATTAAAAACAGTATCGAAGTGGTATCTTTGATTTCAGCTTTTGGTTGTGAGTGGAAAGAGGATACTGGAGATAATTTGAGACTAGAATTGGGAGAAAGTTACCGCAAGTGGCGGGATGGATAATTTATTCCATGGCTTCGGGATTTGGTTCTTCCCGGTTGACTTTTTCGGACTCTCTTCCATCTTCCTCTTGATATTCAGTAGCCAATACATCTGGTTTTTCTTCATGAACCAATTCTGGAGGAGTAAAAGCTGCATAAGCCAATTTTTCAGTTAAAGGAAAAGAGGGGATATGGCGGAATTTTTGACAACGGTACGTTTCGCGTACAAAAACCTTGACTCCGTTAGTAGTGGACTTGATCCAACACGAATAAGTATTTCCTTCGTTGATCAGAGGACGTAATCTGGAAGCCAAATCATCAGGAAGACGGCCAAGATATTGATTTGCTACAGAGACAACTGCCACATTGTGTCCATGAGCCGCAATTTTTACCGGATTTCCCGGGCGGATACTTCTGATGGTTTTTTCTTCACCCAAATTTATTAGAGTAACGGTTTTGGTAATTCCTGGCTCTTCCAAAAACATGGATATCGAAGACCCGAGCGTACTCTGGGAACCTGATTTTTTTGACCTGTCTATTTTAATATCTTTTAATGCGACCAAACTTTTGGTGGCAATAGTGTTGAACTTGTCTATTTTAAGTACTTTTTTTGATATTTCTCCTGATTTAGTCTTAAATCCGGTTTCTAAATATGCATGGGAGAGGCGGTTGAGTGTGTCTACATCCCGGGGATTCTTTTTGAGAATAACCAGATTGATTTTGACTGCTTCCTTCCAATTTCCGGACAAAGCGGCAGAAATGGCTTGCTGAATAAGATCTGGATTCATACTTTGGGAAGTATACAGGTTTAAGGTATAATTGTCATGTACTATGTCAGGGCATTCAAAATGGGCCACAATTCATCGGGCCAAAGAGGTCAAAGATTCTAAAAAATCTGCTATCTTTACTAAAATTGCCCGAAATGTCACTCAAGCAGTGCGGCAGGGTGGGGGAATTACCGATCCGGCCATGAATTTCAAACTCAGATTGGCAATTGACCAAGCCCGGCAAGTAAATATGCCCAAAGATAATATCAACCGGGCTATCGAACATGGAGCCGGTAGTGGAAATGGGGTGCAGTTGACGGAAGTTTTATTTGAAGGTTTTGCTCCCGGTGGGGTAGCGGTACTAGTGTCAGCCTTGACCGACAATAAATTGCGTACGGCGCAGCAAATACGAGAAGTTTTTGATCGTCATGGGGGAAGTTTAGGAAGCACGGGAGCAGTGGGTTATTTGTTTAATCATGAAGGACAGTTGGAGGTTTCTCTAAAGTCAGGCAAAGATAGCCAGGAACAGGAGTTGGAATTTATTGATATGGGAGTGACGGATTTGGACATAGAAGGGGAGACGGTGGTGTTGTATTGCCACAAAGACAAAACTTTTGAAATTAAAGAAAAATTGGAAGCGGCCGGATACGTGGTTGCCAACGCAGAACTAACCATGAAGCCGTCTATGTGGATAGAAGTAGTGGGGGAAGAAGACAGAAGTAAAGTAGAGACCATTTTGGAGATACTAAATGATTTAGACGACGTGGATCACGTCTGGAGTAATTATAGTTAAATTTATGCGTAAACGACAAAAATTTGTGCTGACTTCGATTGTAATATCTGCGGCAGTTGCGGGAATTCAACTGGCACCTTTGGAATGGCGGTATCTACTTATTGCGGCTTTGGCTGCTTCTACCTGGTTGATGGCCACCTGGAGCCTGAAAGAAGGTCTGTCGGGGATTGAATGGTTGACCGTTCCTCTTCCCAGTATATTATTTACGGCCGGGGTAGGTTTCTTCTATATTCTACTACCATCTAATGTTTGGCTTAAAGCTTTGATCATATTGTTGTTTGGATTGGGGCAATATGCTTTGCTTTTGACTTCCAATATTTTTTCTGTGGCTGCTATCCGTACCATTGCTCTATTTCGGGCTGCCAACGCGGTAGGGTTCGTAATGACTATCCTGACTGGGTTTTTTCTATACAATACGATTTTGTCTTTTAGGACCGGATTTTGGATTAGCGCTCCATTGATTGCTTTGGTAAGTTTCTTGCTGATTCTACCGGCATTGTGGTCGGTGGAACTTGAATCTACCATGCAGAGCAGAGTAGTATCATACTCTATATGGCTGTCACTGCTAATGGCTTTGTTGTCGGTCGCAGTGTCTATTTGGCCCATAACACTGGCCGTTTATTCACTTTTTCTTTCCACTATGTTATACGTATTCTTGGGAATTTCCCAACATCATTTTTCCGGAAAATTGTTTGTGAAAACGGCGTGGGAGTATGTTACAGTAGGAATAGTAGTGTTAATTACCATGTTAGCAACTGCGAGTATATGAGCGAGGAAAGGACGGTGTTTGAAGAGACGGTTGAGTTGAACAACGGAGCCAAATTAGAGCCAACGGGAGAAGATTTTAGAATTACAGCAGGGTTACTTCTCAGGGGGGTAAGAGAAGTCATTGGAAGGATTAGGTTTGTTAGGTATGGTAATACTAGTGTCGATGGTATACAGGCGGTTGTAGTGGGAAGTCGAGGTAAGCGGGTAAAATTAACTGAAACACTTCAACCTGGCAGTACTACAGGTGTGGCTGAAATTTTGGACGTTGAACTGGTTGAAGACCAGCAGTAAATTTTTTGTAATGCAAGTTGAAAGTGAGATATACACTTATCCTTCATATTTGACTTGGTTGTTGGTTCCGAACAAGGAAAAACAGGCTTATTGGGAATTAGAAATAAACGCTAGAAAAGGATGGTCGAGTTTGGGAATACAAGAACACAAAAAAATCGAAGCTGAACTGGGAAGATTTGCGGGAAATACGATTGAATATGAAGAAAGGGAGATGAATTATCACAATTTTCAATTAGATGTACACGTTGGTTCATTAGTAAGAGCAGAGTGCGATTATGAACGATGTTTTCCAGCAACCGGCAATTTTGGTAGGTATGGATTTAAATCTGTAGGGGCTAGGGCAAGAATTGATGCAGTGTTTGATGGTCATGTCTTAGAAGTGAAGCACGCACCAATTAAAGCCAGGCACGCCTGGCAAACAGCGATGAATTGTTTAGTAGCTAATAATACTGAAGATGCTTTTGTTTACCTTTATAAAGCTGGATTAATTTATTGTTTAGAAGATGGGGGAGCTTCAATATGGAGTATCTGTGAACAGTTGATAATTACTGGTGCTATTATTCAATTTTGTCAGGAAAGATTAGAAGGTATTAAAAATCTGAGAAGCGAGTCGAAAAAACAGCGATCACTAGGGGATGATTATATTGATTCCGGGGAATTGGCTACAACTCAAGAATTTTTAAAAGGAATGTCTGCGGATGCAGGAAGAGTTTTTTATCCTAAGGCCGAAAGCATTAAATGGATAGGATCTACGAAAGGGGGGAGAAAATATATAACCCCAAGACAAAAATGACTGACCCTTTTCACAAGGGGAGAGGAGTAGTTTTCACGAACCTGCTTGCGAAGGCAAGACTATAGGATATAAGATTTACTCATTTTGGCTATAACTAGGCACAAATGATATAGTTTGATCATAATACAGGGTTATGTGGATAACATTACACGCAGTCTTTCAAGAGGAGTGCTCTCTGGGTAAGCGTTCACAATAATAAATATATTTATAATCAACAGATTGATGTGAGTAGAAGAGTAAGGGGCGGGTAAACCCACTTCTCCGTAGTCCTTGACACGATACGTCTATATATATTAAACTGAGTATAATATCTCTAACACTCTGTTTCATACCCACAGAGTAGTGACACTGATTATGCAAGCGTGCTATCAAACAAATCTCAATCTCATATCATCTAAACCTGATTCAAAAATCTGTGTACTCCCTTGTTTATTGGGTCTGTCTGAAATATCATTTCCTAAACAAACCCGAACAAACCTATGATTACCAAAGGCCGATCTATCACTCGAGTTCCTGATGCAGATTTGTTTCTGTTGTACATCAAAACCCAAAACTACAGTGATGAAACTGTTTATAACTACGAAGAAGATTTAAAGCATTTGGACAACTTTTTGGAAATTGAGCAATTAACCTTTAATGGCTTAACCAAGGCCCAAATGAACCAGTTCAAGGTATACTTAGTAAGCCGCGATCGAAAAGAGCCGTTTACGGGGCTTACAGCGGCAGCTAAGCTCGGAGCACGTTCGGTAAACCGGGTTCTTTCCAGTTTGAGAACTTATTTTAGATATTTGATTGATATGGACAAGTCAGTACCGATTCCTCCAGACGCAATAAAATTAATCAAGACTGATAAAAAACATGGACAAGTTGCCGAGCTTTCGGAATTGATAACTTTAATTGAGTCGCCGGTAAAATTTGAAAAAGATGAAATCATCGGAATCCGAAACCGGGCCATGTTGGAAGTGTTATTGGCATCTGGCATGCGGATTTCGGAATTGGTTAGTTTAAACAAAAATCAGCTGGACGGATCAGGCCGGTTGTTTATCCGCGGCAAGGGTAAAAAAGAAAGATTTGTGTATCTTACAGATAGAGCTACTGAGTGGCTAAACAAATATTTACAGAAGCGTGAAGATACGGCTCCGGCTTTATTTTTGCCATATAGGGGACCCAATGCCGGAAAAACTACCCGGCGGATATCTACCAACTACCTGCAATCTAAAATTAAGGAATACCGCGAAAAATTGCGGATTAACGTGCCGACATCGGCGCACAGTTTACGCCATGGATACGCCACTTATTTGGCTGAAAATGGGGCAAGCCCTGCGGCTATCCAAATATTGTTGGGACATGAATCGTTAGATACAACTACACGCTATGTACATGCTTCGGATAAATTTGCCGAAGAAACTCATCACAAATTTCACCCGGTGAAATAAATTCTAAATCCGAAATTATAAGCTCCAAATGAATTCTAAATTCAAAACGTTTAAAATTTTAAACGTTTTTTGAAGATTATTTGAGATTTAGTATTTTGAATTTATGATTTTCGGTTACTCCCCTCCTCTAATCCCCCATCCGTGAAAATTTTAGTGTTAAGTGGTATTATTTGAGATATGAATTTTTTGGACAGACACGTTGCGGTTTTTGGAACTGAAACTGATATAAAAACTTTGGTAATATTAATTCCATTTGCAATTGCAGGAATTTATATAGCGACACATGTTACATTGTTTACTGACGTTTCAATTGACAAGTTGATAGAAAGTTGCCAGAGAGTGAGAGAGTATTATCCAGAAGTTTTAAAGTTCGTTTCTTATTGTACCGAGTTTCTTCACTAGGATGTTTTTCTGTACAAGAGGTCCTCTTACAAAGGGCGGTACATGGATATTTTAATCGTTATTCATCATCCATATCGATTGCTGTTTCATAAATAAATTGAGCATCTAAGGACATGCCCAGAAAATTTGAATAAGAATGTCTAGGATTACTTTTTGAAAAATAGTTAAGAATATAGCCCTTTTTTATCCAGCTTGTATTTCTATCCCCCAAATATTCATGGATAGAAGATGGAAAAGTAGATTCTTTCCAGCGGTTTGGTGGGAGATGAAGCGCTTTAGTGGAGTTAAGATGAATATAACGGGAAAGATGTAACAATTGTTCCTCAGATTCAACCAGAACGGCCTTATAAACATCTTGAAACAAAACTCCCTTGCGTTTGTATTTACGGTTAAAATACATGGCGTATCTTGTGCCCAGAGAGTTAGTAAAATTATTTATAACGGTGTTCTTTTGTCTTACGAGAAGATGAAAATGATTTGGTAACAAAGCGTAACAAAGTAATTCCAGGTCAGCAGAATAATTTTTTAATCTTAATAGTTTAAGAGACAGGTCTTTATCTTTTGGAGATGACTCTCTGGAATCAAGAATTGCTTGGAGCGATTTTTCGTCTTTTGGAGAAAGATAAGTTTTTAAATAAGAAAGAAATACCGAATAGTCTTGCTCATCTTGGAAAATCGTTCGTTTTTCGACTCCCCGGTTATAGATATGGTAATAAGAGTTTTGGACGTATATTTTAGTTGAATTTTTGGAGGCCATTATTAACTAAACAATATGAGATTTAGTGCAATTTTGCAAGAGGTCCTCTTGCAAAGGGCGAAGTACAGTAATTTATTTTAGTAAAGTTGACTTTACTAGACATTGAAAAGAGTTGGGTGAATAATACGGCGGTATGGAGATAAAAATTCATGATTATCAAATATTGATATTGCGGGAACTGCTGTTTAAGCCCGGAGTCAGATTTAGTGATTTAAATAAGACTGACGTGACCAGTGATCACTTTACTTTCCACGTAAACCATTTGATAAAAGAAGGACTGATCAGAAAAGAAAACGGAAAATACTTTTTAACGACTGAGGGGAAAGAATTTGCCAACAGAATGGATATCGATTCATTAAAGTTGGAAAAACAAGGTAAAGTGGCCATTGCACTTCACGCAGTAAGAATCAATAAGGGAACAACAGAATATTTAGTCCACAGAAGATTGAAAGAACCATTTTATGGTTGGTACGGATCACATAGCGGGAAGGTACGGTGGGGAGAAACTCTCCAAGAATGCGCACAGAGAGAGTTTTTAGAGGAGACCGGACTTTTGGGAAAATTTACTTTAAAAGGAATTGTGCACTATCATCACTTTTATAAAGACGGAAAACTCTTGGAAGACAAATATTTTTGGGTTTTTAGGATAGATAATGTGACTGGGGAATTAAAAACGAAAGTTCCTGAAGGAGAAAATATTTGGATGACGGAGAAACAATTCAAGAATCTTAAAAATACTTTTAGTACATTTGATGAAATGGCGGAGGTGATAAACGGTAAAACGCTTGTTTATATTGACAGAATTAAATTTGTGGATGAATACTAATGTAGTAAAAAAATGGGCAAGTTGTATAAATTCGGTGGTATATGGTCCTGGAGGTGAAGATGGGTACGCGCTTAGGGAGGAAGGATTTAACGAAAATTATGGATGTCTACAACCCAACGTAATTAGAAACTCTCCGACGACAAGCTCATTTTTGGAAAATAGCAGCAGGATATCAGTAGCAGTTTTGCACGGCATTGGCAGATTTGATGATCCCGAGGTAGTTGAGGCGTTAGAGAAGACGTGTGGATGTTGCGGATATTTTCAAAGACGTTAAGTTTTATCTAACGTGTTTTAGTTTTTCGGAGAGCCATTTTCTGATAATAATGGATTGTGGAATTTCCATTTTATTGGAATATTTTTGAAGTTTTTGATCTAATTTTTTGGAAATGCGTAAAGTGATAATTTTACTTAATTTGGAGATAGACATTATCTGAATTGTAATACAGCGTATTACATCTGTCAATTAGAATTATTTTTACAATAATTTGAATATAAAAGTAATTATTTATGGCTATTTATTGGGGAAAAATAATTTGACTTGATTAGATGCATTATGCACACTTGTTATTATGAAAGTAACTGTTTTATATAATTTACCAGGGACAAGTTCTACCACTGAAATAGCAGAAGCTGATAATGATACTCAGATTAGTGCTATAGGAATTTTTGAGGAACTTAAAAAGTTAGGCTATCAGGCTGAAATTTTGGGTATTTCACAGAATGAAATAAAAAAATTAAAAAATCTGAAAACTGATTTAGTGTTTAATTTAATTGAATGGTCGGGTAGAGAATCAAAAGATGGTACAAAAGTTTTGGAAATTTTGGAAAAAGCAAATATTAAATATACTGGTTCTCCCGCTTGGGGTTATAGATTATCTTGCAACAAAATTTTGATGAAAAAAAGACTGGACGAAGAAAAAATTTCCACTCCCAAATGGCAAATATTTAAAACCGGAAAAGAAAAAATTACACTCCCCTACCCCATAATTGTGAAACCTTCTTCTGAACATTGTGCTATAGGAGTTTCACAAACAAGTGTGTGCGATGATGAAAAATCGGTGCGCGTAAAAATACTTGAACTAATTCATTTATATAAACAACCTGTTTTGGGTGAGGAATTTATAGAGGGATTGGAAGCGCACGTAACGGTGTTACAAAAAAATGGTAAAGCTTGGGTATTGCCTCCAGCTGTAATTAAATTTTTAAATCACCAAGGATTCCACCACATTTTAACTTATGAATCTAAATGGCAAAATGACAATTGGGAAAGTAAATTTACGAAGTGGGACGAACTAAAATTGTCTGATAATATTTTACAAAAAATTGAAAAATTAGCAAAGAAAACTAATGATAAATTAGGAGGCCGCAGTTATGCAAGAATTGATATGCGCATCAGAGACGATGAAGTATTTGTGCTGGAAATAAATAATAATCCGGGAATTGATTTCGATCCCGATTCTGGAATTGCTTATTCGGCCAAAAAAGCCGGTCTTACTTGGGATAGTTTATTGAAAAATATTGTGGAGGAAGCTTTGTGACCCCAATGTCTTTTGATTATCCAATCAGTGTAGCCATCCTGTATTCAGGGGGGTCATCTGCAGATGATCAAGATACTTTGGAATCCGTAAATGGTATAGCAGAATCATTAACCAGTATGGGACACATGGTAAGAATATTTGCAGTCACCAAAAAAAACTGGCGCAAAGCGGTGCGTATTCCCGGAGATGTGGTGTTTAATTTGGTAGAAGATCAGGGTTGGGAAATGTATATAAAGATTGGGGTGCACTTGGAAATGTTGGGACGAGCCCAGGTGGGGCATGATTTGCGGTGCTTTAAATATATTGCTACCAAAGCCGGCATGAAACGCAAAATGGAGAGAATGGGGATCAGTACTCCAGGATTTAGAATTTTTAACCGCCGCAGTCATATCAATCAAGTCCGAGGGTTAGAATATCCCTTGATTGTCAAGCCTTCAGGAGAGCATGCTGGCATAGGAATTTCTCAAGACTCGGTAGTAATTGACCAGGAAGAACTAATTGGTCGGGTGAAATATCTGTTTAAAAATTATCCCGGAATAGTATTAGCCGAAGAATTTATAGATGGCAGAGAAATTCATGTGACGGTGATAGGAAACGGGCGGCACATAGTTTGCTTACCCTTTAGTGAATTAAATTTCAAAGGCGAGTTCGCCGATAACTGGAATGTGTATACGTACGATGCCAAGTGGGAAAAAGAAAGCTGGGAGTATTGGAATGTTAGAGTAAGTGCTCCTGCTAAAGTCAATAGAAAACTCAGTGATAAAATCGAAAAGCTGTCAATTGCTGCTTATAAAGCTTTTGGATGCAGAGATATTGCCAGAATGGATATTAGAATCGATGAAAATGATATTCCTTATGTGGTGGATGTGAATATGATGCCCAGTTTAAATAAATTTGATGACGAAGATGCTACTTTGGAATCGGTCAAAGCTTTGGGCTGGAGTTATGACGAATTTATCGAAACAATAATCGCCATGACGTATAAAAGGGTGTATGGGAAGCTTCCAAAACTTATCCGCGAAAGACACTTTTTGTTGTCAGCTCCGGTTAGAGTTTAGATCTCAACGTGTTTCATAAAATAAAGTTACGGAAGTGGTGACGTCGGTGGAGCCGGGTTCGATATTAGTTTTGGCTACGCTGTCGGCGGCCAGCATACCTGCGCCATAATTCATTATTGGCCGGGGAAAATTACCATAGTCTTCCTGGATATTCACAATTTTTCCCAGAGTCATGCCGGCAGCGGAAGCCAGTGACTCGGCTTTGGATTTGGCGTCCTTTACAGCCAACTCACGGGCTTGTTGTAATAATTCTTTTTGTTTAGTTTCGTCAACAGTGAGTTGAATACCACCTACATTATTTGCACCTTTAGCAGTCGCTTCATCTACAACCTGATTAACTTTGTCAAACTCCCGGACTTTGACAGTTAGATTGGCACTAACTTGATATCCAGAAATTCTATTGCCACCGGTTGTTTGGTAATCATATTGGGGATAAATAGAATAATTGCTGGTTTTGATATCTTTGGCATCAATACCCAAAGCTTTGAGAGATTTGGTAATTTCGGAAATTACAGCATTAACCCCATTTTGGGCGGCTTTAACAGTGGGTTTATTTAAAGTAATTCCCAAAGAAACGATAGCTGTGTCTGGAACAACCGTGACTTTTCCTTCCCCCGTTACAGAAAATAATTCCTGTTTTTGGGTGACGACTGAAGTAATGGGAATCCCTGGTCCAAATTTGCCGTACGAAAATACGGCAGCAAAAACCAAGATCACAGCGGCCATTAATTTTAAATACCAGGAATTCATGAGTTATTTATATCACATTTGACTTCTAAATTATCTAGTCTTTTTAACAAGTCTTTAAGATCCACAAGTAGGTCATAAATATCGTATTTCACCCTTTCGAAATCAACTCTGAGTTTTTCTAAATTTTCTGGGGAGATTTTATTTGCCACACGAAGATGGTAACACGAGGTGTTCAGGAAACGTCAACTAGAACTTTCTGATTAAAACAATATATAATTTATTTAATTTGGAGGAGTTAGGTTTTCAGCCGCTCTTAATCGAGCCGAAGAGATGCCGGATATCCAAATTAGTCTATTTTTCAAAGCGATTTTCGTAAAGCAACAGCAACCGTGACGTCTTCTTCAGATAGACTTTCTACTAAAGCAACCTCGGTGAAATCCCGTTTTTTGAAAAAACTCCATGATGCAAAGTTGGGAAAATATGGACCCGTACAAACCCAAGCAAAGACGTGATTAAATTTACTCTTTTTGGCTAATGATTCGACATCGATAAGTAATAACTCAGCTGGCGTTTGACCTGATTGATTTTTGACACTTCTGAATGCCGGGTCAATCGCTATTTCATCAACTTCAATAAATGGTCCCCTATATGAATCTTGATCTTGTTTAGAAAACCACAAATATCCTGAAGGTCTATGGTTTTTTGGACCATCTATCGCTCTAATATCTTTGACAATTTTTTCTCCACGTGGTCCGTATATGGTAATGAATGTTTCGCCGTCTTGATGTCGTAATTGGAACAGTTTTTTTCTCCCTTTCGGAGTTTCTATCGAACGGCTTGCTCTACCCGGTAAGGTCTGCCAAACTTTTCCGGATCTGATATCTAAATTATCTCTAACCATTTTTAGTCTACTCCAACCAACTACTTCACCGTTATTATCTTGGATAATCATCATTCTGTAATAACAGTTTTGGGCTGTATCCGGAGACAAGCTTTGGTTGACATACGAATCAATTTTTTTAGGATCATCTGTGCCAAATAACCAACCTTTTGAAACTGCCCAGGGATATTCTGTAGCAGATGTTGGAGAAAGCGGATCGATCATTTCTCCAGTCTTTGGATCTGAGTCGTGAGGTATAGAGCAGAGATAGTATATCTTGGTTATTTCCGTTTTAATTCTGGCTAATTCTTCTGGGGAAATATCACTATTTAAAATCCGGACATGATAATTTGCTGGTTTCAATATTTCAGGTGCATTTTGTGATAAAAGAGGTAGAGATCCAATTTTTTCACTCATTTTCTTCTTTTTCAATGCAGGTGACTGCGGCGACGGTATCGGATTTGTTGGCAAAGCGCATCAAAATTACGCCTTGAGTAGCTCGGCCAAGTTGAGGAATATTTTTGAGCGGGAGTTTAATTACTTGTGCAGTTTTACTAGTAATAATAATTTGATCTACGGACTCATCAACGGAAATACAAGAAATTATTTTGCCGGTTTTGGGGGTCACTTCAGCGGCTTTAACTCCCTGCCCCCCCCTCTTTTGCAGGGGCCATTCTTTAACACCGGTTCTTTTGCCCAAACCATTTTGCATGACAATTAAAACATCTTCAAAACTTTTGCGGCGACCATCCTTGGGAGCTTCTTTGGTGGACGGAAAGTTTTCCATACCCACCACATAATCGCCTGATTTAAGTTCAATTCCTCGCACTCCCATAGTATCACGGGCAGTACCTCTAACATCCTCTTCTTTAAATCTGATAGACTTTCCCTCGTGAGAAACCAACAAAATATGATCAGATCCTGAAGTGGGTTTGACCCATTTTAGAGAGTCATTTTTGTCGAGCTTTATGGCGATCTTTCCAGAGTTTCTGATGTTTTCAAATTCAGATATTTTAGTTTTTTTAATAGTTCCGGCATTAGTAACCATCAATAAGAATTTTGAGGTGTTGGTTTTACCCAAGTTTAAAATAGTAGCCAGTTTTTCATCTTGCTCAATATTAATTAAATTTACTACAGCTTGGCCTTTGGCTTGGCGTGAGCCCTCAGGCAGATCGTAAGTTTTGACTCTAAATACTCGACCTTTGTTGGTGAAGAAATAAATATCATCATGAGTATTGGCCGTAATAATGTGGGCGATTTCGTCTTCATCTTTGGTGGTCATACCGGTCACACCCTTGCCACCGCGGTGCTGGGCACGAAACACACTGGGATTTTGACGTTTGATGTAACCTGTGGAAGTAATAGTTACCACGGTGTCTTCGGCAGGAATCAGATCTTCCTCGGAAAATTCGCCAATGGGTAGCTTGTAAACTTTGGTGCGGCGTTCATCGCCATATTTTTCTTTGATTTCTAAAAGATCATTTTTAATTACCGTTAGGATTTTTTTGGTGTCGGCCAGCAAACTTTCCAATTCGCCAATTAATTTCATAACCGCCGTGTATTCATCCTCGATTTTTTTACGTTCCAAAGCAGCCAAACGGCGTAATTGCATATCCAAAATGGCCACGGCCTGAATTTCGGTCAGACCAAAACGCTCCATGAGATTTTTCTTGGCCTGGTCGGAATCTTGTGATTCACGAATGGTTTTGATGACGGCATCTAAATGGTCTAGGGCAATTTTTAGTCCTTCCAAAATATGTGCCCTTGCTTTGGCAATTTTTAAATCATATTGAGTTCTGCGGGTAACAATTAATTGGCGGTGCTTAATGTATTCACTAAGAATTTGTTTGAGATTTAAAGTTTGGGGTGTGTTGTCTACTAACGCCACAAAATTGGCCGGGAAAGAAGTTTGCAAAGTGGTGTGTTTATATAAATTGTTCAACAGACTTTTGGGTTTGGCATCGCGCTTGAGTTCTACTACTACCCGGATGCCGTCGCGGTCGGATTCATCACGCAAATCAGAAATGCCCTCGATTTTTTTGGCGTGATGCATATCGGCAATATGGGCCACTAGTTCGGCTTTGTTGACCTGATATGGCAGTTC